>Ga0194121_10007032_pt1 | contig 14808 bp, 12 predicted proteins | sample TA2MahCa50mmetaG_FD_148609 | JGI IMG/M metagenome (GOLD analysis project Ga0194121, IMG submission 148609) | Freshwater microbial communities from Lake Tanganyika, Tanzania - TA2015020 Mahale Deep Cast 50m | ecosystem: Environmental > Aquatic > Freshwater > Lake | place: Tanzania: Lake... | reverse complement strand
TGGTGCTCCCGGATCAAACGGAAGACCTGCTGACGCAGCCCCACAACGACCAATACACCGGAGGATAGTCGAACCGGTGTTCTCTCGCACTTACGTCACTTCAGTATAAGAAAACGGTGGAAAGGCAGCTTGAGAAAGCCGCCCTTGGAATGCCACCGCCCCTTAAAACCCTATGTTTCGCCATACAGTTACCGCTTTTCTGTATTTGAGGAGGGCGTTGAAGAGTTTTTGATATGTGCAATCTGCGAGGGAAGCAAAACGGATACATGCGAGAACACTAACATCAGTCTGTCCGCTCTTAGCTCCCATCTTTCGAGAGATCGCGCTTCTTTCCACGCTCGCTGAGCCGTACAAAGCTCTTTCTTGTTTGTCTTCATTCGCTACTCCTCGCTCCACTCATCAGCTTCCGCATCGTCGTCCGCTTCGGGTAGCAAGTGTTCTATCGTACGCGATAAGTACCTTGAGAACTGAGGATAGAAAGTGGACTTTGCACGAAAGAATGCTTTGGCTTCTCGCACATCACCAAACTCGTTCAGCGAAATGATTTCAGCAATGTTTGCCGTTCGGCAGACAAACTTACCGAAGTCTCCCAGGCATAGAGGCTTATCGACGGTGATCTCGTTGGGTTCAAGCAGGCATTCATTGTCGTATTCGTCGACAACTCGATACCTGAAGCCATCCTGAGTTTGACTTCCGCGAACGCTAATCACATCGCCTGTGACGGAGTTCAGTTCGATCCGCGCGACCTCAACTTCCTCATCTTCAAAATCAGGCAGGTACTCGCCACCCATGAAACTCGGATGAACAGCACTCCGCGCTTTTCTTTCTTCGTCAGTTAGCGAAGCGGCTGTAAAAAATGGGTCGACTTCTAAAAGACGGTCCTCCTCGACCGCCATCTCGAGAATGTCACGACGCCATGTTCCCTTTACCCGTGAAAGCAGTAACTTTTCTGCTGTCATAGGGAAGACCCTAGGGGACGGGCGAAACCCTAGATTGATACCTTCGTAAATGTCTGACATATGCGGCTCCTGTGTTGGAAATGAACCGCATCACGAGTCAGGCTCGTTACATAAGTTGCTGATTTTTGGCTCGTTTACTTGCCTGAATCAGCCACATCCCGCTTTTGGCGGCGACCACCTTGCCCGAGTTGGCAGGTTGGCGAGGACCGAGGTCCTGTCTCTTGATGCCCTCAGATTGTATGTGTTTTTTCGTGTTTTGCCAATCGGGCGTGGCTGGTCGCTATTACCCCTTTGCGTTACGTCGCAACATCAACCAGCAGCAGATAAGACCCATCGCGATAAAGATCACCACCCAAGAGTAGGCCGGCCGCCCCCAGAACGAGGTGTCGAGACTTAAGAAACCCCTCTCTGCGAACAGAAAATAGAACGATGCGAGCGTCGATGCGAGTGCAGCACATACGTAAATCAAGTACTGCCGAGGTCTTGGGGGGATCACGACTCGGTCGATGAGGACTTTAGCGACGCCGGTCAACGTGGCCGGTACGACCCCAAATAAGATCGCGTAGCCGCCCGCGATTACGCCCACCCCGATCCAGATATATAGCGTCTCAAACGTATGGCTTACCCCGTCCAATGCGTGCTTGGGGTCGAAAAGTAAGTCGGTCATCATCGGGAAACTGAGAATCAAAAAGATGCTCATACCGATCCCAGCCGCATAGAGGGGGCCGAGGAACATCCATCGACCGAGTTCGCGAAGCAAGACTTTGAGCTTCAGTGCCACTGAGCCGCCCTCCCCGGACGGTCATTCATGCCGTGAGAACGTCTTACTCCTCAAAGACCTCGTCTGTCCAGATCTTAGCTTGAGGCGCCGCCTGTCAACCTCGCTTCCTTTTGACCTATCGGCCAATCATTCTCGCGAGAGCCGCTTGACCTCAGCCTCTAGAGCTGCGATTCGCTCCGAGAGTTCTCTCTGCTGCGTTGCAAGTTGCTTACTTGTTTCGATCTTATTAATCGACTCTGGAATTGAGGTCGGTGCGATCGTGATGAAATACAAAAAAGCATTCACTTCAAGAAAGTGCCAGTTCATACGCGGGGCGTCATTGAACTCGGATTGGCCGTGTCGGAATGAGTAGAAATAAGCTCCGATATACAAAGCACATCCGTACAGCACACCTACTGATGCGAAGATAATGGCATCGACATCGATATTACCGGCCGCATAGTCTGAATTGCCGAACCAGTTGAGGACTCCGACGCCTACGCAAATGATCGAAGAGAAGAGAGTTGCTTCGGCCCACCGGGTGATCGGCAGAGTGGATCTTCGGAAGGACATAAATGTCACGATCGAGGCAAGAGTCACTAGGAGTACATCAGTGCGAAGAAATGGCTGTGGCGTCCCTCCTAAGTAAACCCCCCAGCCTAACAAGGCGAAGGTGAGTGCCATCGGCAGAGCCCACCAAAGTACGGATCCTGTATGGCGCGCCGGCGCGCGATCCAATCGTGACATCCGTGACACACCCCTTTAGGGGTGTCACGTGTCACGTGGATAAAACCACCACCAAAACCAGCAAACTCATACCCAATGACGCAACCAACGCCTCACAACCAACACGTAGCAAAATGTATGGCTAAACCAAACCGTGAAGGCGGCAGAGAGCGTCAACACACTGGCGCTTCTCTTCCGCCGACACGGTCCTCTCGAAGGCCGCGATTAGCATGTCCGTGGCCTTCCTCCTAGCTGCATCCTGCTCGAAGAACCTAAGCGCCTCTTCCTCATTAATGGCCGCCTGAACGTCCGCCCGCCGCCTCAGCTGATAGGCCGTTTGCCGGGCAAACTGACGGCTATACCCCACCGCCCGGGCTGCCGCCGCCCCGTTGCCCGAGGCCACGTATTCACGGGCAAATGACCGTTGACGACGGTTCACGGCTCTTGGTCCGTGGTTCACGATCAGTGATTACTGTCCTTCATGCGAGACAGTATACCCTAAGGATTACCTATTGATTCACTGGTGTTCTTATCAGCTGTTATGCTGAGAACTACTTACAAACGCCCCCGGCCACCCGCCGTGCTGCTCGATGACCTGGTCGATTTCCTTCATAAGGCGGATGGTCTCGGAGAGGGCGACGACGATCTTCTGGTAGTGCGCGATATCGTCCTTCGAGAGCGTGCGTCCTTTGCGGTCCTTGAGCCACTTCTCGCACACCCGGTAGCTACCAATGTGGAAGTTCCATACATCCTTTGGCACGCCGCGAAAGCCGGTGGTCTGCGCCTCGTCCAGCCACACGGTATTCTTGGACAGCGAGATCTTTTCGACTTTGGCGATTCGGCTGCTGATGAACTCGGTGATGGATTCGTTGACCTTTGGTGATTCCAGCAGGTGCAAGGCGATGAGCTCGGCGTCTAACCTCGCGAGGTCACGAAACAGGTCGGGGCCGCCCGGGCGCGGCAGGCGCGGAAAGTCGCGCTGAAGGAACTTCGCGTACCGGTGGCGATACTGCGGACTATGGAGCACGGCGTAACTGTAGTTTAGGACTGCATCCTCATGCACCAGCCCTGCAGTTTGCTTGAACGCCTGGATCGTCTCGCGCGTCACATTTGACGTCAGACCGTCGCGGCCACCAAACAGAGATGTGCCGGTACCTTTCGATTCCGTCACGTAGAGCGGAAAGCCTGACGTATTCTCCCGACTGCGATTCGAGACGAGACAGCAGTCGAACATGCCTCGCGTGATATAGACGTGATAGAACCCTGTAACGATCTGCTGCCGGCACAGCAGGAGTGCCAGGTTTTCTTGGCGGCCTAGGTGAACCATGACAGGCTTGCGCGGGCTAAACACAAGCGCGTCGTGATAAACGATCCGTCGCTGATCAAATGGGCGGTACTCAACCGACGTACAGCTTTCGATCCATGATCGTCGAGTCAGCGACTTCCGCGCCTCTCCGATGCTCCAATACTTCTTGTCTTCGATACCGAGGGCATCAGCCACCGCAGCATCGGACAAAGCCGGGTCAAGAAATACCTCCATCCTTTCTTCGAGTTCCTGCTGGCTATGGGCAATCGTCAAGCCATCACGATTGGTCTTCACTCCACTGCTGGACAAGGCGAACATGCGATCAACTGACAATCCTGTTTCGTACTCCGCTGCTAATGACTCATCACGGCGAACGAATAAGTACGCCGGAGGCCGAGGTATGACGCTTGCGGTGCACCGGAATGAAGGATCGCCCATCAAGGCCTGGTACTTCGTATCTCGCGAACCTACGAGTTCCTCGTAATACACGATTCTAGGGCGAACGCCCTCCCGTCTAGTTGAAATGGCTATCGCTACCCCCTGTTGGATGTCGAACACATTCTCGTCTCCCGGCTCTCGAATGGCCTTAACGCTGCCATGAAGATCAAGAATGCGCACCACATCGTAGGTATCGAGAAGGTGTGCTCTCAAGCCTCGGAACGTCGCACTGTCAAGATACGCATTGTTGGTAATTAGACCGACAATGCCTGTCGCTGAAGCGCCGATGGCAAGCTCGGCGACTCGAATGAACTTTACGTAGTCGTCTTGTATGTTCAACTCAAACTGCAGCGCGCCACGCTCGCGGATTCGCTCTCCGCGAACGAACTTATAGGCTTCTACAAGTTCCCGATGGCGGGTTTCTAGGTTGGCAGACCAATGTGAGTACGGCGGATTGCCGATGACGACGGTGACGCGTTTGTGCCGCTTGATTTCGTTCACGGCGGCGGCCTCATGAGCGAGCGCCGGGATCGCAAACTCAAATGTGCCCGAGAAGTCGTGTGCTGGCTCCAGCGCGTTGGTGAGGTAGATCCGCGCCCGCTCGTCACTGCCAAAGCGGTAGCCCGTCTCGTAGAGCTTCAGCCCAATCTTGAGATGTGCGATCGCGTAGGGCGCCATCAACAGCTCGTAGCCGTGCAGGCGCGTCAGCAAGTGCTTCGGCACGTACTCGTTCCACAGCGCGTCGATCTTCTTCTCGCCGTGGCCCTGCACCTTCCACTTGGCGACCAGCGTCTTGTGGATGAGGTCGATCACCTCGACCAGAAAGGTGCCGGTGCCGGTGGCTGGGTCGAGGATCTGGACGAAGTCCTCGCCGGGTGAGACGCCCTCGGGGACCTTCAGGTCCTTGTTGCGCTTCGCCATCTCGTCCCAGGTGGTCGTGTCGGCGAGGCCGTCGGCGAGGCCGAACTCGGTGCGCAGCAGCTCGTCCACCGAGCGCACGATGTAGGAGACCACCGGGCGCGGGGTGTAGAAGACGCCGCGCGACATGCGCTTCTTTGCGTCGTACTCCTTTAGAAACAGCTCGTAGAAGTGGATGACCGGGTCTTCCTGCGGATTGCGGTCACCGAAGTCGCGGACGACGGCCTCCATGTTTGCGGCGTCGAGCAGCTCGACCACTTCGGAGACGCCCAGCTCGTCGAAGTCGATGCCGTCGTTCTTGCCTTGGCCGCCCGCCTTGCCCTTGCGCCCGCCGACCTTGAGGAAAGTCTCCATCAGCTCGCGCAGGAACGGGTTGGTGCGCATGTGCGCCGCGAAGTCGTCGGCCGTCTTCTTACTCGGGTCGGCGATGCGCGCTGAGAGCAGGCCGTAGGCGATGGTCTGCGCGTACATGTCAGCGAAGCTATCATTGTCTAAATCGTGAACGAGAGCCGCCTGAAACGTCTTCATCAACTTTGTCAGTTCGCCGGACTCATTTTCGATTTTCAGCGCGTTCTGTATTCGTTCACGGATCTTGGCTGCCAAATGCGCCAATCGCACGGAGAGCGCCTTCGAGGTATCAATAACCTGACGGTGGCGAAGCACGAATGCATCCCGCCATTGGTTACGCCAGTGCTCCTTGTCGCCTGTATCCGCCGGCCAACGTAGTTGATTGGTCAGTTGCTGAGCTACAGCATCAAGATGCAAAACGGTATCGTCGCTATCCCACCCAAGTACCTTCAATGTAGGAAGTCCAGTGCTTTCCGTCGGCGCCGCAAAATGCGCAAAAGATATTTGACGCCCCGATTCCTCATCACCGTAGTTCGAAATGAACAGCAGATCGTCAACCGACCACGCTTTTCGATCAGCCGCGTTTGCGGACTTGCGCTTCTTGACTGTGATTTGGCTAAGAATTCTTCGCAGCGCGACAACGGGGAGCTTCTTCGGCTCGAACATTACAAAGAAAATCCCCCAAGGCTGATTCGCAACCAGTGGGCGCAGCTGCATGATTTTTTCAATCTTTGCTGCGTTTTTGGTGTCGATCCCTAGCTCTTCGGCCGTGTAATCGAAAGTGATTTCAGTGAAGTCGTCAGACTCTATAGGCCACTCAAGTGGGTCCCTGAGAAACGCGATCAGCTGATCGAACCGACGGATATTCGAGAGCCTTTGAGCGATTGTTTTATCCATTTTTCGCCCCTTAATTCAATTCCATCCAGCAACGAAGCACTGGCTTCGGCGCGTTAATCGGCGCTGCGACCTGCTTCAAGTAGCCGTTTTTAATGAACTTCTCAACTTTGTCCCGAAGCGAATGCAACACCTGTTTCTCCGTTTGAGTGAAGCGCTGGGTTTCCTTTTCGCTCGCAATCGTCGGATCGATCTGCTCGGGCTCCTGCGACACGACGCTGCCCGTCTGATCGACCAAGAACCATTGCACGGGGCCGGCATCAAGAGTGAACTCGTTTTTCGATGTGTCTAGAGCCGGAAGGGAATAACAGAGAAACGCGCCGCGGATTCCAGATTGGTCGATTTTCTTACCGCTAAAGATTGCGTGCGGAAGCTGTTCGAGTTGCTGTTCCAAGCCGGGGTTCTCCGCGATGAGCGCCTGGTATTTGAGTTGCATTTCCTCGCGTCGGGTCGTTACGCCCTCGTAGGCCTCATTGAATTCTCTAAGTGCCTTAAGGTGATCGTCTGGTGTAAGAAGCAGACGACCTTCGACACCAAACGTTTCAGAAATCTGAAGAACTTTGTGGGTGACCCGGCTGTAGAGCGTTAGGAGGCCGTTAAGATCATCCGGTGGCAAAAAGTTCCAATACTTGATGTGACCACGGGTCTTCTCGCGTGCCGGATGATCTGCAACGAGTTGCTCTTCCACCGCTGCGCTCATTCGACGATCAACGCGACCGATGCGCTGCATGAGGCGGACTGGGTTCCAATGAAGGTCGTAGTTGATTAAGCGCGTCGCATCCTGAAGGTTCAGACCTTCAGACAGAACGTCTGTCGAAATTAGGATGCGAATTTCCCGCTCACCACTTTGAGCGAGCGCGCCGGAGGACGAGTTGTTGTAGTACGGGGCAAATCGGCAAATGACGGAGCCGCGATTGCCGCTGAATGATCGATCGATAGACTCGACCCCCCCAATCCCCGCTGCATTGAGCGATTTACGGAGATATCTCACAGTGTCAGCAAATTCAGAAAAGATTAGACACTTATGCTCTTTAAGGATTGGATCCGACTTGAGTAGTTTGATCAGCGCCTGAACTTTATCATCGCGCTTTTCATTGATCTGCTTGAGTTCACGGGTAAAGTCGGCGATCTGATTTAAATCGTCGATACAATCGTCAAACATAGCGCCGATGTCATACTCATCGCGCGGTAACTGCTCTACCGCCTCCAGCATTTCCTGCGGGATCAAATCTTCATCGGCTTCTTCCTCGTCGTCCCCGTAAAGCAGATTGAGTTGGTCGAAGAAGCCCGTGATCTCAGGATGACTTTCCTTCCAACGCTCAAGACGACGACGTTCAGCTGGGGTTTCAGCGTGAACCTCCGCCCACGCCAAAATCTTTAGCATCAACCGCTGACAAGATTTGCCGAATGCATGAATCGAACTCTCGAACCGCTTCAAGAATTGAGTTCGGATCAACATCACGACTTGCTTCTGCCGTCCGCGGCGGAACGCGTAAGTCGGATCGTCGGGCTCTGGGGCCGTATCAAGTCGATACGCCTCTGGGTTGTAGATGGGCAGCGCAAATAGCGGGGTACGTTTGGAGAAGGCACGGTCAATCATCTCCAATAAGCGCCCGTACGTTTTCTTAATTGAATACGCAACCACCGCCGGTGAATCGCGGTGCGGGAACAGTGCTGCGTTCGCGCCTTGTTGAATCTGGCTTTGACGAACGTAGGCGCGGCTGCGCTGTACGACGAGTGCTTTGAACAACCGATCGTCGACGAGGGTCGCCTCGTCTACTCCCACATCGACTACGTCTTCATCTTTACCGCTGGCCCCGGCAATGCGTTCACGGATGCTGCGATTTAGGCCAACAAAGTGCCCGCGAATACTGTTGATCCCAAGAGTTCCCGCGAAGTGCGCCTCGTTGTCTTGGGCAAATAGCTCCACCATGTGTCGGAAGTCATCAATCCCGTTGTTAACGGGTGTTGCAGTAAGGAGATACAGCTGCTTCGGCCCCTCCGGCCCGTTGAGCGTCTGCAACAGTTGGCGGTAGCGCGAGGGCTTTCGGTCACCCTTTCCGGCGATACCTGGATTGCGAAAGTTATGGGCCTCGTCGATCACGACGACGTCTGCTTGCGTCCGAATTCCCTCCATCACCTCGGGCCAGTCGATATCGGCGGTTTTCCCCCGGGTAAGGTCGGTGTGGTTAAGGATCTTAAGCGGCAGGAACCCATTCAGAAGCTCGGGACAGTGACGCTTGATTGTCGCCTCCCACACTGGCTCGCGGCCTGACTTCGGCACGAGCAACGCGACGCGACGACGGTCCCGCTTAACAAGTCGCTCCAGAAGCATCAATCCGACAAACGTCTTTCCCAAGCCGACGCCATCGCACAAAAAAGCTCCGCGGTGCTGCGCAGCGATTTTTAAGAGGTTCTTATAGCCCTCTTGTTGATATCGATCGAGCAACGGGAAGACCTTGGATCCGTTGCGCTCAGGCCCAGCGAGCTCCCACTCCGTTTCGGAGAAAGATCCAGTTTTAAACAATTCGTGCAGCGCCTTCGCGTAGACATCGAACGGGGTGAATTCCCTAGTGTGTCGCTCGATGATGTTGATGACGGCGTCGGTAACTTCCTTTCCCTGCTCCCAATGTTCGTCAAACCACTCCTGAAGGATCGTGACCTCACGAGCACTCTGTACCTGAATATTGAGCTCAATGTTCTGCGTCAGGCCGGGTTTGGTGAAGTTACTTGAGCCGACGAGCGCCTAGGATCCAACGACGGCCATCTTGGCGTGAGTGATATACGCCTTCGCGTGAAACTTTCCGGCGTCGTACACCCGGCACTCGATCTGACCGCTCTTGAGGGCGGCGACGATCTCACCCACTCCGTCGAGAAACGGATTTTCAGACTTAGATTTCTCGAGGTTCTCGTCAACGACTGCGACGACCTTTTCTTTCACTGCGTCATAGATCAGCTTACGGGTACGAAAAGTCGTCTCATCCCCCATGAGGATTCGAATCTTTTCAAGCTTGCTCCACTTGCCGGCAAGCGCGAGCAGCGCCCCAACTTCGAAATACCCCGTCGCAACATCGAGGCTCTTTGCGATATCCGTCCACTCTTCTAGGTATCGAAGACCCGTCCACCCCGAGATGCTGTTGTCAACGATAAAAAGATCCTTGCCGGTGTTGTAGGTATTCATAGGTCGAAAACGACACCCTTTTTCCGTTTGATGACCAAACGCCGTCGTTCATCCCCGGGCGCTGGTCTTGTCGTTCAAGCGTGGTCGATTTTTGGGTGTTTTGTCTACAAAGTCGGCGTGGCGGCGGCACAGAGAAGGGGATGTCGCATTCCATCGCGAACTCCTCGAATTCAATTGGGCCCTGCAGCCGCCCCCGCAAGGGCTCCCGCGGGTAAGCCCATCCCAGACTGACGGACTAAGCGCCCCATCGAGCACGAGCGGGTCAAAATCTGATCCGGTGCCAGCAACCAGTCATCCATGCTTAGGGCGCAGTGACGCAGTCAAAAATCAAGGAGGCTTCGGAGGTAAAATATGAGTAATGACCGCCAGATCGACTCCGCAGCAGGCACTCATCTCGAGGATCTGGAACAATAGATATGTCTTGAAGACGATGCGGAGTAACCGACGAACGATAAAGGGCGGCTCAACGTTGTCGCAGATTACTGGTCAATCGACATGAAATCTCGACACGGAGAAGACCTGGTTGAGTAAACTGGGTCGGTCGATGGAGGGAGACTGTCTTCGCCGGACGCGCTTGTCCTTTTCCTGTCCTGCAGAGGCCTTCAGATCAGGACAAGCTTGACCGGGCTGCTGTCTCTAAGTCCTTGAAAATTGGTGCCGGGTGAGGGATTTGAACCCCCGACCAACGGTTTACAAAACTGCTGCACTACCACTGTGCTAACCCGGCAGATCAAGGACTTACGCAAGCCTACATGCTGACGGGCCACCACTGGGCCACCAACCTAACAAATACAGGTGGTGGACATGGCCTCCGTACGTAAGCGTAACGGTAAGTACCAAGCGCGGATACACCGACGTGGAGTCGGATTCATCAGTAAGACCTTCCTGACCCGCGGCGATGCCTTAGGTTGGGCAAGACAAGCGGAGATCAACGTAGAGCGACTCGCGCTTGGACCACGCCGCCCTACCCTCGACGAACTACTAGATCGGTATGCGGTAGAGGTCACTCCCCGCAAAAAAGGCGCCCGATCGGAGACGTACATCCTCAAGGCTTGGAAGAGATCACGATTCGGCTCACGACTGGCCGACTCAGTTCCGCCAGCCCAATACGCTCAGTGGCGGGACGAGCGGTTAGCCGCCGGCGCATCTGGCTCTACCGTTCGGAACCATCTCAACACCTTATCGGCCGTTTACCGACATGCTGCGACCGAATGGGGGTTCCACCAACTCGTCAACCCTGTTGCGCTACTCAAACGACCATCGCCGGGTAAATCCCGGACGCGTCGGGTGAGTGATGAGGAGATCAACGCCCTTTTGACAGTCACTTGGTCACAGTCGCTTGCTCCACTTGTCCGACTGGCCGTTCAGACTGGGATGCGCCTCTCAGAATTACTTAGCCTTCAATGGCGACATATCAACCTTGCTGCGCAGACGGCCTACCTCCCCGATACCAAGAACAGTCATGCTCGTACGGTACCTCTATCCTCCGGCGCAGTGGAAATTCTCACGGCACTACGGCGAGAGGTCATCCAGAGGCTGGATGGACGGGTGTTTGATCTAACGCCCCATGCGGCGACAGTCTCGTTCGCAAGAGCATGCCGGCGACTACGCAAGGCGACCGCGGGGAGGCATGGATCGGATCTGCGATTCCATGACCTTCGTCACGAAGCGGTTTCAAGACTGTTTGAGCAGGGCCTAAACACTGTGGAGGTTGCTTCAATTAGCGGTCATCGGTCGATACAAATGCTAGCGCGATACACGCACCTGAATGCCGTGTCATTAGCGAAACGACTTGGGTAGCGATACCAGCAGCGGGACCTAATTTCTGTTTAAACGCAGATATTTCTACTCAATGACTTCGTATTGACATGTTCCAATGAATTCCATAACTTTCCAGGTACGGATATAAGCCGTAGAGTTAGTCGCCTACGTTCGTTAAAGACTCAACCCCTTTAGCGGATTTCCTCCGTGTGACACGCGGAGAAAAGTTATGGACTCGCCAAATTTCTAGGCGAGATAAAAGTAGAGGCGGAAACCCATCGCCTTAAAGGACCGTAGGGTTGCATAGGCGTAAGCCCGTGCAACCCTTTTTTATTGGTTGCACGGCTTCTTAAATTTGGAGTCGATGCATGAACGCCAGTAATCCTCGCAAAGCCGTTGTCTTGCGTCGTCCGCAAGTTCAATCCCAGACCGGACTGACAAGATCCGCTATCTATCAGTTGATGTCATCGGGGCAGTTCCCACAGTCAATTCAACTGACGAAACGCTCTGTCGGGTGGATAGCCCACGAGATTGATGAATGGATCGCGTCACGAGTGACGAAGTCACGAAAGCCTTCAGCAACTAGTAGCCGTGGCGAGGTGTCGCCATGACTTTACTTCGCGTAACCGTCAGCCGCTGCTGCTGTAGGGGGTGTGGGGAGTTCTTTAACTCTGTTTCAGCCTTTGACTGGCACCGGGTAACCCCCCTTTCTGCGAACGGGACTCCACGGCTCCGCTCAAATAGCCTATGCCTTACAGACGAGGAGGTGCTTTGCAAGAGAATGATTAGGCGCCCATACGGATACTGGATCAAAGAATCCCGCAATAAGCATCGTCTCTCTACTGTCGCAGCAACAATTAAAGCGGCTTTAGCAGCATCTCTTATCGGTCTCCCGAGGGCCGGCTAATGAACGCAGTCCGTCAAGAGAACCCAGATGATCAGGTGTACGAAAAAGCAAGATCCGCTCTCCAACGAATTCCCGTCGGTGGGCATGACGAACGCTTTCGTATCGCATGCGCCCTCAAGAGTGAGTTTGGCGAGGCAGGGCGAGTGCTTTGGGATACGTGGCGTGGAGAACGTGGTTCGGATAAGGCAGATTCTGACTGGCGAAGCATCGATCCAATTGGCGAAATTGGAATCGGGACATTGTTTCACCTCGCAAAAGAGAACGGATGGCGAGAGCGCCGAACCGATTCAAATCATTTCGCGCCTAGTCCAAAGCGTTCGATCACCGCAGAGGTTTTTGATAGAACTGAGGTTTTTGACGGCTCTGGGAGTGAGCCGAGACGCACCGCGGAGATCGCAGCGAAAGTAGCGAAAGCCGCGTCGTCAGCCCAGCCGTCGCACCCCTACCTACAGCGCAAGGGCATTCCCGCCCTTTCAAATTTATACGAGATCGATATCAACGACTTGGCCGGTATCACGGGCTACGTGCCGCAATCGAAAGGAGTTGAATTGAAAGGACGCGTTCTGGCGATACCGGTCAATAAAGAAGGACAGTTAAGCACTTTGGAGTTGATTGATGAGTTCGGAAGAAAGAGCGCACTGAGAGGTCGCGGCACTAAGTCCGGCGGATTTTGGGCAACTCAAGAACTTCCTGCTGATGGCGAGACGACTGACACGCTATTGGTTGGAGAGGGTGTCGCAACAGTTATCACCGCGACAATTGCGACTGCGCATATCGGGATCGCTACCTTGTCATCCGGCAATCTTTGTAAGGTCTGCGAGCAATTGCGGGGTCGCTATAAGAACGCAGACATTGTGGTGCTGGCGGATCTTGGGAAAGATTCTGAAGAGCCGGACCATCATGCCTTAGAGGCCGCTAGACGGGTTTCTGGCCGTATCGCGATACCTGATTTCGGAGGCAGCCGAGATCGTTCTCAAAACGACTTCAACGATCTTTCGACAGTTGTCGGATTAGAGGCTATTCGTCAGATCATCGATGGCGCAGCGATTCCAACTGCGACGCATGACGACGGGCAAAGCCTCTTGGTTCGGCTCCCCGGGGATTTTTCGCCGAAATTGGACGACCATGCGTTAGTTCAGGGGCTGCTCCCCGAAAAGGCGCTGGCGGCCATGATCGGAGCGTCCAATACCGGTAAGAGTGCGCTTGCACTTGATCTCTGTGTCGCCGTCGCGATGGGCTTTCCCTTTCGTGGGCTGCGAGTTCGCCAATGCGCGGTGCTGTATGTGGCGACCGAAGGCGCGCAAGGCTTGCACAACCGGATGTCAGCGTTACGCGTTGCACGAGAACTTGCTCCCGATGCCGCACTTGGAGTCGTGACGGTATCCGTAGATCTTTGCTCATCGCCTGCCGACTCATCGCTCCTCGTTGCCGCTTGCACGACCTTAGAACTAATGACGGGTCATCCGGTAGGGCTTGTCGTCATTGACACCGTCGCCCGTGCAATGAATGGCGCAGACGAGAACTCTGGCGCTGACATGGGGCGGTTTCTTGCGAACGCGGAGGACATCAAGACGCAAACCGGCGCGACTGTCCTACTCATCCACCACGCCGGAAAAGACACATCCAAAGGCGCACGCGGTCACTCCAGTTTCCGGGCGGCGCTAGATACCGAAATCACCGTTGAAGGTGCGACAAACCCGCGAACCGTTGCCGTAACTAAGCAGCGTGATCTCGCGCCACTTGAGCCGTTCGCCTTCAACCTTGTCCCGGTCGCTCTGGGGACGAACACGTACGGCGAGTCGGTATCTGCAGTCGTAGTAGAGCATTCAGAAATGCCAACGGCACATCGTCTGAAAGCGTCCGGGAAGAACCAGAGTAGAGCGTTAAGCGCCATAACCGAATGGGCGAGAGCCACCGATGATCCCATCATTACCAACGATGCGTTTACCGATTTGCTAAAGCGTCAATCCATTACGAACCGTCAACGTCGGGCCGAGGTTGTCAATTTTTTAGTTAATGGAGGAATTCTTACGAAATCAATCGGCGGATATACCGTTGATCGGAGTGTCTTGTGAGCGTACGAAATGTCCGAAACGTCACGTTTCGTACACCGGACAGCGTAACGTCCGCGTCCGGTGTGTCTATAGACACCGGACGTTCGGACGCTATCTCGCGTGACACGGACACACATTGGTTAGTAAGCCGACGAGCGTTGCAGCGTGAGTAAGCGGCGCAGAAACTCTTACCCCCGAAAGACCATTCCGCTTGCTCGTGGAAAGACCGACGATGAGACGGGACGTAGGTACGCGACACTGCTGACCTCGCCCGAGTTTGCCGCCTACCGCATTGAGAGGGCGATACAGCCCAAGAACCTTGCAGACGAAATAGATGTCCCCGGGCTACTGGCGACGCTGCGTGGTCACGCTGCTGCTGTAAACGAGGGCGATCTGTCCCGCGCCGCGGCGATGCTGATGAACCAAGCCGACGCGCTACAAGCCATCTTCGTGAACCTCACCGAGCGTGCGCTGTGGCAGGAGTATCACGTCCACATGGAGGGCTTTATGAAGTTGGCGCTGAAAGCACAAAGTCAGTCCCGAGCGACCCTGCAAA
>Ga0194121_10007019_pt1 | contig 14821 bp, 20 predicted proteins | sample TA2MahCa50mmetaG_FD_148609 | JGI IMG/M metagenome (GOLD analysis project Ga0194121, IMG submission 148609) | Freshwater microbial communities from Lake Tanganyika, Tanzania - TA2015020 Mahale Deep Cast 50m | ecosystem: Environmental > Aquatic > Freshwater > Lake | place: Tanzania: Lake... | reverse complement strand
CGCTCGCAGTGACGCCGAACGGTCGATGGATTGTCTCGGGCAATCAGGACTCATCCCTGCAAGTCTTCAGGACTGACAAGGACACGCGGCTCGAGATGCAGGGGTACCCCTCAAAGATCGCGCATGTATCCTTTGACGCGAGTGGGCGCTGGCTAGCCAATGACGGAGCGCCGGAAGTCAGCATCTGGGACTTTTCCGGCAAGGGCCCCCGTGGTCGCGCTCCTGCGCTGTGCGTCTCCGCTGCATCCCAATGCCCGCCGGGCGCTACCGACTGGCCCGAATCATTCGCGTGGCATCCCAGCGAAGCCGTGCTCGCGACCGGCTGGCGTTCTGGTCAGGTGACCATGCATCGTGCCGCGGATGGCATACCCGAACGAGCGTTGAAGCCGGAGGAAGTAGCCTTTGAGTGCGATGGACTCGTGCGTGATGTTGCCTGGGCCCCCGATGGCTCGCGAGTGTTTGCCATTGCCGCGACGGGCCAGGTTGCCTGCGTGCCGTGGTAGCGGGTCATGGAAGGTGTGCCCTCACGGTGTGCCGTGGCTGCTGCTGCGGCACCGATGACCGAGAGGCGGCTCGAGACTGGCTGGAAGATCTCAGGAGACGGCTGCCAGACGTGTCTATCAGCACGAGCGATTGCCTAGGGCCGTGTGATCGCCGTGACGTCGTCGTGGTGCGTCCGTCCCGCGAGGGCCGTAAACGTGGGGCGCGCGGCACTTGGTTGGGATGGTCGGGATCAGCAGGTGCACTCGCCGCGCTGGTCGACTGGGTCATGACAGGGGGTCCCGGCATTTCGCCGATTCCTGATGAATTGAGCATCCATGTTTTCCGCTGGAAGCGGGGTCAACAGGCAGGATGACCACACTGGACTTTGCGGCCTGTTAGGCGATGGCCGAACGCATCGCGGAGCGCTGGCACGCGGGACAGACTCCAAGGAATTCAAGATAGGGCCGAATTTCGGCATATCCCGTGTTCGCCTCTAGGCCTTCACCGAGGCCTGACCACAGGGCCGTGTCCGAAAGTTCCAAGGCATTCGCGCAGACGCGGCAGACCAAGTGGACGTGCCCTCCCGTGAGAGATCCGCAACGTCGGTAACGTGTCTGTCCATCCTCCCAGGAGCGCACGTCAATGACACCTTCATGGCTGAGTCGCTGCAGCGTGCGATACACCGTGGTCAGTCCCACCTCACACCCGCTGCCAAGCAAGAGGCCGTGGATCTCCTGAGCCGAGAGGAACCGATCCGATGCCTGGATGGCATCAAGAACCTCCTGGCGCTGACGTGTGACACGGCGAGGGGCCTCCCCTCTCGCGGAGGGGCACGCAGCACCGCCCGGACTGGAGTGGGTGTCGTCGAACACCTCCTCAGGATAGGCGCTTGACAGGAATCCGACCAACTAACGATAATGAAAGTCGTTATCAATAAGTGGAGGTCGTATGCGTCTCCTTGTTACGAGGCAGTGGTCGCAGCCTCTCGGTCAGTGCGCCGATGCACGTGAAGCCAAGTGACGTGCCGCCCGCAGTCCAGCTGCGGGACCTTAGCGTGCGCTTCGGAGAGGTCGTTGCACTTGACCATGTCAGCCTCGACGTTCTCCGCGGTGAAGTGGTCGCGTTCGTGGGCCCCAACGGCGCAGGCAAATCCTCGTTACTGCGCGCCATGACCGGCCTTGTGCCCACCACGGGAGACGTGCTCATTAACGGGCGAGCCCTTCGAGTCGCTAGAGCCTCGGGTGTAGCCTACGTCGCTCAACGCTCCCTGGCTCGTTGGGATCTTCCACTGACGGTTGAGGACGTTGTCGTGTGTGGCAGGCAGGGGCACCGTGCCACCCTTTCCCGACCGAGTAGTCGAGACCGTGCAGCAGCGCGCGACTGCCTCGCTCTTCTCGGCGTGCAAGGGCTAACCCATCGCCGAATCGGGGAACTCTCCGGTGGCCAAGCTCAGCGGGTGCTGCTTGCCCGAGCCCTAGTCCAGGACCCCGACATCATCGTGCTAGACGAGCCCTTTGCCGGTGTGGATCCAGGCGCCGTTCACGGGCTAGCTGACGTCTTGATGAAGTTGAATGATGAGGGCGTCACCGTGCTCTGTGCCTTGCATGAGATCGATATCGCCGCGAAGCACTTCGCCCGTATCGTCGCCCTTCAACGTCGTGTCTTGGCTGACGGACCACCCTCTCAGGTACTCAACGGCGACGGCATAGCTGCGCTCTACTCGCTGCCAGTAGACCATGCACAGTCGGACGCGTGATGGATCTCGCGGCCTGGATCCTTGAGCCCTTCTCGCTCTCCTTTATGCAGCGAGCCCTGGTCAGTGGAGTGGCCGTGGGCATCTCTGCGCCGGTCATTGGTGTCTGGGCGGTGACGAAGCGACTCGTGTACCTCACGGATGGCATGTCGCATGCCATCCTCGCCGGCGTTGTAGCCGCAGCCGCCCTCGGAATCGCGTTCACCATCGGCGGTGTCGTCGTAGCGCTGCTCATGGCGGCTCTCGTGGTGTTCCTCGTCCTGAGGCTCGGCCTTCCCGAGGACAGTGCCATAGGGGTTGTGAGTCAAGGTCTCTTTGCCGCTGGCGTAGTGGGCGCGACCCTGCTGGGAGACCCGCGCGCCCTCGCCCACATCCTCTTCGGGAACCCGCTCACTGTGACATGGCCCGAGGTAGCCGCCCAGGGGCTCTTGGCCATCATTGTCGTCGCCGGTTGTGCCTGGCTCGCGCCAGCGTTCGCCATGGCAGCGTTCGACCCGGCGCATGCCCGGACGATCGGTGTGCGCGTCGGAGCGCTTGATGCTCTCCTCGTCATCTCCCTGGCCCTAGTCGTTGTCATAGGGCTATCGACGGTGGGCGTCCTCATGTGCATCACTTTGATCACGGCCCCAGCGGTGGCAGCACGACTGCTCACCGGGTCGTTCACAACGGCTATGCTCACGGCCTCGATCCTCGGCGTCCTCGCGAGTATTGCGGGTCTCTTGGCGGCCTACCACATTAGCTGGCCGGTGGGACCCACGATTGCGCTCATCGCCATCGCTGAAGTGGCGCTGACGAGTCTCATCGTGCTGATCCGCCGCGGTCCTGCCTGGCGGGCACAGAGAGCCGTTACTCAAGAACGTCGACGCGAGGGTGTGGCACATTCGGGGCACAGCCCGCGTAACTCCAGTGAGTGAGTGACATCGCGGTAGCCGTGTCGACGGGCGATGCGCCGCGCCCAGGCCTCTAGATCGGAGTCTTGGACCTCGATCGTCACGCCACAATCGCGGCACACGAGGTGATGGTGGTGATCCCCGCTGCAGCGGCGATAGAGCACCTCTCCGTCTTCCTGCACGATCGAGTCGGCTTCACCTGCGTCGGCAAGGGCCTGGAGGGTGCGGTAGACCGTCGTAAGTCCCACGGACGTGCCGTCGGCGACGAGGCGCTGATGCAACTGCTGCGCAGAGACGAATGCCTCGATGTCGTCGAGGGCGCTGACCACGGCGCGGCGTTGCCGGGTGGAGCGCTGGCCAATGGCAACTGCCTCGCCGGCATCGACCTGCGAGGCAGCGCGTGACGACGCGGGCATGGACAGATCCTAGGCAGCGTGCCGGCAGGTCGGGCACATGCAGTCCTGGCATGCACACGACGTGCAGCCGTGGGGCTCACAATTGTCACACGAGCACATTGCGTGATTGCACGTCATGCAGGTGCAGTCGGTGCACGCGCAGGCGGCGCAGGAGTCCGAGCAGTGACCACATGAACATGTCGTGCACTCGTCGTAGTGCCCGTCGTGCTCACGGTGGGCGTGGCCGTCGTGTAGGTAGTCGACGTGGTCCTCATGAATGACAGCGGGATGGCCGCAATCGGGACCGTGGGTGTGGTGATGGCGCTCGGCGAGCATGTGTGTGGCAGACATCTTAGGACTCCTTAATATGGTCGATGGCGTCGCTCAGCACGTGGCCCACGTGCTCGTCCGCCAGGCGATACTCGGTCTCGCGCCCTCGGCGGGCGGAGGTGACCAGGCGCACCTGCCGCAGATGTCGCAGGTGCTGGGACACCAGCGGTTGGCTAGCCCCCGTGATAGCGGCCAGCTGGTGCACGCAAAGCGGCCCCGGAATGAGGGCATTGAGGATGCCCAGGCGCACGGGGTTTGCGAGGGCCTTGAAGAGGTCCGCGGCCGCCTCGAGCTCCTGATCCTGTGTCACCTCTTTATATTAGTATTTTCTTATGAATTGTGTCAACTCCTACCCGGCGTGGCGGCCTCGGGCGAGCCAGCCCGCGGTGGCGAGGACGATGAAGGCCCCGAGCGCGAGGAAGACGATCGTCGGTCCGGGGGGCACATCGAGGAAGAAGGCAGCAATGAGGCCCAAAGTGGTGCTCACCACGCCGATCAGGAGCCCGATGACCGTCGTCGACGAGAAGGACCGGGTGACCTGCTGCGCCGCAGCGATGGGCACGATCATGATCGCGCTGACCAGGAGTAGCCCGACCGTGCGCATCCCCACCACCACGGCAATGGCAGCAAGGACCGTGAGCAGCATGCCGAGCCGGACAACCCTGAGTCCTTGGGATTGAGCGAGGTCAGAGTCGAGCGAGAGAGCGAAGAGCTGCTTGCCGAAGATGACGAGGATGCCCACGATACCCACTGCTGCGACAGCAAGGGCGTAGAGGTCATTGACAGAGACTGTGGACAAGGAGCCGAAGAGGTACTGGTTGAGGGCCGTGCTGGCCGTGCCGGTTGCGAGTGACGTGAGGAGGACGCCGCCTGCGATGCCGCCGTAGAAGATGAGCGCCAGGGCGATGTCGCCAGCGGTGCGACTGCGGTGGCGGATGAGCTCAAGGACGATGGCACCCAAGGCGGCCACGACCAGTGCCATGGGGATTGGGGCTAAGCCGGTGAGCAAGGCCAAGCCCACTCCGGTGAGCGCAACATGGCCCATCCCATCGCCCAGAAGGGCGAGGCGGCGTTGGACCAGGAAGACCCCAACCAGGGGTGCGATAACCCCGACGATAACTGCGGCGATCAAAGCTCTGCGCATGAAGTCGTAGTCGAGGAGTTCCACTAGCCCTCCACGATCGGACGCGGGTCGCGAAGCGGACGCATGTCGTCGCTGTGATGCCACACCGGGTCGCGCAGCATCTTTGGCGAAGGCGCTGGGCCGTCGTAGGCAACTTGCCCGCGCTGCATGACGATGACCTGGCTTGCGAGGGCCGTAAAGCTGGCGAGTTCGTGCGTGACCAAGATGATGGTGCGGCCCTGGTCGCGAAGGTCTCGGAAAGTCGCTGCCATGCGCTCTTGGCTGTCTGCGTCGACGCCAGCCGTGGGCTCGTCGAGTATGAAGACCTGCGGGTCCTTGGCGAGAGCACCTGCCAGCAGCACCCTGCGCTGCTGGCCGCCTGACAGGCTGTCTAGGCGATGGCGCCGACGCTCCTCGAGTCCGACGGCGCGCAGGGCCTCAGATGTGCGCTGCTCCCGCTGGCCCCGGCTCACGCGACCTCTGCCGAGCCGCGTGACGAAGGCTGATTTGACCGTTTCCTGGACGGAAACAGGGACCGCTCCAGCGGACAGGAGGCGCTGAGGGACGTAGGCAATGTCGGGCCAATCCTTGAACCGTCCCAGAGGCGTGCCGAGGATGCTGACCTCACCTGAGTGGAGCGGGACGAGGCCGAGGAGCGCCTTGACGAGCGTGGTCTTGCCCGAGCCGTTTTCCCCGAGAACGGCGACGACATGGCCCGCAGGAAAGGCGCACGTGACATCGTCCAGGGCCCGCGCGCCTCCATAGCGAACGGTGCCGTGCTCAATGGCGAGTACGGCACCGTTCGTCAAGGAATGCCCCCGCGTCACGTACAGCCGTTGCCTGCCTGCACATTGGCCAGGTTGGCCTGCATGATGGTGACGTAGTCGCCCGTCGCCCCCTCGACCAGTCCCTCCAGGGGATCAAGGACCAATGTCTGTGCACCTGTCTCGGAGGCGACTACCTCGGCGATCCTGGGATCGACAAGTGTCTCGAAGTAGATAGTGCTCACTCCTTCTGCCTCGACGAGGTCGACTACCTCCGCGACCTTAGCTGGGGAGGGCTCGGCCTCGGGCGAAAGACCCGAGATTCCCACCTGGGTCAAGTCGTACTGAGCGGCAAGGTAGCCGAAGGCCTCGTGGCTCACCACGAGCAGGCGGTTGGTGCACTGCGCCGTCCCGGCCGCCCACTCGTCATTAAGGCTTTGCATCTGCTGCTCGAGAGTGGCGGCTCCCGTGGCGAAGGAGTCGGCACCCTCGGGTGCGAGTTCAGCGAGGCGACTGGCGATCTCACCGCCGATGATCCCCATGTTGAGCGGGTTCAGCCACACGTGCGGGTCGATTCCCATCTCACTGCCGTGGTCCTCGTCGCCGTGGTCCTCGTCGCCGTGGTCCTCGTCGCCGTGGTCCTCGTCGCCGTGGTCCTCGTCGCCGTGGTCCTCGTCGCCGTGGTCCTCGTCGCCGTGGTCCTCGTCGCCGTGGTCGTGGTCGTCGTGACCCTCGAGCTGATCCGGGATCGCGGTCAGCACATCGAGGCTGCGATCAGCCGCTTCCTGGGCGATTGCCTCATCGAGGGCTGGCTGGAACCCCGGGATGTAGACGATGAGGTCAGCCTCGCCGATGAGCGCGACATCCTGAGCAGTGAGTTCGAGATCGTGAGGCTCGGCACCCGGGGGCGTCAGGTTGACCACCTCAACTGCCGCTCCGCCTACCTGCTGTGCTGCGAACTGCAAGGGATAAAAGGCCGCGACGACCTTCAGCGGCGCCCCAGTCGGGGAGGGCCCGGACGTGGGTGCCGCGGGACTCGAGGCAGGGGGAGTCGCAGGCTCAGCTGACGTCGTGGGAGGCGCGCTGGATCCACCTCCGCACGCTGCCAAGAGGGCAGCGACGCTGCCCAGGGCTAGTGCCGGCATCAGGTGCACTCGGCGAGTTGACATCATGCCTTCCTCCGTTGACTTCTTCGCGTTGGACGCGCTCTGATAATAGACATTACTGATCATAGTTATCGTTGCCATGACACTTCGGGGGTGGTGGGTCAGGCGGCCCCGTCTCCCGGAGCGCTGTGAATCTCCCTGGCCCCCAGCCAGGAGTCCAGCGGATCGGGCGCGCCCAGCCACTCGCCCAGGCCACGTTCTGTTTCCTGTGATGACAGGGAGACGAGCCGGAAGGTCTCCATCAAGGCCTCTCGCCCGTCACCTACGCCGGTGATGACGAGCCGAGACCGCGGTGGGATTCGGCCCCACGTGCCGCGCTCGCCGATATACAGCTGCCCTCCGGCAGCGTCCCACGTGCACACCGTGAAGGGACGAGTGGGCGTCCAGAAGGCCCCGAAGCTGCGGACGCCCGGGATTGCGAGTGACTCGACGCTGTTGACGAGTCGCTGGGGGTGCAGTGCGTGGGGTGTCGCGACTTCGATCGTCCACGCACCCTGGTCCATTGAGCCGCCGTGAGGCCGAGCGAACACCGGATCCATGCGAGCGTCGGCGCGCTCTGAGTCGTGAGAGAGGCGCAGGAGCGTGCGCAGATCCGTCTCGTGGATGCTCGCCATGCGCACGCCATCTGCGGCACGGACGTGGTCCAGAAGGTCAGATGCGCGGGGGCTCGTTGGCGCATGGCCATGGACGAGCAGCACATCGGCATGGCTGACCTGCTCCACCAATGCGCCCGCGATTGGTCGCTCGTCGTCTTGCCCAAACCCCAGACCGCGGTCGCAGACGCGATCCTTGCCGAGGAGGTCCTCCTCGAAGGTTGTGACATCCACCAGGGCACCCACTGATGCCAGGCGTACCTGGCAGAGAGGGCCCGGGCTCGCGGTCGCTCTCGCCAGGGTGCGGCTGACTCCGTGGCTTTCTGCGGTCACCGGTAGGGCGAGGACAAGTGAATCGCACTTCCCGCGGTCGACCAGGCTGGCCATGACCGGGATTGCGTCTTCCCGAATGGCGCAGCTCGCGCAGGCATGAGCGAGAGGAGCGCGGAGGTCCTCGACGACCTCCCCCTGGACGATGACTGTCCGCCGTAGCTCGCCGGGATCCTCTGAGATGTCGTAGCGCAGCACCGTTGTTCCCGCCGAATCGACGGCAAGCCCAAAGACGGCGGCCTCCCTCAGCACGGGGTCGATAGACGAGAGCACGACGAGCGGGACGCGGGTCACAGAGCCTCCTGCCATTTGACACTAATGAAAATCATTGTCAAGATATCACACGGCGGACAATCGGCAACAGGGAGAAATGCATGAAAGCCGGGATCCATCCGGAGTACGGATACGTCGTCTTCCGCGACAAGGGCGCCGACTTCGCTTTCCTTACTCGGTCCACAGCGAAGTCGAACAACACCATCTTGTGGTCGGACGGCGAGACCTATCCCGTGATTGATGTGGAGGTCTCCAGCGCCAGCCATCCCTTCTACACGGGCCGACAGAAGGTGCTAGATTCCGCGGGTCGTGTGGCGCGCTTCGAAAGGCGCTACGGTGGCGTTCCCAAGGACACGGGGGAGTCGTCCTAATGGCCGTTCCCAAGCGTCGAATGTCGCGATCGCGTACCCGATCGCGGCGCGCTCGATGGCGAGCGACCCCTCCGGATCTCGTGCCCGTGGAGCGAAACGGCCAGCGTCAACTTGTGCCTCGCCGGCTTCTGCGAAGCCTGCACCGCGGACTTTTGGACGACGCTCGCTGACGCGGGCGCTCACCGGAAAGGAGCGAGCAGCATGGCGGCGTATTGCCAAGTCACCGGAGCCACTCATGGCTTTGGAAACACCATAAGTCACTCGCATCGGCGCACGTCGCGGATGTTTCGGGTCAATCTCCAGCGCAAGTCCTACTGGGTCCCTAGCCTGGGGAGGCGCGTGACGCTGACGCTGAGCACCAAGGGAATCAAGACCATTGACCGACGAGGCATTGATGCCGTCGTCGCGGACCTCCGCAAGCGCGGGGAGCGCATCTGATGGCAAAGAAAGATGCCGTGCGTCCGATCATCAAGATGAGATCCACGGCGGGGACCGGCTACACCTACGTCACGCGCAAGAATCGGCGCAATGACCCGGACCGCCTCGTGCTGCGCAAGTACGATCCGCGCGCACGTGCTCACGTGGAGTTCCGAGAGGACAGGTAGCCGGACAGAGTCAACAAATCCCGAAGTACATCAGGCGCTAACATCTGCCCTGGAAAGAGGAGCCGATGGCCATTCGAACGAAAACCCCGAAACTGCTCGATAGCCCGCCGATCCCCGTGCAGGCCAAGCTCGCCGCCGCATGGACAAGCTTCATGTTCCTTTATGTCTACGTCGACTACTTCCACCTCTACAAACCTGGCATCGTCGACGACATCCGGGCTGGCATCGTCTTCGAGTTCGACATCAGCCCGACGTTGTTGACCGTGTTCCTCGCGGTGATCGCGATCCCGGCCCTGATGGTCGTGCTCTCAATGGCGCTCCCCGCCCGGGTGAACCGCACCACGAACCTCGTCGTAGCATCGCTGTACATCCCCGTCACGGTGTTCAACGCAGTAGGGGAATCTTGGGACTGGGCGTCCTTCTTCGGTCTCTGCATCGGAATCGAGGTGCTGCTCCTGGCCTTCATCCTGCGATCCGCTTGGACATGGCCGCGCACATTAAAGATAAACCAGGCGGGATGATGTCCTGCCTCGCTCAATTTTAAGGAAGAGTCGCCCTTTAAGCCGGAATCAGAGCCGCCCCATCGCCTTGAGCACGGCGCCGCCGGCCAGGGCCACCACCACGATGCCGCGCAGCATGCGACCGCTGGCCGGGACCGCGGGCCAGGACAGCACGAGGAGCCAGAGGAAGAAGACGGTCAGCAGGCCCAGGATGAGTGCTCCCAGCCAGGCGAGGGAGCCGGTCTGGATCATGCCGAGCACCATGAGGGCCGACAGAACGACGGCGATGAGCCACTTCGGCAGCCGGGTGAGGCGGGTGAGCAGGGGCAGGCTTATCCGCTGGAAGACGGTGGGGTCCTCGGCAGACGGCGCGGGTTTCAAGGCGGGTTGGCTGGAGGGACCCGCTCCCTGGGGGCCGCGCGGCCCGCGCACGCCGGTGCGCTTGTCGCGTGCGGCCATGGTCCTCCTTGCCCTACGGGCCCGAGTGGTCGGTGATCCGTCGTCCCACCCTAGCTACGGTGGTGGGCATGCTGCCAGCACCAGACCCCGGCTCGGCCCCCGGGCTCGTCGCCCTCCTTCGCTTCCGGTCCCGCGATGTCCCGGCACTTACGGCGCAACTGCGCGCATCCGTTGCCCTGCTGGCGACGAAGGTCGGTTTCGTCAATGCACACATGGCGCGGGCGATCGACGAGCCTGACCTCATCGTGCTCCAGCTCGGCTGGGACACGGTGGGCTCCTATCGCCGTGCACTATCGGCGTACGACATCAAGGTGCAGGTGGTGCCCGTGATCTCGCAGGCACTCGACGAGCCGACTGCCTTCGAGGTCCTGCACTTCCGCGATGTCCATGGTGTCGTGGATGCGCCGGGTGCGCTCGCCGCTGATGCCAGCACCGTGAGCCTGGGCAGTGCCTCCGCGCAGATCGTGCCGCCGGCACCCTCATGACAGGTTTCGCGAAGCTTGCCGACGCAGGCGCGCGGCTCGCCCCCGCGGTGAGTGACGTCGCGAGTGGCCTGCGCGATCCGCTCCTGCTGGCGATCATCCCGAATGGCGTACCCGTTGCCGAGCCTGTCGCTGCGGCGCTCCGGCTGCCGCTCGCCGGAGTCTGCCTGGAGCGCGAGGGCGAGCCGCACGTGACCGCGGTCCCCGATATCACCGGGCGCGATGTCATCGTCGTCGATGACGGCGTGGAGACCGGCACAGCCGCGTGGCTTGTGGGCACAGCCCTGCGCTCAGCTGGTGCTGTGCGCATCGTCCTCGCCGTGCCGGTCTGCCCCCGTCAGGCGGAGGCGGGGCTTCACTCCGTCTACGATGAGATCGTCGCGATCCATCGTCCCCTCGCGCGGCGCGACCTGCGCTGGCATTACGCCGACTTCGACACTATCGACGAGGCCGAGGCGAGGCGACGCCTCGACGATCGCTAGGATCAAGGGGTTGATGCCCGGCAGTCCGGCGAAGCCGTTACTGCGGGGCTTGTCCGCCGACAACCAGCCGGAGTGGATCCATGGCCGATCGCGTCGATGCCGTCGTCAACCTCAGCAAGCGCCGGGGCTTCGTCTTCCCCTCATCCGAGATCTACGGTGGCACCCGCTCCGCCTGGGACTACGGCCCGCTTGGCGTCGAGCTCAAGGACAACATCCGCCGTCAGTGGTGGCAGGCCGTCGTGCGCGGCCGTGACGATGTCGTGGGCATCGACTCCTCCGTGATCCTCGCTCCCCAGGTGTGGGAAGCCTCCGGCCACGTCTCGGCCTTCGTCGATCCGCTCACCGAGTGCAAGAAGTGCCACAGGCGCTGGCGTGCCGACCAGCTCATCGAGGCATACGAGGACAAGCACGGCGCGCCCCCGACCGGTGGCCTCGCCGACATCGTGTGCACCAACTGCGGGACCAAGGGCGACTTCACCGAGCCGCGTGACTTCAACGGCATGCTGCGCACGATGGTCGGCCCCGTGGAGGACGCCGGTGCCGTCCACTATCTGCGCCCTGAGACCGCCCAGGGCATCTTCGTCAACTACCTCAATGTCATGAATGCCTCCCGCAAGAAGCCGCCGTTTGGCATCGGCCAGACCGGTAAGAGTTTCCGCAACGAGATCACGCCGGGCAACTTCATCTTCCGCACCCGTGAGTTCGAGCAGATGGAGATGGAGTTCTTCGTCAAGCCCGGCAGCGACGAGGAATGGCACGACTACTGGCTGAAGCAGCGCTGGGACTGGTACCTCGACCTGGGCATGAACCCTGACAATCTGCGCTTCTTCGAGCACCCCAAGGAGAAGCTGAGCCACTACTCCAAGCGCACGGTCGACATCGAATACCGGTTTCACTTCGCGGGCTCGGAGTGGGCGGAGCTCGAGGGCATCGCCAATCGCACCGACTTCGACCTGCGCACCCACTCCGAGCACTCCGGCACCGACCTGTCCTACTTCGACCAGGAGGCCGACGAGCGCTGGCTTCCCTTCGTCATCGAGCCGGCAGCGGGTCTCACGCGCTGCGTGCTCGCCTTCCTGCTGGACTCCTACGATGAAGACGAAGCGCCCAACGCCAAGGGGGGTGTCGACAAGCGCACGGTGCTGCGTCTCGACGCTCGACTCGCGCCGGTGAAGGTGGCCGTGCTTCCGCTGTCGCGCAACGCCGACCTGTCGCCCAAGGCGCGGGACCTAGCCGATCGCCTTCGGCGGCGCTGGAACATCGAATTCGACGATGCGGGGGCCATTGGCCGCCGCTATCGCCGCCAAGACGAGATCGGCACCCCGTATTGCGTCACCGTTGACTTCGACACCCTCGAAGACAACGCGGTCACCGTCCGTGAGCGCGACTCCATGGCTCAGGAGCGGCTGGGTATCGACGGTCTTAAGGAGTGGCTGGCGGCCCGCCTGCCCTCCTGCTGAGGCGCGTCCGAATCCTCCGAAACGCTTCCCGACCCGACAATGGGCGTCTAGGCTGCGTTCATCGGTGGGCCATCGGCCTGGGCAAGGCTGCGCTCACTCACCTCGTCACCGAAAAGGAGATTCATGCGACGCCTCATCCCTGCCATCGCGGCCGGAGCCCTGCTCCTTGCCGCCTGCTCCTCCGGGTCTTCCGACTCGGGTGGAACCTCATCCGCGGCGCCCGAGTCTTCGGCGGCCACCTCGGCTGCCCCCGCACCCGGCGACACCTGCGGCAGCACCATCGACGAGATCGCGGCCAAGGCCAAGGAGGAGGGGCAGGTCAACCTCATCGCCCTTCCCGATACCTGGGCCAACTACCGCGGCATCATCGACTCCTTCGTCGAGAAGTACGGCATCCAGGCTCCCGTCATGAACCCAGATGCGTCCTCCGCTGACGAGCTCACCGCCGTCGAGACCCTGCGCGGCCAGCCCGACATGCCCGAGGTCCTCGACATCGGCCCGTCGTTCGTGCAGCAGGCCAAGGACGCCGGCTACCTCGAGTCCTACAAGCCCCTCGTCTGGGATGAGATCCCCGAGTCGCTCAAGGGCGAAGATGGCACTTGGGTCGGCGCCTACTACGGCGTGCTGGCAATCGCGACCAACGCGACCATCCAGCCCAACGTGCCCAAGTCCTGGGCCGACCTGAAGAAGCCTGAATACAAGGGCCAGGTCACCATCAACGGCGATCCGCGCGAGGCGGGCGCCGCCTTCGCGGCCGTCGTCGCCGCCGCCCTGGCAAATGGTGGTTCGTACGACGACATCATGCCCGGCATCGAATACTTCGCCGAGCTGAAGAAGTTGGGCAACCTCCAGACGATCGACGTCACCGAGGCCGCCGTTTTGTCCGGCGAGGTGCCCATCGCGCTTGACTGGACGTACAACTTCCCGGGCCTGAAGCCTGCACTGGACGAGGCCGGCTTCGACTTCCAGGTGATCGTCCCGTCCGACGGCGTCTACGGCGGCTACTACGCGCAGTCCGTGGTCACCGAGGCTCCGCATCCGTGCGCCGCTCGCCTGTGGCTCAACCACCTGGTGAGCGACGAGGGCGCGCTCGGCTACCTCGAAGGCGGTGCCATCCCGGCTCGCTACGCCGCGCTGCTCGACAAGGGCCTGATCACGCCCGAGGTCGCGGCCAACCTGCCGTCGGCCGAGACCATTGCCGCGATCTCGTTCCCGACTCAGGAGCAGGTCGACAAGGCGAAGGCGCTCATCACCGAGCAGTGGGGGCCGATGGTCGCGGACCAGTAGAACCGGTCCGCACCTAGTCCCGACGAGTTCACAGGAAGAGGCCGACGTGAGGAGGAGGTTCGACACGGCGACCCTCGCGGTTGCCCTGCCGTTCCTCGCCTTCGTCGGCCTCTTCCTCTTCGTCCCGACCATCGGATTGGCCATCAAGGCGCTTACGCCCGGTGGTTCCTTCGGCTTCACCTCCCTGCAGCGGGCCCTCGAGGGGTCATATCGCACGGCGTTCGTCAACTCGATCGCCCTCGCCGTCACCAGTGCGGTGATCGGCGGCGTTATCGGCCTGCTTCTCGCACTCAGCCTGCGCAGCATGCAGCGGCCGCGCTGGCTGAGGTCGACGACCGACTCGTGGTCGGCGGTCGCCTCGCAACTCGGCGGCATCCCGCTCGCCTTTGCCTTCATCGCGGCTATCGGCACGCAGGGCATCATCACCAAGATGCTCGGCCTCGTCGGCGTGGACATCACCGAGTCGGGCTTCAGCCTCTCTGAGTTCTGGGGCCTGGTCGTCGTCTACCTGTACTTCCAGATCCCGCTGATGTTCTTGGTGATGATGCCGGCTGTCGGCGGCCTGCGGCAGACGTGGGCGGAGGCTGCCTCCATCATGGGCGCCAGCCCGAGCCGCTACTGGCGCTCGGTGGGCCTGCCCCTGCTGTTGCCCTCCTTCCTCGGGGGGCTGCTGTTGCTCTTCGTCAACTCATTCGCCGCCTATGCGACGGCCTACGTGCTCAACCCGGGCGCGCAGATCGTGCCGCTCCTCGTGCGCTTCCTGCTGCAGGGCAATGTCATCACCGGAGAGCAGGACCTCGCCTACGCGATTATCCTGTGGACCATCACCTTGCTGCTGGCAAGCCTGCTGCTCATCGCCGTTCTGCAACGGCGCACAGCGAGGTGGTCGTCGACATGAAGGTCCTGCGGGCGGTCTTCCTCGTCCTCCTCGGGCTCTTCTTCTTCATACCGCTGCTCGCGATGGCGAGGTTCGCCTTCCAGTCCGTCCCGGTCGTGTTGCTCACCCCGGAGAAGCTCCTGGAGGGCTGGAGCGTCAGCGGGCTCATCGAGGTCTTCGGCAGTCCGGAGTTCCAAA
>Ga0194121_10007010_pt1 | contig 14836 bp, 12 predicted proteins | sample TA2MahCa50mmetaG_FD_148609 | JGI IMG/M metagenome (GOLD analysis project Ga0194121, IMG submission 148609) | Freshwater microbial communities from Lake Tanganyika, Tanzania - TA2015020 Mahale Deep Cast 50m | ecosystem: Environmental > Aquatic > Freshwater > Lake | place: Tanzania: Lake... | reverse complement strand
ATATTAGGGACGGGCTAGGGACGGGGCTGTTTCGGCCCGGGAGATTGTGAATCCTTCACTCCGGCAGGCCCGGCCGAAGCGTCAGCAACGGCGCCGCTGCGAGGTTTTGCAAACCTTGGGCGCAAAGGATTTTCATGCCCTATCCCTGAATGGACCCGCTATGAGTTTTGAGCTCGCCCCCGGCACCCTGCTCAACAATCGATACCAGATCAAGAAGGTCATCGCGTTTGCGGAAGACGGGGGCGTCTACCTTGCCCGCGATCTGAAAGTCACTGATCGAAACTGGATCGTCAAGGAGATCATCCCCTCGGCGTCGCTCGACGAGGAGACCCTGGCCGAGCGGAAACTGCTGTTCGTGGAAGCCGTCGAGTCGATCATGCAGTTCGATCACCCGGACCTGTCGCGCGTGCTCGGCTATTTTAACGAGGCGCGCCGCGAGTACGTGGTGATGGAGCACGTGGAAGGCGTGACGCTGCAAACGCTCTGCGACATGAGCGTCAACCCGCTGCCCGAGAAGCAGATTCTCGGCTGGTCGCTGCAGATGTGCGACGCGCTCTCCTACCTGCACAATCGGCCCAAGCCGTTCATTTTGCACGCGCTCTCGCCGGCCCACATCATTCTCACCTCTGATGAAAAGGTCAAGATCATCAACTACGGGCTGGATCGTTTTTTCGCCACCACCGCGCCGCCCCGCATCTTCACCGACGCCCCCACCGACATCCTCAATGAATTCGCGCGCTTCGGCGAGACCACGTGCTTTCTACTCACCAAGGAAAAACCCGGCGCGTTCGGCCTGCCGGCCAACGCCAACGTCAGCCCGGAGCTGGCCAAGCTGATCAACCGCTGCCTGCAAGGCGAGTCTCAGAAAACCTACGCGAATTTCGAGGATTTGAAAAAAAACCTGGATGCCGTCCTGCACCCGCCGGAGGTGCCCAAGAAAAGGGACGAGCCCGCGCCGTCGCGCCTGCCACAGCCCGCCCTCCCGCCGGAGTGGGTGGAAAAGGCCTGGTGGGTGGTCGGAAAAATTCTCTCCCAGCGCCGCGCATTTCTTATCGCCGAGATTGCGCTGGCCATGATTGTCCTGGTGGGGCTCTGGTTATGGAAGAATCCCACCTATGCCGCGTTCAACCGCACCGAAGTCGGGCCCATCGCGTACTTTCTGGCCGCGGAAGGAAACCTGATCACGGTGAGCCTCAACACGCAGCGGCCGGTGTACCGCAACGAATTCCGCACCGATATTGCCGACGTGGCGCTCGACAATCGGACCGGCCAGTGGCTTTATCTCTCGGACCGGCCGGGCAACCGCATCCTGCGCTTGAAAACCTCGAACAATGAATTGCCGGAGCGGAACCCGGCGATCCCGGTGGACCGCGGTCCGGGCCGACTGGTCATCGATCAGAGCGGCGCCCGCATGTACGCCGTCCACGAAGGGACGCACAACGTCTCGCGCATCAACCTGACTCAGGATCCGCCGCAGATGGACTCCATCATGGCGGTGGGCCACTCGCCCCGCGACCTGACCATCCTCCCCGATGGCGAGACGCTCTACGTGACCAACTACAGGTCGGAGAACGTGTCGGTCATGCAGCCGGACACCAACAAGACGCTGACCACCATTCCGGTCAGCGGCAATCCCGACGCGGTGGCGTCAACGCCCGACGGCAAGCAGGTCTGGGTGTGCTGCGAGAAACAGGACTTCATCGTCATCATCGACACCCAGACCAATGAGATCGTCGAAACCCTGACCGACTACAAGGCCCCCTCGTCGATCGTGTTCTCGCCGGACGGCACCAAGGCGTTCGTGGCCAACAACGGCTCGAACAACGTATCGGTGATCGAGGTATCCTCTCACAAGGTGCTCAATACCATCACCACCCCGGCCAGCCCCGATCGTTTGATCCCGACCCAGGACGCGATCAAGGTCTGGCTCACCAGCAGCAAGCCGGGCATCACCATCCTCGACTTGCAGGTGGATCGGCAAACCGGGGAGTTGGACGTGGACGCGAAAATTATTTCCGGCGCGATGCTTAAGTAGAGATCGTGCCGCCGCCCAGAACTTCCTCGCCGTCGTAGAACACCGCCGACTGGCCGGGCGCGATGGCGCGTGCCGGGGCGGCCAGCACCACTTCAGCCGAGGCCGCGCCGGTCAACGTCACCGTGGCGGGGACGTCGGGCGCGTTGTAGCGGATCTGCGCGGTGCACGCCACCACGTTTTCCACCGGACGGATCCAGTTGAGGTCGGTGACCCGAAAGCGCGAGCGCTCCAGCGCTTCGGCCGGTCCGAGCACCACCGCGTTGCGCTCGCGATCGATGCGCACCACGTACAGGGGATGCGCGGCGGCGATCCCCAACCCGCGCCGCTGACCCACGGTGTAATAGGGCAGTCCACGGTGCTCGCCCAGCATCCGGCCCTCGAGGTCCTCAAACGGGCCGGGTCGCACGGCGTTGGGAAAGCGCGCCTTGATCAGGTCGCCGTGGTTGCCGTCCGGCACGAAGCAGATCTCGACGCTGTCCGGCTTGTCGGCCACCCGCAGGCCAAAGCGGGCGGCCAGGGCGCGGGTTTCGCTCTTGGTGAGCTCACCAAGGGGGAACAGCGTGTGGGCCAGTTGATCCTGGGTCATCGTGTGCAGGACGTAGGCCTGGTCCTTGTGCGCGTCGCGGCCTCGCAACAGCTTCCAGCGGCCGCTCGCCTCGTCGCGCTCGATGCGCGCGTAGTGCCCGGTGGCCACCCGCTGGGCGCCCAGGGCGCGCGCCCGCTCGAGAAACAGGTCGAACTTCACGTGCTGGTTGCAGCGCACGCAGGGGTTGGGGGTGCGGCCGTTGAGGTACTCGCGCACGAAGTCGTCGATGACCGTGGCCTCGAAGTCGGCCCGCAAGTTCAAGGTGTAATGGGGGATGCGCAGGCGTCCGGCCACCGATTCGGCGTCGCAGATCTCCTCGATGGAGCAGCACCCGCGGGCGCGCCCGGCCTGCGCGGCCTTCGCGGCGGAAGGCCAGGTCTGCATGGTGAGGCCGACGATGTCGACGCCCTCCTCGCGCAGCAGGGCGGCCACCGTGGACGAGTCGACCCCGCCGCTCATGGCGACCGCGACGCGGCTCATCAGAGCGCCACTTTTTCGCGCCGGCGCCGGGCCGCCTCACGGCTGCGCGCCACCAGCTCCGGGAGGGGATTGAGAAGGCGCCCGATATCTTCGGCGCGGGTCGTGGGCCCCCAGGAGAACCGCACGCAGGCGCGCGCCTCGGTCTCCGACATCCCCATGGCAAGCAGCACGTGGGAGGCCTCCATGGTGTGGCTGCTGCACGCCGAGCCGCTTGAGGCGGCGACGCCGGCCATGTCGAGCGCGGCGAGCAGCGTCTCGGCGTCCGCCTCCTCGAACTGGACGCAGGTGATATTGGGGACTCGGGTGGTCCCCACGCCCACCACGAGGATGTCCAGAACGCTGGTCAGGACGCCATACTCGACGGCCCTCAGCACGTCCACGAGCCGAGCGGTGCGTGCCTCTGGCTCGGCAACGGCGGCCGCCACGGCGGCTCCCATCCCGACAATGGCGGGGACGTTCTCGGTGCCGCCGCGTCGCCCGCGCTCCTGCTCGCCACCCATCAGCAAGGGCGCGAGATCCACGCCGGAGCGGCAGTAGAGCGCGCCGGCGCCCTGCGGACCACCGACCTTGTGTGAGGATAGGCTCAGCAGATCCACGTTCCACTCGCGCACCGAGATGGGCCGGGTGCCGAGCGCCTGCACCGCGTCGCACAGCATCAGCGCGCCGGCCGCGTGGGCGAGGGCGGCCACCTCGGCCACCGGCTGCACCACACCGGTCTCGTTGTTCACCGCCATCAAGGCCACCAGGGCGGTGTCGTCGCGGATGGCGGCGCCCACCTCGGCGGCATGCACGAATCCCTTCCGATCCGGGGCCACGCGGGACACCTCATACCCCTCGCGCTCCAGCCATTCGGCGGCGCGCAGGATCGCCGGGTGCTCGACCGCGCTCACCACCACGTGCCGGCGGGTCGACGCGCGGACCGCGCCCAGCAGCGCAAGGTTGTCGGCCTCGGTGGCGCCGCTGGTGAAGATGACCTCGGCCGGCTGGGCGCCGATCGCGGCCGCGACCTGCTCGCGGGCGGCCTCCACGGCCAGGCGCGTGCGCCGACCGGCCGCGTGCAGGCTGGAGGGGTTCCCAAAATCCCCGGCGAGGTAAGGGGCCATGGCGTCGCGCGCCTCTCTGCTTAGAGGCGCGGTGGCGGCCCAGTCGAGATACAGGTGGTCAAGCACGGCCCCCATTCTACCATGCCGACGAGCGGGTTGCCAAACACGCGGTAAAAGGCGGTAAAAGGCGGGAACGAGGCGGCGAAGCAGGTCGGCTGTGTCGACCCCTGGCGCCCCGATCAACGTCGCGGCGCGCCACCACGCGGCCCGGCGCGGCCCCGGCGAGAGGAAACGGGTGTTCGGCGTCGAATTGGCGTGATTTAAACAAGTACGGGCTGGAAATGCCTCCCGCTGACTCCCTCACCTCAACAACAACTGGAGCTGAGTGCATCCATGGCGATCAACCAGAAACGGTTCGCAGGGCGCAAGGAATATTTCGGATCGCTGATCTACGACCGTGAGCGAGGGGATTATATCCCCTTCGACTGGGATGCCACCTACATTTTCGAGGAAAGCCTGAAGACCCCGATCGATCAGGTTTTCAAAAAAATGGACGGCCGTTTGAGCCTGCAGTCCTTCCAGACGTTCGTGCAGCTCTGCCAGTCCATCGACCTGCTCGACGCGCAGGGGCGCTTTACCGGCGAGATTCTCCCCAATCCGCCGGCCCCCAACATCATCGCGGCGCCGCTGCGCGTGCACCTCACCGTGACCAACGAGTGCCCGCTGCGCTGCCGCCACTGCTCGCAAAAGAGCCGCGAAGCGCTGCCCAACGAGCTGACCCTGGACGATTTCCACAAGCTTTTTGACGATCTCGCGTCGGCCGGCGTGTGTGAGGTGACCATCGCCGGCGGCGAGCCGTTCTCGCGCGACGACATCGTCCAGATCGTGGGATACGCGCGCCAGAAGGGACTGACCGTCAACCTTTCCACCACCGGCCTGTTCATCAGCCGCATCACCGCGAGGAAGCTGGCCGACCTGGGCTTGAAGAGCATCCGCATCAGCTTCGACGGCTCCACCGAAAAATCGTACGATTATTTCCGCGGAAAAAAAGGCGCCTATCGCCGGGCCATGCGGGGCATCAAGGCCATCCGCGAGATCTTTGAGAAAACGCCCATCACTCTGCACACCACCATCATGAAGCAGAACCTGACCGAGTTGCTCACGTTGGCCCGCATGGTGCAGAAACTTCGCTGCGACGTGTGGAGCGTGGACTACGTGAAGCCCCAGGGATTCGCCGCCCAGGACCACCGCAACCTGCTCAGCAAGGAAGACGCCGAAACCGCATTCAAGGCGCTCAGCCGCATCGCGGAAAATTCCTCGGTGAAAATCGAGATGGCGCACTTTCCCTACCGCACCCAGCGCAAGGTGATTTATCGCGGATTTGGCTGCGTCGGCGCCAACCTGTACTGCTACATCAACAGCCAGGGGTTCGTGGCCCCCTGCTCGTTCACCATGGAGTATTTCCCGGCCGGCAACGTAAAAAAGCAGACCATCAAGGAAATCTGGCAGACGTCGGACGCGTTCAAGAAATTCCGCGGCTTCCCCGGCAACGAGGTCTGCCACAAGTGCGATTACTTCTCGTCGTGCCGCGGCGGCTGCCGCATCCGCGCCATCATGGCGACGCAGAACGGCAGCGCGATCGATCCCAACTGCTTCGTGATGCCGCAGCCGGCGGCGGCGGGCAGCGGGTATCGGTAGCCGCGAAAAAAAACGGCCGATCTCGGCCGCCTTTTTCGGGCGTGACAGCGATGTCTATCCCGGCGTGAACTTCATCAGCCGGGACGGCGCCAGGCCGTTGGGGTATGAGAACTCCGTCATGAAGAAGCTGGTGTCAATGACGAAGTTGAGCGGGAACGCGACCTGGTCGGCCACCTGGGTGGCCACGCCGGTGGCCACGTTGATGGACACGATGCCACCCGCGCTGGCCTGCTGGGCGTTGTGCGAGACGAACACCGTGCCCGTGTTGCCGCTGGCGAACGAGCCGGTGATGGCGTAGGGCGGCAGGATGTTCGCCCCGCTCGTGGAGATCTGCGTGCCGCGCACGCTCACGTCGTTGATGCTGGCAAAGCGCACGCCGCCGGAGGCGGCGTCGTACTCGGTCCAGTAGACCCGGCTGTTGGTCCCATCCACCACGAGGTCGGTGGGGTTGATGAGTCCGGCCGCGATCTGAGTCGTGGTGTCCGCCTGGGTGCCGGCCGCGTTGGCGCAGGGCTTCACCCGAATCTCGCCCTGCGATCCGCCGGTCAGGTTGGGCAGCATGTAGGTCATGAACGCGAAAGCGCTTCCGCCGCTGTCCACCGCGATGCGGATGTTGTAGGCCGGCGATGTGCCCGAGTTGGTGATGAACTGTGCCGCTGCCGAGCTGGCGTCCTGGTCGCCGCCCGTCTTGGAGAAGCGCAGCACGCGCCCGATCGACGCCTGGTTTTCGACCACGTACAGCAGGCCATCCACCGGGTTGTTGCGCACGTAGGCCGGCAGCTCGAGATCATCACACAGCGTGCTTACGGTCCCGCCGGCGATGGGACAGGACAGCAGCTTGCCCTGCGCCGAGGCGACATTCAGCGTCCAGTAGACGTTGGTGCCGTCGGTGTTGATGCCCCAGGACAGGAAGGCGTCGTTGCCGCTGGCCAGGATGTCCGGCGTGCCTTGCGAGCCGTCCTTGCGGGTTCGACGCACCGCGCTGCCCCCGGCCACCTTCTCCGTCCAGTACACGAACGTCGCGTCCTGGGTGATGTCGAACAGGTTCGTCAGGGAAAACAGCGAGGTGGCCGTGCCGGTCGCCACCGTGCCACCGGAGTCCGGCGACACGGTCGGGCTGATCGTCTCGTCGGCCGTCTCCTGCTTGTTGTTCACGCCGCAGCCGAACAACATGAACGCCATGCAGACCACCATCACCACCACGGAGGCGAGTCGCCCCCAGCGCTGAGGTGCCCTTGTTCCGGCGCTGTGCGCCTGTGGGGGACGCGGTTTCATCATGCCTCCCGTTTCGCTGCCGCCGCGATGATGTTGTCCGCGAGCTGCGCGGGCACTTCCTCGTAGTGCGAGAAAGTGAGCTTGAACGTGCCGCGGCCCTGGGTCATCGAGCGCAGGTCAATCGCGTAGCGCATCATTTCCGCCTGGGGAACTTGCGCGCGAATGAGCTGCATGCCCTTGGCCTGCGGATCCATTCCCATGATGCGGCCGCGTTTCCCGTTGAGGTCGCCGATCACGTCGCCCATGTACTGCTCGGGGACCAGCACCTCGACGTCCGAGATGGGCTCGAGCAGCACCGGCTGCGCCTTTTTCACGCCCTCGCGGATGGCCAGACCGGCCGCGATCTGAAATGCGATATCCGAGGAATCGACGGTGTGGTAGGAGCCGTCGTACAGCGTGACGCGCACGTCAACCAGCGGGAAGCCGGCCACCACGCCCTCGCTCATCGCCTTCACGACGCCCTTTTCCACCGAGGGGATAAAGTTCTTGGGCACCACGCCGCCCACGATCTTGTCCTGGAATTCAAAGTGCTTGCCGCGCTCCATCGGGCCGATTTCCAGCCACACGTGGCCGAACTGGCCATGGCCGCCGGTCTGCTTCTTGTGCTTGCCTTCCTGCTTGACGGTCCCCTTGAGGGACTCACGATACGCCACCTGGGGCACCGCGTTGTCGACTTCCACGCCGAGGCGTTTCAGGCGTTCCTTGATGATCTCCAGGTGCAGCTCGCCCATGCCCGATACGATGGTTTCCTTCGTTTCGGTGTCGCGCCGAGTCTGGAAGGTGGGATCTTCCACGACGAGCCGCTGCAGGCCGGTGCTCAGCTTGTCCTCGTCGCCCTTGCTCTTGGGGAAGATGGCCCAGGAGATGCAGGGGTTGGGGAATTTCGGGGGCGTCACCACGATCGGATGCGCCTTGTCGGAAAGGGTGTCCCCGGTGTGGGTTTCAGTCAGCTTGGCCAGCACCACGATGTCGCCGGCCGGAGCGGCGTCCAGAGGCTCCTGCTTCTTTCCGCGCATCGAGAAGAACGCGCCCAGTTTCTCATCCTTGCCGCGAGAGGCGTTGAACACCCCGGTGTCGCTCTTCAGCGTGCCGCCCAGCACTTTCAGGAACGAGAGGCGGCCCACGAAAGGGTCCACCGTGGTCTTGAAAACGACCCCGGCGAACGAATCGCTCTCCGATACCTTGCGCTTGACGTCCTTGCCGCCAGCGGTGCCGGTAAACTCCACGCCTTCCGGCGAGGGGAGGTACTCGATGGCGGCCTTGAGCAGCGTGCTGATTCCGATGCCTTTGGTGGCCGCCGAGCACAAGACCGGGAACACGCGGCCGGTGCGCGCGGCCTCGCGCAGGCCGGTCTTGAGGTCCTCCGTGGAGAGGTCCATTTCCTCGAGATACTTCTCGGTCAGCTCGTCGCTGGCCTCGGCGGCCCGCTCGACCAGCATCGCCCGGTACTCGTCGACGCGATCCTTCATGTCGGCGGGGATGTCGCCCTTCGTCGCGTTGCCCTTGGCGTCGAAGGTGTACGAGCACTGCTCGACGAGATCGATCACGCCGGAGAACGATTCGGCGGCTCCGACAGGCAGGTGCAGCGGCACCACGGCGGGGGACAGGCGCTCCTGGACATCCCCCAGCGTCTTGTAGAAATCGGTGTTCTCCTTGTCCATCTTGTTGAACACAAGAATGCGCGGGAGACTTCGATTTTCGCACAGATCCCACATCGTCTCGAGGCCGACCTCGACGCCGGCCGCGGTGGCCACCACCAGCACGGCGCCTTCCACGGCGCCCATCGCGCCGTGGACTTCACCCACGAAGTCCATGAAGCCGGGGGTGTCGAGAAGATTGATCTTGTGGCCGTCGACCTCCAGGGCGGCGAGCGCCGTGTAGAGGGAAATGTGGCGCTTGTGCTCGTCGGCGTCGAAGTCCATGACGGTGTTGCCGTCCTCGACCCTGCCGTGGCGATCACTGGCGCCCAGGCTCCACAGAATGGATTCCGCCAGCGACGTCTTTCCGGTTCCGCCGTGCCCGAAAAATCCGATGTTGCGAATCTGCCCGGTCGCGTACTTCTTCACGATGCAATCCTCTCGCTTTCGAAAATCTATTATCAAGTCAGGGGTCGGCGGGGTCTCCCTACCCCATGTGACTTCCCCAATGTGACTTCCCCAGATGGAACGCCCCTGACGGGACTTGCGAGGGGATTGGGAGCGTGCCCCCGCTTTCTGGTGTGAGTTCCGCGGCGGAGGCCCTCCGAGCGGATGCTCGCAGGGCTCCCGCGCTGGCATCCGATCTACTCGGCGGTAACGGCGGCCGTCTCTTCCTCAGCGACGGCCGTTTCTTCAACGACGACTTCTTCTTCAACGACGACTTCTTCGGGAGCCTGCTCCTCGGCCGCCGTCACCGGCGCCGCCTCCTCGACCGGCTTGGTCTTCCGCACGTAGCCCTCGCGGTACTCGGTGGGGATGTGCTTGCCCTGCTTCTCGGCGCACTCCTTATGCCAGTTGCCTCCGCCGATGCGGACCAGCGGACGCCCTTCCAGAAGTCCGCCGCACGCGCGGCACTTTGGGGGGGCGGGTTTTTTCGATGAGCCTTTCGCCATGTCGTCACCTCTTTATTGGATGCGCGGCCGCAAGCCATATTTGAGGAGAGCGGCCTGATGACCGCTCTCTCTGAGTTGGCGGGCCTGCGCCAAAACCTTCTCCTGGTGATCTGTTCCAGGGGGAGTCGCCTTGGGCGCCCCCTGGACAATGCGCGATGCCTGGAGCCGGACGGCGTGGATTCCCCTGGTCTTTGGAAATCTCCTTCACCTGGATGTCTGTTCCGGCGTGACGGTGGGCGTTGGCGACTTCAAGAGAAGCGGCAGTTGCGGGGACGCGGTGCCGCGGATGCGGATCTCTCCCCGCATGAGCCTGAACTCGCGGATGTGCAGGCCGAAGGGGAGGCTCTGCAAGTCCACCACCGGATTGAGAACCAGCAGCAAGGCTTCCAGCGGACGGCTCACCTCCACGGACACGATCTGCGCCTGATCCACCTCAAAATCGAGCGCCGCCTCACCGCTGACCCGCATGGAGCCGGTCACCGCGACCGGCAGGCCGATCCCCAGCGGACCTCTGGCCGAGACGGTCATGGAGCCGTCGGCCAGGGTCACCGCGGGCCGCACGCCGCGCTTCTGTCTGGTGCGCAGGTAATCGTTGATATCCGACTCGGACACCACCGCCGACCACGCCGCGTCGTCAAGCTTGACGAGCTGGTTGCCGTGCGCTTCGAGGTCATACATGGAGAGGCTGAGCGAGGTGGCCGGCAGCCCGTTGCGCAGGCGCACGTCGGCGCCCCTGACTTCCAGCCAGACCACGCGTCCGGCCAGGAGGTCCCACCATGTGGTCAGGGAGATGTTGACCTCGTACCGCCCGCTTCCCAGCGCGCGCTCGATCTTGCGCCGCGCGCCCGCTTCGGCGATCGGCCAGCCGGCGCGGATGAAGCACGCGACTCCCGCCATGATCACGTTGAGCGTGACCAGCGTGATCAGCAGCGTCCGCGGCAATGAGGACTCGCCGCGCTGGGCCACGTCCTTACTTGTTCGACCCGGGGGCAGGGTTCCGCACCGCCACGAGATCGACTTCAACCAGTGCCCCCCGCGGAAGGGCGGCCACCTGCACGGTGCTGCGGGCCGGGGGGTGGTGAATGAAGTACTCGCCCCACACCGCGTTGATCTCGGCGAAGTGGGCGAGGTCGGTTACGAAGACCGTCGCTTTCAGCACGTGGCCGAGCGACGAGCCGGCCGCCTCCAGCACGGCGCGGAGATTGTCCAGCACGCGCCGCGTCTGCTCGGCGGGACCGCCGGTCACCATTTCAGCGGAGCGCGGATCCAGCGGAATCTGGCCGGCCGTGAAGATCAGATTCTCCCACGCCAGCGCCTGGGAATACGGACCGATGGCGGCGGGCGCGCCCGCCGTGGAAATCACTTCAGGGATGGTAGACATGCGGATGGCCTTCGTGCGCTCAATCGCGCATCCCTGGCGCCAGAGGAATCCGCCCCGCTCACGGGTCTTTCCGGGAGAAGAGATTCCTGCGCTCGGATCAGTCGCCAAAGGAATCCGGGCCCGCTCCCGACAAGGTATGGCAATGGCGGGTGCTCTTAAAATGGGCTTCATCGGCGCGGGACAGGTGGCGAGAGAGATCCACCTGCCGCTGTTGAGCCAGATGCCGCAGGTCGAGCCGCTGGTTCTGTGCGACGTGCACGAGGCCGCGCTTGACGGCGCCTTCCGCAAGTTCGGCATCCGCGAGACCACCACGCGCTACCAGGACGTGCTCAAGATGACCGAGGTGGACGCCGTTCTGATTGCCGTCCCCAACTATCTGCACGCGCGCATCGCCGAGGAGGCGCTGCGGGCCGGCAAGCACGTTCTGTGCGAGAAGCCGAGCGCGCTCACGGTACGCGACGCAATGGCGGTGAAGCAGGCCGCGGAAGCCTCCGGCGCGGTGTACATGATGGCGCTGCCTCACCGCTTCGACGCCGAAGCCGCGCTGCTCAAACGCTGGATCGGAGCCGGCCACCTGGGGCGGATCTTTCACGTGCGGGCCGGCGCGATGCGTCGCGACGCATGTCCGGGCGGATGGTTCACCGACCGCGAGCGCAGCGGCGGCGGCGCGCTCATGCAGGTCGGCAGCAACCTGCTGGATCTGTTGTTGTGGCTGCTGGACTTTCCGGAGGTGGGGCGGGTCAGCGCGTCCATATCCAACCACCTGGCGCCGGCCCGAGCCGGGGAGCCGACCCGCTCCCTGGCAATGCCGCGCGCGCGCGGCCTGGTGTACGACGTCGAGGACGCCGCCTTCTGCATGCTGCGGCTGAACGGCCACGCGTCTGTCGTTCTGGAGGTGGCGTGGTCGCTGCACTGCGATGCTGACCGGGATTATCTCGAGATCTACGGGGATCGGGCCGGCGCCGCGCTCTGGCCGCTGCGCCTGTTCCAGGACATGGACGGGGTGCACGTGGACGTGTCGCCGCACCCCCAGACCCCGCCCGCCTATCCGGCGCTGGCCCGCCACTTCGTGGAGTGCGTGCTGGCCTCCGAGCGCGGCCAGGCGGTGTCGCCCCGGGGCAACGCGCAGGACGGCCTGCGCCTCACCCATTTGCTGCACCATCTCTACTTGTCCGCGGAAGCCGAGCGCGAAGTGGACGTGGTGGATGCGGCCGCGCTCACCCCACCTCGCAAAGGAGAAAGCATCGCATGAGCAGACTAAACCTGTGGATGTCCCTGATTGTGATGTCCCTGATTGTGATGGCCCTGTCGCTGACCGGCTGCGCGCCGATCGAGTGAATTGGCTCTCCGCTATTGTTGCGAATCCGAATTCTGCGTCATAACGAGTCAGCCAGCCGCTTCGTCAAACACGATGCCCGCCCGCTGGAACGCCCGCAGGTCGGACGCGCGTTCCTTCGCGGCTGCTGGCGTGATTAAATTGCGCTGCACCAGATCGATGAGCGCCTGATCCATGCTCTGCATGCCGACGTCCCGGCCGGTCTGGATCACCGATGCGATCTGGTGGGTTTTTCCCTCTCGGATCATGTTGCCCAGTCCCGGCGTGCTGAGCAGAATTTCCTGAACCGGCACGCGCCCCTTGCCGTCTCCGCGCTTGAGGAGTTGCTGGGCCACCACGGCGCGCAGCGAATCGCTGAGCATGGTGCGGATCTGATCTTGCTGGTTGACCGGGAAAATGTCGATCACGCGATCGATGGCCTTCGCCGCGCTGTTGGTGTGCAGCGTGCCGAGCACCAACAAGCCCATCTCGGCGGCCTTGATGGCCTGCGCGACCGTGTCCAGGTCGCGCATCTCGCCGACCAGCACGATGTCCGGATCCTCACGGATGGCGGCGCGCAGCGCGTCGGAAAATGAATTCGCGTCGCGCCCGATTTCCCGATGGGTCACCAGACAGCTCTTGCTGGGATGCACGAACTCGAGCGGATCTTCAATGGTGATGATGTGCGCGTTGCGGGTCTCGTTGATCTCGTTGATAATGGCCGCCATGGTGGTGGATTTTCCGCTGCCGGTCGGACCGGTCACCAGGATCAGCCCCTTCTTGAAATGCGCGATCTCGGTGATGACGTCGGGCATTCCCATTCCCGCGAGCAGCGGAACCTTGTGCGGAATCACCCGGAGCACGGCGGCCATCCCGCGATACTGCTCCATGCAGTTGACGCGGAAGCGCGCCACGCCCGGCTGCTCGATGGAATAATCCACATCGCCGCTGGCCATGAACGCCTGCCGATCGGCATCGGTCATGGTGGCGAACATGAGGGCGCGGATGTCCTCGTCTTGCAGCACCGGAAATCCGGTGGTCTGGATGTCTCCGTGCACGCGCACGTTGGGCGGCAGCCCGGACGACAGGTGCAGGTCGGAGCCCTCGTGCGCCATCATCCAGTCGAAAAGATCCGCCAGTTTTACCGATGACTCGGACGCCACTCTCACCGGAGGCGGGGTGGCCGGGGGCGGCGCCTCAACCCTGAGACTGGCCTGCGCGGTAGCGAGCCGCTCCGACATGTCCTCGGCGGGGGCGAATGGATCTTCGTCCGTTTCCGGATAGTCCCGTCCCATGGTATCCTCGAGGGACGGCTCCATCTGCCAGCCGGCCTTGCGGGCCGGCGTCTCGTCCAGGGCGGACGGCGGGGAAGCCGGCGTTGGCGCGGGGGCAGGGGCCGGCGTGGAGGGCGGCGCCTCGTCGCCGGTCGTCTTGAAGGTGTTGAGGGATTTCATGAACGATTTGAAATCAAGGTCGCCCATCAGTGCACGCCTCCCGAAAGCTGCGCTTCTAGATTCTTGGGATCGGCCGCATAATCGTACGCAGTCTGGCGGGTGATCTTTCCTTCCTGGACGAGCCGCGCGATGGCATCGTCCATGGGTCGCATTCCGATATGTCTCTGGGTCTGCATGATGGACGCGATCTGAAACGTCTTGCCCTCGCGGATCATGTTGGCCACCGGCAGACATCCCACCAGGATTTCCATGGCGGCCACGCGTCCCTGTCCATCGCCGCGCGGAAGCAGTTGCTGGGAAACCACGCCGCGCAGCGACTCGCTCAGCATGATGCGGATCTGTCCCTGCTGCCCGGCCGGGAAGGCATCGATGATGCGGTCCACTGTTTTCGCCGCGCTCGCGGTGTGCAGCGTGCCGAGCACGAGGTGGCCGGTTTCGGAAGCGGTAATGGCCAGCTGGATGGTGTCGAGATCGCGCAGCTCGCCGACCAGGATGACGTCGGGATCTTCGCGCACGGCGGCACGCAGCGCGCGGGTAAATCCCTGGGTGTGCTGGCCCACCTGCCGCTGGTTGACGACCGCGCGCCGGGGCGTGTGTACGTACTCCACCGGATCTTCGATGGTGATGATGTGCTTGGGCTGCTCGCTGTTGATCAGGTTGATCATGGCGGCCAGCGTGGTGGTCTTGCCGGATCCGGAAGGACCGGTGACCAGCACCAGCCCTTGATGATGCCTCGTCATCGCGGCGACGACGTCAGGCAGCCCGAGTTCCTCCATGGTGGGCACGCGCGAAGGAATTACGCGGAAGACGCCGTCCACGCCGTACTTCTGGAAATAGTAGTTGACGCGGAAGCGCTGTGAGGCGCCGGCCAGTTCGATCTCGTGCGCGAAGTCAAGATTCTTCGCTTCGTAGAGATGGTCGCGCTGCTGGGGCTCGAGCAGCGCGTAGAGCAGCCCCTCGACTTCGTCAGGCCTCAGGG
>Ga0194121_10007008_pt1 | contig 14840 bp, 17 predicted proteins | sample TA2MahCa50mmetaG_FD_148609 | JGI IMG/M metagenome (GOLD analysis project Ga0194121, IMG submission 148609) | Freshwater microbial communities from Lake Tanganyika, Tanzania - TA2015020 Mahale Deep Cast 50m | ecosystem: Environmental > Aquatic > Freshwater > Lake | place: Tanzania: Lake... | reverse complement strand
CGGCCTCGGCCATATTTTTACCGCTCCTTTTAATGGAAGCGAGGAAGAAAAAAGGATTGTTCAATTTACCATTCCCGATGTCATTGATGTAAATTGGGCGCCCAACGGTTCATACGCAATTCTTACTACTTTCAACGATTCTCTCGTAAAAAACTTCTGGGTGAATTTCACTTCAACCTCAACCATTGAATCAGGCGCCTTTTCTGACGTGCTTCTTTCAAGTACCTTTTCGCCTAACTCACGCGAGCTTGCATCGTTTATCAAGCGCGGAGCAGATTATATCGTTCGCGCTTCTACTCCCAAGGGAACCGGTGCCCGAACACTCTATCAAACCCCAATGCCCGATTATGAGCTTGCGTGGATATCACCTCAAACACTATCCCTTCAAACAAGGGGTTCGGTATACGCTCCTTCATTTTTGGAGATCCTTCGATCAACGGGAGGAACTCCTACCATGATAAGCTCGGGGAAGCTTGGCTTTGATGTGCTCTGGAATCCGCAAGGAACCCGCTATCTTGCAAGCGAGACTGATTCACGAGGTAAAATTATTTCTCTTGCCGTGCATAACCCTCAAGACAAACGTCTTGTCGAGATAGGCCTACCGTCCCTTCCTGAAAAATGCGTTTTCTCAAAACGCGAGCCGGTTGTCTATTGCGGATTTCCCCGACGCTTTACCAATGACCCGCTTCCCGATGCATGGTGGAAGGGACAAGTAAGTTTTACTGACATCGTTGCGAAATTTAATTATGAAACAAAATCGCTTGAGCCGGTTATTCCAGGCGGCAACTTCGATATCACAAACCCACTTCTTTCAGCAGATGAAGAATATCTTTTCTTCATAAATAAAAAAGACTCCACCTTGTGGAGCTACTGGATGGGGACTCTGCCTGCGGGACAGGCGGAGTCGGCAACTACAGACGAGACGGACGAATAACGACGCGCCGCTCGGGGCCTTCCCCGAGTGACTCGGTCTCAATATCGGGATATTCTTGAAGCGCCAAGTGAACAATGCGCCGCTCAAATGCGCTCATCGGTTCAAGGGTAACTTCTTTTTTGAAATATCGCACTCGCTGTGCGCCCATGCGCGCTTTATCACGAAGCTCATCAAAACGCCTTCGCTGATAGTCGTTTACATCAATCATAAATTGAGCTTCCGTTACGGCAAATTTTCGCTCAATAATCCTTCGCAAGAGATAGTTGAGTGCAAGTAAATTGATGCCGTTCTCACCAATCAAAAGCCCCGCGTCCTGTGTGTGGATCAAGATGGCGCTCGTATCACCAATCATGCCCTCTTCGACGCTTGCGTCAATGTCCATGTGTCCCAAAAACTCCTTGACACAGGCAAGCACTTGGGTGTTTTCATTTTTTGCTGCTGTTTCCATGTGACCCCAAAGCACGCGCTCGTCTCCTCACGATGCTTTCGTGCACTATACCAAATAAGGATAGGGTCGTCCAATAAAGCGCGAGCGCTGAAGGAAATTGTATACCCAAGATCACGACAAAAACCGGCATCACAAATCTCATTTGTTTTTGCATGATATATTGAAAATCATTTTTTTGCTCCTGGTTGCCAGGTTGAGCAGGAGGCATGAGAAGCGAGCCCTGGATAAACTGCGTAACGCCCGCAATGATCGCCAGGGGAATGTTGGGCTTCGCAAGATCCAATATTCCTAAAAATGTATGGCTAAAAGAAGGGATGTCAGGAAGAAATGGATATAAGTCAGCCCGAAACGACTCGCTGGATGCCTGTAATACGCGAAAGAGAGCGAAAAAAAGCGGTATCTGAACCAGAAGCAGCAAAAACCCCGAGAATGGATTAATGCCGTGTTCCCGATACAATGCGAGGGTTTTTTTTGCCTGTTGCTCTTTATTATCCTTGAATTCACGCTTGATGCGATCAAGATGAGGCTGGATATCATTGATCTTCTGTTGGGATTTTTTCATGCGGTGCGTAAGCGGAAGCAACAGAAAATTGATCAATATGGTAAGAATAATGATAGCGGCGCCGAAACTTTGTCCCGGCAAATACAAGATTAAAAGACCAAGCAAGTTTAAAACTGGCTCGTAGAAAACATTATGGAAGAGAAATGACATGGATTAACGATTGTTCGATTTCGCTATAGGGTACGGCTTTTATAGCGGCTTTGGCGCTGATAACCACATCTGCATGAACGGTATTTTCTTTCGCCAGTTTTGCAAGCGCGCTCCGTATTTTCCTTTTTACCGCATTCCGAGCCGTTGCGCGCGGATCAACCTTTTTGGAACACAAAACGGTCGCCCGCAGAGGCCCTGAGGCCCGTTTTCGCGTCCACGCCGTCATAAGATTTGTGTGCCGAGGCCGCGTTTTCGAAATTATTTCACGTATTTCCAAAGCTGTATGAATCCGCAAGGTGCGGGGGAGCATACGCCTAAGAAACCGCGAGCCTTTTTCGCCCCTTTTGTCGCCTCCTGGCAATCACATTGCGGCCTGCTGGCGTTCGAGTACGCTTTAAAAAGCCGTGAGTTCGTCTACGTTTTTTCTTTTTTGGTTGATAGGTCGTCGACATAAACCCTAGTATAGCGCATTTTCAGAAAAAATTAACTATTCACAGAAAATGCACAGGTTGTAAACATTAGAACATAGCAGATAATTTTTTTCAATATTGGAAAAAAATTTTCAAGAACCTATAGTGGTGTATATGAACCCCAATGACTTGTGGCAATCTGTGCTTGGAGAAATAGAATTTGAAGTCTCACGTGCGAATTTTGCTACATGGTTCAAGCATACGAACATTCAGTACATCGAAGATGGAATCGCCACTATCGCCGTACCCAATGCCTTTGCGAAAGAATGGCTCGAAAAGAAGTTCCACAAGCAAATCCTCAAAAGTCTCCGAGCAAACGCACCTGACGTACGCAACGCAACCTATACCGTAACGACGGGAGATGCCCCGCTCAGCGCCCAAATCAAGAAAAAAACCGAACCAGCCCTCCAAATCGAAGAACAGCTTGAGTTTAAAGAGTTTTCTATCGACCGAGAGACAAACCTCAACCCAAAATACACACTCGAGAGTTTCGTCATCGGCACCTTTAATGAATTTGCCCATGCAGCGGCCGTTTCCATAACAAAAAACTTGGGCACCCTCTACAATCCCTTTTTTGTGTACGGGGGAGTGGGTCTCGGTAAAACCCACCTATTGCACGCTATCGGCAACCAGATCAAAAAAGATCATCCGGAGTATAAAGTTCTTTACATAACATCCGAACGATACGTAAACGAACTCGTATCAATTATTCAAAACCGGGAACCGCTCAATGCATTTAAAGAAAAGTATCGAAATATTGATGTTCTGATCATCGACGATGTCCAATTTTTAGCGGGAAAGGCAAAGAGCGAAGAAGAATTTTTCCATACGTTCAATTCTCTCTACGAACGCGGCAAACAGTTTGTGTTTTCTTCTGACAAACCGCCTCAAGCAATTCCCAGCTTCAACGAACGGCTCCGATCACGCCTGGAAGCGGGACTTACCGCAGACATCTCTGAGCCGGAATACGAGGCGCGCCTCGCCATTTTAAAATTAAAAGCCGAGCAAAAGGAATACCCTCTCACTGACCAGATTATTGAATATATTGCTTCAACGATCCAACGAAATATTCGAGAACTCGAAGGCGCCCTCAACCTTATTATTGCAAAATCAAAGCTGAAAGCCCGCCCCTTAAGCCTCGAGGAAGTAAAAATTGCACTTGAGCAGATCACATCAAACAACAAGCGCGTTGTCACGATAAACCAAATTATCAAGACAGTAGCGGAATTCTACGACCTTGGCGATACCGGACTCTTTGAACGATCCCGAAGACGGGAAGTAGTAAAGCCCAGGCAAATCGCCATGTATCTTTTGCGGGAAGACTATCACGGATCTTATCCCTTCATCGGGCAAAAACTGGGGGGACGCGATCATACCACCGCGCTTCATGCGTATGAAAAAATTTCAAAAGAGTTGAAACAAGATCCAAAACTTGTGGAAGAGTTGAAACAAATACGGGTAAAATTATACGAAAGTTAAAAGAATATAGTTTTGGAAACATGTTATACAAATTTATTCACCGATTGTTGTGAAGACGCATCACACAAAAAACGTGGCCTCGTAAAAAGAAAAAATATTTTCCACATATTCAGTTTCTAATAATAATAAGAGTTAGTAATAAATAATAAGTAACGTAGTATACCTGTGAAGTGTGTAGTGATATCTGAAAATATCAAACGGGCGCTCGCGCATACAGAGCGAGCAACGGGAAAAGATTCTACCTTGCCGCTGCTTGGCTCGTTTTTTATTTCCGCGGAAGATGGCGCGCTCAAAATAGTTGCGACAAATCTCGAAGTGGGTATAAAAGCGCTTGCTCGGGCAACAGTTCAAGACCGCGGATCGGTTGTAGTTCCTGCACGACCCTTGATCTCGTTTTTAAACACATTCACAAAAGATGAAAAAATTACTCTTGAGACCCAGGGAACTGATCTTTTTGTATCATCAGGTCCGCAAGAAACCTTATTCAAGGGTTATTCACCGGAAGACTATCCACCCTTTCCCGATCTTGCCGAGCAGTATCGCGTTTCATTTGGGGCACTCGATCTAAAAGCGGTTCTTGCGCGCTCGTTAGTCTCTGTTTCGAAAAGCAGTGTAAAGCCCGAGCTTGCAAGTGTTTTTATAACCTTCGAAAAAGATACGGCAACACTAGCCGCAACTGACAGCTTTCGACTTTCTGAAGAAAAAATAAAACTCCACTCGCTTTCTGCAAAGGGAGTAAAGCAATCAATCTTACTACCGATCCGTAGCAGTGAAGAAATCATTCGTATTTTGGATTCCTCGGAGCAAAAAACCATTGATTTTTCTATCGGACAAGGGGAGATAAAGGTGGTGTATGGGGATATCGTGCTCTACTCACGCCTTACGGAGGGGAGTTTTCCAGAATATCAACCAATTATCCCCAGAAAGTTCACAGCACGCATGGTCGCAAAAAAGCGCGATCTCGTAAGGCATATAAAACAAGCGAGTGTGTTTTCTGATAAGCTTCAAGGCGTCTTCGTTATGCTTTCCTCAAAACAAGGTGAGTGTATTATCGAGAGCAAGGGTCAACTCGGTGCCTATAAGGCGAGCTTCGAGGCCACTATCGAGGGCTCTGACTTGTCTGTTGTTTTTAACTATCATTATCTTTTGGACGGCGTCGATTCCTATAGCGGTGAGATGCTTTATCTTGGCTTTAGCGGCGAGGCAAGTCCGCTTTTGATCCGTGAGTCGGACAAAGAGAATTCTTTCTATGTCGTGATGCCTATGAAGGGAAACGCATGAGCTTTATTCGCATACGCTCCTTCCTTCCCGATGCGTTTCGTCGGATCGATGCGCGCGGCCGCGTGCGCGATACCCACAATCTCAAATATATCGAAAGTGTTCTCACACTCTTTTTTCCACGCGATGAGTACACGCTCGGTTACAAAAACGGCATGCTCATCATTTACTCATCGTCAGCGAGCCTCAAGCAGAAGATCACCATGTCAAAGAAACAAATTTTGGAAAAAATAAGCGCCCAAAACGGATCTATTTCCGTATCGGATATTGTTTTTAAAGGCCCTCGTACGTAAACGAGAAACTTTTTTCTTGTTTCGCCCCGGTCGTATCGTATGCCTTGAGGGTAAGCGTATGATCTCCCGCACTTACGTTTCCGAGCGTGATAATGCTTGGCGAGCCGATCTCTGATTTTATAAATTGGGAATCGACGAATATTTCAACGGCGCTGATTTCAGCCCGTCCTGAAATAGTTGGATGGAACATGATAATCTCACCGCCCCGGAATGTTTTATTTTCTTCATTTGCAGCGAGATTAATCTCGAGATCGCTCTCGGGGCTTGGTGGGCTCGGGGAACTGCCGGGGGGAATATTGATATTTTGATCGACAAAGCCGTTTCGGGAAGCCCAGGCGCGCACCGGTCCTTCCCAGAGCCGAAATTGCGAGTCTTGCTCGGGATTTGATGGTATGTCTCCGTTTGGATCATCTTTTTGAACCCAATAAAGTATCGAATGGACTTCGCGGGCAATTCGTTCTTCACGGAATTCATCGGGCGTGTCGTCGGTGGCAAATTGGCCGGTTCGGCTATCAATCATGTATGATCGTGAACCTTGCCACATGCCGCGAAGTACGGGTTTTTCAGGGCGGGGGACACTTGGCTCAATAAATGACTCCTTTTCCTGCTTACTGAGCGCATAGAGCATAAATTCACGCCAAATGGGTCCCACAATAGTGATGCCGTCAATGTTTTCTCGCATGGGGGAATTATCATTGTTTCCGCCCCAGGTGCCTACGACAATGTTGGGACTATATCCCAGTGTCCATCCGTCTCGAAAATCGTTTGAAGTTCCTGTTTTTGCGGCTACATCATAGTTTTCAAAATAAAGTCGCGAGTTTGCTCCAAAGATCGGGGTTCGCGCTTGGTTGTCTGAAAGAATATCCGTCACCATGTGTGCCACGTTTTCATCAATGACTCGTTCTGATCTGATATTTTCTCGCTCAAGGATGTTTCCCTCACTATCTTTGACCTCAAGAATTGCATGAGTCTCATTTTTTATTCCGCCGGTGGCAAAAACACCGTAGGCGGCAGTAAGCTCGAGCGGCATGACTTCGCCGCCTCCCAGAACAAGCGAAAGGCCAAATCGTGAGCGGTCATTGAGCGTACTGATTCCAAAATCTTGCGCGGTATCGATGGCGCTAGAGAGTCCCGCAAGATAAAGCACCTTGACCGCAGGAATGTTCAACGATTGGGCAAGCGCAGAACGAAGCGTTAAAGGGCCGCGCGTTCTCCCGTCATAGTTGCTTGGGGTGTAGGGTTGATTGGGATTTGTCGAAAAATTGGTAGGAAGGTCAAACACGACCGTATCAGGCGTGTATCCTTTTTTGAATGCCGTTGCATAAACAATGGGCTTAAATGCTGATCCTGGTTGGCGTTTTGCAAGCGTAACATTGTAATTTCCATCATGTTCAATATCAAAATAGTCGCGTGATCCTACCATGCTCACAATACGGCCTGTTTTTGGATCGATGGCTACCAGTCCTGCGTTGGTTGATCGGTAGTTTTTTGCGTTTGTTTCGACTTGTCGCGTCAAAATCTCTTCGGCCTTTTGCTGGAGGTCGAGATCAAGGGTAGTTGTTACCTGCAATCCACCCCGCTCAACAATGTCTTCCCCGTATCGTTCGTTCAATATTTCGCGGACGTAAATAACAAAGTGCGGTGCGAGAAGGCCTTGTTTGCGCTGGGCTTGAAAGGTAACTTTTTCATCGCGCGCCTGATCATATTCTTCCTGGGTTATGAACGAAAGATCTTTCATTCTCTGGAGAACAAGATTCTTTCGCTCTTCAAGCGCATCGCGGTTGTTTCCGTATGGCGAATAAAACGTAGGAGCCTTGGGAAGCGCAGCTAGATAAGCGGCTTCTGCAAGGGTGACATCGCGCGCCGATTTTCCAAAAAAGTTCTGTGATGCCACCTCGACTCCGTAGGCATTCGAGCCGTAGGGTATTTCATTGAGGTAGAGGTTCAGAACTTCATCTTTTGAATAGGTGCTTTCGAGCTTGATGGCGATGATGATTTCTTTCATCTTGCGAGTCGGTGTTTGCTCGGGCGTGAGAAGTGTATTTTTTACCAGTTGCTGGGTGATAGTAGATCCGCCGCTTCCGATTCGCTGACCTCGAAACGCGTTGAGGAACAAGACTCGAACCAAGGATGTGACGCTTACGCCGCCATGCGAGTAAAAATTGCTGTCTTCGATGGCAATGGTTGCATTTCGGATATGGCGTGAAATCTCTTCAAAGGGGATGACGGTTCGCTTTTCATCGCCGTGAATTTCCCACAGCAGGGTCTCGCCGGTATGATCATAGATTTTTGTTGATTGGGCTACTTCGCGTTCCTCAAAATTTTCGATACTGGGTATCTTGATAAAAATAAAGACAAGCCAGAGCGCGAGCAAAACGCTTACCACCACTCCTCCGCCAACCAGCAAGGTGGGAAAAGATTTTCTCCATTTTTGCAGTCTGTGCTTCACGAACTGTACCATATCATAAAAAACTCAAAATTCAAGAAAAACAAAATCCCCCTTTATAGCCGAGGGGGATCTTGCTGCATTTACTCTTCTTCGTCTTCGTCGCCGAAGGTGTCGTCATCAGAATCGTTGCCTGCAGCATCTTCGTCGTCGTCTTCGAAATCGTCTTCATCATCGGCGGTCATTTCATCGTATTCCTGATCCCAAGAATTATGGAGAGATGTCATTGATATATAACTTTCTTTATAAACATGGAGACGACCTTTCTTCTCAATATTCAAGAAAATACCCTAACCAACGTGTTACGCAATATTATTCTTGTGGATAACTTATGCCATTTGTCTCGGGCCTATCATAAGGCAAAGCGCAAGCGCGTCAAGCGCGTCATCGGACGTGATATTCTCTTTTATGTTTAAAATATTTTTAACCATCCAGGCCACCTGTCTTTTTTCGGCTCTGCCATTGCCGGTAAGAGCCGCTTTTACCTGGAGGGGGGTAAATTCAGAAATTTGGATATTGGCCTCGGTAAGGGCTGCCAAAATTGCCCCGCGTGATTCGGCTACTGCCATGGCCGTTTTGCGGTTTTTTGCAAAAAACAACTTCTCGACTGCTACGTGGTCGGGCAGCTCCTCCTTGAGTATCGAGCGGAGTTCTTGGACCACGAGCGCGATGCGCGAAGCCTGGGGGAGATCTTTTGAGGTCTTTATGCAGCCGCATTTATGAAACTGAGCCGAGGCGCCCTCGATTTCAATGAGACCCCACCCCACCCGTTCAATTCCCGGGTCTATTCCGAGTACCTTCATAACTCTTTATTGTTGGCATATATTTCTTGCACATCATCGTGCTCATCAAGGGCTTCCATGAGTTTGTAGAGAGCGGAGGTGTCTGTTTCAGAAAGCGGAACTTCGCTATATTCTTTTGACTGCCATTCGCCGTTTTTCTTTTCAAAAGCCCATAAAACGCTTCCGGGATTTGCCCATTTTCCACCCTGGTGCGATAAAAGATGCTTCATTTCATTTGAGGTCCGGTTGTTGTTATCGGTGATTCCGGTAATCACGAGCGCTACGCCGCCAGGGCCATAGGCTTCGTAGGTAAATTCTTGAAGCTGGGTTCCGTCGTTTCCGGTTGCCTTGGCAACGGCTCGTTCGATATTGTCTTGCGGCATATTAAACTCACGCGCTTTTTGAATTGCTGAGCGCAAGGTAGGATTCATGGACGGATCAGGGCCCTTTTCGCGTACGGCAATAGAAATGGCGCGGGCAAGCTTGCCGAACATTTTGCCCTTTTTGGCATCAGTTGCCGCTTTTTGGTGTTTTATTTGCGCCCACTTTGAATGACCGGCCATGTTAGAGACGCGAGGCAATAATTTTGTGCCGCTCATCAGCACAACTAAGGATAATTTTCTTTGCGTGATCAGGATGCGCTACGGTGTAAGCGGTAAAGCTTACTTCGCCCGCCGTTTGCACCGTGATATTTCCATATTTGAAAAACGTGGCAAAAAACCCCGGCGTTTCGATGGTTACGTCTTGGCAGCGATCAATCATAAATTCAGAAGCGCGTCGCCAAAAAAGGCCGCGTTGTTCGATATCCAAAATGCGTTCACTCGTAACAATCCAGACATCAAGCCAATAATCAAGCCACTCGATAAAGAAGAAAAGCAAAACCACGAGCCAGTAGATGCTTGCAAGAAAGAGAAAGAATACGAATTGTGAGCCAGGAACAATAAAAAACAAAAGTGTTGAGTAGAAGGGAAAAAGAAAGACGGGGACCAGTGCGAGAAGCGCCAAGAGTACCATGCGGCCTGCAAGTACCACCCAATGCCGGTGGAGGGTAAGCATGATCTGTTCGTTTGGGTGGAGTGAAATCATATCAAATGGCCACAAGATTGTTCCAATCTATCAAGAAAAACGACGAAACAGCAAGGCCAAGAAGAATGAGTGACAAGGCAACTATTACCATTCCCACACGGGGGATTTTTTCGTGGGGAAGGGCAAAATTTCGTTCATGATTGAGGCCTATTACAAGTGCTGCTGCGTACCCGAGTATGCCGACAAGAAAAATAATACCAACGATGCTCATCATAAAAGCGTTGATTGAGGCGGCTCAAGCGAAAGATGTTTGTATGCTTGCCCGGTTGCCATGCGGCCCCGAGGAGTTCGTTCGATAAATCCAAGGCGCAAAAGATAGGGCTCGTGAATTTCTTCAATAGTACTTGCTTCTTCGCTTGATGCGGCAGCGAGCGTAGAAAGTCCCACGGGCCCCCCGCCAAATTTGTGGATCAAGATATCAAGAAGGCGCCTGTCTTCGGCAAGAAGGCCCGCTTCATCGATATTGAGAAGATTGAGTGCCCTGAGCGCTGTTTTTTCATCGATGGTGCCGTTGCCTCGGACGGTTGCTACATCGCGGCATCGTTTGAGAAGATGGTTGGCAGTTCGGGGAGTGAAGCGGCTTCGGGCAGCAATAATATCAAGTGCGGTATCATCTGCGGTTATATCAAGGAGAGATGCAGAGCGTTTGAGAATTCGTTTGATTTCTTCTTGGGAATAAAATTCGAGTCGGAACGTGCCTCCCGAAAATCGTGAGCGAAGCGGGGAAGAGAGAAGTGCGATGCGCGTGGTAGCCGCAACAAGGGTAAAGGGCGGAAGATCAAGCTGAATCGTGCGCGCTGCGGGCCCCTTGCCGATAATGATATCGAGTTTGCGCGCTTCCATGGCAGGGTAGAGAACTTCCTCAACCATTTTGTTGAGCCGGTGTACTTCGTCGATAAAGAGAATATCATGGGGTGCCAGGTTCGTTAGGATAGATGCAAGGTCGCCAACTCGTTCGATTGCGGGGCCCGAGGTGATCTTCATTGAGCTTCCCATTTCTGCCTTGATGAGATGCGCAAGCGTTGTTTTTCCGAGACCCGCAGGCCCATAAAACAAAATATGCTCGAGCGGCTCGCCTCGTTTCCCTGCAGCATCAATTAAAATACGGAGATTTTCCTTTATAGGCCCTTGGCCGATATATTCATCCCACCTCGAGGGCCGAAGGGCGCTATCAAGTGATGAATCGTCTCTATTTTCTTGGGGTATTGACATTTTTATTATTTTAGGCTAGAATATGCCCAACTTCTTTAGGGATTTATGGGGGTTCTCCTACCGAGCCTCCAGACAAGTGAGGTTTACCTTATCTGGGCCTTCTTTTAGTCTACGGGCAATCTGGTCCCCCTCCTCTTAGTACAGGATACTCGATATTGTGTATTAAGAGGAGAGGGCCGCTCGATTGTTCCTCGAAGAGGCTCTCAGCCCCTAGCACCCATGCGGGGGCACCTTGTCTGGAGACTTGATGGTGGAACAAAGCCATCTAGAGTTCTTTATATCAAGTTCACTCTTGTCTAAAGCGAAACAAAAAGAAAGGAGATTCGATGGATCAGGAAGTAACTGTCGACACGACCTATCCGGCCATAGGCGAGATTTTCGAGCTCACGCTCGATGCAGATGATCCGTTGGCAGATCCTATCTGGATGGTGCGTAAGGATGGAGATATATACGAAGACGCCGAAAGGTGGAGTTTCACCGGAACTCGTCTCGTCGGCATCCATACACGTCGTTTCAAGTTGGCCGATATTGGCCACCAGTTGAGCTTCGATGCCGTACGAAGTGCACTCGAAGAGTACGGTCGCATTCCAGAAGGGCAGTGGCGTCATGCCTTCGAAGTTCGCTACCGAAAGGCACACGGGGGCTTGGTGGGATTCGCGGATTCCTCCTGGGTGGATTCGGAGGGCGCCACTCGCTTTCCCTATTTCTTCGGGATTGGTAATACGCGCTTCAACTGGACCCTCCGTGATTTTCATGATCGCTGGCTGTGGGTCGTCGAGGTGAGCAAGTAACAACGTTGTGGGGAAAACGCTAAGCCCCAAGCCCTCTGGCAACACCAGAGGGCTTTAACTTTTTACGCAAATCCGACGACGCGTTCGAGCTCGGCGAGCGAAGTGATGCCGGTAAGCGCTTTGAGGATTCCGTCTTGCTTAAGTGTGATCATGCCCTGCGAAACTGCAAGGTCGCGCACTTCGGCTTCTGTTGGATTTTTCAAAATAAGTTTTTCAACTTCATCGCTAATGCGAAACGCTTCATAGACGCCAATGCGTCCTTTAAATCCGGTATTATTGCATTTCTCGCACCCTCCTTCTTTATAGATTTTTATATTTTCCAGCGTCGGCCGTTCATATTCCTTGGGCAAGGTCTCAAGCTCTTTTTTTATAATCTCAAATTCTTCTGATGAAGGAGCAGTTTCTTTTTTGCAGTTTGCACAAAGTCGTCGCACGAGCCGTTGCGCAATTGCAATGTTGATGGCAGGCGCAATGATATTGGGATGCGCGCCTAGATCAATGAGGCGGGGGATGGTTCCCGGAGCGTTGTTGGTATGCAGCGTTGAGAACACGAGATGGCCGGTAAGAGAAGCCTGCAGCGCAATTTCTGCCGTTTCGTGATTGCGGATTTCGCCCACAAGAATAATATCAGGGTCCTGCCGCATGATGGCCGAGAGGCCTGATTCAAAGGTGTAGCCCGCCCCTTTATTAGTCTGCGTTTGCTCGATGCCTTCAATGTGATACTCGATCGGATCTTCAATGGTGATGATTTTGATTTCAGGGTTATTTACCTTCTTGATAAATGCATAGAGCGTAGTCGTTTTTCCGGATCCCGTGGGGCCGGTTGTGATAATCATGCCGTTTGGCTGGGCCAGTTCGCGCTCAATCATTTTTTTGACATAGGGCTGCATGCCCAAATCTTCGAAGGTAAGCGCAATAGTTTTGGGGTACAAAATACGCATGACCACTGATTCGCCGTTCGGGCCGGGAAGCGTTGAAACGCGCACTTCAACATCTTTGCCGCCTGCGCGGATGGTAAACCTGCCGTCTTGAGGGCGGTCATGAATATTCAGCTTGAGTTCAGAAATAAGCTTGATGCGAGAGGTGAGCATCTTGGTTGCTTTGTGGGGGAAGGTAATGATGTCTTGCAGCACGCCGTCAATACGAACGCGCACGTGCACCGTTTCCTCGGCGGGCTCCACGTGAATGTCAGATGCTTCAAGCTGATACGCGCCGGCAAGGACAAGGTCCAAGAGGTTGGTGATGCGATCAGCCGCGCCAAGCGAAATTTTCATTTTTAAAAACTTTTGCAGGTCGGCGGTATTTTTGACTTGTTCATCGAACTCTTGCATGCCCACGCGCGCGATATCAATAACATTTGAGGTGACCGTGGTTTCGGCTCCGAGTTCTGCATAGCGGGTCCACGCGCTCTCAAGGCTTTGCAGTGAAACCAAAAAAAGTTCGGGTTGATAGCCCGTGCGATGCAGCTCATCAACAATTTCTTTGATGGCAGGGGAGCTTGGATTTTTGACGGCAACTTGTACGTTCTTTCCCGCAATGCGTATCGTGGCAAGGCCTGCTCTGCGCGCGCGTTCTTCGGGAACAAGTCTCAATGCATCAGGGTCAATTGAAACGCGCGACAGGTTAATATACGGAACTCGATATTTTTTTGAAAGCAAAAGTGCAAGGTCTTCTTCTTCCTTGCGTTGAATATTTTTAAGTTTTTCTTTGGGATCGATTTCTTGAAAGGGCACAACTCCAGTTTACCCTAGAGGTTGCGTGTGCAGCAATTTGCGTACTTCAGTTTCAGCTTCGATGAAGTTGTCGAACTCAGGAAGTTCGAGCGGATTCGAGACGTGTTCTATACCAAATGTCGTAGCAAAGAGCGATACAAGGCCAAGATCGCGCGACCACAAAAGCCCCTTGGTCTTTGCTTCGCCGTATTGCCAGAAAATGATAAGCGCTTTTGGCAGCTGGGCAATAGAGGTGAGAGTTTCAATGAGGTGGGTAACGGCAGCGGGCGTTGCATCAGCCTTCAAGAAATCTTCACGCGTGAGAAATGACCACAAGACGCCAAGGTCAGTATCAAGGCGCGAGCGTACCATAAGGCGGCCCATGAGGTTTATGGATGGCGATGAGAGCTTTTCAGTCTTTGGAAGGCTATGCGCCTCATCAATCCAAATATGTCGCGCGGTACCCATGTCGGGGAGTGATTCGATATAGCGTTCAGCTTCTTCTCGGGTACCAAAGCCAATTGAGACAATGAGATCGGTTCGCGGTAAATGCTCCGAGAAGCTGAGCGCGTTTTGGTTAAACATATTTTTGTGCGTCAAAAAAATAGTGAGCAGCGAATCATTTTTTTCGTACCTCAGTTCTTCAACAGGCGAGAGCGCAGTATCAATTGAAATAGCGAACTCACGCTTTACCGGGCGGATATCAAAGGTATCTTTCCAGCGTTCTTCTTGAGCTTGGGGAGCAACGAGATGAATTTTTTCTTGATTGATTTTTTGGATTTGAAGGGCTGCCAAAAAATCCTTGTCTGATGCGTGTTCGGGCATCAAAACCATGACTGATCCTGCATTGCGAATGGCATCTTTCAATTCATCCATAGTAAGGATATTCGTAGCATAGAAAGCCTTGTGCTGAAAAGGCTTTTCGGGGTATTTGACAAATCAGTTCATTAGTAGTATAATATTGCAGAAGTTGAAAATGTAACTTTTGCCCCCGCAACTGCGGGGCTTGATGGAGGAAAAACCATGTTTCGGAGAATCGCTCTCGTGGTACTCGTCGGAGTCCTCTGCTCCGCATGTTCAGCGAAATTTAACGGTTTTTACATCGGTGTCATCGAAGAGAAGGAAGCGCAGGCGCCGCTCACGTATTTCCAGAACAAGAACTTCTTGGTGACGGAGGGCTACGGCGGGTACCGGTTC
>Ga0194121_10007006_pt1 | contig 14846 bp, 10 predicted proteins | sample TA2MahCa50mmetaG_FD_148609 | JGI IMG/M metagenome (GOLD analysis project Ga0194121, IMG submission 148609) | Freshwater microbial communities from Lake Tanganyika, Tanzania - TA2015020 Mahale Deep Cast 50m | ecosystem: Environmental > Aquatic > Freshwater > Lake | place: Tanzania: Lake... | reverse complement strand
AGGGCTGGGGCGATTTCGCTTTCTGGCTTCGTTTCTCCTCAGTCGCAGAGCCCTGGCTATGCTCCTTCGTCGTGCCTCGCCAGAAAGCGAAATCGCCTCCAGCAAAACCGGAATTTATTTTTGCACAAACCCTAAGGCGTTTTAAGTTTTACGTTTTACGTTTTTGGGACGTGCTTTGCGTTTGTTTGACTGTTTGACTGCCCCCGCTGCCTGGATGCAGTATCCGCCCGCATACGGCCATGAGATTGTCCGTCATCAAGCCCGCAATTTCCTAAGGCGCATGGATACCTTTGGGATTCATCGCCCCAGGAACGTCGATTGGAAACGCGCGGCGGCCCTGCTCTACGGGGACTGGGGCACGAGCAAGGCCTACGTGATCGGCTTCGCCTTCAGCGGCGCCTTCGCCATTGGCCATTACCAGGCGCTTCCGATCATCGTGGCGGTGTGCGTTTTGACCGGCCTGGTGGCGTACAACTACGTCCTGGTTTGCAAACATTTTCCCGACGGCGGCGGCGTCTATTCGGCCGCGCGCAACCAAAGCCGCTTTCTGGCGGTCATGGGGGCGCTGCTGCTGGTGGCCAATTTCACCGTGACCGCGGCCATGAGCGCGTGGGCGGCGATGAGTTACTTTCGCGTGCCGGAGGCCTACATCGCCTGGGCCACCATGGGACTCATTTTCGCCATCGGCATCATCAATTTCTTCGGTCCGAAACACAGCGGGAGTTTGGCGATTTACCTGGCCGTCCCGATGGTGGTCGTGGTGATGCTTATCGCCGCTCTGAGTCTTCCGCACCTGTCCACGGCAAACCTGGAGAAGCCGCCGACAAAGTTCTCGCCGAATTGGCTGGCGTTCGTCGGAATGATCCTGGCGTTGAGCGGAGTTGAAGCCATCGCGAACCTGACCGGCGTCATGAAGCTGGACCCTGGGACAACGATGGATCAACCCCGCGTCGCGCGAACGGCGCGCATGGCAATCGTGCCGGTGGCTATTGAGGTCGTTGTCGGCACTGCGTTGTTGGGGTGGGCGATGCTGTCGCTTTCCCCGAACCTGGAGCCGCTTCTGGAACAGCGTTGGGAGGACATGCTGAGTGTGCTCGGCGAACAATACGGTACGCTCGCATTCGGCAGCGGGTTCGGAAAGGTATTTGGCATCGTCGTCGGTGTGGTGGTCGGTCTCCTGCTCCTGAGCGCCGTGAACACGGCCGTGGCCGCCTTGATCGGCCTGTGCTACATGCTGGCGCGCGATGGTGAAATGCCACGAACCTTCTCGCGGCTCAACGCCTACGGCGTGCCTCGCTTGCCCCTGGCGATCGCTGTCCTGCTGCCCATCCTCGTGGTCGAATTCTCGAACAACCTGGAATCCTTGATGGGCCTTTACGCCATTGGCGTGATTGGCGCGATCACGGTGAATCTGGGTTCCTGCACGTTCAACAAGGCGCTGCAACTGCGCTGGCCGGAGCGCGCGGTCATGGGCTTGACGTTCCTGATTCTCCTCTGCGTCGAGCTCACCGTGGCCAAAACCAAACCCGACGCGCTGTTCTTCGCCTGTTGTGTTCTCGGCGTCGGCCTGGGCTTGCGGAATTATGCCCAGCGGCGGGCGGGCTTGCGCACGTTGACCGTCAGCGAGGAAGTCGCAGCGCACGTGGCCCCGGAAGCGGTGCCCGATTTCCAGTTCAACCTCACGAGCGGCCAGACGATCCTCGTCGCGGCGCGAGGCTTCACACCCGTGCTGCGATTTGCGCTGGAAGAAGCCAAGCTGCGCGGCGGCTCCCTCTACGTGCTCTACGTCAAGGAACTGGCCGTCGCCCTGCCCGGCCCGCTCGAATCCACCGAACGCCCACGCTGGCAGGACGACAAAGTCGCGGCCGGCATCATGTATCGCGTGCTGGAGCTGGGCGGCAAAAGCGACGTGCCCGTGGTCCCGGTGTATGTCGTGAGCGACGATCCCGCTGCCACCATTCTCGACCTCTCCGCCACGCTTGGGGTGGACATGTTGATCCTGGGCGCCTCGCATCGGCGCACGATGACGAGCTTGTTGAAGGGCGACGTCGTCACGGAGGTCGCGAAGAATCTGCCGGAGAATATTCAGTTGATTATTCACGGGTGAGTGGCGTGCGTGGTGGGACGACGCTCCTGCGGAGCCCTGGAAGCTGATCCGAGCGCTCTTGAAATGAAAGCTCGGCGGGCGCAGCTCCGAATGAGGACGGTCAGAATGGCCGCTGGCATAGCGCAGATTTTCAATCTGCCGTATCGCGGAATTCTATTCCGCAAGGCACCGGAAGGTTTCCGGGGCCTTGGAGTTTTCCGACACGGGGCCGATTGCAAATCGGCGATACAGCAGAGTGAAACTCTGCGCTACGAACTTGGCGTTACTTGTCCTCATTCAGAGATGCGCCCAGTTCGGCGGGAATCCTCGCTCCACCATTGACGCCGAGGGAACGCTGCCTGATTCTGCCGTCCGATGTTTCCAGTCTCTTCCGCACCATGAAACTATCTTCTCCTTTCCTTGCCTTACTCTATTCGTTGACCGCTTCGTTCGCGTTGGTCGCCGCTGATAATACAGCCCCCGCCAGCAGCCAAAGCTCGGCTGATTCTGAGGACCCGGCGAAAATCTTCGCGGGCCTCAAACTTCGCCTGGTCGGCCCCGCGCTGATGTCCGGACGCATCGGCGATTTCGCGGTCAACCCGAAGAACCCGCACGAATATTATGTCGCCGTCGCTTCGGGCGGCGTTTGGAAAACGGTCAACGGCGGGCACACTTTCACGCCGATTTTCGACAAGCAAGGCGCCTATTCGATCGGCTGCGTCGCGCTCGATCCCAACAACGTCAACGCGGTCTGGGTCGGCGCCGGCGAAAACAACAGCCAGCGCAGCGTCGGCTGGGGCGATGGCATTTATCGTTCGCTCGACGGCGGCAAGCATTGGCAAAACCTGGGCCTCAAAGAGAGCGAACACATTGGCCGCATCGTCCTTCACCCCAGGAACAGCGACATCATTTATGTCGCCGCGCAAGGCCCGCTTTGGCGCAGCGGCGGAGACCGCGGCCTGTACAAATCCGGCGACGGCGGCAAAACCTGGCAACGCATTCTCCATATCAGCGAGGACACGGGCATCAATGAAGTCCACATTGACCCGCGCGATCCGAACCACCTTTATGCTTCGGCGTATCAGCGGCGCCGTCATGTCTGGACGCTCATCAATGGCGGCCCGGAGTCAGCAATCTACAAATCCACCGACGCGGGCGCGAACTGGCGCAAGATCACGAACGGCATCCCAACCGAAGACAAAGGCCGCATTGGATTGGCGATTTCTCCCGTGAACCCGGATGTGCTCTACGCCATTATTGAAGCGGCGGACGGCAAGGGGGGCGTGTTCCGCAGCACGGATCGCGGTGAGACCTGGGACAAGCGCAGCGAGTACATGACTTCCAGTCCGCAATATTACAACGAACTCTTCGCCGACCCCGTCGAGGTGAACCGCGTCTATGCCGAGGACACGTTTCTGCAAGTCAGCGAAGACGGCGGCAAAACGTTTGCGCGCCTCGGCAACAAGGACCGGCACGTGGACGATCACGCCTTGTGGATTGATCCCGCGAACAATCGCCACTTGCTCGTCGGCGGGGACGGGGGCATTTACGAAACGTTCGATCGCGGCGAGAACTGGCATTTCAAGGAGAATCTCCCGGTGACGCAGTTCTATCGCGTCAGTTCCGACAACGCCAGGCCGTTCTACAACGTCTATGGCGGCACGCAGGACAACAATTCCCAAGGCGGCCCCTCGCGCACGACCGATCGCGCCGGCATCACTTCGGCGGATTGGTTCATCACCGTCGGCGGCGATGGCTACGAGACGGTGGTCGATCCCGATGATCCGAACATCATCTTCGCCCTGTGGCAATATGGCGGCCTGGTGCGTTTCGACCGTCGCAGCGGCGAAATCGCGGACATCAAACCTCGCGAAGCCCCGGGCGAACCGCCGCTCAAATGGAACTGGGATTCACCATTGATCATGAGCCCGCACAATTCCAAGCGCCTTTACTTCGCCGCCAATCGCCTCTTTCGCTCGGAAGATCGCGGCGACAGTTGGACGGCTATCAGCGCCGACCTCACGCGCAGCCTCGACCGAAACGCGTTGCCTGTGATGGGGCGCATCCAGCCCGCGGACGCCGTCGCCAAGCACAAATCGACTTCCATCTACGGCAATTCCGTTTCCCTGACGGAAAGCCCGCTGGTTGATGGCCTGCTCTACGTCGGCACGGACGATGGCCTCGTCCACGTCACGGGTGATGGCGGAAAAACCTGGCGTAAGATCGAGACTTTCCCGGGCATCCCTGAAAACACCTACGTGAGTTGCCTCACCGCCTCGCGCCACCATGCGGACACCGTCTTCGCTGCGTTCGACAATCACAAGAACGGCGACTTCAAGCCTTACCTCCTGATCAGCACCAATCGGGGCCAAAACTGGAAGTCAATCTTCGGGAACCTTCCGGCGCGTGATGTTGTGCTTTCCGTCCAGCAGGACCACGCGAAGCCCGATTTGCTTTTCGCCGGCACGGAGTTCGGGGCTTACTTCACGATCGACGGCGGGAACCGCTGGACGAAATTCACGACGCTCCCGACCATCCCGGTTCGCGACATTGAAATTCAACGGCGGGAAAATGATTTGATCCTGGGAACGTTCGGACGCGGCATTTACATCCTCGACGATTACAGCCCGCTCCGGCTTGCGACGCCGGATCTGCTGAAGCGCGACGCGCATGTCTTCCCGGTAAAGGACGCGCTGCGCTACATGGAGCGAAGCCGTCTGGGAGGACCAACCGGACGCGGTTCCCACGGCTCGACCTATTACGCCGCACCCAACCCCCCGTTCGGTGCCGTGTTCACTTACTATCTCCGGGAAAAAGTTCAGACCCGGAAGGAAGCCCGCAAAGAAGCTGAAAAAAAGGCGGCTGAAGCTAAAAGGCCTTATGCCCATCCCACGCTCGACGAACTCCGCGCCGAGGACGAAGAAAAGACGCCGACCGTCTGGCTCGTGATCAAGGACGAGGATGGCCAGGTGGTCAATCGCGTGGCGGCGTCGCGCGAGAAAGGAATTCACCGCGCCGCATGGAATTTGCGATTTCCCAGCGCCGAACCTGTGAACCTCCGGCCCAGGAACCCGGACGAGGAAGCTTCCTACGAGAATCCCAGAGTCTCCGGTCCTCTTGCGTTGCCCGGCAAATACACGGTCACTTTGGCCAAGGAAGTGGATGGCAAGACCACGGACCTGTCCACGCCAGTCCCGTTCCACGTCGTTCCGCTGGAGCTGGCGACCTTCGCCGCCAAGGACAAATCTGCTGCGTTGGCCTTCAGTCAAAAAGTGGCGCGACTTCAGCGAGCAGTCGAAGGCACGGTGAGGGCCGCCGCTGAAATCCAAACCCGCCTTGACCACTTGCGGCAGGCCATCCCGCAAACACCCGGCGCCAGTCCCGACCTCCTGCTCGAGCTCCGGGCGCTGGAAGATCGCTTGCGCGCGCTGCAAATTCATTTGCGCGGCGATCAATCCCTGGCCAAACGTGAGGGACCTTTGCCGCCATCCATTTTGGACCGCGTGCAAAGCATCGTCGGCACGCAATGGCGCGTCACGTCCGCGCCCACCCAAACGCACCGCGATGCCTACCGTTACGCCGGCGAAGTTTTCGAGAAAACGCTCAACGGTTTGCGCGCGCTCGCTGAAAAGGACTTGCCCGCCTTCGAGTCCAAACTCGAATCCGCCGGCGCGCCGTGGACGCCGGGCCGCATTCCGCGGTGGGTGCTGGAGAAGGAGTAGAAAGGCAGCGCACCAAGCCTCGTCGATGCTCTTCCGGCAACGCAAAAGATGCATGACTGACGAAACTCGAAAGCGGCCTTCAAGTCCTGGTCCTCGTGATGAGGTCGTCGGACGCGCTGATAACCTGGGCTCGCAGGCCCCCCTTAACGACAATGTCGAAATCGCAAATTGATCGCGGCAACGTCGGCGACTAACTCCATTCAGTCATGACTTTCGCAAAGATCAGAATCGAATCCCGCGACGATTGCGCGAAGGCGCTGCACGGGCTGATGCAACGCGGGCGAGTGACCGTGTTGCGTGACCAGGTTCTCATTGTTCCTTCCCCGGCTCTCGAATGGCTGACCGCCGAGCGCGTCTCATTCACGCTCCTGGAGAGTCTTCACCACGACGATGTCGTTCAGACGCTACGAAATCATCTTACCCACGCGGTACAATGACGGCACTCCCATCGATCAGCCGAAGTTCTGGGAGACAGCAGAACAAATCGTAGCCCGGTTCGGGGGTGTCACCTGGCAACCGGAGATCTTGGCGGGTATTCGGGTCGGATTTCGGATTCGAGTTTCAGGGTCGTGCGGCGGCCCGTTCTTCTTTCTGCCACGCCGCCACTTGTTCTGGCGAAGCAGCCTGCCACACCTTGACCAACTGACCGAAGTCCCCTGTGACAATTCGTTGATTGTCCGAGGCAATGGCCACAGAAATGATCGGAGCGCTGTGCCCTTTGAGTGTGAGCAGTTCCCTCCCGCTGACAGTCTCCCACAACTTGGCCGTCCAGGGAGAAGGCCACAGAAACAATCTCAGCGCTGTGCCCTTTGAGCGTGAGCTGTTCCTTGCCGCTGGATGCCTCCCACACCCTGGCCGTCTGATCGTCACTGCCAGTAACAATCCGCTGACCATCCGCGGAAAAGGCAATGCGAAGGACTGGCCCACGGTGTCCGCGAAGCGTCTTCAATTCAAGGTGCGCCTGGCGTTGCCAGCAGTACCATTCAAACCCCCGGTCCGGATACGTCTCTGTCTCCTGCAACAATTGCCGCACGCGCCCAACATTGTTCTGTTCCCACGCTTGCTGCGCCAGGTTCATGTTGGCTACGTAAAGATTCCGCTGCGCGTCTCTGCGCAAACGCTCGGAGCGAAAATAGAGACCGGACATTCCGACCGCTCCGATCAGCAAAGCCGCCGCCACCGCCGCTGCGCCCGCGAAGGCAACCTTGTTTCGTCGCACCATGTTGCGGAAGCGATATGTAGCGCTCGGCGGACGTGCGAAGATCGGTTCGTTGTTCAAGTGCCGGTGGATGTCCATCTCCAGACCATTCGCCGTTTCGTACCGGCGCGTGCGGTCCTTCTCCAAACACCTCATCGCGATCCAGTCGAGATCGCCGCGCAGCAAGCGGCCAAGCGCAGTGACTTCCATGCCGCGGTTGCGCGCGATGGTCGTGCGCTGCTCGTTGTCCATCGTGGTGAGTCGCGTGGAGGGCCGTTCCGGTTCCTCCTGCGCGATGATCCGCTGAATCTCGGCGAAACCCGCGCTGCACAAACGTTTCTCCAGGAATGGCGTTGTGCCAGTCAACAACTCGTAAAGCAGCACACCCAACGAGTAAATGTCGCTCCGGGTATCGACATCGAGTTTGCTCATCTCGGCTTGTTCGGGGCTCATGTAAGCCGGCGTGCCAATCATCTGGCCGAGGTTGGTGAACAGCGTTTTCTCGGTGAGCTTTTGGTGCGTGGCCTTGGCGATGCCGAAGTCGATCACCATCGGCACTGGTTGGGCGTCCCGCAGCGTGATCAGCACATTGGAAGGTTTCAGATCGCGATGGATGATGCCTTTCTGGTGCGCGTGCTCAATGGCCTGACAAACGGGGAGGAAGAGTTCGAGGCGCTGCCGAGCGTTGAGATGATTCTTGTCGCAATATTCGGTGATGGGCACCCCGCGAACTAACTCCATCACGAAGTAGGGCCGACCGGCGGATCAACGCGGTGCACCCTCACCCCCAACCCCGGATGGGAGAGGGCCTGCCTGCGCCGCAGTCGCGGCAGGCAGGTGGTCGGAGACCGGGTGAGGGCTCTCGGTCGCGCCGGCGTCGAACACCTTGGCGATGTTCGGATGGTCCATGAGCGCGAGCGCCTGGCGTTCGGCCTCGAACCGGGCGATGACACTCCGCGTGTCCATGCCGAGCTTGATGATCTTCAACGCCACCTGGCGCCAGACCGGTTGCTCTTGCTCGGCCAGATAGACCACGCCCATGCCGCCTTCGCCGAGTTTTTCAAGAAGTTTGTACGGGCCGATGCGATCGCCGGGCTTTTCGGAAGGAGCGCGGACGGCCTCGTCCGCAGCGGGTGAGATCACAGTCGGGGCGTCGGGACTTTCCGGCGCGCTGGAAGGCTTCGGGGTTGCTGCGGGCGGGGTCGCCCGCGGTCCGGATCTGGCCTCGTGATGCTCTTGGAGAAGCGCCTCAACCCGCTGGCGAAGTTCAACGTCTCCGCAACAGGCTTCGTGGAGATAGGCCGCTCGCGCCCGGTCACTCGGCAATTGGAGCGCACCGTGGAAAATGCACTCTTCGCGATTGGGCTGCGCGCTCATGACGGCTGTGGGTTGCTCTTCTACCAAACAACTTGAAACGCCGCGAGGAAAAGGTTTGCTCCATTTGCTCCACGAGAATCACAAATCGCAGCGCTTAGAATCTGCGTCACGCTTCCGACGCGGTTCCTATCGCTTCCGATGGAGCTTCGAGGATTTGCGCGGTTCTCGTCGCGGTCTGAAGACAGTCAGAACGGCTGGCTCCAAGTCCGCCGTTCACCGTCCGCAGCACTTCTTGTATTTCTTGCCGCTGCCGCATGGGCAAGGCTCGTTGCGGCCAACCTTGGGCGGCGCGGTGAATGGCCGAGGCTCTGGCTCGGTGATGGCACCAGTCGTAAGGCTCCCCGTTGCGGATGGGATGGGAGCCGGCGGCTTCTCGGGCATCGGTTCCGAATCCTCTTCGTCCTCTTCGAATGGTTTGTCCAGGAAGTCCGTGGCTTCCGCCACATCGCGGATCGGCGCGTGCATCTCGACGAAATCATCCCAGAGCGAACCGAACTTTCCGGCGTGAGCGTCGGCGACGTGACTGGCATCCACATCAAATTCGTCCAACAAACCGCGGGCAAACACCGCGTCCATCTGCGGCCGCAGTTCCCACGCCTCCAAACCGCACGCCAGATTCACGATCGAGGACCAGGTGTAATGGCTGGCCTCGGCTTTGTGTCGCCCAGAAAGGAGTTCGCGCAAATACACGACCAATTCGGAGCGCGAGCGTTCCTCCCACGCCACCAGACAGCCGAGCGCGTTCAGGGCCGCCGCTCGACAGAACTCCTCCAGTCAACCGTCAGCCGAAACAACGCGGGGACCAAGATCCAATCCAGCGCCTGCTGTTGCGCGCTGCTGAAGTACTGCTTGGTCCGCGGGATGGACGTCAAAGCTCGTAGCGCAGAGTTGCACTCTGCCGTATCGCAGAATTGTGTTCTGCGGGGCGTCTCCAAGTCCGAGCACGCTGGGACTTGCCGGCGCCCTGCCGATTGGAAATCGGCGATACCGCAGATTGAAAATCTGCGCTACGGTTCTCCGGTCGATCTGTCGTCAATCCCACGGTCTGCACAGTAAGCGACGCAGACTCCGCGCAGCAAGTCATCCTACCGAGCACCGGCCAGGAGCGGTTGAATGCTTGGAACCGCCGCAGGTCCCGTTGGCTTCGGCAGACTCTCAATGGCCTTCATCACGGGCTCGAAGTGCCGCTCGACCTCCACCTGCGAAAGCTGTCGTAGTGGATGGCCTGCTTCTCGCCGAATGACCTCCGCCAGCTGTGCGGCCAGGTCTGTCACCTCGGTCACGTGTTCTTCAATCGCCTGATTCACCATGGGAGCACGCCCTGAACGCTGCGCGCTGGGATCGCCCGCCACCGGACAGTCCGCCATCAACTGGGCCAGGTGCGGTTGCTCATCCAGAAATCGTTTGTGAAAACGCTGCGCGAACTTCAGGGGTTGGCAACAGAGGGCCTTCCACTGCGCCAGGGCACGTTCGCTGGAGATCGAGTGCGATTGAAAGTGTCGGTCAGCGACTCCGATCGTCTTCCCCTCTCCCGGCGAGGAACGAGCGGGGAGAGTTGGAGAGAGCGGTTTCTTGGAAACATGAGGAGTGATCCAACGCGCCTCCTCACCTCAACCCTCTCCTCCCTTCGGGAAGAGAGGGAGAAGACTTCGGCGCCCACGTGGCGGCGCCGTCAATACTTCAACTCGTTGTATTCGCCGCGCCGGGCTTGCGGGCCGGCCGAGTGTCGGGTTCCGTCCGGCAGGACGATCCAGACAGAATCAAAATCCATTTGCTTCAAACAAATCGAGCCAGCCGTCGCGGTCGAAATCCAGAAACGCCGCGCTGCTGCTCCACAACCAAGACTCCTCCACGCCGCTGGCCTCGGTGTGATTGGCAAAGGTGCCGTCCTTGCGATTCAGCCACCAGGTGTTCGATCCGTAATTGGTCACGTAGAAATCGGAGCCGAGAAATTTTCGCGCGAGAAAGAGGGATTCGCGACATGCGCGTTCCTTCATAGATTCCGGAGAGTCGGGAGCAACCTTTTATGAGCGCGTTATGGGAAGCTTCCTTGGTTTTAGAACCATGATCGCCCATGAACCTGAGACCGGGCGGACCGCAGCCTTTAGGCGCCTTTAGGCTGCTTCCGCGCACTCTCCGCAGTCGAGCGTCGAAGCGGCCTAAAGGCCACGGTCCGGGAGACGGGTTCATGGGAAGCGTGAAACCTGGGCGGACGGCAGAGGCGCGGGGCTTTTCAAACCTGGCTCTGGTGTGGACAGGCAAGTTCACGGTTTTGGATATCGGGAATCGGGAACAGTTTTTCTCTCGAACTGGAACTGAATCCAACTTACACTCCCGCTCATCGAAACTCGACCCCTATGCACCTGCCTCGTAAATCCATTCCGATTCCCTCCCGGCCTTTTGCGGCGCGGTTGCGGCCCGCTTTTACGCTGATTGAATTGCTGGTCGTGATCGCGATCATCGCCATTTTGGCGGCGATGTTGTTGCCGGCTTTGGCGGCAGCCAAGGAACGCGCCCGGCGCTCCAAATGCAGCAACAACCTCCGGCAGGTCGGACTGGCGGTGCAAATGTATGCCGACGACAACAACGACAACATTCCCCAACATCCCCCGGAAGGCGCCTGGTTGTGGGACGTGCATCGTTTGACCGTGGAAGCGTTGATTTCCTCGGGCGCGGGGCGGGAGACTTTTTACTGTCCAGGCTTCATGCCCTCGGTGGATTCCAAAGACCTGTGGTGGTATGGCGGCAATGCCGCCAACGTCACGGCCACCAAAAGGATCATTGGCTACTCCTGGTTGGGAAAGCGCCTCAACGCCTCCTCGATGGACACCCGGATCCACGCCGGGGGCAAGGAATTCCGGACCAAAGTCAGCACTTCCACCAATGTCGTCGAAAGCGAGTTAATCGCCGACGCGGTCTTGTGCGTGGGCAGCCCGCCGGACTTCATGAACATTCCCAGCGGCATTCATCCGAGCGGGAAACATCGGAATCCGCATCTTGTCAGCAAACGCGCGGCCGGCGGCAATATCCTCTTTCTGGACGGCCACGTCGCCTGGCGCAAGCTCATCGAGATGAAGGAACGCTACAACACCGACGACCGCAACGTGCGGTTCTGGTTTTAGGCGCAATCCGGCGCATCCACAAGTTGGCCGTGGCCGTAGCGCAGATTGCCAATCTGCTGTATCGCCGATTTATAATCGGCAAGGCGTCGGCAAGCTCCCAGGCCCCTGGACTTGTCGGCGGTTCGCAGAAAGCAATTCTGCGATACGGCAGAGTGCAACTCTGCGCTACGAGGACAGAATCACTGATAAACTTGTGGATGCACTGAGCGCGATTGTGCCAACGCTGGCTACCTTACGGCGGGTTCTAACGGCGCTGTTTCCACCCGGAAGAATTGGAGGATTGGATTCGTGGCCGGCGTAAACCATTCCGTTTCGGGAAAACGTCCCGGCACATTCGTGACCAAAGTCAGCAGCCGCGCCGCGTCCACGCCGACTTTGACCTCGTAACTCCGATTGCTCGCGCTGGGCCAGCTCAGTCGCAGCACCTGGCTGCTCCAGCGCGAAAGATCCAGTTCGAACGGAGTGTCTGACACCTGCGGGTTCGTGCCCATGATTTGCTCGCGCGCGTTGGCGTAACCGTCTTGGTCGGGATCGTCCAGCGGACCCTGCGCGAGCGTTTGCAGGCGCCGCATTTCCCACGCGTCATCCAGGGCGTCGCCGTCGTTGTCCGCGATCGGCACGCCGGAAATGATCAAGCTCACGCTCTTGACGGTGCCCAGGCCGCGCGCATCGAGATCGCCCACGGAGATCGTCCACGTGCCGGCGCTGCTTTCGTAGAAGTGGTGCACGGAGTAATAGGTCCAGTCGCGCGGGCCGGGTGAATCATCGCTGCTCCATCTTTGCAGGACGCTTCGCCCGCCGCCGGGCGCTTGCAGCGTGATCCGCAGATCGCCGCGCGTGGTGTGATCCGTGTCGATGCGCACGCCCACGTGCTCGCAGAGAATTGATTCCTTCACCGTGAAGGAAAAACTGACGGACTGAAACGCGAGCTGCGCTTGAGCGGTTGAATTGGTCGCCAGAAAGTCGCGCAAGGCTTCTCCATCCGCCTGGCTGATGAATACGCCGGGGATCCGGGAGAATTCCGTCGCTCCCATGATCAACCGCGCCGTCGCGTCGCGGTTGTTATAGACGATGGCGAAGGATGCGCCGGCGGCGGCGGCCAGCGACAGTTTCTCGCAGAAATAATTCTCCCCTCGCTGAATGAGAGCCGCACGGCCTTTCACGTCCGCTTTAATTCCCGCGGAGGTCGTTCCAAGCTCCACCAGAGGCGTCACTGGCGTCGGCGAATCCGGAAAAAGTCCCAGCGCCGGCAGCGCGACGATGGATTGGAGATTCGCCGGAACTGAACTGCCGGCGACCAGGACTCGCAATCCCTGATCCGGGATCACCACGGACATGTTCGACGTGTAGGTCGCGCGCGCCAGAGGCGGTCGATTCGGCCAGGTGCGGGCCAGCCGTACGGCGAGGCCGGCGTCGGGAACCCCGAAGCCGAGGTTATGGCTGACGCGGAAGCCCGCGCGATTGGTGCGGACACCCGGATCCGCCAGGTCCACGTGACGCGCCGCGTGAATCAGGATTTGTTGGACGTCGCGATAAGTCAGTTTGTTGTTCGCGCCCAAAATGAGCGCGGCCAGCCCGGCGATTTGCGGAGCCGCCGCCGACGTGCCGCTGAAGCCGGTTGAATCGAAAGCGTAGTTGGCCAGATCATTCGTGTAGGAATTTCCGTTGAACCCGAACACGCCAACGCGATCCGTTGTCAGCAGGTTCGGCGAACTTCTGCTGCACGCCGTCGATTCTTCATCGACGTCCCCGCTGGGCGCCGCGACCAGCAAATTCGCGCCCGGCGCGCTGTAGCGGGTGACGCGCCCATCCAACCGCACCGCAGCGACGGCGATGGCGCGCGGGTCAGCGAGGTAGCCGTCGTCATTCGCGTCGTGGCTTCGCGTGCGTCCGTTGCCGCCGGCGCGCACCATGACCACGCCGCGGCCCTGACGTCCGAAAGTGACCGCGTTGGAAATCGCCAGGTTCTCCAGGGCGCTCGCGCGAAGCTGCTCTTTGCCATCCTTGCCCCAGCTATGATTCTGAACGCTGACGACGTTGGATTGATATTGAAACATGTCCATCAACGCTTCGTCGCTGATCTCCAAACGGTCTTGATCGCTGAACAGAACCCAGCTTGCCAGGCTGGCCTCGGGAGCGACGCCGGAGATGCCAATCTTGTTGCCGCCTTTCGCCGCGGCCAGTCCGGCCACCGCTGTGCCGTGATTCGAGATGGGACCGGCGGGCAAGCCGTTGGTGCGTTGGTGGTAGAAATCATAGTGCAGCCGCGCCTGGCTTTGAGGAGCCAGATCGGGATGCTCGAAGTCCACGCCGTCGTCCGCGAGAGCAATGATCACGCCCTGGCCCCGGCTGTAGGGCCAGGCTGCGCGCACGTTCAGATCAATGCCCAGGGGCGATCCATTGGTGTCGCGGTTCTCCAGATAAGGTTGCCATTCGGTGTTGGGCCGGTCGGGTTGAAAAAAATAGCGATCGTTCGGTTGCGGAGCGTACTTGCCGGAGAATTTTTTCGGACGCATCGCCACGGGATAGGCCGCCGCAACACGCGCGTCCTGGCTCAGCGCCTGGGCTTCGTGCAAACCGGTCCAGGCATCGGGCGATTCGAGGATGAACAGAGTCTCCGTCAAACGGCGAGCAAGCTGCATTGGCCGATCTTGCGTAATCTGCGTGAGATCGTCCGGCTGCTTGAGTTGAAGCACGATTCGTTTGCCCAGTTTGATGTAATCGGCGGAGGACGATCTGTGATCGGGCCAGGCTTTGAGCCAATCCATCTTCGGAGAGAGACTCTTCCGATTCAACCCCGTGCCGGATGGCTTCTCAACCCGGTACGCGACACCCAGTGCTTCGCGGAACTCAAAGCGGACTGCGGACGAACCGGGCAATTCCTGCCCAGCAACAGCGACGAAGCTCAGTTGAAAGATGAACCCACAGTTCAGAATAAACCGCATGACGAGAGCCAACGATAGCAAGATACATTCCCTGGGCGAGCCTCAATCCAACGGCGCAAGCAAGGTGGGGCGAGTCCGTCCCGGCGAGCCGCTCGACGGGCTTGGAACACGTCCGACTCGGCTCGCTGGGGACAGGCTCGCCCTACCAGATTCCTGGGACGTGCCGCAAAACCGTGTGGCAACCGGCTGCGCGGCAACGCCGCCCTACCGGGTTTGGGAAGTTTCGTTGGTGGTGGTGGGGCGAGTCCGTCCCGGCGAGCCGCTCGACGGGCTTGGAACACGTCCGACTCGGCTCGCTGGGGACAGGCTCGCCCTACCAGGTTCCTGGGACGTGCCGCAAAACCGTATGGCAACCGGCTGCGCGGCAACGCCGCCCTACCAGGTTTGGGAAGTTTC
>Ga0194121_10006996_pt1 | contig 14868 bp, 8 predicted proteins | sample TA2MahCa50mmetaG_FD_148609 | JGI IMG/M metagenome (GOLD analysis project Ga0194121, IMG submission 148609) | Freshwater microbial communities from Lake Tanganyika, Tanzania - TA2015020 Mahale Deep Cast 50m | ecosystem: Environmental > Aquatic > Freshwater > Lake | place: Tanzania: Lake... | reverse complement strand
CTCGGCGGACATCTCTGGCTGGAGGGTGGTGGCGGACGGGCGAAAGGCCATGCAGCGATTCAGCTTTAGCCCGCAGTGAGAACTGCCGCGGTAATAAGGAAGTTCATGATTCGCACACTGGCGCGGGGATCGGCGATGCCACTACCTAAGCGACAGGCAGGCTGAATCATTCCCCTGTAGATGGAAGGTTGGTTGCAATGGCTAGCAATGAAGTCACGGTAGGGGAACTGGCCAAGAACGGACAACTGAAAAGCCGCTGGAAGGTCGGCCGCGTAGCCGTAACGCCGCAGCGCGCCAGCTCGAGTACCAGCACGCGGGCGCGCAGCTCCAGCTCCCACACCACGATTTGCTCCGGCTCGGGGCTGGCAGTTCATGACGAAGTCCTTGTCGAAGTTGAGGTTGAGCCACTTGAGGTGGTCGTGCTGTGGTGCGCAGTCGGCATAGCCCGACCACTTGGCCACCACGTTGCGCACGGACTGGTTGAACTCCGACGCGCCGCAGCCGTTGAGAACGGTGTTGGGGTGCCAGTCGAACAAGTCCTGCCGGCTGCCCCACGCGCGCCAGTTGCGGGCTGAGCCATGTATTTTAACCACGACTCATACCACTTCAGTGGATGAAGGACGAAGCAGAACATGAACGGCTTGGGTGCAGTGCCGCTTGAATCCGGCGCAACCACAGGTAGCCCCACCAACGGGTTGCTCTACCCGTTTACCTGTGCCAGCAGACGGCTCATGTCCGCGTACTTGTACCCGGGCGAGGCCGCCTTCGCACAGGACCACCGTGACCCAGTTGCCCCGTCTTCGGGACATGGAGAAACACCGCGCCGTTTTTGAGGATGAGGGCCATGCGGGCAAACCAAATCTTCCCAGAACTTTTCGCCTGAGCGGCACTTGCAAATCTTATTCCGCCGGGAAACCCGCCGCGCGGCGGGTCCTTTACCTTGCTTTGCGCGCCGGCCGATTTAGGGTTGCCCAAGTGTCCGGCATGAAAGTTAGCTCCAATCCTCTGCCCGCCGTCCAAGCCTTCCGGGCGGAGCGGAAGCGCCATCGCAATCATTGGGTGGATGGCCTTAATGCGTTTGCCGAATGGCGCGACCGATTGCTACCCGGCGGATTCGGCCGGCTGCATCGGCAGGTCTCCTCCCACAGCATGATGAGCCACGCACGGCTCCGCGGCATCTACGATGCCGTTGTAGCGGTGTCGCAGCAAGGCGTGGCTGGTGCTTTCGCAGAATGTGGCACCGCGCGGGGCGGCTGCGCCGCGCTAATGGGCCTGGCCTGCCGCCAACTAGGCCAGCCCCGGGAACTCTGGATCTTCGACACTTTCGAGGGGCTGCCACCTCCCAGTGCGGAGGATCCTGACTTCGAGCTCGCCCGGGCCAGCACCGGCACCTGCCGGGGTGAATACAACGAGGTGCGCGGACTGCTGAAGCGCCTCGGCGTGCTGGAGGGTGCACATCTGGTCAAAGGCCTTTTTCAAGACACAGTGCCCACGGCGGAAGTGCGGCAGATCGCGCTGTTACACCTCGATGGCGACTGGTATGACAGCACCCGCGTCTGCCTCGAACACCTTTACGACAAGGTCTCACCCGGCGGCATCATCCAGGTGGACGATTACGGCCATTGGGCCGGTGCCCGCAAGGCACTCCACGAATTCTTCGACCTACGCGGCATCCGAGTGGACTTGAATTATTTGGATTACACAGGCCGGCAGTTCCGCAAGCCGGCCTGACCATCCCCAGCGGCATCTCCGAAGCCATCGCGCACGGGACGGACGGACTGCTTCTGAGGGCCGCTGACCCACGCACCGTTAGTTGCACGTCGGTTGACCGATGCCCTGCCGCCGCGCCATCGCCGCAAATTCGCCGTTCGCCTGAAGCAGTTCCGCGAAGCTTCCCTGCTCCACCAGTTGCCCGTCGGCCAGCACGATGATCCGATCCATGGCAGCCAAGGTGGAGAGCCGGTGCGCGACGCAGATGACTGTCCGGTGCTCGGCAAACTGATCGATGACTTTCTGCACCTCCGCCTCAGCCCGTGAGTCCAACGATGCGGTGGCCTCATCCAGCACCAGGATCGGTGCGTTCCGAACAAATGCACGAGCGATGACCAGCCGCTGCCGCTGCCCGCCCGACAACGTGACTCCGCGTTCGCCGACCCGGGTGTCGTAGCCCTCCGGTAGTTGCATGATGAAGTCATGGGCGTAGGCCTGCCGGGCCGCCGCCTCAATCTCAGCACGTGAGGCCCCCATCTTTCCGCAAGCAATGTTTTCCGCAATCGTCTGGTCGAAGATCACCACCTCTTGGCTGACCAGGGCCATCTGCCGCCTCAGATCGGGCAATGCCAGCTCGCGCATATCAACCCCGTCCAGCTTCACGCTTCCGCCGGTGGGATCGTAGAAGCGGAAAATGAGGTTCACCAACGTGCTTTTGCCGGAGCCGCTCTCGCCCGCAATGCCCAGTTTCATGCCCCGGGGAATGACGAGGTTCAACCCTTTCAGCACGGGCTTGTCCCCGTAGGTAAAGTGGACGTCTTCAAAAGCCAGGCTCTGCCGCAGATCGGTGACCGAGCGGGCGTCCGGCCGGTTCGCCACCGTGGGACGCTCCGCAAACAACTGAAATAGCCGGTCCACCCCAACCGCAGTCTGCTGGATGAGCACATGCAGCGCGGTGAGCTTCTTCAGCGGCTGCAGCAACATGACGAGGCCGGTGACGAAGCCGATCATGTCGGGCAGGTTGCTCTGCTTCCAAAAGATGAACAATACGAGGCTGCCCAAACCCAGCATGGCGATGGTCTCCGTGATGGGATTGACGAGTTCGCGCGCCTGCACGGTTTTCATCCCGTAGTGGACCAACCGCCGGGCCTGTTCGCGGAAGCGTTCTTCCTGCCGCGCCTCGAGTCCGAAGGCCTGAATCACGCGGATGCCGGCCAGTGCTTCAATCAGTGAACTCGATTGTGCAATGTTCACATTCAAGCCGGCCTGCGTGACCCGCCGCATCTTGCTGCCCAACTGCCGCAGTGGCACCAAGATCAACGGCACGAAGACCAGTGCCACTAAAGTCAATTGCCAGTCCACCAAGCACAAGGCCACCAGAACGCTCAGGATGGTGATCGGCTCCCGGATCAAGTCCCCAAAGCCCAACGCCATGCAGCGATAGAGCGAAGCGGTGTCCCCATTGATGCGCGTGATCAAGTCACCCATCGTGGCTCGGTTGAAAAAGTCCAGCGAGAGCTGGTTGAGCTTCCCCAGCACGTCGGCGCGCAAGTCGGCCATCACCCGCTCGCTCACCCAGCACATGCAGTAAGTACTGAAGTAACCCAGCATTCCCCGGAGTCCCACCAACACCGGGAGCAGGAAAAAGCCCCCCAACATCTGCCGCGCATCCAGAGGGCGCCCGGCCAGCGGCAGCCAAGGGTCAATCATCGCCTCGACCTGAACACGCGCCCGGTCCAACAGGTGGGCCAGTGGAGCGGCCAGACTCATACCGGGGGACGCATCCTTGACCGCCTTCGCGGCCGCCGCCGGCTGGTTATCCAACCTCACGAAAATGGTCTTGGTCGCCCAGATGAAGCTGGCATTGGACAGTCCCAGCAGGATACCGCACAGCACTCCCAACCAAAGCCGGCTCTGATATCGGCGCATGTAGGGCCAGCCGAATTCAAAGACTGACTTGAAGTAGCGCATCGGGCGGCAGTCTAGTATCAGCTTGGAGACCCGTCGAGTGCTTGCGTGACGGATTCAGGCCGACGAGTGATCCTCCCAGTCGTCGGTCAAGCCGGAGGTATGTGAGTTGCGGCCGCACATACGCTCAACCGAATCAGAAGACTTGGGCAAAGTGCCGCATGAAATCCCCCGCCATTGGCTGGGCGATGGCACGCAGAGTCAACTCTTTTGCCCTCCGCCGGGCCGGGCTTGGGCTTTACCCCGAGTTCAGTTACACTTGCTGCGCATGGCCGAAACTACCCCACCCGCGCCCACGCTCGCAGAGGAACTCCTCCGTGAGGCGCGTGTCTTTTGGAGACGGCTACCAGACAAGACGGTATTTCTTGTGCTGCTCGTAGCATGGGCGGTGCTATTCCAATTCCTTGGCCATTGCTCCTTCAACTTCACCAACCATCCCTCGCTCTTCGCGTGGATGTGGGGCGCTTGGAGCGCGCCCGCGCTCGAGGCAGAACACGGCAAGCTCGTGCCGTTTGTAGTGCTGGCACTACTGTGGCTCCGGCGCAACGAGCTACTCAACACGCCCGTGCGCCGTTGGTTGCCTGCGCTGGCCGGGCTGGCGGCGGCACTGGCAGTTCATGTCGTAGCCTTTACCGTGCAGCAGCCGCGCCTCTCGATGGTAGCGCTGGCGGGCGGCGCGTGGTGGCTCGTGGGCCTCGTGTGGGGACCGGGCTGGTTGCGGAAAACTTTCTTTCCGTTTCTGCTGCTGGGTTTTTGTGTGCCCTTGGAGTCGCTGGGAGAAGGGGTCTTGTTCCGGCTCCGCCTGCTGGTGACCACGCTCTCTGTCGGCATCGGGCATCACCTTTTGGGTTTGGACGTGCTGCAAGAAGGCACGCGCATTTTTAACGCTGCCCGTACCTTCAACTATGACGTGGCCCCCGCGTGCAGCGGCATCCGCAGCCTTGCCTCGCTGCTGGCTCTCACCACGATCTACGGCTATGTGACCTTCCGTGCGCCGTGGCGGCGGGTGGTCATGATTGCCCTAGCCGCACCGCTGGCCGTGGCGGGCAACGTCGCACGCATCACCACCGTCATCATCCTCGCCGAGGCGTTTGGCGAGAAGACCGGCGCTGCAGCGGAGACAAACCTCGGCTATGTGACCTTCGCCGTGGCCATCGGGCTTATGCTCGCGGCGGGCTGGCTAATGCGAGAACGCCCACCTGCATCAAACTCTGCTGGGCTAGCTGCCTCCTCGGACGGAGACCAGCCCGGCGCAGTAGCCCTGCCACTCGTTAGCCCGGCTTTTCTCGGCGGGCTGCTGCTGATGGCTTTGGCCAGCGGGGCGATTTTTAAATTGCAAGCCCGGCAATCGCTCGGCCACCCCGGCGTGCTGGCCGAGGCGCAAGCCGGCTCTCAGCGCTGGCGCATCCCGCTACCCGAGCGCGTGGCCGACATGACTTCGGAAGAAGTGCCCGTGGTCCGGGAGGAACTCGACGGACTGCCATCGGACACCTCTTTTGGCAAGCGACTGTATCGGACGACGAATGGCACTCCCTTGCTTTTGCAAGTCGTCCTAATGGGCCGCGACCGCACGAGCATCCACCAGCCGCAATACTGCCTGACTGGCCAAGGCTTTCTAATTGAACGAACCGAGGAAGTGCACCTCACGCTGGGCGCACCTACCGCGCGCAAAATCCCCGCACTCAAGCTCACAGCTAGCAAGGTCTTCACCACGCCCGACGGCCAGCGCGTGCCGGTGCGTGGGATTTACGTATATTGGTTCGTAGCCGACGGCGCGCTCACCGCGCATCGGCGCGAGCGGTTGTGGTGGATGGCGCGCGAGCTGTTGCGCACCGGCACACTGCAGCGTTGGGCCTATGTTTCCTGCTTTGCACAATGCCGACCGGGTGAAGAGGAGCAAGCCTATCAGCAAGTGCGGGAATTTCTGGCCGAGGCCGTGCCCCAGTTTCAAAGGATGCCATGAGCTTGACAGACCTTTGTCGGCCGCTTGCCGCTTGTAGTTCATTCGCGGGAGCGTCAGCAGACTACGGTGGCAGTAGGAGGCTTGTCGCCCTCGTCCATAACGAGAGGCCCAAAGGAGCAAGCCTGGTAATGCTTTTAAAATGGGGTTCCACCGGATGAAGGCCCGGCTATCATAAGGCATGCGACCTATCTTACCTCAACTTTGGTGTTGGCGGGTGATCGTGATTTTCGCTGCCTTTTTGCTCGGATGGGCGAACGGTGTGGGGGGAGAACCAGTGCGCTTGTCGCTTTGGCCCGGCGAGGCCCCGCTGGGTGATGGTAAAACCGAGAAGGTTAATGTCCCCGTCACGGTTCACTTGCCGGACCCCAACAAGGCCACCGGCACCGCCATGATTATTTGTCCTGGCGGCGGCTACGGCGGGCGCGTCGTAGAGGGCGAAGGGCACGGGATTGCACGATGGCTCAACACCAACGGCATCGCGGGTGTGGTGCTCGAATACCGACTGCCAGCTGGCAACTATCATCGCCCGTTGCTCGATGTGCAGCAGACCATCCGACTGGTGCGGGCGCGCGCGGCTGAATGGAAGCTCGCCCCTGAGCGGATTGGAATTGTCGGGTTCTCGGCCGGCGGACATCTGGCCTCTTCCGCAGGAACGCACTTCGACTCGGGTAATCAGCAATCTTCGGATGCAGTTGAGCGACAGAACTGCCGGCCGGACTTCATGGTGCTCGTTTACCCCGTCATCACCATGGGCGAGAAGACGCACGGCGGCTCGCGCCGAAATCTGCTCGGGGCAGCCCCCTCAGCTGAACTGATTGAACTGTTTTCCAACGAGAAGCAGGTCACCCCCAAGACTCCACCAGCGTTTCTTACCCACGCCCGGACAGATGCGGTTGTGCCAGTGCTTCACAGCCAGATGTTCTACGAAGCCCTCAAGGCTAAGGGCGTGCCGGCCGAGTTACAGGAGTTTCCAAAGGGCAACCACGGTTACAGTGGCTACAAGGGTGAAGAGTGGGACGCTTGGCAAAAACGTTCCTTGGAGTGGTTGGGCGAACGGGGGCTAATGGGCCGACCAAATCGAAGTCGCTAAACTCAAAGACGAAGCGCTGAAAGCGTGCTGATTCCCAACGGGGTCGCCCCATTTCGCTGACAACCTTTAGCTGCAAACCATCCTCGTGACCCTTGCTGACCCGCTGTCATTTGCCGCAACCGCGTCGCGCACCGGATGGAAGCAAAACCTGTGACAAATCTGTGTCCGCAGGCCGAGTTTCTTTAATTTCCCAAGTGTTTATGGCTGTCCGGCATGGATTCGAACCATGACAAAAGCCTCCAAAGGGCCTTGTGCTACCGTTACACCACCGGACAAACCTTAAATAGAACCTAGCGGACACACGCACACAGGCAATGGTTTTTTCTGCCGCCGCACATCACAGTTGCATAATGACGCGCTGACCATACGTGTCACGGCCTGCCGCTGGGCGTGCCGGGCGTTGCTCTTGATGAGCGGCCGATAAACGCCTGCCTGGACGGCAAAGATAATCCCGAGAGGCGCTACTGCCACAAAGGACGAGCGCTCTGCCGGCGCACTCCAAATCACTTCGCGGTCAAGCGGCGGGTGATGTATTCACGGAGCAGGGGGATTTTGGCCTTGGCCAGCAGGAGCGCGCCCTTGGCCGGGTCGGCGGCGACGATGGGCTCGGTGGCATACCAATACATCAGCGGGAGGTTGTGGTCGTCCGCGTCCTCGGCGTGGGCGAGGAGGGCCTCGACGATGGGCGCGCGCTGCGCGACGGTCAGCCGCTGGCACGCGCTGGCGAGGTAGAGGCGCACGACGGGCGAGGGGTCTTCCTTCGCGAGCCGGGCGAATTCCTTCAACGCGGCGTCGCCGGGGTTCTTGTCCTCGCAGAGGAGCTGGATGGTCCACGCGCGAAGGGTCGCGTCGGCATCTTTCAGGCGGTCCACCGGATTGTAACCTTTCTGAACGCCATGGTTGTGAAGAGTCCACAACGCACGGAGCCGATAAACATTATCCTTCGAGTCCAAGAGAATTCTGGCCAAGCCCGCCGAGGTCGGGGCGGGCAGCATTGAATGCCCCAAGTCGGCACGGAGGGGGTAGCGCTCTTGCAATACACGGCGCGCATGGCGAGCGTGCCACTCATTCGAATCAGTCAAGCGCTTGACTAGTTCCTCATCGCTCGCCTTCGCCAAGTCCGGCTGCGTCGCCTTTTTGTTGCCGTAGCTGATTTTGTAAATTCGCCCGTTGCTCCGGTCATGCACGTTCGGGTCGCGCTGGTTGTGGCATTGCTGGCGGTCATACCAGTCAATCACGAAGACGTTGCCGTCCTGGTCAATCATCTGGTTGAGCGTCTGCGAGGCGCGGTCGTTGAAGTTCAGGAAGTCCGGCGCGTGCTTGCCCACGTAACCGCTGCCTTTGCGCTCGGGCACGTCCACGTTCAGGCGCTGGCCGTGGATGTTCCCGATGAAGAGCTTGCCGTGATACTCCTTGGGCCAGCTCCCGCCGAGGTAGCACATGAGGCCCGCGTGCGCGTGACCGCCGCCCGCCGCGTCGGAGCGCGCGTTGCCGCCGTGGGGCGTCGCGCCGAGATAGTGGCGATGGTCGGCGATGGTCTTGAGGTCGTCGTAGATGAACGGGTTGATGGGCTGCACCTTCGCGTCCTTGAAGCTGTAGGAATTCTCCGGCTGGCCCTGCTGCGGGGAGAAGCTCTGGTCGAAGTAATTCGCCGCGACGCGCCGGGCCTCCTCAATCGTCGGCGCGTAGTGCTGGCCGGCCTGGCGGTGGTAGCGGCCGCCTTGAATCATGTGGAACAGGTGCGGGATGACGCACGCCTCGATGAAGCAGTGGCCGTATTCGTTGAAGTCAATGCCCCACGGGTTGCTCGTGCCCTCGGCGAAGACCTCGAAGCGTTTCTTCACCGGCTGGTAGCGCCACACGCCGGCGTTGATGAACTGCCGCTCGCTGTCCGGCGCGCCGGCGACCTTGACGTGCGAGTGCGTGAAGACGCCGTGGCAGCCGTAGAGCCAGCCGTCCGGGCCCCACGTGAAGGTGTTGAGCATCTCGTGCGTGTCGTGCCACGCGAATCCTTCGAGCAACCTCTTCGGCTCGCCCGCGGGCTGCGGGCCTTTGTCCGTCTCCTTCACGGGAATGTGCAGCAGCCACGGCGCGGCCCCGACGAACACGCCGCCGAAGCCCCACTCGATGCCGGACGCGAGGTTCAGCCCCTCGATGAACACCGTGCGCTTGTCGTGCTTGCCGTCGCCGTCCGTGTCCTCGAAGACCACGATGCGGTCGTCGCCTTGGTCGCCCGGCTTGCGGATGGGATAGGTGTAGTTCTCGATGACCCAGATGCGCCCGCGGTCATCAATGCACATCGCGATGGGCTGCTTCACGTCCGGCTCGGCGGCGAAGACCGTGACCTTGAAGCCCGGCGGCAGCGTCATCGCCTTCACGGATTCCTCGGGTGAAAGGCCGTTGAACTTCACCTCGTCCTGCGGGCCGGGCGGCGGGCCTTTGGGCGCGGCCTTCGCGGACGCGACCGCCGCGAGCGCCGTGGCGGCAATCTTCAACTCGTTGGCGAACACGGGCCGCTCGTCGTAGAGCTTGAAGTCGTCGAAATTCAGGTGGCCCCAATGCCCGCCGGCCTGCTCGTCCACCACGCGGATGAAGACCTCCTTGTTCTGATGCTTCTCCAAGTCCGCCACCACGGGCGCGAGCGTCTCGGTCGAGTTGTTCGTCTCCTTGAACTTGTCCGGGTCGCCGCCGGGCGTGGAGAAAATCACGTTGCCATTGCCCGTGTTCACAATCTCAACGCGCGTCGAGCGGTAAGGCCCCGCCGCCACGAGGAACGCCGCCCAGCGATGCGTGAGGCGGAAGGGTTTGCTCGTGAGCGTGCCCGTCGCCTCGTCGCCGAGGCCGCGCTCGTAGGTGCCAATCCAATACTTGCCCACGTGCCCGCTCTTCATGGGCGGCCGGCGCTCCACGACCGTGTCGCCGAGGATGGGCTGCGCGGCGAAGGCATTGCCCGTCGCCGTCCAGTCGCGCAAATCGCCGGTCTCGAAGTCCGTGTTAAGCGGCTTGCCGTCGAGGCCGACGGGCAGGACGCCCTTGGTGGAGAGCGGCGGGTTCGGCGCGACGGAATCGGGCGACTTCTTCCCGGGCGCGGCCTTGGGCGCGGCCTTGGTTTTCTCCGCCTCGCGCGGTGGGCCGGTGCGGACGATGACGTCTTTCGGGTTCACGGCTTCCTTGCCCGCGTCGGCGAAGAGCACTTTGGGCTGCGCCTTGTTCCACTCGTCAGCCGAGACTTTGCGCCGCGTGGCGGTGAAGGCGAACGCGCCTTTCTTGTTGCCGATGATGAAGTCGGGCGTGCCGTCGCCGTTGATGTCCGCGACGCCGATTTGCCGGCCCACGCCGGAGTCGTTGTCAATGAGGTGCGGCACCCAGTCCACGGACTTGTCGGCGTTGCGCTGGAGGCGGAACCAATAAAGCACGGCGGGGTCGGCCACGCCGGGGTCGCCGCCGGGGCCGTGTGCCCAGAAACATTTGCCGGTGACGAGGTCTTTGAGGCCGTCGCCGTCCACGTCCACGAACTCGACGGCGTGGAGCTGCGAGAAGGCGACGCCGTAGCGGTTCTCGCGCGGCTCCTTGTTCATGATGACGTGCGCGCGGAACTCAGGGCTGCCGGCGGCGTCCTTGGACTTGAGCTGCTCATACCACGCGAGGCCGTAGCCGTGCGAGGCGAGCGCCGTGACGACGTCGTTCAAACCGTCGCCGTTCACGTCGTAGGCATACATCTGCGAGCTGGTCGGGGCGAAAAACGTCTTGTGCCACTTCCACGGGCCGGCGGTGCCTTTGGTCGGCTGCTCGAGCCAGCCGTCCTTGAAGAGCAGGTCCGCTCGGCCGTCGCCATTCACGTCGCCGACGCCGAGGCCGTGGGTGAACTTGGCCCACTTGCCGTCCGCCGTGATGGCCGTGAAGGGCCACTTGGCCGTGGGGTTCTCCGGGTCGGGCTTCGCGTAGCCGAAGTTGCCCTTGTAATTGCAGACCAGCTCGGGCTTCCCGTCGCCATCGAGGTCCGCGAAGGTCGGCGATTCGTTGTCCACCTCGTCGAAGACCTGGTGCCGCGCCCAGTGCTGCTCCTTGCCCTTGGGATTCAGGTAGAGAAAGGCCGGCGTGCCGGGCAGACCGTAAGTGAGCACGTCATTCCAGCCATCCCCGTCAAAGTCGTGGACGAACGCGAAAAAGTTGTCGGACGAGTAGGAGTTCTTGCTGCCCAGCGCGCCCTCAAAGCCGGGGAACTCCACGTCGGCGCCGTCCTTTTTCGTCTTGGTCGTGCGCGTGGCGGGGTAAATCTCATGGCGCTTGGTGAAGGCCGGGCCTTCCCACCAATACGGCCCGAAGACGGCGTCGGGTTTTCCATCGCGGTTCAAGTCGCCGAACATCGCGCCCTCGGACCAGTAGTGTTTTTCGAGCTGCTGTTTCTTGAACGACACGAGTGTGTGCTCGGCAGCAGTGAGGGAGAGCGAGGTCAACGCGGCTAGCGCAAGGGCGAAGAGACGGAGTTTCATATGGGCGGGGCGATGGAAAAGCTGACGGGCGAGCGGAAAGGCTGCTTCACCGAGCGGCCTGAGAGCTTGCGTATTTTAACTGAGAAATTTCCACCGAGAAGAGCGGGCGCAGCGGCACGTTAACTCGAATCAGCTTCACGCTATGGTTGTGGCAGGCAGGGGCGGAGGGGTCAAGCCATTGACGGGCGGGCTGAGTAGTTCAGCGTTGCAATTCCCGCCCGCGCCCCGCCCAGAATCAGCCATGCGCTCCACTTACCTTGCCGCCGCCATGCTGGCCTTAGAGTTTACTGTGTTCGCCGCCGCTCTGCCTGAAGGCGTGCGCCGCGTGAAAGTTTTGAACTACCCGGAATGCTTCGAACTGGCCAACGCTGATACTAAGGTCACGCTCTGCCATCAAGTTGGCGGACGCGTGTTGGAATACGCGCACCAAGGAAAGAATGCGCTTTACCTCGACCCGCGCGAAGAAAAGTGGGGCACGCCCGGCGGGCCGAAAGCCCCGGCCAGCGCTGGACGCTTCGATATCGGACCCGAGTATCTCATCCCCAAGCGCGACGCGCTCTGGGCCGGCGAGTGGGCCGCCGAAGCCACCAGTCCGCGCGCCGTGCGGCTCACGAGCAAGCCTGACGAAGCCACGGGGGTTCAACTCATCCGTAACTTCCGCCTTGCCGCGACGGGCACGCACCTTGCTTGCGAGCAAATCATTAAGAACGTCTCACAGGAGACGAAATATTGGACGCACTGGAGCCGCACCTTCGCCGTGCATGGGGGCATCGGCGTCATCCCGCAAACGCCGGACACGCGGCGCTACCCGAACGGCTTCGTGATGTATAATCAGGGTGCAGAGCACAGTATTATCCTGCGCCCCACCGACCCAAATGTGCGACTACGCGGGAACTTCCTCGAAGTCCTCGGCCCCACGCGGCAGCCCAAGCTCGGCTTCGACTCAAACGCCGGTTGGTTCGCCTACGTAATGCCGCACGACCAGGCGTTTGTTAAGCGTTACCCCTCGCCCAAGGACGGCGTTTATCCCGAAATCGCCGGACTCACGCTGTGCTTTTGGTATCCGCAGGCCACGCAGGTGCCCGCATGCGAATTGGAGCCGCACGGCCCGCGCCAGCCCATAGCGCCGGGTGCGAGCGTGAGCTTCATCGAAGACTGGTTTCTACTGCCGCACAAGTTTCCCGCCGCCGGCGAGCGGATTGACTTGGCGAAACTGGCGGCGCAAGTAGACGCGGCGTTTAGATGAATGCCAAATTGGTAATGCGAAATGCGTAATACGAAAAAACGCCCTTATGCCTATCCCCACAATCGTTCTGACGCACGCTGGAGGTCCACACCTTGATGCCTATTTCGCCGGCCTTGCGGCCAGCACCGAGGTAGGCGAAGTCTCTGTCGCTGACCCGAGCGGAGCCACCTTCGCCACTGCACAAAAGGTGCTCGGGCCGAAACTCAAGACCACCGGTAAAGACGCCGGCGCGTTACTGCGCGAGCAAAAGCCCAAGTTCGCCCTGGTTGCCATGGAAGCCGTGCTCACGCCGCCGGCGATTGATGCCGCGCTGGAGCACGGTTGCCATGTGATGGCCGAGAAGCCTGCGTGCGTGCGCGCGGCGGACTTCGAGCCACTCGTGCGCAAAGCCGAGGGCAAGCACCTGCACCTAATGCTCGCTTTCGCCAACCGCCTCCGCCCTGAGGCGCGCGAGGCTCAGCGGCTCGTGCGCGAAGGCCGCCTCGGAAAGCTTTACGGCATGGAAATTCACCTCGTCGCTGACCAAACGCGGCTCAAGAACCCGAGCTACAAGCAAACGTGGTATGGCCAGAAGGCGCGGGCGGGCGGCGGGCACTTCACTTGGCTGGGCATTCACTGGCTTGACCTCGCGCTCTTCATCACCGGTGCGGAAGTCGAGGCCGTCGCGGGCTTCTCCGGCGGCGTCGGCGGACAACTGCTGGACGTGGAGGACTCAAACGCCGCCGCTTTGAAGTTCACTAACGGCTTTTTTGGAACGCTCACGAGCGGCTACTACCTAGATCGTGGCTATCACCAGCACATTAAAATTTGGGGCGCGCAGGGCTGGCTGGAACTAAACCACCAGCCCGACGTCACGCTGAAGTGGTATTCCACTGCTGAGCCGAAAGTCAGTGGCATCCAGACCTACACGCCACCCGCCGAACCGACCGGTTACACCCCGTGGGTCCACGCCTGCGCCCGCGCTGCCGCCGGCCAACAAGACCCGCCCGTCACCGGCCGCGAAGGCCTCCGCGTGCTCGATGCCATCTACGCCTTTTACGAAGCCGCGAAGTCCGGCCAGACTAAGGCGGTTAAACGCGCGTAGTTTAGTCCTCGCCCGGCACTGAATGACCCTGCCTTGGTAGCGGCCCAACCAGCCGCTCAGCGCTTTGCCAGCAGCTTTGCTAGCTTCTTCGCGCGGGCAACCCACGGTTGCTCCTGCTTGCGCTGGTAGCCGGGCGCGACCTTGTCCTCGGCCATCACTTCGTCGGCGAGTTGCCGGGCGCGCTCCGTCTGACCCTTTGCGGCCAGCAGCTCGGCGAGCTGCACGCGGGCGCGCGCGTGTGAGTGCTGGCTCACGACCTGTTCCCACACGGCGATGGCTCCGTCCGCGTCGCCGAGCGCAGCACGGGCCTCGGCCAACGCCATGAGCGAGTGGCCGTAGTCGTGCTTCGGGTTCTCGACGCAGACGTCTTCGAGATAATCCCGCGCCTCCCTGGCGCGGCCTTGCCGCAACAGGCACTGGCCGAGGTGGGAGCGGGTGTCGATGTCCCGGGGGTCACGCTCGAGTGCGCGGAGGTAGCTTTGCTCGGCCAGCTTGAACTTGCCGTGTTGGAAATGGATGTCGCCCAGCTCGGAATGATGGTGGGCCTTGTCGAGCAGCAGGATCTGTTTCTCCAGCTCGGCGATGCGGTCGCGATCGTGCTGGCCGGGCAGCTCAAAGCCGCGCGCCGGCAGCGACGGCGCAGCGCGATAGACCAAAAAGTAGTAGAGCACCGCGTTGAGCAGCGGGAACAGGATGATAAACGCCACCCACATCCACTCCTCGCGCCGGAAGGCGTCCACCAGCATCCACAGGTTGAAGGCGATGAACAGCCAGCCCAGCGGGTGCGTGAGGAACACCGTCAGGTCGGTGAACAGGAAGGCGAGCATGGCTGCGTGCTTCGTGTTACGGATTGTGTGCCTTGGTGCGATCGCGCTTGGCTGAATCAAGCGACTCGAAACGCGAACGGCGTCACCTTATGCCGCCACCCAGTGCTGTTGCTCCCACAGCGCGGCCGACTTCTCCTTCGCCTCCTTCTCCTTTTCCTTTTGCAGCTCCTTGTCCAGGTCGGGGCCGACTTTGAGGTTCTCGCGGATGGGCGCGCTTGGGTTTTGGAAGTCAATGCCCGCGAGCTGGGTGTAATGGCGGAAAACATCCGTGTTCTGGATGAAGCCGCGGAAACGCTCCGCGCCGGGACCGGTGGCGACCAGCGGCACGAAGTCCGAGCAATGCGCCGTCCCCGCCCAGCCGATGCCGAGATGATTCGCCATGAGTTGCCCAAGCTGCGCCACCGCGGTGTTCATCAGCGTAAACTGTGCCTTGCCCTTGCGCGCGAGGAAGGGTGCGAGCACAGCGGCTTTCTCCTCGGAAACCTGG
>Ga0194121_10006995_pt1 | contig 14870 bp, 14 predicted proteins | sample TA2MahCa50mmetaG_FD_148609 | JGI IMG/M metagenome (GOLD analysis project Ga0194121, IMG submission 148609) | Freshwater microbial communities from Lake Tanganyika, Tanzania - TA2015020 Mahale Deep Cast 50m | ecosystem: Environmental > Aquatic > Freshwater > Lake | place: Tanzania: Lake... | reverse complement strand
CCCCTGCTCGCGGGGGGCGACCCGCCGGTCGCGACGCTCGAGCGGCTGGCCACGCTGCGGGCCCCCGCCTACGAGGCCGCCGCCCACGTGACGGTCGACACCGCCGGGTGCACCGTCGACGAGGTGACCGCACGGGTCCTGGAGGAGCTCGACCGATGGCGCGGGTGAGGGTCGGGGTCGGCGACGGCTACGACGTCGTGGTCTCCGAGGACGCCCTGGCCGACGTCTGGTTGGCCCTGGCCCCCCGCAAGCGCGTCGGGCTGGTGTCGCAGGCGGGGGTGTTCGAGCACCACGGCGCGGCCGTCATCGGGTCGCTCGATCGGGCCGGCGTGGAGGTGATCCGGACCGCGATCGGCGACGGCGAGGACGCCAAGTCGATGGCCACCGTGCAGCAGCTCTGCCGGCTGTGGGCGCGCGAGGGGCTGCTGCGCGGCGACGCCGTCGTCGCCCTCGGCGGGGGAGTGGTGGGCGACACCGCCGGTTTCGCCGCGGCGGTGTACCACCGCGGCATCGCGGTGCTGCAGTGCCCCACCACGCTGCTCGCCATGGTCGACGCCGCCATCGGCGGCAAGACCGCGGTCAACCTGCCCGAGGGCAAGAACCTCGTCGGGGCCTTCCACCAGCCGGTCGGGGTGCTGGCCGACGTGTCCACGCTCGCCACGCTGCCCGACCGCGAGTACCGCGCCGGGCTGGGCGAGGTGGCCAAGTACGCCCTCATGGACGATGCGATCGACGATGGCGGCATCGCGCGGATCCTCGCCGAGCAGCGCGCCGCGGTCGAGGGGCGCGACGTCGCGGCCCTCACCGACCTGGTCACCCGCTCGGCCGCGATCAAGGCCCGGGTGGTGACCGCCGACCCCGAGGAGCGCACCGGCCTGCGGGCGACGCTCAACTACGGCCACACCCTCGCCCACGCGCTCGAGACCGTCGGTCACCACGACCTCCACCACGGCGAGGCCGTCGCGGTCGGGCTGGTGTTCGCGGGGGCGCTCGCCGCGGCCATGGAGCGGATCCCGGTCGCCGCGGCGGAAGACCACCGCACGCTCGTCGCCGGGCTCGGCCTCCCCACCGAGGCCCCGGGGCTCCCCGCCGGCGACCTCCTCGCGGTGATGCGTCGCGACAAGAAGGCCTCGGGTGGTCTCACCTTCGTGCTCCAGGGCCCCTACGGTCTCGAGTCGATCGACGACCCGCCCGCCCGCGCCCTCGCCGCCGCGTTCGCCGCGGTCGGCATCGACTCCTGAGGAGCCCACCCGATGGCCACCATCCTCCTGCTGTCCGGGCCCAACCTGAACCTGCTGGGCACCCGTGAGCCCCACATCTACGGCTCCGACACCCTCGACGACTGCGTCGGCGACGCCCGGGCCGCCGCCGAAGCCCACGGCCACGCGCTCGAGCACGTGCAGTCGAACCACGAGGGTGATCTCGTCGAGGCGATCCAGGGCGCCCGGGACCGCTGCGCGGCGATCGTGATCAACCCGGGTGCGTACACCCACTCGTCGTACGCGATCGCCGACGCGCTCGCCGCGTACAGCGGGGTGAAGGTCGAGCTGCACCTGTCGAACCCGGCGTCGCGCGAGGAGTGGCGGCGCACGTCGGTGGTGGCGGCCTACGTGACCGGCACCGTCGCGGGCTTCGGCCGGGCGGGATACCGCCTCGCGGTCGAGGCCGCGGCCGCCCGGCTGGGGGATGCATGAACGGGCTTCCCGTGATGGACGTCGCCGGGCGGGCCGGGCGGGTGCGCGCCGGCTTCGCCGACGCGGGCATCGACGCGCTGCTCGTCACCCGGCTCCCCAACGTCCGCTACCTCACGGGCTTCACGGGCTCGGCCGCGATGGTGGCGCTCACCGTCGACGGGACGCTCCTCGTCACCGACGGGCGCTACGCCGAGCAGTCGCGCGCCCAGCTCGCCGCGGCCGGCGTCGACGCCCGGGTCGTCGTCGGGGCCACGCACGCCGACCAGGTGCAGGCGCTCGCGGAGTTCGTGGCCGGGTCCGGCCGCCTCGGGCTCGAGGCCGACGGCGTGACCTGGGCCCAGCAGCGCGACTTCACCGGGCGGTTCGCGGCCCACGAGCTGGTGCCCACCCAGGATCTGGTCGAAGGCGTCCGCCGGGTGAAGGAGCCGGCGGAGGTGGCCCGGATCAAGGCGGCGTGCGCGATGGCCGACGACGCCCTCGCCGAGGTGCTGCCCACCCTGGCCGACGGGCCGACCGAGCGGGAGTTCGCCCTGGCGTTGGAGTTCGGGATGCGCCGCCGGGGGGCCACCAAGGTGAGCTTCGACCCGATCGTCGCGGCCGGGCCCAACGGCGCGCTCCCGCACGCCCGGCCCTCCGAGCGGCCGATCGGGCGGGCCGAGCTGGTGGTGATCGACTTCGGGTGCATCGTCGACGGGTACTGCTCCGACATGACCCGCACGGTGAGCGTGGGCGACCCCGGACCCGAGGCCACCAGGATCTGGGAGACCGTGCTCGCCAGCCAGCAGGCCGGCCGGGCCGCGGTGGCGCCCGGTGTGGAGTGCGCGGCGGTCGACGGCGCGAGCCGCGGCGTCATCGACGACGCCGGCTACGGCGAGTGGTTCGTCCACAGCACCGGCCACGGCGTGGGCCTCGAGATCCACGAGGCACCCCGGGTCGCCCGGACCACGACTGGTACCCTCGCCCCGGGTTACGTGGTGACGGTCGAGCCCGGCGTGTACCTCCCCGACGTCGGTGGCGTGCGGATCGAGGACACCCTCGTCGTCACGTCCGACGGTGCCGTGGCCCTCACCGAGTTCCCCAAGCAGCTCGTCCTGTAGACCGCTGCCCCGAGCCCCGCGAGAGAAGAACCCGTGAGCGTCTCCAGCAACGACCTGAAGAACGGCATGGCCCTCAACCTCCCCGAGGGGTTGATGACCGTGGTCGAGTTCCAGCACGTGAAGCCGGGCAAGGGCGGCGCGTTCGTGCGCACGAAGCTCAAGAACTTCCGGACCGGTGCCGTCATCGACCGCACCTTCCGGGGTGACGAGAAGCTCCCGCTCGCCGTGATCGACAAGCGCGAGATGCAGTACCTCTACCGCGAGGGCGCGGCGTACGTCTTCATGGACAACGAGAGCTACGACCAGGTCCACGTGGAGACCGGCGATCTCGGCAGCGCCGTCAACTACATCAAGGAGGGCGACTCCGTCGTCCTCCCGGTCTACAACGACAGCGTCGTCGGGGTGGAGCTGCCCGCCGCGGTGGAGCTGACCATCGCCGAGACCGAGCCGGGCGTGCAGGGCGACCGCGTGTCGGGCGCCCGCAAGCCCGCCACGCTCGAGACCGGCCTGGTCGTGCAGGTGCCGCTGTTCGTGGGCCCCGGCGAGAAGATCAAGGTCGACACCCGCACCGGCGAGTACCTCGCCCGGGCCTGAGCCCGTCTGCCGATGGCGACCCGGCGCGAAGCCCGCGAGCGCGCGCTCGGACTCTGCTACGAGGTGGAGACGCGCGCGTCGTCGGCCGACGCGGTGATCGCGGAGCAGCCGGTCCGCCCCGACCCCTACGCCTGCGCGCTGACACTGGGCGTCGACGCCCACCGCGAGGAGATCGACGCGCTCCTCGCGCGCTACTCCGAGAACTGGTCGGTCGACCGCATGCCCGCGGTCGACCGCGCCCTGCTGCGCATCGGCACCTACGAGCTCGGGTGGGAGCCCGACCTCGCGTCGGGCGTGGTGATCAGCGAGGCGGTGGAGCTCGCCCAGCAGTACTCCACCAAGGACTCCGGTCGGTTCGTCAACGGTCTGCTGTCCCGCATCTCCGAGCACCTGCGGGGGACGCCGACGGAGGCGACCGCGTGAGCACGCTGTCGACCGCGCCGGTCGAGGTGGAGCTGCCCGACCTCGACGAGGCGACCCTCACCGACAAGCCCTGGATCGTGGTGGTGTGGAACGACCCGGTCAACACCATGCAGTACGTGGTGTGGGTCTTCCAGAAGCTGTTCGGCTTCTCGAAGTCCAAGGCCACCAAGCTCATGTACCAGGTGCACTACGAGGGCAAGGCCATGGTGAGCGACGGGCCGCGCGAGAAGTGCGAGGGCGACGTCGCCCGGCTCCACGCCCACGGCCTGTGGGCCACGATGGAGCACCCCTCGTGATCGCCTTGGGGCTCCGGCGGGAGCATCGGGAGCGCCGGCCGTGAGGGTGAAGGTCCGGCGGGGCGGGACCGTCGAGGTCACCCTGGAGGCGGGGGAGGCGGAGTTCGTGCGCTCCATCCCCGCGCAGATGCAGGCCCTCTACGACGCGCCGCCCGACGACCCGGCTCGGGCCCGGCTGTTCCCCCGCGCGTACCTCGACCCCACCGAGGACCGGGCCGAGCAGGAGTGGGAGGCGCTCGCCCACCCCGGGATGGTCCGCGACCGCCTCGACCTCCACTCCCGGATGGTCGCCGGCCTCGATGCCGGCACGCCCGGGCGACGCGGCCTCGTGGTCAGCCTCGACGACGAGGACCTCAACGCCTGGGTCATGGTGCTCAACGAGATGCGCCTCGTCATCGGATCGCGCCTCGAGGTCACCGAGGACACGGTCTGGGCGGCCGACGACCTGGCGGGGCCCGACGGGCCGGCCATCGCCGCCTACGAGTGGCTGGGCATCGTCCAGACCGAGCTGGTGGAAGCGCTGCTCGGGTCGCTGCCCGACTAGCGTTCCGGCGGCTCTCGCACACCGAGAACGAGATTTCCGGCACGCCCGGATCCGCACCGACCACCGTCGGCACCACCGACACCCGAGCAGGGGAGACAGCACCGTGGGTTACCTCGATGGACTGAGCATCGCCGTCACCGGCGCCGGGCGGGGCATCGGCCGCGCCGTGGCGATCGAGTGCGCCTCGCTGGGCGCGAACGTCGTCGTCGCCGACTACGGCGTCTCGATGGACGGCCAGGACCCCGACAGCGCGGTGGCCAACGAGGTCGTGGAGGAGATCAAGGCCGCGGGTGGCAACGCCGTCGCGGTGGCCGACACCGTCACCACGATGGAGGGCGGCGCCCGCATCGTGCAGACCGCGGTCGACACCTTCGGCGGGATCGACGGCGTCGTGTGCGTCGCCGGCATCCTGCGCGAGCGCATGCTCTTCAACATGAGCGAGGAGGAGTGGGACCCGGTCATCGAGACCCACCTGAAGGGCACCTTCACCGTGTTCCGCGCCGCGGCCCCCATCTTCCGGGAGCAGAAGTCGGGCACGATGATCTCGTTCACCTCCGGCGCGTTCGCCGGGTCGGTGGCCCAGGCCAACTACTCGGCGGCCAAGGGCGGCATCGTCTCGCTCACCCGCTCCGCCGCGGTGGGCATGTACAAGTACGGCGTCACCGCCAACGTCATCGCCCCGGTGGCCAAGAGCCGCATGTCGGGCCAGGTCCCGATGGAGCTCCAGATGGGTGAGCCCGAGGACGTCGCGCCGATGGTGGCGTGGCTGCTCGGCCCGGCCGCCCGCGAGGTCACCGGCCAGATCTACACGGTCAACGGCGGGCACATCGCGGTGTGGGACCAGCCCCACGAGGTCCGGGCCATGGACAAGGAAGGCCGGTGGACGATCGACGAGATCACCGCGCGCTTCCCCGAGGTCGGTCAGGAGCGCATGGCGATGATCGACCGCCTCGACGCGATGGCCGCCGCCGCGGCGTCGGGCACCAAGCCCAACTCCTGACGTCTCGCTCACTCGCTCCGGGGGCCGGGTTCGCCCCGCCCCCTGCGGGCCGCCGCTCGTTCGCTGGCCAGCACCCTCCGCAAGCTCCGGGTGCGGCGCGCGGTGGTCCCATGCGCGTGGGCGGGCGGGAGCGCGATATATTCGGGGTCCGAGCCGTGAAAGGGGTCCTGTGAGGCCCCTACGGAGAGGACGAGCGCATGACCGGTGCACCTGGCGCCGCGCACAACCCTGAGACCACCACGCCCGCGGCCGCCGCTTCCGGCGGTCGTTCCGCGTCCGGGCCCCCCGGGACGGGGTCGGTGGCTGAGTGGGTGATGCGGTCGCGGATCTTCGACGCCGACGACCTGCGCCGGGCCCACACCCGCATCGCCCACGAGATCGTCGAACGCAACCACGGCGCCGACGACGTCGTGCTCGTGGGCCTCTACACCCGGGGTGTCGCCATCGCCCGGCGGCTCGCCGAGGTGATCGAGGGCTTCGAGGGAGTGCAGGTGCCGGTGGGCGCGCTCGACGTCGCCTTCTACCGCGACGACATCGCGCTCCGCCCGGTCCAGCCGCTCGGCCCCACCGAGGTGCCGGTCGACGTCTCCGGTCGGGTGATGGTGCTCGTCGACGACGTGCTGTTCACCGGCCGCACGATCCGGGCCGCGCTCGACGCGCTCACCGAGCTCGGCCGCCCGCGGGCGGTGCAGCTCGCGGTGCTCGTCGACCGCGGGCACCGGGAGCTGCCGATCCGGGCCGACTTCGTCGGCAAGAACCTGCCCACCAACGAGGCCGACGACGTGCGCGTCCGCCTGACGGAGACGGACGGACCCGAGGCCACCGACGGGATCGAGCTCTGGAGTCCGAGCGAAGCGAGGACGACCGACAAGGTCGAGCCCGCTCCGCCAACCGGGGGGAGCGCATGAAGCACCTCTTGTCCATCGCCGACCTGACCCGCGACGACATCGAGGAGATGCTCGTCCTGGCCGAGTCGTTCCGCGAAGTGACCCAGCGCGACATCCCCAAGGTGCCGGCGCTGCGCGGGAAGGTGGTGGTGAGCCTCTTCTACGAGGACTCCACCCGCACCCGGATCTCGTTCGAGACCGCGGCCAAGCGCCTCTCCTGCGACGTGATGGGCTTCTCGGTCTCGTCGTCGTCGGTGAAGAAGGGCGAGAGCCTGCGCGACACTGTGCAGACCATCGAGGCGATGGGCATCGACGCGGTGGTGATGCGCCACTCGGCGGCCGGCGCGCCCAACCGGGTCGCCGACTGGATCGACGCCCACATCGTCAATGCGGGCGACGGCTGCCACGAGCACCCCACCCAGGCGCTGCTCGACCTGCTCACCCTGCGCCGCCACCTCGGCGCCGGTCTCGACGGGGCGAGGATCGCGATCGTCGGCGACATCCTCCACTCGCGCGTGGCCCGCAGCGACGCGCTGGCCTTCGCCGCGCTGGGCGCCGACGTCACGCTGGTCGCGCCGCCCACCCTGCTGCCCTCGACGCTGGCGGGCTGGCCGGTCTCGGTCAGCCACGACCTCGACGCGGTGCTCGCCGACCTCGACGTGATCTACCTGCTGCGCATCCAGCGGGAGCGCCAGAACGAGGCGCTCCTCCCGAGCCTGCGCGAGTACACCGCCCGCTACGGCCTCACGGTGGAGCGGGCCGGGCGACTCCGCAAGGACGCGCTGGTCATGCACCCCGGCCCGATGAACCGGGGCGTCGAGATCGCGGCGGAGGTGGCCGAGGGGCCGGCGTCGGTGATCACCGAGCAGGTGGCCAACGGTGTCGCGGTCCGCATGGCCGTCCTCTACAAGCTTCTCGGAAGTGGAGCGAGCGGGGTGGTGGGTCCGGGCGCGGTCGTTGGAGCGAGCGGAGCGCATGTTGAGGGAGCCACACTTGGCTGATCTGGTCATCACCGGCGGGCGCGTGCTCGACGCGTCCGGGGAGCGCGCGGCCGACGTGCTGGTGCGCGGCGGGCACGTCGTCGAGGTGGGTGAGGGCCTGCGCGGCGACGAGCGCCTCGACGCGGCGGGCTGCATCGTCACGCCCGGCCTCGTCGATGTGCACGTGCACCTGCGTGAGCCGGGCATGGAGGAGGCCGAGACGGTCGAGACCGGCGCCCGCGCCGCCGCGCTGGGCGGCTACACCGCGGTCGTCGCCATGCCCAACACCACACCGCCGCTCGACGACCCGGCGGTGGTTGCCGCGGTGCTCGCCGCGGGAGAGCGCGCGATCTGCGAGGTCGCGTCGTCGGGCGCGATCACCAAGGGCCGCCAGGGCCGCGAGCTCGCGCCGATGGGCGAGCTCCACAAGCTCGGCGTGCGGATGTTCACCGACGACGGCGACTGCGTGGCCGACGCCGGCGTGATGCGCCGGGCGCTCGAGTACTCCCTCGCCCTCCCGATGGCGGTGATCAGCCAGCACGCGGAGGACCCCGCGCTGGCGGGCGGCGGCGCGATGCACGAGGGAGAGTGGTCCAGCCGGCTGGGGATCCCCGGGCGACCGGCCGCGGCCGAGGAGGTCATCGTGGCCCGGGACCTCATCCTCGCCGGGGTCACCGGCGCGCACGTGCACTTCCAGCACGTGTCCACCGCGGGCGCGGTCGAGATGGTGCGCGCGGCCAAGGCCAGGGGCCTCCGGGTCAGCGCCGAGGCGTGCCCCCACCACTTCACGCTGACCGACGCGTGCTGCGCGAGCTTCGACCCGGTGTTCAAGGTCAACCCGCCCCTGCGCACCGAGGCCGATCTCGCCGCGATCAAGGCCGGACTCGCCGACGGGACGATCGACGTGATCGCCACCGACCATGCGCCGCACCCGACCGAGGCCAAGGAGCGCCCGTTCGAGGAGGCGCCGTCGGGGATGCTCGGGCTGGAGACCGCGCTGGCGCTCGTGTGGGAGGAGCTGGTGCGCCCCGGCGTGCTCACCGAGGCGCAGGCCCTCGCGGCCGCGTCGTGGCGGGGTGCGGCCATCGCGGGGCTGGCCCACCAGGGGCAGCCGGTGGCACCCGACGCGGTCGCCAACCTCTGCATCTTCGACCCCGAGCACCGCTGGGAGGTCGACGCCGACCGCCTGGCCAGCAAGGCCCGCAACACGCCCTACGCCGGGCGCACCCTCACCGGCAAGGTGCGCCACACGATCCTGCGCGGCGAGGTCGTCGTGCGCGACGGAGAGGCCCAGCGATGAGCAGCGACGTGATCCGCACCGACGGCGTGCTGGTCCTCGACGACGGGACCCGGTTCGAGGGCGACGTGTACCGCCGCGCCGGTGCCGCCGACGCGACGGCCGTGGCGAGCGGCGAGGTGGTGTTCAACACCTCGCTGTCGGGCTACCAGGAGATCATCACCGACCCCTCGTACGCCGGGCAGATCATCACCTTCACCTATCCGCACATCGGCAACTACGGCGTCAACGCCGACGACGACGAGAGCGCCCACCCGCACTGCCGGGGCATCATCGTGCGCGACCTGGCCCGCCGGCCGAGCAACTGGCGCAGCACCGGCGACCTGCTCGGCTTCCTCGATCGCCACGCCGTGCCCCTGATCGCGGGGATCGACACCCGTCGCCTCACCCGCCACCTGCGCGACACCGGGGCCCGACCGGGGGCGTTCGGGACCGACGAGGCCGCGGTGCAGGCCGCCGCCACGGTGGCCCGCCCGACCGATGGCATCGACCTCGTCGCCGAGGTCACCACGCCGGAGCCGTACGTGGTCGGCGACGACGACGCGCCGTACCGGGTGGTGGCGTTCGACCTCGGCATCAAGCGCACGATCCTCGCCCACCTGGTCGACGCGGGCTGTCGGGTGGAGGTGGTGCCGGCCTCCACGAGCGCGGCCGAGGTGCTCGGTCGGGAGCCCGACGGCGTGTTCCTGTCCAACGGTCCGGGGGACCCCGCCGCGGTCGCGGGGGTGCCCGAGACGGTGCGCGCGCTGCTCGGTGAGGTGCCGATCTTCGGGATCTGCCTCGGCCATCAGGTGATGGGCCTCGCCCTCGGCGCCGAGACCCACAAGCTCCCGTTCGGGCACCACGGCGCCAACCACCCGGTGCGCCACGTGGCCACGGGCCGGGTCGAGATCACGAGTCAGAACCACAACTACGTGGTGATGGCCGACACCGTGCCCGGTGGCGCCGACGTCACCCATGTCAACCTCAACGACGGGACCGTCGAGGGCCTGCGGTTGACGGACGTGCCGGCGTTCAGCGTGCAGCACCACCCCGAGGCCGGGCCCGGACCCCACGACGCCGCCTACCTCTTCACCGAGTTCACCACCCTCATGGACGAGAGCTGACCGACACCGATGCCCCGCCGCACCGACCTCGAGACCATCCTCCTCATCGGCTCCGGTCCGATCGTCATCGGGCAGGCCTGCGAGTTCGACTACTCCGGCACCCAGGCGTGCCGGGTGCTGCGCGACGAGGGCTACCGCGTCGTGCTCGTCAACTCGAACCCGGCGACGATCATGACCGACCCGGAGATCGCCGACGCCACGTACGTCGAGCCGCTCGACGTGCCCACGCTCACGCGGGTGATCGAGCGTGAGCGCCCCGACGCGCTGCTGCCGACCCTCGGCGGTCAGACCGCGCTGAACCTCGCGATCGCGCTGCACGACGCCGGGGTGCTCGAGCAGTACGGGGTCGAGCTCATCGGCGCCAGCGTCGACGCCATCCACACGGCCGAGGACCGGTCCCGCTTCAAGGAGGCCATGGCCGAGATCGGCCTCGCCACACCGAAGTCGGGCCTGGCGTACACCGTCGAGGAGGGGATGCGCGTCGGCGTCGAGGTCGGCTTCCCGCTCATCTGCCGCCCGTCGTTCATCCTCGGCGGCGGCGGCACCGGCTTCGCCCACGACGAGAGCGAGCTGCGCGACCTCGTCACCCGGGGCCTCGACGCCAGCCCGGTGCGCGAGATCCTGCTCGAGCAGTCGGTGTTCGGGTGGAAGGAGTACGAGCTCGAGGTCATGCGCGACCGCGCCGACAACGTCGTCGTCATCTGCGGCATCGAGAACTTCGACCCGATGGGCGTGCACACCGGTGACTCCATCACCGTCGCGCCGATCCAGACCCTCACCGACGTCGAGTACCAGCGCATGCGCGACGCCGCGTTCGCGTGCATCCGCCGGATCGGGGTCGAGACTGGCGGCTCCAACATCCAGTTCGGCCTCGACCCGGCCACCGGCGAGATGGTCGTCATCGAGATGAACCCACGGGTGTCGCGGTCGAGCGCGCTCGCGAGCAAGGCGACCGGCTTCCCGATCGCGAAGATCGCGGCCCGGCTCGCCGTCGGATACACCCTCGACGAGATCACCAACGACATCACCCGGGAGACGCCCGCGTCGTTCGAGCCGACCATCGACTACGTGGTGAGCAAGATCCCGCGCTGGGCGTTCGAGAAGCTGCCCGGGGCGTCGGGCGTGCTCGGCACCCAGATGCAGTCGGTGGGGGAGGTCATGGCCATCGGCCGCACCTTCACCGAGTCGGTGCAGAAGGCCTGCCGGTCGCTGGAGACCGGTCGCCTCGGTCTCAACTGCGACCCCGCCGAGTCGGCCTACGAGCAGCACGACCTCGACGAGCTGGTGCGCCACGCCGCGATCGCCACCCCCGAGCGCCTCTTCCACGTGGAGGCCGCCTTGCGGCACGGCGCGAGCGTCGAACGGCTCCACGAGGCGACCGCCATCGACCCGTGGTTCCTCGACCAGATCCTCCAGCTCGTCGAGGCCCGGGCCGAGCTCGACGCGATCGGGAGCGCCGCGGCCATGACCGCGCGCGACTGGAAGCGGGCCAAGCGCCTCGGCTTCGGCGACGGCCAGCTCGCCTACCTGTGGGGCGCGACCGACGACGCCGTGCGCGACGCCCGCCTCGCCGCGGGCGCCGAGGTCACCTACAAGACCGTCGACACCTGCGCGGCCGAGTTCGCGGCCCGCACCCCGTACCACTACGGCACCTACGAGGACGAGGACGAGGTGGCGCCGGTCGAGCGGCCCGCGGTCGCGATCCTCGGCAGCGGGCCCAACCGCATCGGCCAGGGCGTGGAGTTCGACTACTGCTGCGTGCACGCGGCGTTCGCGCTGTCCGACGCCGGGTTCGAGACCGTGATGGTCAACTGCAACCCCGAGACGGTGTCGACCGACTACGACACGAGCGACCGCCTGTTCTTCGAGCCGCTCTCGGTGGAGGGCGTGCGCAACGTGTGCGACGCGCTCGCCCGCGACGGCCAGCCGCTCGCCGGAGTGATCGTGAGCCTGGGCGGGCAGACGCCGCTGAAGCTCGCGCACGCGCTCGAGGCGGCCGGCATCCCGATCCTCGGGACCAGCCCGGCGTCGATCGACCTCGCCGAGGACCGCGAGCAGTTCAACGCGCTGTGCGAGCGCCTCGGCATCCCGCAGCCCGCGGGCGGCACCGCCGTCGACGTCGTGGGGGCCCGGGCCATCGCCGCCGATGTCGGCTACCCGGTGCTGGTGCGTCCGTCGTACGTGCTCGGCGGGCGGGCGATGCAGATCGTGTACGACGAGGCCCAGCTCGACGCGGCGATGGCCGAGCTCGCCGGTGCCGGCTCCCTGGGCCGCGAGGGCGGGCTGTCGGCCGAGCGGCCGGCGCTGGTCGACCGGTTCCTCGAGGACGCCACCGAGGTCGACGTCGACGCCATCCGCGACGCCACCGGCGACTTCGTGATCGGTGGCGTGATGGAGCACATCGAGGAGGCCGGGGTGCACTCGGGCGACTCCGCCTGCGCGATCCCGCCCCAGACCCTCGGCGCCGAGGTGGTCGCGACGATCGAGGAGCACACCCGCCGCCTCGCCGAGGCGCTCGACGTGCGGGGCCTGCTCAACGTGCAGTACGCCGTGAAGGACGGCCGGGTGTTCGTCATCGAGGCCAACCCCCGCGCGAGCCGCACCGTGCCGTTCGTGAGCAAGGCGACGGGCGTGCCGTTGGCCAAGGTCGCGGCGCGGGTGATGGCCGGGGCCACGCTGGCCGAGCTGCGCGACGAGGGGCTCCTGCGGGCCCCGAGCGACGCCGGCCACGTGTCGGTGAAGGAGGCGGTGCTGCCGTTCAACCGCTTCCCGACCGTCGACACCGTGCTCGGACCGGAGATGCGCTCCACCGGCGAGGTCATGGGCGTCGACCGGTCGTTCGGCCTCGCCTTCGCCAAGAGCCAGGCCGGGGCGGGCAACCCGCTGCCCGAGTCCGGCACCGTGTTCCTGTCGCTGGCCGATCGCGACAAGGACGCCGGCCTGCTCGCCGCCCGGCGCTTCGTCGAGCTCGGGTTCGAGCTCGTCGCGACGGCCGGCACCGCCGCGGCCCTGGCGGCCGACGGGCTGGCGGTGAAGTCGGTGGTGGCCAAGGTGGGCGACGACCACGACAGCCCGGTGGCCGATGCCGTCGACCTGATCGCCAACGGTGAGGTCGACCTCGTGGTCAACACGCCGCGCGGCCGGGGGCCGCGCGCCGACGGTGACCACATCCGGCGGGCCGCCACCCGGCACAAGGTCCCGTGCATCACGACGGTCGCGGCCGCGCTCGCCGCGTCGGCCGGCATCGCCGAGCAGACGAGGCACGAGCCGATCGTGCGGTCGTTGCAGGAGTACCACGACGACGGTCAGATGAGGCTCGGGGTCTGAGCCGTGTCCGCCCTCCCGCCCTCCGCACCCTTCCGGCGTCGCTCGTGGAGTGGGGAGACGGGTTCGTGACGCCGAGACGTCGTTCGGGGGTGGTCGTCGACACCGAGGTGCGGCTGGGGCCGCTCGTGCTGCCCAACCCGATCGTGGCCGCGTCGGGCACGTTCGGCCACGGTGACGAGGTCGCCCGGCTGTGCGACCCTGCCGGCCTCGGTGCGGTCACGACCAAGAGCCAGGCGCCCTTCGCCTGGGACGGGAACCCGGCGCCCCGGCTGCACCCGAGCACCGGCGGCATGGTCAACGCGGTCGGGCTCCAGGGCCCCGGCGTGGAGCGGTGGCTGGCCGACGACCTCCCGCCCCTCGTGGCCCGGGGCGCCCGGGTGATCGCGTCGGTGTGGGGTCGGGAGCTGGACGACTTCGTGACGGCCGCCGCGGCGGTCGCCGCCGCGCCCGGGGTGCTCGCGGTCGAGGTGAACCTCTCGTGCCCGAATCTGCATCCTCGTCACGATGGCTCGCTCGGCGAGCCTCGCTCGGCGTCCGACCTGGTGGCCCACGATCCACAGGCAACGGCGGAGACGGTGCGGGCGGTGGTCGACGCCGTGGGGGAGACGCCGGTCTTCGCGAAGCTGTCGCCCAACGCCACCGACGTCGTGTCCGTGGCGGTGGCGGCGATGGACGCGGGCGCCACCGGCCTCACCTGCGTCAACACGGTGCGCGCGTTCCTGGTCGACGCCGACGCCCGGGCCCCGGCGCTGGGCGCGGGCAACGGGGGCCTGTCGGGCGCGGCGATCAAGCCCATCGCGCTGCGCGTCGTGCACGACGTCACCCGTGCGCTCCCGGGGGTGCCGGTCATCGGCACCGGCGGGGTGTCGAGTGGGGTCGATGCCGCGGAGATGCTGCTCGCCGGCGCCACCGCGGTGGGCGTGGGCACCGCCACCTTCCTCGAACCGCGCGCCCCGCTGCGCATCCGCGACGAGCTCGTCGACTGGTGCGCGCGCCGAGGCGTCACCTGCGTCGCCGACCTGACCGGCGCCCTTCACCCGAGGTGATCCGATGACCGCTGCCCCCTCCGCCGCCCGTCCGACGGCCGACACCGCCCGCGACCGGCTGGTCCTCCCGCTCGACGTGGGCGACCTCGCCGCGGCGGAGGCGATGATGGCGATGGTCGGGGAATGGTTCGGCGTCGCGAAGGTGGGGATGGAGCTCTACGCCGAGGCCGGGCCTGCGGCGTTCGCCCGCTTCAAGGACCTCGGCTATCGGGTCTTCGCCGACCTCAAGCTCCACGACATCCCCAACACGGTCCGGCGCGCGGCGCGGGCCCACGGACGCCACGGCGTCGACTTCCTGAACTTCCACACCGCGGGCGGCCTCGACATGATGCGCGCCGCGGTCGACGGGCTGCGCGAGGGTGCGGCCGACGCCGGACTCGCGCCGCCCGTGGCGCTCGGGGTCACGGTCCTCACGAGCGACCCCGACGCGTCGGCGTTCCCCGCCCGGCTGCAGGTGGCGGTCGACGCCGGGTGCGACGGCGTGGTGTGCTCGGCCCTGGAGCTGCGTGCGGCGCGGGGCGCGGGGATGACGGCGATGGTGCCCGGCATCCGGCCCGCCGGCGCCGCGGCCGACGACCA
>Ga0194121_10006992_pt1 | contig 14872 bp, 13 predicted proteins | sample TA2MahCa50mmetaG_FD_148609 | JGI IMG/M metagenome (GOLD analysis project Ga0194121, IMG submission 148609) | Freshwater microbial communities from Lake Tanganyika, Tanzania - TA2015020 Mahale Deep Cast 50m | ecosystem: Environmental > Aquatic > Freshwater > Lake | place: Tanzania: Lake... | reverse complement strand
TGGCACCACCACCACGAGCCAAACAGGGGATTTTGATTTGGGAACGAGGGGTATGGGTTCTTACGCCTTGGAATTTGTTTCCACAGCGACATGGAGAGGTGTCAACACCACCGACGCCTTGGTAGCTATGCGCCATTTTGCAGGTGCAATGTCCTTAACGGGTATTCGGTTTCTTGCTGGTGATGTTAATCAAAGGGGAATTGTGAATCCTCAAGAAGCCTTGACAATCACCCGACGAGTTGTTCGTTCAATCAATCAGTTTAATGCGGGTGACTGGGCCTTTGCCCCAACCCCGGTCCAAGTTCAGTTTGGGGATACGTTGGTGAATATCCCGGTCCCCGCCCTGTGTTACGGAGACGTGAATGCCTCTTATTTCCCGGCTCCCCCTGCACGATTGGCGGGGGACCCTTTGCTTGCGGTGGGTCGTTTGGAAGAACCCGATACAGACACTTGGGAATGGCCGGTCTATCTAACCGAATCCAAAAGCATTGGAGCCATGACCATTGAACTTCTCCTTCCTGAAGGCCTTTCGGTGGAGGATGTCTTGGTCTCGGCTAAGTCGGAAACAGGTCCAAACGCAGACCCGGGGTATTTGGCATACAAGCAGGAGGGTCATGTCCTGAGGATTTCCTGGTTTGGTTTGGACGCCCTCCTACCAAGGGATGGCGATGAACTCTTCCGACTCAAAGTACGAGGGAACGCGAGCGGTCCTTTGCGGTTAATTCCAACCAGTGAACTTGCGGATGGAATGGCCCAACCGTACCATTCCTTCCGACTTGCCGCACCGGTACCAGGTTCTGGTACGTGGCAAGTTGCTCTGTATCCCAATCCCAGCAGCGATAGAGCATCGATAGCGCTGACCCTCCCCTCCTCCGGAACGGTGACGTATTCGGTCGTGGATGCCTTGGGCCGACTGGTGGTGGAAGGAAGGGAATTCGTTTCAGCCTCCGGCTACAAAGGCATAGAATTGGAAAGCGACACCTGGTCCGCAGGTACCTATTCCGTCCGCATCCAATGGCAAGGTCCACGCAACACCGAAGACCGGCTCTTGCGTTTTGTTAAATTAAATCGGTAAGCTTTTCTAACCCGAAATCATTTCAATTATTTCATTATGAAATCAACATTTTCTTTCTCCGCAAATCAGAACTCCCTTTGCAGGTCAAGGTTTGTGCTATGCATCTTGGTATTGTGTTGTTCTTGGGTATTGCCATGGTTAGCGAATGCTCAAATGCCCCTTCGTTTCAACCACCAAGCGGTGGTAAGGGATTTGTCGGGCCAGTTGGTTGCAGGGCAGGCCATTCGATTGCGCATCAGTTTGGTGCAGGGCGTTGGTATAGCCGCATCGGACCGCTATGTGGAGACCCATCTCGTGACGACCAATGCCAACGGTTTGTTCACCCTTGAGGTGGGCGGGGGTACGGTCGTATCCGGTCGAATGGACAGCGTACAGTGGGCTTTGGGTCAGGTGTATCTGCGCACCGAAGTGGATCCAACCGGCGGAACCAATTATCTGCTGAGCAGTAACAGGGAATTGTTGAGTGTGCCCTACGCCTTGTATGCACAACAAGCCCAATCGGCCTCTAACCTTGGTGGTGGTGGCGCAGGAACCCTGGCGACGGTTCGGACGCTGGGGGCTTCGGTGCGGTACACGAGCGCAGAGGTCGAAGGATCCTTGGATTCGGACGGTGGGGAATTGGTATTGAGCAGAGGGATCTGTGTGGATACCCTGCCTTCTCCGGGGACCTCCAAGGCTGTACCGCATGCAGGGACCGGAATGGGGTCCTATACCGTCGCTTTGTCGGGTTTGATTCCTGGAAGCACCTACCATGTTCGAGCCTATGCGACCACGGCGGCAGGGACCGCTTTTGGGCAGTCGTTGACCTTGCAGACCAGGGCTTTGGCCGTGCCTGCCCCGCTAACCTTGTCGGCCACGGGTTTATCGGCTTTTGGGGCGCAGATGAGGGGAGAATTGCCGGATACTTCAACGGGTGGTTTGGCGGTATCATCCAAGGGATTTCGCTGGTCCACGACGGCTGGTTTTGTTCCGGCTTCGGGCCAGGATTTGGCATCGCAGGCCTCGGCAGGAACGGGGTACTCCGCGCAGTTGACCGGCTTGTCGCCTTCATCGATGTATTATTTCCGAGCCTACGCGGTGAACGCCTTGGGTACGGGTTATGGCCAAGAACTTAGCTTCACCACAGGCAACCAACCCTTGGCCACGGTGCAAACGCAGGCGGCCTCCTCGATTACCCAAACCCAGGCCATGGTTGCCGGTGCGGTCACGGCGGATGCGGGTTCGGCTGTTAGCGAAAGAGGCTTTTGCTACAGCACCCAAAACAGCCCATCCATCGCGAGCGATACCATCAGGGCAGGATCAGGTCTGGGAACCTTTAGCGGTACACTGCGCAACCTCACCCCGAACACCGCCTATTATTTCCGCTCCTACGCGGTTAACGGTGGGGGAGTGGCCTATGGCTTGGTGCTGAGCTTGCAGACCCCCGCCTTGGCGTTGGCGTCGATCAATACGAATCCGATCTACGGTATATCGAATACCTCGGCCTACAGCGGAGGCACGATAGGATCCGACGGAGGATCTTCTGTAACACAGCGTGGGGTGGTCTTCGACTTGGTCGCGGGTCCTACCTTAACGAGTAACCAAACCAGTGATGGAGTCGGTACGGGGTCCTACACTTCGATGATGACAGGCCTTACGGCATCCACCACCTATTATGTTAGGGCCTATGCTAACAACGCCCAAGGCACGGCCTACGGAAATGAACTTAGTTTCAACACCACTGCCCAGGCGAGTGGGCCGGTGACACCTCCCCTGGTCGGCACCTTGGCGGTGGTAAAAACCGATTCCAACCACATCATGGGGGGCTTGATTACGGGTGATGGCAACAGCACGATTACAGCACAGGGCATCTGTTGGAACCGTAGTACGGGCAGCCCCACTTTGTCGGATTCGGTACGCTACTTCACGCCCACGGGAACGGGCACCTACACCCTGTTGGTTGACCTTCCTCAGGGCTGCAACGAGACCTTCTATGTGCGTGCTTTTGCACAGAATTCGGCCGGTGTTGGTTACGGCCAAGTGGTGTACACCACCAACGGCTTTGTGCCCAAAATTGGTAATTCACAATTAACCCAGATTGGAGCGACCACGGCCACCCTGCAGACCACGATCCTTGCCAGCGGAGGTTGTGCGGTAACGGAGCGGGGGGTATGCTGGAGCACATCCCCAAACCCCACCGCGGGCAATGCCCTGTTTAGGACGGTATGCGGTGCGGATACGGGGCTCTACAATTGCCAGCTCACGAATTTGATACCCCAGACCTTGTACTATGTTCGGGCCTACATGAACAATGTGACCGGCACTTATTACGGTCCCGAGCAGAGTTTCACGACCGATACGACTTCGGCTTTGTACATCGGTAAACCGTATGCCGGGGGTATTATATTCGATTTGGATAGTTCGGGTCAGCATGGGTTGGTTTGTGCACCCTCCGATCAAGGTAGCTTCCCGTGGGGTTGTTATGGTACAGACATCCCGAATACGTCTACAGCAGCAGGCACCGGAGCCATCAACACGGCTTATATCATGGGTGGATGCAGCCAGCGCCCTATTGCGGCGAGTGTATGTTCGGATTTGGTTTTGAACGGTTATTCGGACTGGTATCTACCAAGTATCGGTGAATTGCAGATGATGTACGGTCGCTTGCATTTGCAGGGTTTAGGGGGATTTGCATGGTATTGGTATTATTGGTCATCTTCGCAGGACGGTCCTTACTACGCCTGGTACATGGCCTTCGACAATGGGAATGTCTACGGCACCAACAAGAACAACGACGTCCAAGTTAGGGCAGTGCGCGCTTTTTAATTAACCATTTAACTATTTAACTATTGGGTAGTACAAGGGTTCGATGAGCCCCATCGCCCCCCGCTGAAAGCGGGGGGCGATGGGGGATTTGTAAACATTATCCACATTAGAGGTTGGATACTTGGAATTCAACAGATAAAAAGGTAAATTTATGTAAAGGTTTGCCTATGGGTTTGTACTATGATTTACCGGTCTTTAAGGATGTTTACCGTTTGATTCAGAATTTGTTCGAAATAACCTCCCATTTTTCGCGGGAATACAAGTACAGTCTTGGTCAGGATATCAAACGCGATGGATTGAATTTGGTGCGCAGTATTTACAGGGCCAACAAATACAAGGATAAGGCCCCTTATTTGGAGGCCTTTATGGATGATTTTGAATTACTGAAATTGGAACTGCGATTGTGCAGTGACCTCAAACTCATCACCACCGGTAAGCATGCGGAAATAGCGATGCTTATGGTGAGTGTGGGTAAACAAGTAACAGCCTGGCGCAATGCACAGGTTGTTTAGCCGGGACTCCGGCGGCCACGGTGGCCGGGGGCGAGCCATTATACTCGAAAAAGGGCAAGCGGACAGGTCCTATTTAATAGGATTCGTTCATTTCAAACTCGCTTGCTTTACAGGTCCCCTTTGGGGATCTTCGCAGAACAATCCTAACAACGCCTGGAACATGAACTTCAACAATGGAAATGTCAACAACAACAACAAGAACAACAACAACCAAGTTAGGGCAGTGCGCGCTTCTTCGAGGATATTAATCCCGGAGTCCTTAGGGACTCCGGTTTTTTGGAGATAGGGTACAGGAGTGATGACCTTAGGGTATGCAATTGCAAGTTTGGGGAACTGAAACCGACTCACATCCTTACAAAGTAGACGCAGGTGAGCTTTTCGAAGCTTATCGCCAATGTCGTCGCAGCAAACGCAACAAGGCTTCGGCCATGGCCTTTGAAGTGGATTATGAAGAGAAATTGTACGAGCTTCATGAATTGCTCGAGTCCGGTCAATGGACTCCTTCCCCCAGTCTTGCCTTTGTGGTTAGGCGGCCGGTTCTTCGCGAAATTTTTGCGGCAGATTTTCGGGACAGGGTTGTGCATCATTGGTTGATGAACAAAGTGAATCCCTTGCTGGAACGGTACTTTACGGAAGATTCTTTTGCCTGCAGACCCTATCGAGGTACCCATTACGGTATTGCAAGAATGTATCAATACATGCATTCGGGCCCTGAAGGCCAGTACAATCCTCGTCTTCATGTTTTGAAAATGGATATCAGTGGGTTTTTTATGAACATTGACCGGGCTATTTTGTACAAGGGAATCTCCTTGTGGTTATCAGCCTACTATCGTGGAGGGGATTTGCCTTTGGTGGTGGAGGTCTTGTCCAAAATAATTTTTAATGACGCCGCTTCGAATTGCATTCGTCGCGGCAAACGCCGTAACTGGAAGGGTTTACCTCGTAACAAAAGTTTGTTTCATAGCCCAGAGGGTTGCGGACTTCCGATTGGGAATTTGACCTCCCAGATTTTGGCTAATTTTTATTTGCATCCATTGGATGTTTTTGTGCGGGGCCGTTTGGGGATTGCTTGCTATGGTCGCTATGTGGACGACTTTGTTTTGATGCACGAGGACCCCAAGGTACTCCTTGATGCCCGTGAGCAAATCAGGGAATTTCTGGAGAAGAAATTAAATTTGCAATTGCATCCTCACAAGGTGTATTTGCAGCATAGTGGTCATGGATTACCCTTTCTGGGGGTGATTATCAAACCAGGCCGGATTTATGTTGGTCCTAGAATCAAATCGAATTTCTACCAAACCATTCAACGATTCAATCGTCAAATAAGAGCAGGTCGACCTGATGCCGCAGGGTTGAATGCATTTCGTCAAAGCATCAATTCTTATTTGGGCCTTCTCAAACATTACCAAAGCAGAAGGCTCAGAAGGTCATTTCTTATGAAGAAGCTGAGCGGATATTGGCTAAATTTTTTCGGTATTCGTGGAGGATATTCCAAAGTTGTTCCCTTGGTTCGTCCCGCGCGCCGAGCACCGCCAAGACGATTGGTTTGCTGATTAACCTTGCGGGTATCGTGGTATGGTCTTTGGGTTTACCTTTGTTCAAGGCTTAAATATGCAGTAGTTGGTAAAGCTTCTAGGCGGGAGTAGCTCAGTTGGTAGAGCACGACCTTCCCAAGGTCGGGGTCGCGAGTTCGAGCCTCGTCTCCCGCTCCAAGCTTCCGTATGATGTGATTGCTCATTTGTTTTAAGGTTGGGAGGCTTGTTTTAACGCATTCCAATCCGAAGGGGACAGGGAAGGGGTATAGCTGAGCCGTGCTTTGGACTCCTCGGTAAGTTGACGAATTTGGATGGCTCGTTTGGGGGAAGCCGGATGAGTGCTAAGCCATTCGGGTGGGGTAGGGTTGTTCTTTTCGGTGGTAGCCAAGCGATCCATAAAAACAGCGAAACCATCGGGGTTTACACCGGCCTTCTGCAGGTAAAGGACGGCCATGCGATCGGCCTCGGATTCGTAATTCCGGTCAAATGCGGTAGAACTGAGAATCCTTACCAATTCATGGACTCCTGTATTTTCCAGACCCAAATTCCCGCTAATCCAGGCTATGACAAGGCTTATTCCTGCCTCTTTGAGAATCTTACGCCGCACATGTCCCCTTTCTGCATGCGCCAGCTCATGGGCCAAGACCCCGGCGACTTCATCCGGTCCATGGGCACTTTGGATGAGTCCGCTTTGGACGACCAGGCGTCTCCCAGGTAAGGCAAAGGCATTTACCTCGGGGTTTTGAATCAAATGACGGTGCAGTCCTGCCGTGTCGATATCGTTGGGCGCGCAGAGTCGATAAAGCATCCGGTCTAAGGCCAGGCGGGCAGGTTCATCCTGAATGAGCGGATGGGTGCTTTGAATATCTTCCCAAAGGGGTTCCCCCAAGGATTGCTCCCATCCATCGAGGGTGGCTTCCAATCCTGTTTCTGTTCCCTCGATTCTCGTCCACACATAGCGTGTGACTCCGTAAAAGACTGCCCCTATCAGCAGCAAAGCTCCCAGCAGGTAAAGGAGACAAGAGCGATTGCTCAAAGCGAAAATAAATGTTAGGAATTCAGAATTTCTTGACTAACTCCGGTAAAGGAAAAGCCCCCGTCGTGAAATAAATTTTGCATGGTCACCATGCGGGTCAAATCCGAGAACATCACAACACAATAATCGGCACAGGATTCAGCAGAGGCATTGCCCAAGGGGGACATGCGTTCGGCATAATCCAAGAAATCATCAAAACCCTTCACCCCTGATCCTGCGGTGGTTCGGGTTGGGCTCTGCGAGATGGTGTTGACCCGTACGCCGTGGGATTTGCCCAGATGATACCCAAAACTTCTGGCGATAGATTCCAGGAGGGCTTTGGCATCGGCCATATCGTTATAGTCCGGAAAAACGCGCTGGGCCGCGATGTACGAAAGGGCCAGAACCGAGGCGCCTTGGGCAAGGGCCTTGGTGGCCATGGCGGCCCGCATCGTGCGGTGGAAGGACATGGCCGATACGTCCAGCGTTTTATGGTAGAACTCGTAATTGAGGTCGGTATAGGCCTTGCCTTTGCGGACATTGGGCGACATGCCTATGGAATGCAATACAAAATCAATTGGCCCTCCCAAGAATTCAACTGCCTGGGTGAATAGACTCTCCAAATCAGCATCGACGGTGGCATCGGCACCAATCACGGTGGAACTTAGGCGCTCAGCCAGTTCTTGAATTTGACCCATACGCAAAGCGACCGGGGCATTGGTGAGCACCAAACGGGCTCCTTCTTGGTGGGCTTTTTCGGCCACTTTCCAGGCGATGGACTGTTGGTCGAGGGCACCAAAGATGATGCCTCTTTTTCCTTGTAACAACGAATGACTCATGGGATTGGGTTTAGATCTTTAATTTATCGGCATAGTTTATATTATCGGCAAGTTTATAAACAAGATGCTTAATTAGGATAGGTTGGAGGAGTTCAATAAGTCTTGAGCTTGTTGCAGGGCAGCCTTTCCGTGACGATCGCCTCCGATCATGCGTGCCAAGGTTTCTTGCCGTTGTTTCGCGTCCAGTATGGCGAGGGAGGTGTGGGTCTGTTTGTTTTGAACCGTTTTGGTGACATGCCAATGGTTATTCCCGAGGGCAGCAATTTGAGGGAGGTGGGTGATCAGAATAATTTGCTGATTCTTGCCCATTTCGGAAAGCATTTGGCCCATGCGCAGGGCGGTTTCACCGGATATTCCGGCATCAATTTCATCGAAGATGCGGGTATGGTCAAGGCCTTGTTCCTTGACAAGACTCTTGAGGGCAAGCAAAAGCCTGGATTTCTCTCCTCCGCTGGCTACCTGGCCCAAAGGGCGAGGCTCCTGACCAGCATTAGCGCTGAAAAGCAAATCGGGTTTATCCAAACCCATCAAAGGTTCAGATGGAATCCAAGCTTTCAGGTCCTTGGTGCTTGACTGGTCACCAAGATTTTCCACAGCAGTATTCCAATCCATGATCAGTCTTGCGTGTTCCATGGAAAGTTTCGTGAGCTTTCCTGCTACGCGGATCGATAAATCATCCAGCCCTTTGGCTCGGGCAAGATGCAAGTGCAGGGCTGCCTGGCGACATTGCTCCAAACTTTCCGCTTCTTGGGCCGCCAGCGTTGTCCTTTCCTCATCGACTCCTTGACGGGATTCGATGGCTATTGCAAGGTTCTCGCGCAGCTCTCTTAGGCCGTGAAGATCGATGAGGTGATGTTTGTGCAACAAACTCTGCAGCTGGTCCACCTGCTCTCGAAGTATTTGGGTGACCTGCAAATCGGGAACTCTGGCTTCGGCCATGGATTCCGCATCGCGTGCCAATTCACGAATTTGCAACAACAGGCCTTTTACGGTTTCGGCCCATGCGGCGACCTCGGTATCCTTGGCAGCGATTCCTGAAATTTGTTGCAACAATTCACGCAAATAATCGGCCACGGAGGTGACCCTTTGGGCATCTGCGCCGACTAAGATTTCGGTACTTAACAGTAATTTTTCCCTAGATTCCAAGGCATTTTCTTGAATGCTAAGTTGATTCTCACAATCCTCCAGGTTGATCCAGGTGTCCAATGGAGAGGAACAAAGTTCCTTGTAATGATAGCGATTCAATTCCTCTTCTCGTTGGCGCTTGTCATAATCGGCCAGAAATCGGTCCAAAGCTTGGCGGGCCATACTCCAAGCCCCATAGGTATGCGCATATTCGTGACGCAAATCCTCACAGCCGGCAATTTGGTCAAGGAGCAAGACCTGAGTTTGTCGCCTGTCCACGGCCACCGCTTCTTCCTGACCGCTAAGGTCAAGCAAGAGCGTAGTGAGACTTTTAAGCTCCTTCAGTGAACTGACTCGGTCGTTGATTAGGCAACGACCTCGTCGCTGTGGACTGATTTCCCTTCGCAGGATGAACTCTATCGGCCTCGTTGGAGGAGCAGAAAACTCGTTGGAGCCATCGTCGTTAATCTGGTTCCACATGGAGATGACCTCCTGGTCACGGCTCTGAAATTCCATTTCCACGACACATGGTGATGCGGCATCCCTGAAAATGGAGGCGTCGGCCTGATCGCCTAACAACAAACCTACCGCATCCAGGATGATGGACTTTCCTGCTCCGGTTTCCCCGGTAATGACCGTTAACCCTGGGCCCACGCTGAGTTCCATTTCTCCAATCAAGGCAAAATTTCTGATAAGCAGCCTAACCAGCATGAAAGGAATTCAAAGAGTGGTTATGAAAAATAATCGACAAAGTACCTACCACTAAACTCTACCTACCGCCTCCGCCCGGTCCACTTCCCCCCCCACCGGTTGCATTGATACGATTATATTCGGCCTGGTTCAAGGGGTCCATGGCGATAAGTTGTTCCACCACTTTGGCTTTTTCGGCCGGCAAGGCTTTGGAGCAGAATCCAATAATCTCCGGTAATTTGGCTTTGAGGTACAAGGGGATGAGCATACCCCCGGGTTTGTTACGGTTCACGTCGTGTATCTTTTCAATAGCGCCTAACATTTTACGCCGTGCATCAATTACCCTCTCAGGCTTATGCATTTGATCCAGACCTTGCCGATGATATTCGTATAAACCCTGATGAAAGGGCTTATAGGCAGAATTGTTAAGTAATTCCGATAGCCAGTACCGGTTGCGCAAGCTTTGGTTCAGTCGCCAACCGAGTTCAATAGCATTTTGAGCATTGAGGACAATTTGTTGAGCCTTGCGTAAATAAGGTGTTCCGCTTTCTTTGCCGAACGTGTTGTAATCCAATCCTATGATCAGGTTGGCATAAAAGGCAAGCATCGAAAGCAAATTGGAGGTATGGGCATTCTCGTTGAATTCCATCGCTTGGGCCTCGTTGTACTCAAATTGCCAATCGGGATCGGTATAATTGAAAATCACCGTCGTGTAGGTGCTGTTATAGACCGGCCTGCTGCTTTGGATTTGAGCTGTAGCCTTAAAGGTATTCCCGCTGATTCGCTCATCCAGCATAATGTTGATGCTGCAATTGATTCGCTCCTGGAATTGGTATTCGTCTGCAGTCCACTTCTGACCGTTCACGAAAGTGGTGAGGGCCTGTTGCATGTTCGCGTAAAATTGCTGATCTGCACCACCCACTTTCCCGGGATTTACGGAGATTTGGCAATTCAATTCTTGAGCATATGCGCTGTTCCATCCTAGGACCCAAAGCAGGTAAACGACCAAGCCCAAATTGAGAAGTTGTCGGAATTGATCGACCATGACTTTGGCGAGCTCGCGTTTGGGCATGGCCGGTAGATGAACGGGGTCTTGGTGCGCGGTAAGCAAGGTGCATTCCATATGGCCGGCATCCATGGCGCCGCCTTCTTGCCTAAGGCTATTCATCACCACGAGATCGGCTTGCTTTTGATGCAATTTTAGAAGACCGTTTTCGATTTCATTTTCACTTTCTAAAGCGAATCCCACGATGAATTGCCCCTGTTTTTTGTGGGTGCCAGCATAGTGCAGAATATCCGGGTTTGCGACAAGGTCCAAGGACAGAGGCGCCTTGGATTTCTTGATTTTGTTTTCGGAGAACATGGCCGGGCGATAATCGGCAACGGCTGCAGCATATACTTGCAAGGTGCAGTGATCGGCAACTTCACGGCATGCATCCAACATTTGGGCGGCGGTTTCTACAGGGTGGGTTGTTACCCCGGGATGTCGGCATTTTTCAGTACCGGGTCCATAGATCAGTTCCACTTGGGCACCACGATCGGCCAAAGCTTCAGCCAGGGCCAGGCCCATTTTTCCGGAGGAACGGTTGGTGATATACCGAACAGGATCGAGGTATTCCCTGGTGGGACCTGCGGTCACCAACACACGCTGACCGCTTAGAAAAGGTTCCCCTAACAGGATTTCTCGGATGGCTTGCAACAATAGTTCAGGCTCGGCCATCCGGCCCTCACCCATCAAACCAGAGGCCAATTCTCCTGTTCCCGGTGCGATGATACGGTAGCCCATGGCGTCTAATCGTTGAAGATTGGCCTGCGTTGTAGGATGGAGGAACATATCATGATCCATGGCAGGGGCCACCGCTACGGGGCAGCGCGCAGACAAAACGGTAGCGAGCAATAAGTTGTTGCAAGAACCGCTGGCCATTGCCGCCAGGGTATTGGCCGTGCATGGCGCCACCAAAATCAAATCAGACCACAGGCCAAGGTCCACATGGTTGACCCATTCCCCTTCTTTGTTTTGGACAAGGTTGGTGTAGACGGGTCTGCCGCTTAAGGTGCTTAGGGTAAGCGGCGTAACAAATTCATTAGCCGAAGGAGTCAATACGACCTGTACCTCCGCACCTGATCGAACAAGCTCACGAACCAGCCCGCATATCTTGTAGGCGGCAATGCTGCTGCTGATGCCTATCAGAACTTTCTTGCCGGCAGGCATACCTCAGGTTTTAGGCTTTTTTGTTCTTGGAGTCGTTCCGGTAATAAATTTTGCCTTGCTTAAACTCTTCGATGGCCTGCAATGTGGGCTTGGGCATACGCTCGTATTGACGGGAAATTTCGATTTGCTCACGATTTTCGTAAACTTCCTCCAGGGTATCCGCAGGGGTGGCAAATTCAGCCAATTTCGAATTGAGTTCTTCTTTGACTTTAGAAGCAATTTGGTTACTACGCTTGGCGATCACCGCTACAGCTTCATAAACGTTGCCGGTGCTTTCTTCTAAGTCGCGAAGGCTACGGGTGATGGTGTTGTTGGGTTGTGACATTTTAGATATTTTTAATATTTGTGTTTTGGTTTATTCGTGGTTGAGGTATTTTACACAGGGTAAATGATTATTCAGGTTAAGTTATAAGGAAGGCAGATCTATGATGGGATTGCTTTGGAGAGATAAGCTTTGGCTTCTATAGCCATAGAGCGACTTTGAGCCATGTAAACTGAATTAGGAAATTCCTCCTCGAGTGCTTCGTGGGCTGAGATAACTTGTTCAAACCGCAAGACTTTCTTGGATTCTATGCTGTTGGATGCTAGCTTGTAATAGGATTCTGTAATCAACCATTTAATTTTTTCGCGTTCAGCAAGGTCCGGATATTCGACCAGCAATTGTTTGAGGCTGACGGCAGAAGCCCTGTAGTCTTCCATACGGTAAAATAACATGGCGGCTTCGTAGGCTTTGATCCTCATTTTGTTGCGGAGTTGTTCGATAATGAAATTGCATTGCTCAACTCGACCACTATTGGGGTATTTATTGACAAATAACTGAAGGCCTTCGATGGCTTTTATGGAGTTGGATTGGTCCAAGGTATAGACTGGCGAGTCCATGTACATGCAGTAGGCGTACATGAAATCCATTTCTTCGCCCATAGGGCTGAATGGAAAAAGTTGGTTGAACTGCTTGAAGTGGTAGGCAGCGGTGAGATAGGCGCCCATTTGAAAATCGCAATAGGCGTAATAATAGTAAATTGATTCGGATAGGTCGGATCCTCGGTATGCCGATACCAATTCTTCAAGCAAGGGTTGGGCTTTGAAATACTCACCTTTCAGATAAAATTCTTTGGCTTTACCGTATTTGAAAGTAAGGTTGGGGTTCTTGAGGATTTTGTTGTAGGAATCGCAGGAAATCAGGCCCCAAACGAGAATACATGCCAACAAAACAGGCATCCAGGATAAACCCGTGGATGGCTTAGGGTTTGGAGTTTTGACGAAGGAGGGCATGAGGGTAGCAGCGAGCCGCAAATTTACTTAATTTAGTGGTAATTAAACGTTTCATTACGTTAGACAATGTTTGAACGAGCATTTTAACTATTTGGTGCCCTATGAACCTTCGGCAGAAACTCGAAAGACGGCCTGGACCGCTAGGCCGACATGCAAAAGAATCGGAGGGATATTACATGTTTCCCAAATTGGAGGGTGAAATAGGTCCTCGAATGCGCTTCAGAGGCCGCGAAAACCTGGTTTGGAGCTTGAACAATTACCTTGGTCTTGCCAATCACCCGGAGGTGAGGCAAGCAGATGCGGCCGCTACGGCTCAATACGGGATGGCGTGGCCCATGGGGGCCCGCATGATGTCGGGGAATTCGGATGCGCACGAGCAATTGGAGCGGGAATTAGCCTCCTATGTCGGTTATGAGGCCGGTCTTTTGGTGAATTACGGTTATCAGGCCATGGTTTCGGCCATTGACGCCTTGGTGGATCGGCATGATATTATTGTTTACGATGCAGAATCCCATGCTTGTATCGTGGACGGGGTTCGTTTGCATGCCGGCAAGCGTTTCGTCTACCGGCACAATGATATGGAAAGCCTGCGGATACAATTGCAGCGGGCGACCAAAGTCTTGGCTGAACAAGGGGGGCAAGGGGCGATTTTGGTGATTACCGAAGGGGTATTTGGGATGACCGGAGCCATGGGGGCCTTAAGGGAAGTGGTAGCCTTGAAAGAATCGTTTGGGTTCAGCTTGATGGTGGATGATGCCCACGGCTTTGGCACCATGGGGCCCAATGGCGAAGGAACCCCCGCGCATTTGGGCGTTTCCGAGGGCGTGGATTTGTATTTCGGGACTTTTGCCAAAGCCATGGCCTCGGTGGGAGGTTTTTTGGCGGGATCGGAAACGGTAATTCAGCACCTTCGTTACAATATGCGCTCCCAGATTTTTGCCAAATCTCTGCCGATGCCTGTTGTGATAGGGGCCTTGAAGCGTCTTGAATTGATGCGAACCAAGCCTGAATTGCGTCAAAAGCTTTGGTCTGTGGTGAATGCCTTGCAGTCCGGGCTTAGGTCCAGAGGTTTCAATTTGGGCAGGACTCAATCTCCTGTGACCCCGGTCATTTTGAGCGGTTCTTTAGGCGAAGCCACCGGTCTTGTGTCGGAATTGCGCGAGAAATGGGGGATATTTTGCTCTGTCGTGGTCTATCCCGTGGTGCCCAAGGGGGTTATTTTGCTCCGACTTATCCCCACGGCCGAACATTCCATGGCCGATGTGGAGGAAACTTTGGAGGCATTTTCCGCCATTGCAGCGAATTTGGCGGCCGGTGCCTATCAAAAAGAAGGTATTGTGGTCGTTTAGGGGAAGCCCTGCGGAATTAGAAAAAGATTTTTTTTATTAAAAGCGTATTGTTGCATCCATGGTTTAACTATCTTAGACCTAATTAAACATTTGCCTATGAATCCGTACCAGTCCCTTCTGAATGCCGTCCTTGAAATGGAGAAAGATTTCGAGAAATTTTACGACAAAAGCAATGCTGCAGCTGGCACCAGGGTGCGCAAAGGTTTGCAGAACCTTAAGGCCAAGGCCCAGGAATTGCGCTTGGACGTGCAGTCCAAGAAAACCGCGTAAGCGTCCAATTTTTGGAGAGCGGGAGGGTATCTTCGTACCCTCTTAAGGCTTGGCTTACACGGATCAATTCGAGAAGAAGGATCGCTCTATGGGGTTCATGGAGCATCTTGATGCCCTGAGATCCCATTTGTGGCGCTCGGTGTTGGTGTTGTTTGTGGCGATGATTTTTTTGT
>Ga0194121_10006983_pt1 | contig 14885 bp, 14 predicted proteins | sample TA2MahCa50mmetaG_FD_148609 | JGI IMG/M metagenome (GOLD analysis project Ga0194121, IMG submission 148609) | Freshwater microbial communities from Lake Tanganyika, Tanzania - TA2015020 Mahale Deep Cast 50m | ecosystem: Environmental > Aquatic > Freshwater > Lake | place: Tanzania: Lake... | reverse complement strand
CGCGCTGATGTTGGCGATCCCGGGTGCATCCACTGCCCCCGCAAACACCTCCGCCTGCAGGGGATCCCCCCTCACAGAGGTAGCCATCGCGCTGCAGAGGCTGCTGCGGGGATCCCGTGCCTGCGGCCCAGGCGGGCGCAGCCAGCGCAAGGGTGAGCAGCAGAGACAGCAACCAGGCCATCGGCGGGGGAAAGCACACTCCATAGGATCGCCGCACCAGCGCCCTGCTTGCCCGTGGCTGAGACCACCCCCGCCTCCAGCCCCCTGAGCCTGCCTGGCGGCGGCAGCTTGCGGGGCAGCGTGCAGGTGCCGGGCGACAAGTCGATTTCGCACCGGGCGCTGCTGTTTGGCGCGATCGCCGAGGGCGAAACCCGCATTGAGGGCCTGCTGCCCGCCGAAGACCCACTCAGCACAGCCGCCTGCCTGCGGGCCATGGGGGTCACGGTGTCGGGGATCCGGGCCGGCGAGCCGGTGACGGTGCAGGGCGTGGGCCTCGATGGCTTCCAGGAGCCAACAGACGTGCTCGACTGCGGCAACTCCGGCACCACGATGCGGTTGATGCTCGGCCTGCTGGCGGGCCGGGCGGGACGCCACTTCGTGCTCAGCGGCGACGGTTCTCTGCGGGGCCGGCCGATGCGGCGGGTGGGGGCCCCCCTCGCCGCGATGGGCGCCATGATTCACGGCCGCAAGGACGGCAACTTCGCCCCACTGGCGGTGCTGGGCCAGCCGCTCCAAGGCACCACGATCCAGACACCCGTGGCCTCGGCCCAGGTGAAGAGCGCCATCCTGCTGGCCGCCCTCACCGCAGCGGGACCCACCACCGTGATTGAGCCGGCCCAGAGCCGCGACCACAGCGAGCGGATGCTGCGGGCCTTCGGGGCCGACCTGACCGTGGGCGGAGCGGGGAACACCATGGTGACCCTGACGCCAGGCCAGACCCTGCGCGGCCAGAGCGTGGTGGTGCCCGGTGACATCAGTTCCGCCGCCTTCTGGCTGGTGGCCGGTGCGATCACCCCCGGCGCCGCGCTCACGGTGGAGAACGTGGGCCTCAATCCCAGCCGCACCGGCATCCTTGAGGTGCTTGAGCAGATGGGCGCCAACATCACGGTGATCAATGCCCGCGATGTGGCCGGCGAGCCGGTAGGGGATCTGCAGGTGTGCCATGGCCCCCTGCGCGCCTTTGAGATCGGCGGCGACCTGATTCCGCGATTGGTGGATGAAATCCCCGTGCTGGCGGTGGCGGCCTGCTGCGCGGAGGGCGTCAGCCGCATCCGCGATGCCGAGGAGCTGCGGGTGAAGGAAACCGACCGGCTGGCGGTGATGGCCCGGCAGCTCGGGGCCATGGGGGCCCGGATCGAGGAATTCGAAGACGGCATGGCGATCACGGGCATCACCGAGCTCCGCGGCGCCACGGTCGACAGCGAAACCGACCACCGGGTGGCGATGAGCCTGGCGGTGGCCGCGGGCATTGCCGCTGGCGCTAGCCAGCTGCATCGACCGGAGGCGGCGGCGGTGTCCTACCCGGGCTTCTGGGATCATCTGGCCCGCCTCCGCCAGCCTGCCCCCTGAAGCAGCCCGCGTAGATTCCGGCCCAGCCGATCGCACCTGTCCATGCTTGCCGTTGCCGTGTTGGCTGCCGGGAAGGGCACGCGCATGAAGAGCGCCCTGCCCAAGGTGCTGCAGCCCCTGGCCGGCGCCACCCTGGTGGAGCGGGTGCTGGCCAGCTGTGAGCACCTGCAGCCCGATCGCCGCCTGCTGATCGTGGGGCACCAAGCCGAACGGGTGGAACAGGAACTGGAGGGCCACAGCGGCCTGGACTTTGTGCTGCAACAGCCCCAGAACGGCACGGGCCACGCCGTACAGCAGCTGCTGGAGCCGTTGCGGGATTTCCACGGCGATCTGCTGGTGCTCAATGGCGACGTGCCCCTGCTGCGCCCCGAAACGCTCGCCGCCCTGCTGGAGCAGCACCGCAACAGCGGCGCCGCCGTCACCCTGCTCACCGCCCGGCTGGCCGATCCCAGCGGCTATGGCCGCGTGTTTGCCAGCCCCGATGGACAGGTGAGCGCGATCGTGGAGCACCGCGACTGCAACGACGAGCAACGCCGCAACGCCCTCACCAACGCGGGCATCTACTGCTTCAACTGGAAGCAGCTGGCCGCCGTGTTGCCGCAGCTCACGACCGACAACGACCAGGGCGAGCTCTATCTCACCGACACGGTGGCCATGCTCAAGCCGGCCATGCACCGGGAGGTGGACGACGCCGATGAAATCACCGGCATCAACGACCGGCTCCAGCTCAGCCAGTGCGAGGCCGTGCTGCAGGAGCGCCTGCGGCGCCACTGGATGGCCGAAGGGGTGAGCTTCGTCGACCCCGCCAGTTGCACCCTCAGTGAGGGCACCCATTTCGGCCGGGATGTGGTGGTCGAACCCCAGTGTCATTTCCGCGGCGACAGCGCGATCGGAGATGGCTGCCGCATCGGCCCCGGTTGCCTGATTGAAGACAGCCAGCTGGGCGCCAACGTTTCCGTGCTCCACTCCGTCCTGCGGCAGGCCCGGGTCGCTGACGGCTGCGCCATCGGCCCGTTCGCCCAATTGCGGCCGGGCACGGAGGTAGGCGAGCAGTGCCACATCGGCAACTTCGTGGAGGTCAAAAACAGCAGCCTGGCCAGCGGCGTCAAGGTGAATCACCTCAGCTACATCGGCGACGCCGACCTGGGCGCCGGGGTGAATGTGGGGGCAGGCACGATCACGGCCAACTACGACGGGGTGCGCAAGCACCGCACAGTGGTGGGGGCCGGCAGCAAAACCGGTGCCAATTCAGTGCTGGTGGCGCCCCTGCGGCTGGGCAGCAATGTGACGGTGGGGGCCGGATCCACCATCACCAAAGATGTCCCCGATGGGGCGCTGGCCCTGGGCCGGGCCCGCCAGCTGGTCAAGGAAAATTGGACAGGTCCCCGCCCATGAGCCCGAAGAACACAGACCGCCCGCAAAACCCGGACCAACCGAAGAAATCAGACCAAGCCAAGTTTCTGTACGAGCCGGTGGAGCGCTTTGGCGCCAGCATGACCAGCCCCAAACCTTGGAACACCAAGGCTCTAGCCGGAGTGGAGCTGCTCAATGGACGCGTGGCCATGCTCGGCTTTGCCGCCGCCATCGCCGGCGAGCTGCTCACGGGCAAGGGCATGGTGGGCCAGCTGACAGCGCTGCTGCGCTGGTATCTCAGCTGAGCCGGGCCCAATCGCTTGATCGAGGAAAGGCCCCGAGTGAACCACCACCCGGGGCCTCTGCCCGAAGGCACAACATCGTGAAATGCTGCTCCGCCGCCATCATGGCTGATCAGCCATGGGCTGGCGATCCTGCTGGAGCAGGGCAATCAGCCGCTCCAGTGCCACGCCGCGACTGGCCTTGAGCAGCAGCACGTCTCCGGGAGCCAGCCAGCCCTGGAGCGGAGCGGCCGCTGCTTCCGGCGTGGCGACCCGCTCCAGACGGGTCAGGCCACTGGCAGCGGCCAGCATCGCAGCCCCTTCCTCCCCCCCATCCACGATCACCAAGCCATCGAGGTCCAGTTGGCGCGCCCGTTCGGCCACCTGCCGGTGCAGGGCCCGGCTCTGCTCACCCAGCTCGAGCATCGTGCCGAGCACCGCAAAACGGCGACCGGGTTGGCGAGCCAGCAGATCCAACGAGGCCAGCACCGCTTCCGGCGAGGCGTTGTACGTCTCATCGAGCACCAGCACCCCGCCTAGGTCCAGGCGCCGGCTGCGTCCCCCCGGCAGGTCAACCTGCAAGGGCTGCCAGCGGTGGGGATCGAGCCCCAGCTCCCCCGCCACCGCAAGGGCCAGCAAGAGATTGCGGGCGTGGTGGATCCCCTCCAGGGGCACGTCCACCACAACACCTGCCACCGCAAGCGTCTCCCCGCTGGCATTCAGACGGCCCAGCCAATCGGCTTGGGCCTCATGGCCTTCGCCCTCAAGGGCGATCCGCACCACTCGGCCCTGCCACGCACGCGCCAACGCCGCATCCAGCAGGGGATCCCCGGCTGGGATCACCACCAGTCCATCGGGCCGCAGCCCGGCGGTGATCTCACACTTGGCGGTGGCGATCGCTTCGCGGCTGCCAAGCCGGCCGATATGGGCCGTGCCGATGTTGGTGATCACCGCCACGTCGGGGCGCGTACAGCAGCTGAGGCGCTCGATCTCGCCCAGACCCCGCATGCCCATCTCCACCACCACAGCCGCGTCGTTGGAGCTGGCCTTGAGCAAGGTCAGGGGCACGCCGATGTCGTTGTTGTTGTTGCCGCTGGAGGCGGTCACCGCCCCCAAGGGAGCCAGGGCGGCCCGGATCAACTCCCGCGTCGTGGTTTTGCCGGCCGAACCGGTCACCGCCACCACCGGCGCCGGCAGCTGCTGACGCCACAGGCCCGCGAGCTGCTGATAAGCCAGCAGGGTGTCTGGCACCAGCCAGAGGGGCACGCCCGCCTTGGTGGCCTCCCCGATCAGCGCCGCCTGGGTAGCGACGTCGAAATGGGCAGCCTTGGCCAGCAGAGCAACGGCACCCTGCTCCAGGGCGGCGGGCAGAAACGTGTGGCCGTCAAAGCGCTCGCCCACCAGCGGCACAAACAGTTGGCCGGGGCCGAGGTGACGGCTGTCGGTGCAGATCGCGTTGGGGGCCAGGGTGATTGCGGCCTGCGCGGCCGATAAGGAGCCCGTCGTGGGGCTCCCCCAGAGCTCCTGCAGCTGGGCCAGGCGCAAGGTCATCGGTGCGGGAGCGAGACGACGCCCAGGATCATGCCTGAGGCTCTGGGGACAGCTCCAGCAGCACCATGCCGCTCCCCACCCGGGCCGCTTGGCCCAACACCGTGCCACTGCCATCCAGCAACCGCAACCGCTCGTAGCCCAGCTCACGGCTGCGCTGCAGCCAGTGGTCGGCCAGCTGTTGGCGGCGCTCCGGAGGCAGAACCTGATAGGCAGCGGCCATCTCCAGATCGAGGCGACTCGCCTGCGGGTCGGGACGGGCCGAGGCGATGCAGGCCTGCGGGTCGTCCTCGGCGAGCAGGGCTAACAGGGGATCAAGCTCCAACAGCGGTTCGGGCGGCGACTGGGGCGTGGATGGAGGCGGTGATAGGGGCTGGCTTGGGAACTCGGATGGGGCCTGGATCGGATTCACCGCACGCGGCTGGCCAGCCTGTTGAACAGGCTCTAGAAGGCGTGACGCAGAGGGCTGCTGCTGACCGGGTGCCAAACGCAGGATCAGCCCCAAAACAAGGGCCAGGCCCAAGACCAACAGCAGGGGCCAGAACAGGGAGGCCAAGGAGATGGGCCAAAACCCCGGCACCGAGAGATCCCCCTCCCGATTGCGACGCCAGAGCTCTCGGAGCTTCAGGCCCGTGCTGGCGGCAACCGCCCGCAGATCGTCACCCAGGCGCCCCCACGGCTCCTCATAAGGGGCTGGATAGGGCGCGGGGTCCGGCGCAGAGCTGGGAGCGTCTAGGGGCGCGTCACGAGTCGCGTCAAGGGGGGGGCTCACCGGAGGGGATTCAACGGCGCTTCAGCAGGGACGCCAGGCCGCGGCGGCTGGGGTCGGCATCCTGACCCTGGGAGAAGCGCTCCACGGCGGCAGCTTCCGGCGTGGGTTCCTTGACCCCACAGACATCGCGGTACATGGCGTCGTATTCGAGGGCTGAGCGGGCCCAGCTGAAATCAACCGCCATGGCCCGGCGCTGTAGCTCCTGCCAACTGGCCTGGTTGCGGTAGGCCTCCCAGGAGCGCACGATCGCGGTGTAGAAGTCGATCGGCTCGTAGCGGTCGAAGCCGTAGCCGGTGCCGCTACCGGCCAGCGGATCGTTGGGGGGCACGGTGTCGACCAGGCCGCCCACCATGCGCACCACCGGGATCGAGCCATAACGCATGGCCAACATCTGGCTGATGCCGCAAGGCTCGAAGCGGCTCGGCATCAGGAAGGCATCGCTGCCGCCATAAATCAGCCGGGAGAGGGCATCGTCGTAGGTGAGGAACACGGCGAAGCGACCGGGATGGCGCGACGCCATTTGCCAAAGGCCACTTTCATAGGTGCGATCGCCCGTGCCCAACACCACGATCTGGCTGTCGGTGTAGGCCAGCACCCGATCAGCCACCTGCAGCAGCAAATCAACGCCCTTCTGATCCACCAGACGGCTCACCATCCCCAGCAGATAGGAACGGGGATTCACCACCAGCCCGAAACGCTCCTGCAGGGCCTGTTTGTTGACAGCCCGGGGGGCGAGATCGGCGGCCGAGAACCGAGCCGGCAGGGTGGCATCAACGGCGGGATTCCAGTCTTCGGTGTCGATGCCATTGACGATGCCGCGCAGCTTGCCGCTGACGAAATTCAGCAGCCCATCGAGATGCTCGCCGTACTGGGGCGTTCGAATTTCCATGGCATAGGTGGGCGACACCGCATTCACGCGATCGGCGTAGAGCAGGGCTGCCGCCATCGTGTGATCCCCCTGCATGTACCAGGGACACCAGGTGATGCGATCGAGTTTCCAGCGCCACGGACCCTGGTATTTCAGGTTGTGGATGGTGAATACGGTGCTGATCTCAGGATCCTGATGCATCCAGACCGGCAACATGCCGGTGTGCCAGTCATGGCAATGCAGCACCTGGGGCTTCCAGTGATGCCAGCAGAATTCAGCGGTGGCACTGGCAAAGAAGGTGAAGCGCCAGTCCTCGTCTTCTCCGCCGTAGATGCGCTCCGGATCAAACACCGGATGGCCCACCAGATACAGGGTGAGGCCATTGGTGGGATGGCGCGCCTCAAAGACGGCGAAGTCGTTGCCCATCGTGTGGCCGCGCCAGATCGGTTCGGGCGACACCTGCAGCTTCGACCACAGCTTTCCGTAACCCGGCAGGATGATGCGCACGTCGTGGCCCAGGGCAGCGAGGGCCGGCGGCAACGATCCAACGACGTCGCCCATGCCGCCAACCTTGATCATCGGCGCGCATTCGGCCGCCGCAAACAAGATCCGCATACCTGGTGCACCGAGGTGGGCGCAACTCTACGGGCGCCGCCAAGGCAGCACCGTCACGGGGGTGCCCAGTTGCACCAGCTCGAACAACTCGCGCACATGTTCATCCAACAGGCGCACGCAGCCCTTCACCACCAGGTGCTCCGTACCGTTGCAACCAATGCGGCCGTTGCAATCGCGATGGAACCCGATCCAGCGGCTGCCCAGGGGATTGGCCGGGCCCGGCGGGATGCGGCGACCGGTGGCTGGGTGCTCCCAGGTGGGATCCACCGCCAGTTCAATCACCGTCAAGCGGCGCTGGCGTCGATCCAGAACGAGATGGCGATCGGCAGTGGCAGGCGAGGAGCTGAACGCAGCAGCCGGAGGGTTGGGAACAGCCCGGCCGGGCATGCCAGCCGTCACCAACAGGAGCCCAAACCCAAGGGTCTTGCCGAGTAACCGCATCACCACCACCGCATCGCCACCGTGGATCCCTCGCCCCGATCAACCCCGTCAACCCTCAAGGTAACCAGGAAGCGTCAGAGAAATCGGGAGAGCGCTTCTCCAGGAAGGCATTGCGGCCCTCCTGACCCTCTGCCGTTCGGTAGAAGAGGTGGGTGGCCTGGCCGGCCAGCTCCTGAATGCCGGCGAGGCCGTCGGTTTCGGCATTGAAGGCGGCCTTGAGGCAGCGAATCGCCGTGGGGCTGTGCTGCAGCACCTCCCGCGCCCAGCGCACCCCCTCGGCCTCCAGCTCCGCCAAAGGCACCACCGCATTCACCAGGCCCATCTCCAGGGCCTGCTGGGCCCCGTACTGGCGGCAGAGGAACCAGATCTCACGCGCCTTGCGCTGGCCCACCACCCGGGCCAGATACCCGGCGCCAAAGCCCCCGTCGAAGCTGCCCACCCGGGGGCCGGTCTGGCCGAACACGGCGTTCTCGGCCGCCAGGCTCAGGTCGCAGAGCAGATGCAGCACCTGGCCGCCGCCGATGGCGTAACCCGCCACCAGGGCGATAACCACCTTGGGCAGGCTGCGGATCAGCCGCTGCAGATCGAGCACGTTGAGCCGGGGCAGGCCTGACTCATCCACGTAACCCCCATCGCCACGCACGCTCTGGTCGCCGCCGGCGCAGAACGCCCAACCCCCGTCGGGGGCGGGACCGGCCCCGGTGAACAGCACCACACCAACGCGGGGATTGTCGCGAACCCGCGAAAAGGCATCGCACAGCTCCTGCACGGTGCGCGGCCGGAAGGCATTGCGCTTGTGGGGCCGGTTGATCGTGATGCGGGCGATGCTCTCCCCACAGAGGTCGAACAGGATGTCCTCGTAGGAGCCCGCGGTTTGCCAGGTCACCGGTACCGGCGAATCCTCTGCTGGGGAGCCTGGCGCCGAGGGAATGGAGAAGGCCGTCACGGCTGCAGCGCGGGAACGGCGGCCATTCTGCGCAGCTCCTGCCGCCGGCCCGCATCGACGCGCCGATCACTAACCCACTCCAACAGTGCCAACGGCTGCTGCAGGGCCCAGGCCAGCTGGGGCTCCCAGTCGGCAGCGGCCTGCACGCGGCGCCCTGGCACCCCATAGGCCGCCGCCAACGCCAGCGGATCGAGCGATTGGGGCATGGCGAATAGCCGCTCAAAATCGAGGGCCTGGGCTGGCGTGGTGCGGATCGGCAGCTGCTCAAAGATGCCACCGCCATCGTTGTTGATCAGGATCACGGTGAGGCGGCCGCGCAGCTGCTGACGCCACAGCCAGCCATGGCTGTCGTGCAGCAGGGCCAGATCCCCCGTGAGCAGCACCGCCTGGCCCAAGGCCTCCGCCACCCCGCAGGCGATCGACAGGGTGCCGTCGATGCCGGAGGCGCCCCGAAACCCATACACCGGCCTGGCTGGGGCCGCCGGGTCGCCAAAACTTTCCCAGTCGCGCACCGGGCTGCTGTTGGCGATCACCAGCGGCAGGCCAGCCGGCAGCAAATTCCCCAGTGCGCGCGCCAGGGCCGGCTCTCCCGGGGTGCCGGGAGGTAGGGCGGCGCTCAACCTCGCCTGCAGGGCGTCCTCCCGCTGCCGCCAGGCCGCAGCCAGCTGCAGGGCCGCGGAGCTGGGCTGCCCCCGCCAGGTGGCATGGGACCAGCTGGCGATCCAACCAGCCAGCCCGGCCGCGCTCTGGTGGCAGGTCGTGCCCAAGGGATCGAGGCCGCGTGGATCGGCCTCACTCACCAGCCAATGCTGCGCGTCCAGGCAGGCGAGCCAGCGCTGCAGGCGGCGGCTCGCCGGCAGGGGACCCAGGCGCAGCACCTGGGGAGCCTGGAGGCTGGGATCCGCGCCATCCAGCAGCAGGTCGTAACCGGCCACCAGATCCAGATCCGCCAGGCCGCGCAGACCGCTCAGGCCATCGGCCAGCACCGGCCAACCCGTGCGCCGTTGCCAGCGCCGCAGCGCCGCCACATGGGCGTCCCAATGCTGGGGCAGGCCGCGCCAGGGCCCGGCCACCACCACACCGGGACGATCCGGATCGGGGCGCGGCATCCCCCCACCTGGACTTGAGGGAGCTGCCGCCGGCGCTCGCGACACGGGCCCAAAACAGTCAGGCAATGCAAAGCGAGCGGCCGCCGCCAGCAGGGCGGAACCATCGGCATGGAGGGGCTCCTCAAAGGGAAGATTGAGGTGCACGGGCCCTGGGTGCTGGCCCGGCGATGCCGTCGCCAAAAGGGCCGCTTCCGCCAACTGGATGATCGCGCCATCGGCCATGGAGGCCAGGCCAGCGCCATCCCCCTGCCCCAGCCAGCGCACACTCGCCGCCAGGAAGCACTGCTGATTGACCGTCTGGTTGGCGCCGCACCCCTTGAGGCGATCGGGCCGATCCGCCGTGATCAGCAACAGTGGAATCGTTCCGTAATCGGCCTCCACCGCGGCCGGCAGCAGGTTGGCGACGGCCGTGCCTGAGGTGGTGATCACCGCGGCCGCCCTGCCCGAGGCCCGGCCAAGGCCTAGGGCAAAAAAAGCTGCGGAGCGCTCATCCACGGCGGTGTGGAGGATCAGCCCGCGGGCCTCCAGCACCCCTGCCGCCATGGCCAGGGCCCCGGAGCGGCTGCCGGGGCAGAGCACGGCATGGCTGAGGCCCCGCGCCATCAGGGCCCCGAGCAGCAGCAGGGCCGCCTCCAGATTGCGACGGGCCAACTCCACGCCGGGGCCGTACAGGATGGAGCGACCATCCTCCCCTGCGCCCTTGGCCCCAACGCCCCCCAGCCAGCCGAGCAGCCCCAACGGCCTGTTGCAGGCCCTGCGCCGCCAGGTGTTGCCCGTGCTGGCCTGGGTGGTGCTGGCTCTGGTGTTGCGCTGGGCGGTGCTGGAACCCCGCTGGATTCCCTCCGGCTCCATGCTGCCAACGCTGCAACTGCAGGACCGGGTGTTGGTGGAGAAACTGCGGGCCCGCCTGCATCGCCCCGTGCCCATTGGCTCCGTGGTGGTCTTCCACCCACCGCCGGCCCTGCTCGAGGCGGGTTACGACCCCAATGCCGCCTTGATCAAGCGGGTGGTGGCCGAAGCCGGCGACCAGGTGGAGGTGCGCGAGGGGGTGCTCTGGCGCAACGGTGTTCCGGCCCCGCTGGATTGGTCGGCCGAACCAATGAACTACCAGCTCGAGCCCCTGACGGTGCCGCCGGATCACCTGCTGGTGCTGGGCGACAACCGCAATGCCAGCCTGGATTCCCACCTGTGGGGGCCCCTGCCCCGAGAGGCGGTGATCGGCACAGCGGTCCTGCGCTACTGGCCGCTTAACCGATTCGGCTGGTTACGGTTCTCCCTCCTTGGCCACCCCCCTGGTGCAGCGGGAGAGCTGGGGTAGGGTGCAATCCGGCCGCAGCGCACACCGGCGATGTTCAACCCGGAGTTCCTGACCACCGACAACGAAGCGATCAGCGGCAATTCGCTGATCCAGTACCTCCAGGAGCAATCTCCGGACGTGCTGCAACGGGTGGCGCGCTCAGCCAGTGGCGACATTCAGGACATCATTCGGCACAACGTGCAAGGCCTGCTGGGCATGCTGCCCGGCGAGCAATTTGAAGTGAAGATCCAAACCAGCCGAGACAATCTGGCGGGGCTGCTGGCCTCCGCCATGATGACTGGCTACTTCCTGCGCCAAATGGAGCAGCGCATGGAGCTCGACACCAGCCTGCTCGGCTGTGGCGATCTGGATTCAGGGCTGGATGCTGATCCGGGCGAACTCAAGCTCTGAGCCGCTCCTCGTCGGCATCCGAAGGATCTGAGTCCATAGGGTTTGGCTCGATCGCTCCGGGCTGCATCGGTTGATTCGGCACCAGCCCAAGCCGCAACAAAGCGCGATCGATCCCAGCGAGGTAGGCCCAGCTGCCGTTGTCCGGGGCCCAGGGACGCGCCTCGAGCGCATCGGCCAGGGCAATGAGCCGTTCAGGACTGCAGGGCACCGGCGCGTCGTAGTGGGCCGGCACCAGCCAACGCAGCTCCGGATGGGCCGCCAGGGCCCGGATCCAGCTCAGCAGGGCCGCCTGGCAGCGCGGGAACACCAACCGCTCCAGCACCGGCGCCACCAGGAGTGCCGAGCCCTCGCCCGGCACCAACCGCCGGAATTCCGCCTGCCAGTGGTGCTGCCAGCGGAAGGGGTAAAGGCCGAAATAGGCGCGGCGCTCCCGCACGCCCGGGGCCAGCAGCCCGGAGAGCAGCTCCCGCCAGCCGGGCACCTGCAGCGGCTCCGGGCGCAGGTAGGAGGCAAACAGCACCAGGCGCTGCCACCCGCGACGGCGGCGCTCAGGGGTATCAAGCAAGGGATCATCACCCCGCTCGCGGGCGTGGAAGAGCAGGGGGCTGGGATCGGCGGCAAACAGCGCTGGCGGCTCCTCGCTGATCGCCACCAGGGCATCTGTCACCAGCAGGCTGCCGCTAGCGCGATGCAGGCAGGCCGCTTCCATGAAGGTGCCCAGGCCGAGATCGAGCGGACCCAGAGGGATCCAGTGCAGTTCATCGGGGTGGGGCAGACCCTGCTCAAACAGCACCCGCGTGCGCTGGGCCGGAAAGCCCAGCCAGCTCAGGGGCAGCTGCAGGGGAAAGCTCCATTGCCGCGGAGTCACCCACACCTGGGACGTCGGGAAAGCCCGCGCCAGGGCTGGCAGGGGCAGCTTGTGCTCCAAGCCCGAGCTGGTGGGCAGCACGATCGTGAGCACGGGCCCGTAGCGGGCTTCCAGCTCAGCCAGGGCCGCGCGCACCTCACCGGTGGGCGGCAGCGGGGCGTAGAGCAGGAGCCCCTGGCGCAGCCGCACCACCGTCATGCGGATCGGCACCGCCACATAGAACACCCCCTGCAGCTGCTCCAGGCTCCAGATCTGATCAGGGATCAGCTCGCGCACCAGGGTGCGGCGCCGGCCGTAGGGGTAGAGCGGCAGCAGGGGCCACCAGGGCCAGCGCTGCTGGACGGCGGAATCGGCAGGAAGGGTGTTCACCTCAGGCCAACAACACCAACGAGATGCTCATCACCACCATCCCCGCCGTCACTCCAGCAATCATCAGGTGATGGTGGGCGCCAGTGCGCTGGGCAGCCGGCAACAGCTCATCCAGGCAGATGTAGACCATCAGCCCGGCCACACTGGCGAACACCAGACCCATCACCGTGGGGGTGAGGTAGGAGCGCAGAAACAGGTACCCCACCACGGCGCCAATCGGCTCCGCCAGGCCCGACGCAAACGACACCCAGAAGGCCTTGCGACGGCTGCCGGTGGCGAAATACACAGGCGCCGAGATCGCCAGCCCCTCCGGAATGTTGTGGATGGCGATGGCAATGGCGATGCCAATGCCCAGGCGAGGGCTGGAGAGGGCCCCCACAAAGGTGGCCAGGCCCTCTGGAAAGTTGTGAATGGCGATCGCCAGCGCCGAAAACAAACCTGTGCGCAACAGAGTTTGCGACTGCACGCCGGACTGATCCCCGTCCGTGAGCGCCAGGTTGTGGGTGGGCAGGGCGTTGTCGATCAGGGCAATCAGCAACATGCCAGCGAAAAAAGCCAGCACGGTGGCGGCGTAACCCGCGGCCGGCCCCAGCCCCAGCGCCAAGGATTCCCGGGCCTTGGGAAAGATCTCCACGAAGGAGACGTAGATCATCACGCCCGCAGAGAAGCTCAGCGACAGGGTGAGCACCCGGGGGCTGAACCTCCGGGACACCAGCCCCAACAGGCTGCCGAGCCCCGTGCACAATCCAGCCGCCAGGGTAAGCACAAAGGCGAACACCACCCGCTGATCCAAGTCGGGCACCGGCGTCATACCCCAGCGGCGGGAAGACCCGCGGCCGACTGGCTGCGCAGCCACTGGCGAGCCTGATCGAGGAATGCAGCCCAATCGAGCTTTTCCGCCTCCGCAGCCCGGGACACCAGCAGGGGAGCCTGGCGTTGGATGGCGGCCAGATCCGGTTCCGGCACGCCAACGGAGAGGGCCAGCATGTCAGCCATGGCCCGTGCCACCACCCGGGTGAGGTAAGCGGCACTGAGGGCCTGCATCGCCCCGCCCACCAGCCAGGTGGCGCCGTGCCACTTCACCAGCCCGGCCAGAGCCTGGCTGCTCCACTCGACCACCCCGAGGGCGAGGGAGGCTTTGGCCAGTTCGGTGGCAGCCGCCCGCAACTGCTCCAGGGTCCAGGGGCAGTTCCAGATCCGCGCCATGTCCCGCAGCATCAACCCGTTGGCCACCGCCAGCACCAACAGGTCGAGGCTCGGCAGGGGGGCCGCCACCACACCGGCAGCGACAAGCCACTGGGTGCGGCGCTGCAGCGGCAGGAAATGCTGGCGGCGCAGCCGCTCCAAATCGCTCTGCCAGCGGCCATGGAGCTGCTGCAACCGGCGCAGCTGGCGGCCCCGACGCAGGTCCGGTGCGGTGCTGGCCAGCTGCTGCGCCAAGGGGGCGAGGCTTGCCGCCAGGCTCTGGGGTTGTCCATCCCAAAACAACAACCTCTGGGCCAATTCAGGCCCCAGCTGGGATGCCAGCTCGGCAGCCAGCGGCTCCTGGGTCTGGTTGCCGCGATCCACCAGCAACCAGGCCGGCTGGCCGCTGGGCAGGGCTTCCAGCCAGCGCAGGTCGGCGGCGGAGAGGGGCGTGCGCAGGTGGTGGATCAAGCCATCACAGGCCTCAAACAGCGGCGGCCACGACCAGCCAGCACTCCAGGCGGGCAGGGGATGGGCCCAATGCAGCAGCAAGGATTCGGGCCCGCGCAGGGCCTCCACCAGCGCGGGCTGAAGCTCCATCCCCGGGGGCTGGGTGCCCACCAGGGCCACCATCAGGCCTGGGCGCTCCAACTCCACCCGCAACGCGGTCAGTTGGGTGGCCCGCAGCTGGCGTGCTGCACCGGGCTGGGCCTCAGCATGCTGAGGATCGGCTTGCGGGGCCTGAACGGGCTCTCCCTCCAGCTGGGCAAACTGAACCTGCAGTTGCTCCAGCCGTTCCAACCAGCCTGGAACATCGGTCGCAGTGGCTCCAATCGGGCGGGGGCGCCGCAGCCACCAAGCCCCCAGCACCAGCCCCGCCAGGGTGAGTCCCGGCGAGAGGGGCAGATGGCTGAGCCGCAACAGAGCATCGGTGGCAACCCAGCCCCCTAGGCCTAGCCCAATGGCTGGCAGCAACGGCCTCAGGGAGGCGGGAAGGGCCTGGCGGACTCCAGTCAGGCCAGGAAGCTCGGGGAGAATCACCGGCGGGAGCAATGGCGCTGCAGGAATTGGTGCATCTCTAGCTCAGCCTGGAACATGGCGCCTGCGCCAAATGTCACTAGGTTGGGTCAGTGTGTTGGCAGCTCCAGGGTTGAGCAACGACCGCTACAGCATGCAGCGGCAACCTGCCCCGCAGCAGGACACCCGCCTCCAGGTGAAACGGGTGCTGCTGGTGGCCTTGGCCATCAACATCA
>Ga0194121_10006981_pt1 | contig 14890 bp, 9 predicted proteins | sample TA2MahCa50mmetaG_FD_148609 | JGI IMG/M metagenome (GOLD analysis project Ga0194121, IMG submission 148609) | Freshwater microbial communities from Lake Tanganyika, Tanzania - TA2015020 Mahale Deep Cast 50m | ecosystem: Environmental > Aquatic > Freshwater > Lake | place: Tanzania: Lake... | reverse complement strand
GCCCATGTACCCCACGGCGGTCTCCACCACCCCCGGCGCCTGCCAGAAGCGTCGCTCAGCCCCCCAGAAGCACCCCGTTGCGAAGTAGCCCGTCTCGATCATTGGTGCATCGTGCCACACCGCCACCCGCCGTAGTACAAAGCGCGTACCCTGCACGTATGGAGAACGGCCTGAACATGATGATGATCGGAATTGACCTCTCGAACCACGCCGCAAGTTGGGTGAAACCACTCACGGCAGCGCGCAACAAGATGGAAGTGACGGTATTGAGGGACTCGTATCGCCTCATGCTCAACGTGCCGCTCTCGGTTGAGGCCGTATAGCAGATGGATGAACCAACCGGGGTAGAGGAAATCATGCGCGCTTTAGACGCTGCCAGGGGTGAACTCGTCGTCCGAGAGCAGGCGGTGACTATCGCAAAAGACTCTCTTCAGGCAGCCAAAGACGTTGCTAAAGAAATCATGCAGAAAGCAAACAAGGACGCTCTCGCAAAGACGAAGCCGGTAGAAGATTTACTACAAAGTACAGAGTCAGCTGCCTTGATTTCAGAAGCGCGAGTAAAACGGCTAGAAGAAATGCTTTATGTAGCGCTCGAAGAGATAAAAGGGCGAATGGATCCTTCCTGATCGCTGCAAGTTCTTACTACGCGTCGTGCGTCAGTTTAATCCCATAACGTAGCCCCCTCACGAGAGAAAGGCCCCTCGCTCGGTTCAATCAGCGCGTTTACTCCATCACGTGCCGAAGTGACGAGCGAACTGTAGTCGTCTGACGTAAACGCCTGCGCAACACCGCTTTGTATTAGTGCATCAATACCCGCCCACTTCTCGTTGCCCTGCTCTGCTTCAACGCGCGGTGCCCAGATTAATCTGCCCTGTTTTTTTGCATACTCAATAGTGTTTTGGGTTCCACCCTTAAGCCCTGTTTGAATCGGAACTACAACCCGCGATAAGCCCGACTGAATCCGGTCACGCCGAGCAAATTTAAAACGGTCAGTTTCGCTACCGAGCGGATGCTCGCTAATGAGCGCACCCCCAGCCTCAACGATTTGCTCGGCCAACCCACGATTACTTTGTGGGGAAATCTGGTCAAGGGGTTGCGCCAGCACTGCAGCGGTATACCCACCGCCATCGAGCGCAGCTTGGTGGGCAACGGTGTCAATACCTAGAGCGAGCCCACTTACGACGGCCACGCCGGCGGAAGCGAGGTGTCGTGAAACCCGCTCAGCCACTTTGACACCGAGTGGCGTCGGCTCACGAGTTCCGACGACAGCTGCGCTCGCGTCAATAACACCAACAAGGGAGCCCCTCCAGTAGATGATAGGTGGCGCGTCTACCGCGGTTGCGAGTATCTCCGGATAGTCGCCGTCACCGATAACTGCAATACGAATGTTTGCATCATCGTGCTGTTCAATCAGCCTTGCTGCCGATTCTTCAAATTGATTAGTCCCGCTTTCATTAAGGAGATTCCTGGCGGCGATCGCACTCTCTTGTACGGCCTTTTTTAAGCCGCCCAGCTCTGCATCTGTGGCATTGCGAAGCGCCTCTAGACTCGCGAAGGCCCGTATGATGGCAACCTGGCTGACTGGGCCCAATCGAACTGCGCGCGGGTGGCGTGCCAGTTGCTGCAATGACTGAGCGTATAGAACCTGGTTCACTCGCATGGCATACCCGGCCACATCGTCTTCGCGAGGTATACCGCTGCAGTACGCGTCACAAATGCATTACTGGCTGCACGGTCGCGACACTCTTTCAACACCGCCTCCGTAATCTCCATATCTTCACGATCCTTTCCGTGCATTGCTCTCTGACTACAAATTATCGCTGCGTCGGTGGTTTGCCCGCTTGTTCGCACATCATCTAGCCACAACACCCCGGTTACCGGCTCAAAAGCGGATTCTGCGACACCTTCGGCGCCACGATGCGTGATTCGTAAGGATGTGACTTGTTCGGCTAGACTTGCGCGCCGTCCTTGGCTTGTTTTTGGTATTGATGCCTCTCGGATCACGCCGAGCGATTTATGGTTCAACCACGGAAATCTATTGCGCAGTCGATCTGCCAAATCATGTTGCGGGCCACGCACGCGGGCCTCATGGCCCGGAATCACTCCGAGAGCTTCAATTCGAAGCTGATCGCGGAGATAGCCCCGTGAATGATGAATCACATGGCCAACGAGATCTGTGGCTAAATCTAATGCGGCGGCACTGCCCTCCTTGAACTGAATTGTTAAGTTGTGTGATGCCTCGGCGGTGGCAGATTGCGACCTCGGGTGATAGTGGATTGCGGCACCCCACCAAGAAAGAAAATCAGACTGGCGCGCGTACAATCCAGAACTTGAGTCCGAAAATCCACATGGCCCTAGAAAGTACTCTTTAGCCCTCGCGGGAAGCCCCCCTGGTTCACCCGCACTGTCGCCTCTGGTCCCACCCTCGCTAAATGTGCTCACTTGACCCTGATAGTCAACCGCACCGTCAAGATACCTACTAATGAACGAAGTGACGGCGCGTAGGCCGGTCATTAAATGTCCGGATGACGTGAATCTTCCGAGTGTGGCTGGCACAGCGCCAGCAGCTTGAGCTGCCGCTTCGTCACGTTCATCATCTCCGACATAGATGACAGACTTGAGGTTAGATTCCCCGAGCCTCTCAGCTGCTAACAGGATTGGCTCCGGATCGGGCTTATGGTTCCTTGTGTCGTGATACGCAACCACAACTGGTATATCCAGCTTATGGTGAGTGACAACCGCTTCCGCATAATCTCGCGGTGAAGATGTAACTATGCCAAACTGTAAATCTAGTCGGCGGATCTCATCAATTAGAAACCGTGCGCCAGGAATCAATTGGGTTTCATTAAGATGCGCGAGGGCACCTGCCCAGTCTTGTGCGTCACGAAATGGCTGCAAAGACATCGTATTGACCAAGGTCTGATCCAAATCAATAAGCACGAGTGGCTTCCTGCGCAGTTCTAGTGTCGACATGGTTCTTCCTTAGCCTCTATTGGCACAGCGCGGACTTGTGGTTTCTTGAACGCCACCTGGATAACTTTCATCCAGGCGTCAAATACCGCGTCGGAGTGGTTCACGCGATAGGCGCGCCCTATGTTCCGTGCCGTCTTGTGGGCAAGCGGGGCGATTGCTGAGTACGACGGGCTCGCCGCCCTCCCGCAATACCGGTAACGGTTGCTTAGCAGCACACGTGCCACTTCGTAGCGTGGCCCTACGCCCACATCGCGGAGGGTGTCTTCTGGCCCGTGAAAAGCTGCGCCAGGCTTCCAAGCAAGCTTGTTTCTCTTCCATTGATATACCGCGTCGGGTCGTGTTTTGTAGCCTTTGGATGCGTAGTAGGTGCCGTGTTCGATTACCTCGGTTACCTGCATGAGGTAAACGAGTGGCGCGCTTGGCAGGAGTCCCTGGCCCGCCACGCCGACAATCCAATCTCCGACCTGAGCCGCCGCACGAATCTTCGGCTTGCAGATCGCGAGTGAGAGTTTGTTCCGATACACCGCAGGCGCCCCGCCGTTATCGGTGGTGAGCTTGTACACGTAGAGGCGAGGGAGTGCCTGACTCTTGGCCATGCCGTCAGTTCGCGGCCTTTTCACCTGCAAAGGCTCCCGGCCAGCCCCCATGGTGTTCAATGACTTCGTCAATCTCTTTCATAAGCCGGATCGTTTCTGAAAGGGCGACCACGATCTTCTGGTAGTGGGCGATGTCGTCCTTCGAGAGCGTGCGACCCTTGCGGTCCTTCAGCCATTTCTCGCAGACCTGGTAGCCGCCGATGTGGAAGTTCCACACGGGCTCGCGCACGCCGCGGAAGCCGGTGGTCTGCGCCTTGTCCACCCAGACGGTGTCGCGCGTCCACGAGACTTTTTCGACCTCGGCGTTCCGGCTGCCGATGAACTCGGTGCTGGGCTGGGCGAGCCGGGGCGATTCCAGCAGGTGCAGGGCGGTGAGTTCGCCGCCGAGCCGAGCCAGCGCGCGGAACAGCACCACGTTCCCGGTCAACGGCAGGCGCGGGAAATCGATCTTCAGAAACTCCGCGTAGCGGCTCCGGTAGCCGGGACTGTGAAACACCGCGTAGGCGTAGTGGAAGATGTCTTCCGGAGTAATGTCCCCGGTTCGTAGTTGTCGAGAAACTGCTTCATAGAATTTCGCAGTGAGGTTTGACTCTGGTCCAGAATCAGCTGTACGCTGCGAAAACATGTCCTGTCCTGATTCATAGACATAGAGAGGTGAAAGATAGCTGCTATCGTATGCGGCGACGATTTTATGTTGTCCTGCTGGCAAACCCAATGCGAGTACACTGAAGTCTTCTTTAGTCTGGCGTGTCGATGCGAGTGCAAGATTGTGTTTGAGGAGCTGATTGTTGATCTCAGGGCGAGGCCAATCGAACGCGCAACGGCCGTAAATCATGTAACGAAGGTCGAACGGCCGATATAAACATCGAACTACCGCGGCATCTTTAGCCTCCTTCCTTGCTGATCGAAGTTGCCAATCACGGGTATCGACAATGCCGTATTTCTCTCGCAAAGAATTATCGCTTAACTGTGCATCTCTTAAATCATCAAGTCGCTTCTTGGCAGTCTGCTCGTCGAAAGCTATGGCAAAATCATCCCGGTGCGATTTGGGGCCTAAAGCACAGGTAGCAAACATAATATTAGTTGGCCAACCATTCGAATACTCTGTCGCCAAAGTCTCGTCTTGAGGAAAGAGGTAATAACTTGGAGATTTCGGCCTAATGAGAACATTTTCTGAGGCAAGAGCACTGCGAAGGAGGACAGAGTATTTTGACTCTCGCGATCCCCAAACGTGACGGTGAAAAACTGCGTTTGTGTTATTTATGTCCCGACAAAATATTCCTATCGAAACGCCTTGTAAAATATCGAAGACATTCTCGTCTTTCGAACCGTTCGGAGATCGCTCCTGTTTGTTTCCGTTTCCGTGAAGATCCGTAACAAAAGCAGATGGAAACGTCGCCAAAAGAGATTGTCGCATACCTCGGAATGTCGGGTTGTCCAAATAGCCATGATTTGTGATGAATCCCAAGATTCCGACGGCACTCGTCTTTATAAGTGACTCGGAAAGACGAATGAATTTAACGTAGTCATCATTTAGATATTTAGGATTTCTCTCACCTAGCGGCCTGCCATCGACATAGTAATAGTTTTTGATCAGATGTGTAATCCATTCACCAGTATTGGATGATGTTCCCGAATACGGCGGGTTGCCGATGACGACGGTGAAGCGCTTGTGGCGTTTGATTTCGTTCACGGCGGCGGCTTCGTGGGCGAGGGCGTCGAAGCCGATGAGCGGGAGCTGTTTCACCCACGGTTCGAGGGCGTTGGTGAGGTAGATGCGGGCGCGTTCCTCGGTGCCGAAGCGGTAGCCGGTCTCGGCGAGCTTGAGGCCGATTTTCATGTGGGCGATGGCGTAGGGGGCCATCATGAGCTCGTAGGCGTGGAGGCGCGGGAGGAGGTGCTGCGGCACGTAGTCGTTCCACGCGGCGCGCTGCCGGGCGTCGGTGAGGCGCTGCTGCTTCCATTTCGCCGCGAGGGTGCGGTGGATGACGTCGATGACTTCGACGAGGAAGGTGGCGGTGCCGGTGGCCGGGTCGAGGATTTGGACGAAGGGTTCGTCCGGGGAGATGGTGCGCTTTTCGCCCGGCTCGTCGGTGAGCGGCGGGAGTTTAAAGCCGGGGTGCTTTTTCAGCATCGCGCCCCAGGTGGTGGTGTCGGCGAGACCGTCAGCAAGACCAAACTCGGTCTGTAAGAGCTCGTGGACGCTTCGGACGATGTAGGAAACGACGGGTTGCGGGGTGTAGAAGACCCCCCTCGCCCGCTTTATCTCTTTGTTGTATGCCTCAAGGAACCCCTCAAAGAAATGCATAACGGGGTCTTCCCGCGCGTTCTTGTCACCAAAGTCTGCGACTACCGCCTCCATATTAGACCTGTCGAGCAGCTCAACGACGTCGCCAACTCCGAGTTCATCAAAGTCAATACGTGTTCCTGCTTTTCTCCCATTTACTTCCAGGAAAGTTGCCATGAGCTCCTTGAGAAAAGGGCTCAGCCTCATGTGGGCGGTCAAGCCGTCAACTGACTTGTCTTTTGGGTCGACTATTCGCGACGAGAGGAGCCCATAAGTGATGGTTTGGGCATACATGTCAGCAAAATCCTCAGGTGTTAAGTCATGGATAAGTGACTCCTGGAAGGCCTTCATGAGTTTCGTAAGCGGTCCGTCTTTTGTTTCAATTTCCAACGCAGCAGAAATGCGATCGCGAATATCTCGCGCTAGCTGAGCGAGGCGAATAGAGAGAGCTTTGGAGGTTGTAATGACCTCTTGGTGGCCCACGGTGAAGGCTGCACTCCACTGAGCGCGCCATGCGGCGACATCGCTCTCATCAGACGGCCACGAAAGTTGCTCCGTGAGTTCTCTTGCAGCCGCGTCAAGGTGCAGCACTGTGTCCTTGCTGTCCCATCCGAGCACCTTCAGGGTTGGTAGCGTGTGGCCTTCTGATGGCGCGGAGAAGTGAGCCAACGTGATCTGGCGATCGTCGCCTTCGCCATAGTTGGAGATAAAGAGGAGATCCTCCTGCGCCCATACGCTGCGGTCAGACGGGTTCGCTGAGGCACGCTTCTTTAAGGCCACTTGGCTCAGAATGCGGCGCAGCGCGATGACTGGAAGTTTCTTTGGTTCAAATCTTACGAAGAAGACGCTCCACGGTTGATTGGGAGATAGCGGTCGCAGGCGCTTGATGTCTTGGATCTGCGCAGCACTTTTTTCGTCAATGCCAAGTTCTGCAGTGGTGTACTCATAGGTCAGGTCGTCAAAATCACTCTCTGCGTCGATTGGCCAACCCATCTCATCTCTTAGGAATGCGATCAGCTGCTTGAACTGCTTGATCTCGCTTAACTGCCTCCGGCGGTCCTTAGCCATTAACTCACTTCCATCCAGCACCTAAGTTCAGGGCCAACGCCAATCGGCGCATCAACTCGCTTCAGATAGGAGTTCTTGATGTGCTTTTCGACCTCATTGCGGATGTCAGAGAGGGTGTTCGGCAACATCGCGGTCTTGCGCGGCGTCTCACGGCTGGACCGAATGCTCTCAATGATGTCTGCTGGTTCCGTGAGAATCTTGGCGCTCCCTGCATCACGGAAGTACCACTTCGTCGTGCCAGCATCAAGGGTGTACTCGCCCTTTTCTCGGTCCAACGCCGGCAAGGCATAACAGAAGAAGACACCGGCATGGCCGTCACCAGGGCGAGTCTTCCCACTAAACACCCCATTGGGAAGTTTTGCCAGTTGATTGCTGAGTTCTGGATCGGCACTCGTCAACGCTTCCAGTTCAAGATGCATCGCCTCTTCTACAGACTTGACTCCCTGCAGCTCATCTTCGAACTTTCCGAGCACGCGCAGATCGTCGTAGAGATCATCTGGAGTGAGAAGCTGGCGTCCTTCAATTCCCAGCGTGCTAGAGATCAACAAGACCTTGGTCGTGACCCGTGTGTATAGACTGAGGATGTCCTTGAGCTCATCGGGGGGCAGGAAGTTCCAGTAGTGCACAACACCGCGAGTGCGCTTCGGGTGGTCTCTCTTGATGACGGCTTCAATGTCGCGATTCATCCTACGGTCCACACGACCGATGCGCTGCATAAGTCGGACTGGATTCCAGTGAATGTCGTAGTTGATCAGCTTCGTCGCATCTTGGAGGTTCAAACCTTCAGAGAGCACATCGGTTGAGATGAGTACGCGAATCTCGCGCTTTCCTTGTTCCGCCGAGTTGCTCCGGTTGTAATACGGGGCGAATCGCTTGATGAATTCGGCACGGCCCGTCTGGCCGCCGGTGATGCATTCAACTCCACCGATTCCTGCAGCCTTTAACTCCCGCTCCAGATAGAGCGCAGTGTCTGCGAACTCAGTGAAGATCAAGACCTTCTCCTCGGCGAGGTCTTTTGACTTGAGCATTTCGATTAGCTTGCGCACCTTGTCGTCTTTCTGCGTCTTGGTCTCAACTGCGAGGCGTAGTAGCTGGAGGACGTTGTCCATGTCCTGGAAGAGATCGTCACGGATGCGCGGAATGTCGTAATGAGCTGGATTGAGCTTCTCGTTAGCATCAACGAGCTCCTCATCGAGCAGGATGTCGCTGTCGTCGTCAATCCCCTCTGGTTCAGGGCCTCCCCACTCAAGCTGGCGACTCATGGCGTCTTCGAGTACGCGCTTGTTGGCGGTTCGCCATGCCTTAAGGCGTTCGTGCTCCTCTGGGGTTTGCGCATTTAGGTTGGTGTAGGCCTCAAGCTTCGCGAGTAGACGATCACATGAGCGAGTAAATGCGTAAATTGAACTCTCAAATCGCTTCAGGAAGTTTGTTCGAATGAGCACAACGTTCTGCTTCCCGCGCTCTTCTTTGAACGCGAGTGCGCTGTCCCTCTCGCGTGCTGGCCCGATGTAATACGGCTCTGGGTTGTACATCGGCAGCTTGAAGAGAGGATCGTCTTTGTCAAACGCTGCCTGGAAGAACGTCAGGAGTTGGCCGTATGCCTTCTTCATTGAATACGGAGCGACCTGCGGAGGGCGCCGCTCGGGGAAGAGGGTCTCATCCTTCCCCTCTTGAAGCTGACTCTCGCGCACGTATGCGCGGCTCCTCTGTACGACCAAGGACTGGAAGAAGGACTCAGCCCGTAGGAATTCGTCAACCTCTGTCAGACGCTCGCCGAGCCCCTCGCCTTCCGGGACTTTGAGGCGCTTCTTTAGTTCTTTCTCCATCTGGGCGAAGTACGACTTCAGGTTTGAGACACCGATTGTGTCGGCAAAAAATGCATCGTCTTTCCTGCTGAACAGTTCGGCCAGGTGGCGGAAATCGGCAAGGCGATTGTTGATCGGCGTGGCGGTGAGCATGTAGACCTGCTTCTTGCCAGCTGCCGCGTCGCCGAGAAGGTCATACAGGATTCCATATCGAGTCTCTGGACCTCCCTGGTTCCTGAAGTGATGCGCTTCGTCAATGATCACGATATCGGCAAGCTTTGCTGCCCGGGCAAACGTTTCACGCTGTGACTTCGTGTTGATATCGGTATGCGCCATCAACTTGAGATTGCTGAAGGTGTCTTGGCTGCCGATATGCGGCAGATAATCGTCAATGTGTGGTTTCCATACGCCGTCTAACGCGGTTTTTGGGGCAAGCAGGAGCACCCGCTTGCTCTCCATGAGAATCATCCGTTCAATAAGCATGAGGCCAACAAAGGTCTTCCCGAGTCCAACCCCATCGCAGAGGAATGCGCCACCATGCTGACTCGCAATCTTCATCAGCGCCTGATACCCCTCTTGCTGGTATCGATCCAGACGCGAATACATCTTGCTCTCTCCGCGCTCCCACTCGGATGCGGTGAGCTCGTGTCCACGGAAGAACTCCTGCAGTGCGCGTGCGTAAACATCAAACGGAGAGTATTCACGAGTATGACGCTTTATCGTTTCCAGCATTTGCTCGGTAACGTCTTCCGCCTCGTTCCAGAGTTCGTCGTACCAGGCCTGAAGGGGTGGGACCTGCGTTCCAGTCAGCTGAACATTGAGTTCGATGTTGTCATTCAGGCCTGGAGCGGTGAGGTTGCTAGACCCAACTAGTCCGAAGGATCCAACGACAGCCTGTGTTGCGTGCGTGATATACGCCTTCGCGTGGAAGCGGCGCTTTCGATAGATCTTGATCCTGATCTGACCGTTTACGATTCCATCGACAATGCCCGGGACGCCGGCTAGGAAGTGGTTCGTCCTCTTTACCTCTTCGATGCTTTCATTCAATCGTTCGGATTGTGCCTTGAGCGCGTCGGTGAGCGCTTTCCTGGTTCGTGTCCCAGACGTATCACCCATGAGAATTCGGATGTCGCCAACCTTCTGCCATGCGCCATCAATGGCCAGAAGTCCGCCGATCTCAAAGTAGCCTGTAGCAATGTCAAACTGCTTGGACAGATCGGCCCATTGTCGTAGGTAGGCGGCTACTTTCCACTCCTCGTCACTGTTGTCGACGATGAGGAGCTCTGTGCCCGTGCGGGGACGTGCGGAGGTCACTGGCTCTTACTCCTAACCGTAAACCGCTGAAAGTCGCACTCAGCTGGCAATTGTGTCGTCCGAATACCGCCAGCCAATCCCGCCTTTGGCATATCAGGTGCTGCATTGCATCTGCACCTCGTTAAACCCATGAACCGCCCTCCCAGTTGACTCAAAGCCAGTAATTGCGCAGTAATGCCTAAATGGTAGACCCTGACGCTATCTCACAGTCGCGCCAGGTCCATGGCACAGAAGACCCTCTGAAAAAACTGGTCACGCCGTCAACTCACGGTAGTCTGTGCCGAACGCCCTCCTGAAGGCCCGCCAATTTTCTGAGATAAGTCGATAAGCGCGGCAGTCAAGCCTCCGCGGGTGCCTCGTTCGCACTCGCTAACCGGACGTCCGCTTCGCGCCGCTTGGTCCTTGGCCAACCCTGATTCCCGATGTCCCACCTCACCTGTGATCACGACCACTCCGGCGCATGAACTCCCTTTTATAGGTTCAGTAATCCAGTCAGCACTCCGCTTCCTATCTTTGGTGACGCCTCTCCAAACAACTTGTTCAATGCTTAATGAGAATTCTTCGATGACGCGCTTTGCCAATTCACCGCGCGGGCCACCGACGATAACAATGTTGCGGCCCCCGACAAGCTCGTCGGCCAAGGTCCTAACCGCATGATTGCGATCTTCTGCTTGCTTCGCAGCAGACAACGATGCGGGTGATGCGGCGTTCACGGCGTCTTCAAGAGCCTCAAGTGAGTCGCCAAGAATCTCAAGTTGAGGATGTAGCTGCACCGCTCGACGCAGAAGAGCAGCGTCTTGCCGTGCCTCAGGCGAAGATGCTGAACTGGCGTGTTGACCAATCAGCCGCATTGCGGACGCCTCAAGTAACTTCCACTGTTCGGACCTGCCAATATCCTCATTTCGCTTGCCTATTAGTCGTTCCAATACCTTCCGAATGTAAGGGATGGGTTGCGCATTTCTCGCATCAAGAAAAAGTGTGAGCGCGGCTGTGAGATCTGGCACCGTCCCTGATCTCCCCGCTGCTTGAGAGACCTGCTTCAGCAATGCAGGGGACGTTTGCAAGAATGCTTGAAGTACCTCAGTCTGTTGGTAATCAAACACAGAAACTATGTCACTATCTAAAGCATCTTTCACTAATTGCGCCGCGGCGCTCTCGGCGCCTTTGACTGCTGCTGCTAGGACTTTCAGCTTGAAGTTGGGGGTAATTTGCTGTCGCTTCAATAGCTGGCGGCCACCTTGCAACACAACGGCTGCTGACGCAACGGAAGTTAAGATTTCATAAGCCTTGAGCGATTGCTCTGCGTCGCGAGTATTGCGAATCGCGCCGCAGATCGAAATGCACTCCTGGTCAACAGCAAACGCTGCCTCTGAAAAATCCCACGCTGCGACTAGGCTGTTCGGTTTCACATGATTGTCACCCGCCAATGCAGCAAGGACGACAGATCTCGCATTGTCAGGTGTCAACTCAATTCCTTGATTTGCTGCCGCAATAACAGCATCAATGTCGCCGACTTCCAACGATGCGCTTTGAAACGTCTGTTCTGCGAGTTCATCGCTGACTAAACCCCGCTCGGCAAACAACATTGTGACAATTCGTAAGGCTTCAGGATGGGAAGAAAGCGCACCGCCAATTTCTGCGAGCAGGTTATCTAGGTTGCTTGCGGGATTAGTTTCGGTCTGCGAGGTTGAGGGCCGGGCGCCGTGCGGGTGTTCAGATGTGAGTTTGTCAGTTTCACGTTGAGGTGGCGCTTCCGAGAATGCGAGCCTTTCTGTGATTGTTGCAATTGCCGCGGTAACCCATTCGGGCACTCGACGTGGTTCCGCATTGCTTATTGCGCGTGAAAATGGAGCCCAGCGAATGTAGGACTGTGGACTTGCATGATGCTGACTGGTGGAAAGCTTTGGCAACCGATCTATTCGACTTAGCGAACCAGACTCCTGCTGTTCACCGCCGGAGACTTTGATGGTCCAGCGCGGCCCAGAGGTGCCTTGCTCTATCTCAGCCACCTCAATGCGATACCTCTTCTGGTAGTCCTCATAAGCCAGCACATCAGGTTGGTGTGCCCCTTCAGTAACGGGTAACACCGACCTAGTGACATGCTCGCGAATCAGATCGATAGTGCCCATTACGACTTGCGCTTCAATAGCCTCAAGATCTCATGCGATGCATCGGTTAAAGGCTTGAATCGGTCCAGCGGAGTCGTCTTGCCAGGAAGAATAAAGCCGACATCGGACCAGCGTGCATTTCCAGGCGAGAAGTCGATCGCCTTAAGTGCTGGCCCAAATTCACTCAATTCGCCGTATCGGGACTCCGCATCACGCGCCAACCAAATTGCAGCAGCAAGCGCCCGCATGGTTGAGCCCCAGAAGAGAATGCTCTTTAGGCGCATGCTTTCTGCGGTAGCGCGCCCTTCCGCAACCTCCTTAAATTCATAGCGGTTGTCCCACAGCAAATCCAAAAACTGAGTTCCGACCTTGTAAAGATCCTCATCCTTGAATTGATCGTAGTCCTTTACTCGGGCACTTGGGCCACTCTGTAGGTGGAGCAGGCTCTTGAATAACGCGTTCAGCGCATACCAGCGCGGCGAGATTGGCTTAACACGCCCTGCCTCAGACTCAAACACGCCCGCAAAATGAGGGTGATCTTCAGATAACTTTTTCGTGACCCGAGCAAACGGATTCCGTGAGTCAAATGAGATGTTTAGTGCTGTTGAGACGCGAACTGGCGTTGCATTCATATCGCTAAACATTTGACGTCGCTTGATAACATCGGGTTCAACATAGATCAAGATTGAGGTGAAATCTTTCGCAAGATCTGGCTCCTCAGCAATAGCCTCATTAAGTCCCTGACGGCGATGCTGGCCATCAAGACAGCGCATGTTGGTGCCAGCTGTAATTGTGAGCACTCCAACATCTGGACTTAATTCGCTGGGCGTGAACTCGCAGGTATTATCGACTGCATACACCACTGTCGGAAGCACATATTCACTTGGATTAGAGAGAATGTATTCAGAAATCTCTTTCGCGTGCTTCGGGTTTAGCGGTCGCTGCGATTTCTCTTCTGGAGGATCCATGTTCACGGTGAAAAAGTTGTTCAGCACCGCGTTCGGAACACTTACAATGTAATAATCACGGTCACCCTGACGGCCACGTGCCGCTGGCAATGAAAGCCCGATCCCTGCCATTTTCCACCTCGCTACAGCCCGCTTTTGCCAGGCGCGGAAACCGTAGCACTTATGAGGAGGATTCGGAAGCCTGACCAAAGAGTTCTTCAGCGCCAGGAAGCGTGCCTGTGATGGGCGCCAAATTCAACGCCCGCACCCTTTCAGCAAACTCGCTCTGCAGGATCGGCAATGTCTCAGTTAGGGCCCTAGCAACTGCTGTATGGTGCCCGGCCCGCTCTTCCTTCGCAAGCGAATGAAAAAACTGAACCGATCTGTCGCGTAGGTCTTCGCACCCAGGATGGGTATAAATGTCACCTGCATAGTTAGGTGGAAGAAACTCACTCGTAAGATGTCTAAACAGGTCATTCGGCGTATACCCTTTGTGTGATCTTGTAAATCTGATGACCATATTGCGCGTAAACGCGGGACCGCTTTCTGCTTCGTGTAACGATCGTACTAAGGCCATGATCTCAACGTCAGACCGGCGTCCATAGAATTCGGCAAGTAGCGGAGCAGTCAAACCGAGCTTTAAGGCTGCTCGGCGTTCGTTATCATCCAACTGATCAAGCATCAATTGTGCTTGATGTTCTGGCAGCGCTTCGCGTAAAGCATCTAGCTGTCGCTTTGAGATATCTGCTCCGAGTGCAAGTTGATCCCAAACATCGCCCATGTTGCCTCCTGAATCTTCTTTGCCTTATCGGACTAGTCTGGGAAGGACGCGAACTTGATGTTCCCGCTCCAAGAACCCCGCAAACGGGTTCAGGGACCTCACATGCTTGAGGCTGGAGGGGACTTCGTCGAGGAGCTTGGGGGAGGCAACAACCACGGCCAAGGCACGAGCTCGGGAAACCGCCACGTTGAAGCGGTTGGCGGAGAGGACGAAGTCCGCCCCATGGCGGGCTCCTTGCACAGAGGCGCGCGTCATGGAGTAGATCGCGACTGGAGCTTCGTCGCCTTGCGCCTTGTCTACGGTCTGGATGCGCACAAATGGACGCAGGTCCACACCATCCGGTCGGTTCATCCGCTCTCCTAGGGCGAACTCGATTCGCTCCACTTGCGCGCTGTACGGGGCGATGATCAGGATGTCGGGATTTGGTGCGAGCAGCGGATCTTCGCCCTCTTCTTGTGCAGCAGACGAGAAGCCCGTGACGGAACCATCATCGTGCGTGATCGTGCCGCGTGTGACAAGCATATGAACGTATTCGGCGATCCGCTCGGCCTCTTCAAGGGACCATGAGCCTTCATGGTTGTGATCCACGTTGAGGTACACAAGCGGCGGAAGTGACGCGCCTTCACCGTCAAGTGTGACCGTCTGTTGTGCTTGCGCTGGCGATGCTGCGGCAAGGCGGCCTTCATAAAAGGTGTCACCGATGAAGTCGGCGATTCCGGGATGTAGTCGATAAGTGCGCTCAAGGAAGACTCCATCTGCCGGCTGCACCGTTTGAACGTCATCACCGAGCCAGTGCGCCATGGTTGAGATGCCAGACGGACCTGGCGGGTGATGACCTTGTGTCACCATCGGCAACTGCTGCGGATCACCGAGCAAGATGATCTTCTTTGCACATCGCGAGATGCCCACAAGATCTGCCATGGAGTACTGACCGGCTTCGTCCACAATCAGCACGTCAAACGCGTCAATCACCGCTTCATGTGAAAAGGTGTATCGCGTGCCGCCGCATAC
>Ga0194121_10006980_pt1 | contig 14890 bp, 11 predicted proteins | sample TA2MahCa50mmetaG_FD_148609 | JGI IMG/M metagenome (GOLD analysis project Ga0194121, IMG submission 148609) | Freshwater microbial communities from Lake Tanganyika, Tanzania - TA2015020 Mahale Deep Cast 50m | ecosystem: Environmental > Aquatic > Freshwater > Lake | place: Tanzania: Lake... | reverse complement strand
GCCGACGAGGTCGCCTTCGTGTCGACCGCCCACGACGCGGCGGTCGCGCGCGCCGCCGCCGCCGCGCTCGCCGCCGCGCTCGACGACCTGCGCGACGACCCGACCCTGCGTGCGGCAAGCTGATGCCGTGACCGCTCCCGTCGCCACTCCTGTCGCCGGCCCCTCGCCGATCGCCCGCGCCGATGACGTGCGCGCGCGCCGCTTCCGCCGCGCGCGGCTCGTCCTGTTCGGCGTGGTCACCCTCTGCCTGGCGCAGATCGGCTGGTGGATCTATTTCCAGGTGCGCGAGAGCGGCCGCGACCGCGCCAACGCGATCGCGCTCGGCGATGCGCCGGCGCACGCCGATGCCGTGCGCGCCAGCCGCGTGCGCATGGCGGTGGCGGAAGGCGGCTTCCTTGCCGCCGCGGTGATCGGCGGCGTCGTGCTGATCTGGTGGCTGATGCAGCGCGAGCTGAAGCGCGAGCACGAGCAGAACCAGTTGCTCGGCGCCTTCGGCCATGACTTCCGCTCGCCGCTGACCGCGATCAGGCTGGCGGCACAGACGCTCGAACTCGACCGCAGCGATGCCGCCGAGCGCGCCGCCACCATCCGCTCGCTGCTGCAGAACGCGCGCCGCCTCGAGGAGCTGGTGGAGAACGTGCTGGCGGCGGCGCGACTGCACGCCGGACGGATCACGATGGCGCCGCAGCCGGTCGACCTGGCGGCGGAGGTCGAACTCGCGCTGGCGGCGCGGGACGGCCTGCTGGCGCAGCGCGGCGCGACGCTGGTGCGCCGCCTCACCGGCGGACTCGTGGTCATCGCCGACCCGGTCCTGCTGCAGAGCGCGCTCGGCAACCTGCTCGACAACGCGCTCAAGTACGGCGGCGACGCGCCGCACCTCACGCTGCGAGTCGAGCGCGAGGGCGACCGCGCGCTCGTCGCCGTGACCGACCGCGGCGCGGGCTTCGAGCCGAGTCACGCGCTCCACCTGTTCGACCGCTTCCAGCGCGGCGACGCCGAGCGCGACCGTAGCCGTCCCGGGCTCGGGCTCGGCCTCTGGCTGGTGCGCGAGATCGTGGCGCTGCATGGCGGGACCGTCGCCGCGCACAGCTCCGGGCCCGGCACCGGCGCCACCTTCAGCTTCGTCCTGCCGCTCGAGGACGGCGCCGCGCCGCCTTCTCACGGAGGCGCGCCATGACCACGGCTCTCGCCGCCCGCGTCCTGCTGGTCGAGGACGAGCCCGACATCGCCCGATTGATCCGCGTCAACCTCGTCCACGACGGTCACCTGGTCGAACAGGTCGCCGACGGCATGGACGCGCTGGCGCGCGCCGAAGTCGGCGGCTTCGACCTCGTGGTCCTCGACGTGATGCTGCCGCGCCTCGACGGCTTCGCCTTCTGCGAGCGGCTGCGCGCGGTCGATCCCGACACGCCGATCCTCTTCCTCTCCGCTCTCGGCAGCGCCGCCGACCGCGTGCGCGGACTGCAGGCCGGCGGCGACGACTACCTGGCCAAGCCGTTCGACCTGGCCGAGCTGCGCGCACGCGTCGCCGCCCTGCTGCGGCGGCGTGAGCGCGCCGCCTCACCGATCTACGGCCGCGGCGTGCTCCGCCTCGACGACGTCCGCATCGACCTGAAGAGCGGCGAGGTGGCGCGCGACGGCGCGGTCCATCGCCTGACCGGCAAGGAGTTCGAGATCCTGCGCTACCTCGCCGAGCGGCGCGGCCAGGTGGTGAAGCGCGGCGAGCTGCTCGACCGCGTCTGGGGCCCCGCCGCGGAACCGACCGAGCGCACGGTCGACAACTTCATCCTGCGGTTGCGGCGCGTGCTGGAGCGCGACCCGGCCCGGCCCAAGTGGCTGCACACCCACCGCGGGCTCGGCTACCGCCTCGCCGTCACCGCCGAACCCCGGAGCGACGCATGAGCGACCGACCGCTGCTGCTGCGCGCGTTGCGCGGCGAGACGACCGAGCGCCCGCCGGCCTGGCTCTACCGCCAGGCCGGACGGTACCTGCCCGAGTACCGCGAGCTCCGCGCGCGCGGCACGTTCGCGGCGCTGTGCGCGACGCCGGAGCTCGCCTGCGAGGCGACGCTGCAGCCGATCCGCCGGTTCAAGCTCGACGCCGCCATCGTCTTCTCCGACCTGCTGGTGCCGCTCGAGGGGTTCGGCTGGACGCTCCACCACGGCGACCACGGGCCCGAGGTGGTCGACGGTCCGCGCAGCGCGGCGGAGGCGGCGGCGCACGCGCGCTACGAGGCGAGGGACACCACGGAGGCGCCGGCGCGCACGCTCGCCCTGCTCCAGCGCGCGCTGCCCGCGGAGGTGGCGCGCATCGGCTTCGCCGGAGCGCCGCTGACGCTGGCGCTCTACCTGCTCGAGGGGCGCGGCTCGAAGGGGTTCGAGAAGGGGCGCGCGCTGCTCTGGCAGGACGAAGCGAAGGCGCAGGCGCTGTTCGAGGCGCTGGCAATCGGCGTGGCCGAGTACGCCGCGGCGCAGGTGGCCGGCGGCGCGCAGGCGATCCAGCTGTTCGATTCGTGGGGCGCGCTGCTCGCCGTGGCGGACTGGCGCCGCCTCGTGCTGCCGGCGGCGCGCGAGCTGGTCGCCCGCATCCGGCGCGAGGGCGTGCCGGTCTGCTGGTTCCTGCGCGGTGGCGCCGACCATGCCGCACTGGCGCTCGAGACCGGCGCCGACGCGGTGGCGGTCGACTGGAGCGTCGACCTGCCGGCCTTCGCGCGCGGGCCGGCGGCCGGCCGCGCCGTGCAGGGCAACCTCGATCCGGCGCTGCTGCTGGCGCCGCCCGATGTCGCCGCGCGCCACGTCCGTGCGCTGCGCCGCGCGATGGGCGACCGCCACGGCTGGATCTTCAATCTCGGCCACGGCATCACGCCGGCGGCGCGCATCGAGACGGTCGCGGCGCTGCTCGAGGCAGTGCGCGAGCCGTCCGACGCCGCCGCGCCGCCGGTGACCGCTCGATGAACGCGATGGCGACCATCGCCGACGCCCTGCTCGACAAGTACGGGCGTCAGGGGCCGCGCTACACCAGCTACCCGCCGGCGCCGGCCTGGAGCGAGGGGATCGGCGCCACCGATCTCGCGGCGCGGCTGGCGGAGATCGGGCGCGAGCCGGCCCCGCCGGCCGACGGCCTCGCCGATGCCGAGCTCTACGTCCACATCCCGTTCTGCGCGCGGCTCTGCACCTTCTGCGGCTGCCACACCTTCATCACCCGCGAGCGCGATCCGGTCGTGCGCTGGCTCGCCACGCTGGAGCGCGAGGCCGATGCGGTGGCGCGCGCTGCCGGTCGGCGCCTCTCGATCGGCGGGCTCCACCTCGGCGGCGGCACTCCGACTCACCTCGACCTGGAACAGCTGGCGCAGCTGCTCGACCTGCTCGAGGCGCGCTTCGACTTCGCCGCCTGCCGCGAGCGGGGACTCGAGGTCCACCCGCGCGTGACCAGCGTCGCCCAGCTCGACCTGCTGCGCGCGCGCGGATTCGATCGGCTGTCGATGGGCGTGCAGGACCTCACCCCCGAGGTGCAGGCGGCGATTCATCGCGACCAGACCGCGGATGAGACCGCGGCGCTGGCGGCGCATGCGCGGGCCACCGGCTGGCGCAGCCTCAACGTCGACCTCGTCTACGGCCTCCCGCGGCAGACGCTCGCCGGCTTCGCGCGGACGATCGAGCAGGTGCTGGCGATGGGCGTCGATCGCCTCGCCGTCTACGGCTACGCCCACGTGCCGTGGCTCAAGCGCCAGCAGGGCGCCTTCACCGAGTCGGCGCTGCCCGATCCGCGACTGCGGCGCGATCTGCTCGAACTGGCGCGGGCGCGACTCGCGGACGCCGGCTTCGAGTCGATCGGCTTCGACCACTTCGCCCGCCCCACCGACCGGCTCTTCACCGCCCGCGCCGCCGGCTCGCTGACCCGCACCTTCATGGGCTTCACCGTCCGCCACGCCCGCAACCTGATCGGGCTCGGCCCGAGCGCGATCGGCGAGCTCGGGCCGCTCTACGCGCAGAACGAGCCGGCGCTGGCGGCCTGGGAACAGGCGGTGGCCGCGCGCGGACTGGCGACGCGGCGCGGCTGGCGGCTCAGCGCCGACGAGGCGCTGCGCCGCGACGTGATCCGCGCGCTGCTGTGCGAGCTCGCCGTCGATGGCGCGGCGATCGGCGCGCGCCACGGCGTCGACTTCCGCGACCACTTCGCGCGCGAGCTCGCGGCGCTGCGGGAGATGGTGACCGACGGCCTGCTGGTCGTGGCCGGCGCGCGGCTCGAGCTGACGGCGGTCGGCCGCCACCTCGCGCGCAACGTGGCGATGGCCTTCGATCCGGCGCAGCACGAGGCGGGCGGCGTGAAGCGCTACTCGGCGACAGTGTGACGGCACGCGACGGCAGCAAGAGCGCAGCCGCGCGACCCGCCGGCGCCGCGGAGCGGCCGGTCGGCGTGGTGCTGCTGAACCTCGGCGGGCCCGACCGACCGGAGAGCGTGCGGCCGTTCCTGCTCGAGCTGTTCCGCGATCCCGAGGTCCTGGCGCTGCGCGGCGGCGCGCCGGTCCGCCACGCGCTCGCCTGGCTGATCGCCACGCTGCGAGCGCCGAAGGTGCGGCGCAACTACGCCAGCGTCGGCGGCTCGCCGCTGCTGGCGCGAACGCTGGCGCAGGAGCGGGCGCTCGAGGCGGCGCTGAACGCGGACGGAGCGGGACCGCGGTTCTTGGTGCGCACGGCGATGCGCTACTGGCGCCCGCGCGCGGCGGCGGCGCTCGACGAACTGCTGGCCGCGGGCATCGGGCGGCTGATCGCGCTGCCGCTCTACCCGCACGAGTGCCGCGCGACGACCGGGTCGAGCGTGCGCGAACTCGCGGCGCTGCTGGCGACGCGCGCGCCGACGCTGCCGTGGACGGCGGTGCGGAGCTTTGCGCGCGACGGGCGCTACCTCGACGCGCTCGCGCGCTGCGTCGAAGAGGGGATCGCGACGGCGCGGGCGGCGGCGGGCGCGGCGGAACCGCTGCTGCTCTTCTCGGGACATGGGCTGCCGCTGCGGATCGTCGCGGACGGCGATCCCTACGTCGCCGAGATCACGGCGACGATCGCCGGCGTGATGGCGCGACTGCGCGACTTCGGCGGAATCCACCGACTCTCCTGGCAGAGCCGCGCCGGTCCGGTGCGCTGGCTCGGGCCGACCACGGAAGCGACGCTCGGCCGGCTCGGCGCCGCCGGGGTGCGCGCCGTGGTGATCGTGCCGATCAGCTTCGTCTCCGACCACATCGAGACGGTCCACGAGATCGACGTCGAGCTGGCGGAGGTGGCGCGCGCCGCCGGCATCACGACCTTCGTGCGGACGCCGGCGCTCGACGTGCGCGCCGACTTCATCGCGGCGCTCGCGGAGCAGGTGCGTGACGCCCGGCGATGAGCCGGCGTGCGACCTGGCCGTCGTCGGCGGCGGACTCGCCGGGCTGGTGGCCGCGTGGCGCGAGCGGCAACGCGATCCGGGCGCGCGCGTGGTGCTGCTCGAGGCGGGAGCGCGGCCGGGCGGCGTGGTGGCGACCGAGCGGATCGACGGCTTCCTGGTCGAGCGCGCCGCCGCCTCGATCCGGCGCGGTGCCGACGCGATCCATGCGCTGATCGAGGAACTCGGGCTGTGCGAGGAGCTGGTCGCCGCCGATCCGGCGGCGGCGGCACGGCGGTTCGTGCTCCATCGCGGGCGGCTCTGCGCGGCGCCGGCGGGAGTGCGCTCCCTGCTGTCGACGCCGTTGCTGTCGGCCGGCGCGAAGCTGCGGCTGCTCGCCGAGCCGTTCGTGCCGGCGCGACCGCAGGCGGACGAGACGGTGGCGCAGTTCGTCGCGCGGCGCTGCGGGGCGGGCCTGGTCGCGCCGCTGCTCGACGCCGTCGTGACCGGGATCTTCGCCGGCGACGTCGAACGACTGGAGGCGGCGAGCGCGTTCCCGCGCATGACCGCGCTGGAGCGGCGCCACGGATCGCTGCTGCGCGGCGCGTTGGCGGCGCAGCTTGGCGCGGCGGGGCGAGCGGCACGGGCCGCGCGAACGGGGCGACCGGCACTGACGGCGTTGCGCGGCGGGATGCAACAGCTGGTCGATCGGTTGTGCGAACGGCTTGCCGACGCTGCCGTTGCCATCCGCTGCGGCGCTCGTGTCGTCCGGCTGGCGCGGGAGGCGGACGCGTGGCGGATCGCGCTCGCCGGCGGCGAATCGCTGCGGGCGCGGCGGGTCCACCTCGCGGCGCCGGCGTGGGCGGCGGCGGAGTTGCTGCGGCCGGTCGACGCCGCGCTCGCCGCGGAGTGCGCGGCGATCGAGGCGGCGCCCCTCGCAGTGGTCGCGATCGGCGTCGCCCGCAGCCAGGTGAGCGGCGACGTCGATGCGCTCGGGTTCCTCGTGCCGCGCGCCGAGCGCCGTGCGCTGCTCGGCGTGCTCTGCGAGAGCAGCCTCTTCCCGGGCCGGGCGCCCGCGGGCCATGTCCTGCTGCGCGCGATGGTCGGCGGCGGACGGGTCGCGCTGCCGGAGAGTGCCGCGGCGATCGCGCGACTCGCGTTCGAGGAGGCGGCGGAGGCGCTCCGGATCGCGGGTGCGCCGCGCCTGCTCGCTGCGTTCCCCCACCGACCCGGCATCCCGCAGTACCGCCCCGGCCATGCCGCGCGCGTCGCGCGGGTCACGGCGCGCGTCACGGCGCAGCCGGGCCTCTCGCTCGGCGGCTGGTCGTGGTCGGGCATCGCGCTCGACGATCGCGCGCGCGAACCGGCACCGCCCGCGGTCACTCCTCGAGCGTGATGCGCAGGGCGTCGGCGTCGAGGGCGCCGCCGCTCGCCACGCCGCTGGTCGAGAGCTTGAGATAGAGCGTGCCCTCGTCGTCGAGGTAGTTCGCCGGATTCACCGTGATCGTCGCCGACACCTGCTCCATCGCCGACGACGTGATCGAGCGCGACCAGAGCTGCACCCAGCTCCCGTACGGGTAGCTCCAGCTGCTCCAGTCGTAGATCCAGAGCGTCTCGGTCGCGCCGTTCGCGCTGGTGTACGCCCGCGTGAAGTCGATGGTGATCCTCTTCGGGGCGCGCTCGGCGATCTTGCGCACCGGCAGTTCGCAGTAGATCTTGCCGCCGCTCTGCGTGCAGTTCAGCAGGTCGCCGTCGGCGCGGTACAGCTCGAAGAAGCCGCCGGTGACGGTGCCGCCGTAGGTGCCGCAGTCGGTCGGCGCGTAGGTCGAACCCGGGCCGTCGTCCCAGTCGATGGCGCCGATCTGCGTCCCGTTCACGTCGAGCGCGAAGCGTGGCGCGATCGTCCCGCCCGACGGCGCCCGCAGCCCGCGCCGGCTCGCCGCCACCTCGCGGCGGCCCTGCCGGAACAGCGGGAGGCGCGTCATGCCGGCGTGCGCGATCACCTTGTTCGGCTGCTCGAAGCCGACGCCGAAGAAGCGGACGTGGTGGCGCGGATCGCGCAGCGACAGCGTCGGGTCGAGCGTCCGGTCGCCGCCGACCGGCGCGACGAAGAGGAGCCGCGCCGGCTTGCTGCCGCTGGTCACGCCGGTCACGCGATCGACGGCCGCGTCGCAGTCGATCCGACCGTAGCCGGTGTACTCGCCCCACGGTGGGTGGAAGGTCGACCGCGCGGTGTCTTCGAGCGCCGCCCGGATCTGGGTGGCGGTCGCTGCGGGGTTGGCCGACCAGAGCAGCGCCGCAAGCCCGGCCACGTGCGGCGTCGACGCCGACGTCCCGGCGAATCCGGTCGTGTAGCCGCCGACGGAGGTGGTGGCGACGCCGACACCCGGCGCGGCGACGTCGACCCAGCTGCCGTAGTCGGTGAACCAGGTCGGGTTGTTGGCCGAATCGGTGGCCGCCACGGCGATGACGTTCTCGTAGGCGCCGGGGTAGTAGGGGATCACCGACAGCGAGTTGCCCGCCGCCGCCACCAGCACGACGCCGTGCTTCCAGCAATAGTCGATGCCGTCGCGCTCGGCGGCGGTCACGCCATCGCTGAAGAAGCTCATCGAGATCACCTTGAAGCCCATGTCGGCGCAATAGAGGTAGGCCGGCACGGTGGCGGAGTCGTAGAAGTAGCCCGAGTCGAGCGCCGCCTTGATGCCGGCCACCCGGCACAGCGGCGCCACGCCGGTCACGCCGATCGCGTTGTCCTGCACCGCCGCCACCACGCCGGCGCACAGCGTCCCGTGGCCGTACGCGTCGTCGGGATTGCCGTCGCCGTAGGCGAAGTCGTAGCCGTTCACGTCGTCGACGTAGCCGTTCAGGTCATCGTCGATGCCGTTGCCGGCGATCTCGCCCGGATTCACCCAGACGTTGGCCGAGAGGTCGGCGTGGCTCGTCGCGAGCCCGGTGTCCATCACCGCGACCACGACCGAGCTCGAGCCCTTCACCGTGTCCCACGCGAGGTCGGCGGTGATGTTGGTCAGGTGCCAGTGGTACGCCCAGTAGGGATCGTTCGGCACGTAGGCGAGCTTCCGCGCGCGATCGAGGTCGGCGCGCTCGATCCGCGGATCGGCGGCGTAGCGCTCGCGCAGCTCGAAGTTCCGGCCGGCGGGGACGACCAGCACCTGCCAGCCGATCTGCGGCAGGTCGTGGAGCACCGTCGTGCCGAGCTGCTCATGCAGCGGCGCCACCGCCGGCGCGCCGGTGCCCGGAGCCAGCTTGACCAGCAGGCGCGCCGGGTGGATCGGCGCGTCGGCGGGCGGACCGGCCGGCGCGACGACCGCTGGCGCGGCACCCGCGGCGGCGGTGGACTGCGCCACCGATCGCGCCGCGAGCGCCAGCGCGGCGAGCGTGGCGGCGCAGACGAAGCAGAACGCACGGCGACGCAGCGACATCGGCGACTCCTCGGCCCGGTCCGGAAGCGCGCGGCGGGCACCCGTGGCGCGGTCTCGCGCGCCCGCCCCGTCCCGGATCGTCATGGCGGGAGGCGACGCTACGCGGGGGAGGCCGCAGCCGCCAGACCACTGCCCGCCCCGCCGTCCTGCAACCGCTCGAAGATCGGCTTGAGCTCGGCCTCGACCAGGGTCTCCTTGGCCAGCAGCTGCTTCGCCGCGTCGAGCAGCACCGGCTGGTGGCTCTCGAGCAGCTTGCGCGCGCGCTGGAAGGCGCGGTCGACCAGGCCGCGCACGGCGACATCGACCTCGCGCGCGGTGGCGTCGGCCATGTCGCGCCGCGCCGCGAACGGATTCTGCTGCTGCAGGAAATGGCCGACGTCCTCGTCGTAGCTCACGTGGCCGAGTTCGGTCATGCCGTAGCGCGCGACCATGCTCCGCGCGATGCGCGTGGCGCGTTCGAGGTCGTCGGCGGCGCCGGTCGAGAAATGGCCGTAGACGAGGTGCTCGGCGGCGCGACCGCCGAGCAGCACGGCCATCTTGCTCTCGAGCTCCTCGCGCGTCATGAGGAAGCGGTCCTCGGTCGGCCGCGAGATGGTGTAGCCGAGCGCCCCGATCCCGCGCGGGATCACCGACACCTTGTGGACCGGATCGCTGCCGGGGGTCGCCGCCGCCACCAGCGCGTGGCCCATCTCGTGGTGCGCGACGATCGCGCGCTCGCGCTCGTTCAGGATGCGGTTGCGCTTCTCGAGACCGGCGACGATCCGCTCGACCGCGACGGTGAAGTCGTTCAGCTCGACCATGTCGCCCTTGCGCCGGGTCGCGACCAGCGCCGCCTCGTTGCAGAGGTTGGCGAGGTCGGCGCCGGTGAATCCCGGCGTCAGCGACGCCACCTGCTCGACGCTGACCGAGCTGCCGACCTTCACCTTCTTCAGGTGCACCTCGAGGATCTGCATGCGGTCGCGATGGTCGGGCCGGTCGACCAGCACCTGGCGGTCGAAGCGGCCGGCGCGCAGCAGCGCCGGGTCGAGGATCTCGGGGCGGTTGGTGGCGGCGAGCAGCACGATGCCGGCGCGCGGGTCGAAGCCGTCGAGCTCGACCAGCAGCTGGTTCAGCGTCTGCTCCTTCTCGTCATGGCCGCCGTACATCGGGCCGGCGCCGCGCGCCTTGCCGAGCGCGTCGAGCTCGTCGATGAAGATGATCGCGGGCGCCTTCTGCTTGGCCTGCTCGAACAGGTCGCGCACGCGCGCCGCGCCAACGCCGACGAACATCTCGACGAACTCGGAGCCGCTGATCGAGAAGAACGGCACGCCCGCCTCGCCGGCGACGGCGCGCGCCAGCAGCGTCTTGCCGGTGCCCGGCGGGCCGACCAGCATCACGCCGCGCGGCATGCGGCCGCCGAGCCGCCCGTGGCCGACCGGATCCTTCAGGAACTCGACGATCTCCTTCAGCTCGTCCTTCGCCTCGTCGACGCCGGCGACGTCGGCGAAGGTGACCTTGGTGTCGCTCTCGACGTAGACGCGCGCCTTGCTCTTGCCGATGTTCATGAAGCCGGCCGCGCCCTTGCCGCCCATCTGGCGCGAGATCATCATCCAGAGCATCACGAACAGCCCGATCGACAGGATCCAGAACACGACCGACGAGGCGGCCGACGGCGGTTCGCCGCGGAACGCGACGCCCGCCTTCTTCAGCTGCTCCGCGAGCTCGAGCTGCACGCGCGCCGTGGCGAATGGCTGCTTCTGCCCGCTGGCGGGATCGACCAGCACCCCGCGCAGCTCGTCGGGCGCCACCACCACCTGCTCGACCCGGCCCTCGGCGAGCGCCTTGTTGAACTCGTCGTACGAGATGCGGACGGTGGCGGCATCCCCCATCAACTGGTGCAGGAACAGCACCGCGGTGATGGCCGCGATCAGGAAGAGGAAGTTGAAGCGGATCCGCTTCTTCGGCTCGGGCGGTCGCGGGGGGGTCGGCACGCGGGAGGTTCTTTCCGGGTCAGCCGTGACGGTCAGGGAGAAGACGGCAGAGTAGCGCCCCCGGGTCGGGCTACGCCGTCGGAGTGCGGGCGGCGCCGCCGACCGCCGGCTCATCCGGTCGTCCGGCGCGGCGGCTCAGCAACGTCCGCAGCAGCACCAACCCGACCAGCGGGATGCCGATCCACCAAAGCAGCTGCAGGAAGCGGGGCAGTGCCGTCGATTGCTGCGCGTCGAGCACCAGCCACGCCGAGTAGGCGGCATAGCCGGCCAGGAACACGATCCCGTGAGCGCGCCCGATCCGGAGACCGCGCGCCACCGCGCCGAGCAGCAGGAGCGACGTCGCGATCATCACCGGGGCGTCGACGGTCCGCACCTGCGGCGAGATCGCCACCGAGCCCGCGCCGACCGACGAGATCCCGAGCACGCCGAGGACGTTGAACACGTTGCTGCCGACCACGTTCCCGACCGCGATCTCGCGATGACCGCGGATCGTGGCCAGGATCGAGGTCATCACTTCGGGCAGCGACGTCCCGGCGGCGACGATGGTGAGGCCGATGACCAGTTCGCTCACTCCCATGGCCTGGGCGGCGGAGACGGCACCCTGCACGAACCAGTGCGAGCCGAGCACCAGCAGGCCGAGCCCCGCCACGATCCACGCCAGGCTCGCGTTGCGCGCTCGCGCCGGGTTCGCACCGGCTGCGGCGACGGTGGCCGCCGGATTCGCGGCGCCCGTTTCGGCTCCACTCGTTGCCGCCGCCCTGCGCTCGCGCCGGACCGCGTACCACGTGTAGGCCGCCAGTCCGCCGATCAACAGCGCGCCCTCGAACCACTGCACGCTTCCGTCGCGCCCGAGCAGCGCCGCCAGCAACGCGCTGCCGATCATGAGCGGGATGTCGATCCAGGCCAGCGTGCGACCGACGAACAGCGGCGAGATCGCGGCGCAGGCGCCGAGGATGAAGAGCACATTGAAGATGTTGCTGCCGACCACGTTGCCGACGGTGACATCACCGCGGCCATCGATCCCGGCGATCACGCTGACCGCCAGCTCCGGCGCGCTGGTCCCGAAGGCGACGACGGTGAGGCCGATCACGAGCGGCGACAGCCCGACGAGCGCGGCGAACCGGGCCGAATGGCGCACCAGGAGTTCGCCGCCGACCAGCAGGGTGATGAACCCCGCAGTCAGCAGTCCGATCACTTGCCAATCCACTCCGACTCCCTCGGTGTCCGTGAACCTGGTGGCATGAAAGCGGCGCGCCGCGACCACGGGCAGCCGCCGGCCGGGCCGAACGCGCCCGGGGACCGTTCGCCCGCTCTCAATGGGTGGGCCGGGACAATCGCACTTGCAGGGCGTCCGCCTCCGCCGCCGACGAGCAGCCGACGCCGAGATCGCGCAGCAGCCCGTCGGAGAGGCCGTAGATCCAGCCATGCAGGTGGAGCGGCCGGCCGAGCCGCCACGCTTCCTGCACCACGCCGGCCCGGCCGAGGTGGCCGACCTGCTCCATCACGTTCAGCTCGCACATCCGATCGATGCGCGCCTCGCCGGCGAGGGCATTGACCTCGGGAGCATGGTGATGCCAGAGATCCTGCACATGGCGCAGCCAATGATCGATCAGACCGAGCGGCCGGCCTTCGAGTGCGGCGCGCACGCCGCCGCAGCCGTAGTGGCCGCAGACGATCACGTGCTTCACGCGCAGCACGTCGACCGCGTACTGCAGCACCGTCAGGCAGTTGAAATCGGTGTGCAGGACCTGGTTGGCGACGTTGCGGTGGACGAAGACCTCGCCGGGCAGCAGCCCCACCACCTGATTGGCCGGGACGCGACTGTCGGAGCAGCCGATCCAGAGGTACTCCGGCGCCTGCTGGCGGGCGAGCCGGGCGAAGAACTCGGGGTCGGACGCGGTGATCTTCCGCGACCAGTTGCGATTGTTCTCGAACAGCTTGGGAAGCATGCGCATGGCGGCAGCGTAGCGCGCCCCGGTCCGACGAATCGTCCCTGCGACGATTCGTCGGACCGGCCCGTGGAGCCTTCCCGGGCTCAGAGGATGTCGAAGATCTCCGCGAGCGCCGGCGTCTTCGCCCGGTAGTTCGCGCCGATGGTGAACGGCGTGTTCCAGGGCAACTCGCCCTTCTCGGCCAGCAGCCCGAGCCCCACCGCCGCGAAGCCGCGCCGCAACGCCGGCTGCCGGACGTCGCCGAGGATCGCCAGCAGCGGATCGACCGCCTCGCGATCGCCGATCAGCCCGAGCGACTGCGCCGTCGCCGAGGTCTCCCCCAGCGTGTCGGCCTGCTTCAGGTTCTCCACCAGCGCCGCCACCGCCTGGCGATCGCCGAGCAGCCCGAGCGCGCGCGCCACCTGCAGGCGCAACGTCGGGTCGAGCCCCTTTGCGGCCATCGCCGCCCGCAACGGTTCCGCGGCATCGCGCGCATCCATCAGGCCGAGCCCGATCGCGACGTAGCTCTTCAGCACCTGGTTCTTCTCGTCTTCGAACAGGTCGAGCAGCTGGCCGCGCGACTCCTTCGCGTCGGCGAGGCCGAGGGCCACGGCCGTCGCCGCCCGATGGCTCGGGTTGGAGAGGTTCGTGAGCTCGTCGGTCAGCTTGCCCTGCGCCTCGGCCAGCAGCGCCTTGTCGACGCGGGGATTGCGCGCCCAGACGCCGAGCGCGATGGCGCCCCACGGCACGCCGGTGATCGGCCGCGCGTGCTGCAACTCGCGCACGAAGCGCTGCTGCAGCGCGCGCTGCTGCTCCGGATGCGCGGCCGGGTCGGGGTCGCGGCGGCCGATCTCGGCCAGAGCCATCACGGCGAAGCGCCGGGTCTGCTCGTCGCCGACGCGCGCCGCCGCACGACCGAGCGCATCGACCACCTCGACGTCCTCGATCGACGCGATCCGTCCCAGCGCCACCGCGCACGAGCGCAGCAGGTCGAGGTCGGTCTTGTCTGAGAGGAGCCGCTCCACCAGCATCGGCAGCGCCGCGCGCGCTGCGGCGCCCTCGGCCTGCTCGGCCAGTTGCGCCAGCGCCAGCGGCGCCTGTGCGCGCACGACGCTGGCGCTGACCGGACTGCCGCCGACCGCGGCCGAACAGGCGGCATTCCTTGCGGAAGCGGCGCTTGACGGCGCCGGTGCGAGCCACGAGCGGCGCGTCGACGCGCTGCTCGCCTCGCCGGCGGCGGCCGAGCACCAGGCGCGGCTGTGGCTCGACGGCGCACGCTACGGCGACACCCACGGCTATCACCTGGACAACGAACGTTCGCTCTGGCGCTGGCGCGACTGGGTGATCGACGCGTTCCGCCGCAACCTGCCGTTCGACCGCTTCACGCTCGAGCAGCTCGCCGGCGACCTGCTGCCCGACGCCGACGCCTCGACGCGCCTCGCCACCGGCTTCCTGCGCTGCAATCCGACCACCGGCGAGGGCGGGCTGATCGAGGAGGAGTACCTGGTCAAGTACGCGGTCGACCGGGTCAACACGCTCGGCACCGTCTGGCTCGGCCTCACGCTCGGCTGCGCGCAGTGCCACGACCACAAGTTCGACCCGATCTCGCAACGCGACTACTTCGGGCTGTTGGCCTGCTTCAACGGCCTCGCCGACAAGGGCAGCGACGACAACGCGCTGGTGCCGGCGCCGGCGATGGCGGCACCGCTGCCGGGCCAGGCGGAACGGCGCGAAGCACTGGCCGCGGCGCTGGCGCGGGACGACGCGGCGCTCGCGGCGCTGCCCTTCGAGCCGCTGGCGCTGCTGCAGCGGCGCGCGCAGCACGGGACCGTGCGCGAGCCGCTGCCGGACGGCTCGCTCCTCGCGGTCGGCCCCTCCCCCGCCAGCGAGGTCGAGACGTTCGAGTTCGGTGAACTGCCGCGCGCGATCGCCGCGCTGAAGCTCGAAGCGCTGACTGATCCGGCGCTGCCGGGCGGCGGGCCCGGCCGCTTCGAGAACGGCAACTTCGTGCTGACCGGCCTGGCCGCCGAGTTCGTCGCGCCCGACGGCAGCGCGACGCCGCTACCGCTCGTGCGCGCCATGGCCGACCACGCGCAGGCCGACTTCCCGATCGAACGGGCGCTCGACGGCGATGCCGCGAGCGGCTGGGCGATCCTGCCGCAGCTCACGAGCCATCACGCCTGGCTGCTGC
>Ga0194121_10006979_pt1 | contig 14891 bp, 16 predicted proteins | sample TA2MahCa50mmetaG_FD_148609 | JGI IMG/M metagenome (GOLD analysis project Ga0194121, IMG submission 148609) | Freshwater microbial communities from Lake Tanganyika, Tanzania - TA2015020 Mahale Deep Cast 50m | ecosystem: Environmental > Aquatic > Freshwater > Lake | place: Tanzania: Lake... | reverse complement strand
ATGATTCCTCCGCTGGGATTCGCGATATGCTAACCGGCGATCGCCTGAACGACCAATCGTTGGACCACGCATGACCGTTCGCTACAACCTGGCGCAGATCAACGTCGCCAAACTTCGTGCCCCCCTAGATGACCCGGCGATGGCCGATTTCGTCGCGCACCTCGATACGGTGAACGCCGAGGCCGAGAAAGCGCCGGGCTTCGTGTGGCGGCTCAAGGACGACAGCGGCAACGCCACCGCCATCCGGCCGCTCGGACCCGACCAACTGATCAACATGTCGGTTTGGAAGTCGATCGGCAGTCTCGAACGCTTCGTCTACAAGAGTGCGGCCCATGTCGCGATGATGAAGCGCCGCGCGGAGTGGTTCGTGCCGATGGATGATGCGGTCATGTGCCTGTGGTGGCAGGACGTGGACACGCAACCGACCGTCGATGAAGGCCTGCTACGACTGGAACAGATCCGGATGTTCGGGCCCTGCCAGGGCGCGTTCACGTTCCAGTTCCGCGTCCCGCCGCCGGGCATGGGGGACGACCACTAGGCGTTGACCGACGTCATAGTCCCCGGCGCCGGACCGGGGTTCTCTGGCGTCATGCGCGCCATGGTGCTGCACCAAGCCGGACAAGCTCTGCGCGAAGTCCACCGCGACGTGCCGACCCGCCCGCCCGGGCACGTCCTCGTTCGCGTCGCGGCCTGTGGAGTCTGTCGCACCGACTTGCATGTCGTCGATGGCGAACTGCCCGGCTCACGCCTGCCGCTGGTTCCCGGACACGAGATCGTCGGCTACGTCGTGGAAAGTGACGCTGGCAGCCGCTTTCGACGGGACCAGCGGGTCGGCATCCCCTGGCTCGGTTCGACCTGCGGTGACTGCCGCTACTGCCGGGCGGGCCAGGAGAACCTCTGCGAGGCCGCACGCTTCACGGGCTACGACCGCGATGGTGGCTACGCCGACTATGCGATCGCCGATGAACGTTTCTGTTTTCCGTTGCCCGGCCCCTTGGACGACGCGAGTGCGGCACCCCTGCTGTGCGCTGGCCTGATCGGCTACCGGGCGCTGCGCAAGTGTGGCGAAGCCCGCACCATCGGGCTCTACGGTTTCGGGGCGGCGGCGCATATCGTCACGCAGGTCATGGCCTACGAGGGCCGCAGCACCTTCGCGTTCACGCGACCCGGTGACGATGCGGGGCAATCCTTCGCGCGGTCGCTCGGGGCAGCCTGGGCCGGCGCTTCGAGCGAGGTCCCTCCGGAACCCCTCGACGCCGCGATCCTGTTTGCGCCGGTCGGTGCCCTCGTGCCGCAGGCGCTTCGTGCCGTGCGCCCAGGGGGACGGGTGGTTTGTGCCGGTATCCACATGAGCGACATCCCCGCGTTTCCCTACGAGTGGTTGTGGCGCGAGCGTGAGATCGTCTCGGTCGCCAACCTCACCCGTCGTGACGGCGAGGAATTCCTCGGGCTCGCCCCGCGGATCCCCGTTCGCACGACCATCGAACGGTTTGCCCTTGCGGATGCCAACCTTGCCCTCGACCGGTTGCGGCGCGGCGCCGTGACCGGGGCCGCGGTGCTCGTACCCGAGCTATCGGGGAGTTGATTCCCGGCAGGGGCGGGTCCACGCTTCGAGGGATGGACCGTGAGGGGTCCGACCATGCGCCCATCGACGTTCGCCAGTTCGCTGATCGCCGCCGCATTCCTGTCTGCGTCGGCGACGGCCGCCGACCTCAAGAAGGGGATCGATGCCTTCGTCGAAGGGAACCGCGTCACGGCCTGGCACGAGTTGTTGCCGTTGGCCAAGCGCGGTGACGCGATTGCCCAATATCACGTCGGGATCATGTATGCCCATGGCTTCGGCACCGAGCGCGATCCGGTCGAAGCCAAGTATTGGCTCGAGCAGGCCGCGGCCAAGGGCAATCCCGATGCGATGTTCAGCCTCGGTTTCGAGAGCTATCAGCAGGGGGACTACGCGGGCGCCCTGCGTCTGCTGACGCCCGCGGCCGAACGCGGCGTACCGGTCGCGCAGTACCATCTCGCCCGCATGTATCGCCTCGGGCTCGGCGTGCCCGTCGATCTCGCGCGTGCCGAAAGCTGGGCGCTTCGCGCCGCGCGCCAGGACGTCGAGGCGGCACAGTTCGAACTGGGTGAACTCTACGGACGCGGGGCCTCCGGCCCACCCGATCTGATCCGCTCCTATATTTGGTTCTTTGTCGCCGACGCACGACGCTATCCGGGCGCCGCCGAAAACCTCGAAGCTCTCGCCAAGATCATGGCCCAGGCCGATGTCGATTCCGCTCGCCGCCAGGCCCTCGAGATTCTGTCACGTCGGCCGGGAAATTGAGCAAGATCAAGGTTTTCGGCCACCCCCGGACCATATTCCCAGGGACGCCCTCCTCGAAGCGAAAGGTCGCTCATGTCCTACAAATCGATCCTGGTTCACCTCACCGACGATGTTCGCAACGATGCGCGAATCGAAGCGGCGATGGCCTTGAACGACAAGGCCCATTTGATCGGCCTCTACACGATCATCCCGATGCAGGTGCCGGCCTACGGTATCGCCGAGATCCCACCGCAGTTCTTCGACGAATACGAACAGAACGCGACCGCCAGAGCCAGAGCCGCCAAGGCCCAATTCGAAGACTGGGCCCGGCGCAGCGGCGCTTTGGTCGAGTGGCGGGAGGAGCGTGGCGTGCCGCTCGAAGTACTGCGGTTGCAGTCGCTCTACGCCGACATCACGGTCGTCGGCCAACCGGTCACGGATGGGCCGGCCCACGTTCCCGGGACCGAGGGATTGCCCGGCGATCTCGCCATCGCCACCGGGCGACCCGTGCTCACCGTGCCGCACAGCGGCTCGTTCAAGACGATCGGGCGCACGGTCATGGTGGCGTGGAACGGCAGCCGCGAGTCCGCTCGTGCCGTGACCGACGCCCTGCCGATCCTCCAGCGCGCCAAGACGGTCTACGTCGTCGGCGCCAATCTGCGCAGCAGCGTCCCGGCGCTCGACATCTCGACCCATCTCGCCCGCCACGGGGTCAAAGTCGAGACCAAGACGTTCCACGCCGAGGACACCTCGGTCGGCGCGGCGCTCGTGTCGCAGATCACCGATCTCGGTGCAGATCTCGTGGTGATGGGCGCCTATGGTCACAGTCGGTTCAACGAGTTCGTGTTCGGCGGCGTCACGCGGCATCTGCTGAATCACATGACCGTTCCGACCTTGTTCGCTCACTAGACCCGTGAGCCTCACCGCCGGGACCCCGACGCCACCCGGCGGTGACCACCCACCCGGCGGCGTCCACACGCCGCACCTGCGGCGCAACCTGTCGCTCACGCTGGTGACGCTCTATGGCCTGGGCACGACCATCGGCGCGGGGATTTACGTGTTGGTCGGCAAGGTGGCTGGCGTCGCCGGCTTGCTGGCACCCGCCAGTTTCCTGGTCGCCATGGTCATCACGGCCTTCTCGGCGCTGTGCTTCGCCGAACTGGCCTCGCGTTATCCGCGCAGCGCCGGCGAAGCCCTCTACGTCGCCGAAGGATTACGCTCGCCGTTTCTGTCGCTGGCCGTCGGCCTGCTCGTGGTCCTGGCCGGTGTCGTCACCTCGGCCACGGTCACGCATGGATTCGTCGGCTATCTCGCGGAGCTGCTTCCGGTTCCCAAGGTCGCGACGATCGTAGGCACGATCACGCTCCTCGTGTTGCTCGCGATTTGGGGTATCAAGCAGGCGGTGATCGTCGCCGGGGCATTGACCGTCCTCGAGATTGCCGGGCTGCTGCTCGCCCTCTGGATCGGTCGCGACGCGTTCGGGGCCCTGCCCGAAGCGCTGCCCGCGATGATCCCGACCGGCGAGCGCGCGGCGTTGATCGGGCTCTTGATGGGCACGGTCCTTGCGTTCTTTGCGTTCATCGGGTTCGAGGACCTGGCCAACGTCGCCGAAGAGGTCCGCCATCCACGCACGACCCTGCCTTGGGCGATCGCACTCACGCTCGTCGTGACGACGGTGCTCTATATCACCGTGACCATCGTGATGGTCCTGTCGATCCCGCTGCCGGAACTCGGCGCCTCGGATGCTCCCTTGGCGCTCTTGTTCGAGTGCCGCCCGGACCTGCCGCCCGAGATCATCACGCTGATCAGCCTGCTTTCGATCGTCAACGGCGCGCTGATCCAGATCATCATGGCCTCACGCATGCTCTACGGCCTGGGAGTCATGGGGCGGTTGCCCGCGATCCTCGGACGCGTTCACCCGCGTACGCACACGCCCGTCGTCGCTACCATAACCGTCGGTGTGTTGATCATCGCCTTTGCGCTCGCGGCGCCGATCCTCACGCTCGCCCAGATCACGTCGTTCATCGTGCTGCTGATCTTCTTCCTGGTCGATCTTGCGCTGATGCAGATGAAGATGCGGCGCCATCACGCGCCGGCCGACGTGTTCAGCGTCCCCGCCTGGGTTCCGATGGTCGGAGCGGCCGCCTGTTTCGCGATGCTGGTCTTCCAGGCGCTCGAATTCCTGTTCGTGTGAAAAGAAAACGAGCGAGCGCGGAACCGCGACTCGCTCGTTTCGCCCTGCCGTGGTTGTCAGGGGGGTGGGGACCGGCAGGACCGTTCAGGTTTTCTTCACTTCGATTTTCTTGCTCGCCTTCTTGGCCTCCGGGCGCTTCGGCACGGTGATGTCGAGCACGCCGTTCTTGAACACCGCCTCGACCTTCTCGGCATCGACGTCGTTGGGCAACGTCAAGGAGCGGACGAACTTGCCGTAGCTGCGTTCGATCAGATGATAGTGCTTCTTCTTTTCGTCCTTTTCCGTCTTGCGCTCGCCGCTGATCGTCAGGATGCCGTCGCTGACACTGACTTCGACCTCCTTTTCGCTCATACCCGGGAGATCGACGGCGATGTGCACGGCATTGTCGCTTTCGGTCACGTCGAGCGCCGGCGACAGAAAGGCCTCGCCTCGTTCGGGCACGCCTGAGCCCGCGAAAAACCCTTCGAACAGGCGGTCCATCTCGCGCTGCAAGCTGCGCAGCGGAAAGAGATCGTTACGGCCGCGGCTGCGCCACGGCGTGATGTCCATCAGACTCATGATGCTTCCTTTCCCCAAGAAATCTGGAACTGGTTGTCAATATAGGGGACATGTTCGCGTTCGCCATTGACTCGCATCAACGGCGCGGCGGTTCTTCCGCGGCATGAAGAGAGGACACTCAGGGAGCACCAATGACCCTTCGTACTGTTCGCCTCGAGTTGGCCCGCAGCCGCGAATTTCCTGACGGCAGTCCGGCGCGTGGCTATGAATTCGTCGCGCCGCTCGATGCCGATGGCCACCTCGACGCCGGTGAATGGCGACGCGAGAAGGCCAGGTGCACCGTGCGCCGGTTCTGGCAGGGCGAACCGGACGAGCGCGGCGTGCTCGCGCATGTCGGCAGCGGTTGGCGCTTCGACTATGACCGCCACCGCAGTGACGACGACGAGCCGTTGTTCAAGCTCGACCGCCATACCATCAAGGAAGGCGAGTATCTCTCGGTCACCGAGCACGACGGTGCGCAACGCACCTTCCGCGTCGTCTCGATACGCTGAGGCTCGGACCAGGGGTGGAGAAGCGAACCCAATTCAACGTCTGGTACTTCGTTCTCGCCTTCGCGGGCGTTCTGTTGCTGCAGGCGCTGTGGGGACAGTTTCAGAGGATCGAGCCGCTCCCCTATAGCGAGTTCGTGCGGCAACTCGAATCGGGCAACGTCGCCGAAGTCGCGGTTTCGGACCGGGTCATCCGCGGCAGCCTCAAGACCGCGATGCCATCGGGACGCAGCGAGTTCCAAACGACCCGGGTCGACCCCGAGTTCGCCGAACGCCTCGGCCAGGCCGGCGTGGTGTTCCGCGGCGAGATCGAAAGCACGTTCTGGCGCGACCTTCTGTCCTGGATCGTGCCGGTCGTCTTTTTCGTCGGCGTCTGGTTCTTCGTTTTTCGGCGATTTGCCGATCGTCAGGGCCTCGGCGGCATGATGTCGGTCGGCAAGAGCCGGGCCAAGGTGTTCATGGAGCGCGAGGTCAAGGTCACCTTCGATGACGTCGCCGGCGTCGATGAGGCCAAGAAAGAACTGAAGGAGGTCGTCGCGTTCCTGCGCGAGCCCAGCGTCTACGGCCGCCTCGGGGCACGCATCGCCAAGGGGATCCTCCTGGTCGGTCCGCCAGGCACCGGCAAAACCCTGTTGGCGCGCGCCGTGGCTGGTCAGGCCGGCGTCCCGTTCTTCTCGATCAATGGTTCGGAGTTCGTCGAGTTGTTCGTCGGCGTTGGCGCCGCACGCGTGCGCGACCTGTTCGACCAGGCCCGCCAACATGCGCCCTGTATCGTTTTCATCGACGAACTCGACGCCCTGGGACGGGCCCGTGGCCTGTCCTGGGGCGGCGGTCACGACGAGAAGGAGCAGACGCTCAACCAGTTGCTCGCCGAACTCGACGGCTTCGATCCGTCGACGGGCGTCGTGTTGCTGGCGGCGACCAACCGACCGGAAATCCTCGATCCTGCGCTGCTCCGCGCTGGACGGTTCGATCGTCAAGTGCTGCTCGACCGCCCCGATCGCAAAGGACGCATCGACATCCTCGAGGTCCACCTGAAGAAGGTTGCCGCGTCGGCGGCGGTCGACATGGCCGAAGTCGCGGCCCTGACCCCGGGCTTCACGGGCGCCGACCTCGCCAACCTCGTCAACGAGGCGGCGGTCGTCGCGACGCGGCGGAACGCCGCGCAAGTCGAGATGGCCGACTTCACCGCCGCGATCGAACGAATCGTCGCCGGCCTCGAAAAGCGCAATCGGATCCTCACACCGCTCGAACGCGAGACCGTCGCGGTGCACGAGATGGGACACGCCATCGTGGCGCTGAGCTCGCCCGGCGCGGACGTCGTTCACAAAGTTTCGGTGATTCCACGCGGCATCGGTGCGCTCGGCTACACCATCCAACGCCCGACCGAAGATCGCCACCTGATGACCGAAGGCGAACTACGGATCAAGCTCGCCGTCCTCCTGGCCGGTCGGGCGGCCGAACAACTCGTGTTCAAACGCCTGTCGACCGGCGGGGCCGACGACATGGCCAAGGCCACCAATATCGCTCGCGGCATGGTCATGCGCTACGGCATGAACGCCATTCTCGGGCCAGTGACCTACGACGAGGAGACGACGCCCTTCCTGGGCGACCTCGGGGCGCTCGCCCAGCGGCCGCGGAATTTCTCCGAGGATACCGCCAAGTCGATCGACGAGGCCGTACGAACGGTCGTGAACGATGCCCTCGATCAAGCCACCCGCGCGCTCGTGGCGCGACGCACATTGCTCGACGCCGGCGTCAAGTTGTTGCTCGAACGCGAAACCCTGCTCGAGAACGATCTGGCGCAATTGCTGACGCGCTATCCGGCCACCAGCGCCAGCGATCCTACGGGCCGCGCCGCTTCCTAGAGCTGCACCTCGAACACCACGCCCAGGCGCTTCTGCAGGTCGCGCTTGTTGAGATCGCCGCCCTGCGCCTCGCCGTCGACCACGTTGTCGAGGTTCGAGGTCGTCTCGTTGGTCAGGATGACGATGACGTTGGTGTTCTCCTCGACGGCGAACGGGAATTCGTGCCAGGTGCCGATGTTCATCACGAAACCGGCCGATCCGTCGAAGAGAAACGCCTCGACGGTGTCGACGCTGGGATAGAGGCTCCCCTTCTCGTTCCACGAGCCGTCCGGCATGCGACAGGTCGGCCGGTGCAACACCGCGACGAACGGCTTGCCCATGAGCGGGATGAACGTCTGCGTGTGCTTGTTGTGGTACTCCATCCAACGCACCTGCATCGGACGGGGGTTGATGGTCGCCACCGAGAGCGCGGTGTCGGCATTGGACACGAACTTCGCCGGCTTTCGTACCTGAACGTAGTTCCCGTAGTAGTTCTGCTTGCGCGGCGGCGCCGTCCGCGTCCCACCGATGATGTAGCCATACCCCTCGAGGCTGGCCTCGGTGGCCGGTTTGACCTTGAGGAGCTTCTTCGTCAATCCCGCATCCGCTTCGGCGACCGCCATGACATCCTCCGTTGTGCAGAGCCCGTTTCGGGCATTGTGCCACGATCGGGCAAAATCGGCCATGCGATTGCGCCCGTCCCGGCGGGTCTTGGGCACGTCGGCATCGACGGAAACCGAGCGTCGTCGCCGGCTGCCGCCGTTTCGACGAAGACGCGGGGTAGACCGCCCGAATCGGGATATACTCGGCGCCGGAGCCACGGAGGCGAGCCCATGAAGATGCCCGGTCCCCATGCGATGATGCCCGACACCAATCACGACGAGTCGGCACGGATGAGCTTCGTGTTCCACTTCAAGGAGCACGTGGTCAAGCAGCTCACGCCAGGCAACAAGTTGGTCTACGAGAAGCGCGTCCTGCCCGCGTTCCAGCGCCAGCATCAGCGGGCACCGAAGAACCGCCACGAGGTGCGTGACGAAATGCGCCAGGACGAGTACTGGCAGATGTTCGGGTCGCTGTCGCGGCTCTACCAGGAGCTGAAGCAGGACGTGGGCGAAGCCGTGGCATTTCGCCAGATGGACACGCTCAACGCCCGGGCGCGCGGCCTGCGTCAACGCGCCCGAAAGGCGACGCTCGAACTCGATCCGACGCTGGCGATCCCGCGCTATCAGTCTTCGGTCGACATCCATCTCATGCCGGGCGGGTATCATTCCGAGCGCACGACCGACGACGTCACGGCCGGCGCGATCTACGACCCCGGGGTCTACATGTTCGCGATGGGCGCACTCGGGGACTACAACGACGACATGGGCGTGTCGCTGATTCGATGGTTGCGCCAGAAACGCCCGGACTTCAAACCACGCCGCATCCTGGAGATGGGGTGCGGCGTCGGGCATTCGATCATTCCCTACGCCCTGGCGTTTCCCGATGCCGAGATTCAGGCCATCGACATCGGGGCGCCGGTGCTGCGCTACGGCCAGGCCCGCGCCGAATCGATGGGCAAGGCCATTCACTTCTCGCAGCAGAATGCCGAGCACACGAAGTTCGCCGACGAGTCCTTCGATCTCATCGTCTCGCACATCCTGTTCCACGAGATTTCCTTCAAGGCGGTCTACAACGTCATGAAGGAGTCGCGGCGCCTGCTGCGGAAAGGCGGGCTGGCGCTGCACCTCGACGTGCCCGTACGCAACGATCAACTCGACCCCTACACGGCGTTCATGCGCGACTGGTCGACGCACTACAACGCCGAGCCGTTCTGGGGAACGCTCCACGACATGGACCTCTATGATCCAGCCGTCAAAGCGGGCTTCGCCCGCGACAAGGTGATCCTGGATCACACGCCGCTCGAGGCCGGCAAAGCGGGCAGCATGCTCGCCCAGGGCTGGCATCTGTTCGGCGCCGAACGGTAGGCGCGTTTCGCGATCCCCTCCCGGACAGGGAGGGGGCGGGCGCAGCGAGCGCAGGGGGTTGCTCGCGCGTTCAGCATTCACCCACCCCTGCCCCTCCCTTTCCGGGAGGGGGTTCGTTCACCCGACATGTCCAAGCCCCTCGACCTCGAAGCCTTTCGTGCCGCGGCCCGCTCTCGACCGGTTCAGATCACGCTGATCCTGACCTCGACCCTGACGCCGATGGCCTTCGCGCCCCTGTCGCCGTCGCTGCCGCTGTTGCGCGAGCACTTCGCCGGGATCGAGAACATCGAGTACCTGTCGCGCATCCTGCTCACCGTTCCCTCGGCGATCATCGCGCTGTGCGCGCCGCTGGCCGGGTACGTGATCGACCGCTTCGGCCGGCGTCGCCTGTTGCTGTTCTCGGCGGTGCTCTATGGCCTCGCCGGGGGCTTCGGGCCCGCGGTCGATTCGATCTACTGGATCATCGCCTCGCGCGCGATCATGGGGATCGCCGTCGCCGGCGTGACCACGGCCTCCCAGACGCTGCTTGCGGATTACGTGGCGGGCGTCGACCGCCAGCGTTTCATGGGCATCCGCTCGGCGGCCACCAACTTCGGCAGCGTCGTATTCAACGCCGTGGGCGGGGTCCTCGCGAGCCTCGACTGGCGGGCGCCGTTCCTCGTGTTCCTGGCGATCTTCCTGCTCTTGCCGTTCATGGTGCGCTACCTGCGCGAGCCGCCGACCGACAAGGTCCTGTGGGAGAGCGATGCCGCCACGGGAAGCGCGCCCGGGGCCCCGGTGCCCTACCTGTTCATCGTCATGATCTACGCCCAGACCATGGCGCACAGCATTGCGTTCTTCATGATGCCGACTCAGCTCACGTTCCTGATCCACGACCAGGGCGGTGGCCCGCTCGTCGGCGGCCTGGCGATTTCGATCGCCTCGCTCGGGATCGCACTCAGCGCGCTGGTCTATGCCCGACTGCGCCGTTGGGGCAGCCCGGCCGAGCTGTTCGTGGGGTCGTTCCTCTGCCTCGCGGCGGGCTATTGGATCATCGCGGTCGCCGACTCGATTGCCATCCTCATCTTGGGCGCATTCATCGCCGGCAGCGGTCTCGGCCTGATCTTTCCCAACGGCACCGTCTGGCTGATCGATCGCACGCCCCAGCATGTCCGCGGCCGGGTGCTGGGCGGCTACAGCACCTCGACCTTCCTCGGGCATTTCCTGTCCCCGGTGGTGAGCCAAACCGTCGCCAGCGTGATCGGCCTCCCCTGGACCTTCGCCGCCATGGGCGCGGCCATGGCACTGATCGCCGCCGGTTTCTTCGTCTATTCGTTGAGCGAACGGCGCTGACCTCAGCCGAGCGAGCTCACCGGACTCGCCATCCAGACCGAAACGCGGCGGATCAGCGCCCCCTCGAACTCGAAGAAATTGATGTTGTTGGTTTCCTCACGACGGCCGTCCTTGTAGTTGCGGATGACGTCGAAGCGCGAGACCAGCCACCCCTTGGCGGGATCGGCGACATGCTTGAAGTTGAAGTGCAGGCCGTTGTCGAACACGTCGAGGCGCTTGCGGAAGACTTCCCGGACGGCATCCTTCCCGGCGTTGCGCGCCCCGTGCGTGACGACCTCGAGCACCACGTCCGGCGTCATCAGTTCGACGACCGTGTCGATCTCGCCACGATCGACGCGGCCAAAGTAGGTCTCCGCCGTCTTGATCATGTTTTCGGCCGTGCGCGTCATGCGGATCCTCCGGGGTCGTTGCTTTTCGTTACGTCTCGAGCGGGGCTGCGAACAAGGTGGCGACGGGACGTGGCCGCCCCGGCTCGAACTGGCAAAAGGCCAGGTGATCGAGGCGCGCCTCCAGCGGCAACCACGGATCGGCCAGGGCGGCAATCCCGGCCATCGCCGAACCGAGGATCGACGGCCCGATGTCCTCGGCCAACGTGCAATGGGGAACCCACTGGTCCGCTCGATAGTATGGCCATGGCGTTGCCAGGTCGCGCATCGCCCGGTGATAGGTCTGACAGGCGTTCAGCAGTTCGGACGTGACGCGCGGCGCGAGGAAAGCGACACGGGTCGTCGGAAACAACCCGACGGCCGGAAACGACACGGTGAGCGCCGGCTGACGGCGCGCGAGCTGCGCCAGTCGGTCCGCCAACAGGTCGGTTGCGATCGAGTCGTACACCGCCAGCGTCACATGCGCGCCGATCTCGTAGCGCCGCATGTCGAGGCCGATACTCTGACGGGCCAACGCCTCCCAGACGGCGGCGACCTTTGTCGCCGCATCGGGATCGAGAGAAAGGTAAACCGCCACCGCCACGATGTGCGCTCCAGGTGTTCGCGGCGTGAGCCTAACACGGCCGCGCATTGTCCCGGTGTGCGGCAGTCTGCTACAAGCGAGCCCATGCAAAGCCTTCACCACGACCTGATCGAACGCGCGACCGCCTATGTGCCGACGCTGCGGGCGCGGGCGGCGGCGACCGAGGAACGGCGCAGCGTGCTGCCCGAGGTGATGGCCGACCTCCACCGTCTCGGCCTGATCAAGCATTTTCAGCCGGTGCGTTTGGGCGGTATCGCCGCCCCCTGGGGCATCCAGTTCGACATCGGCCGCATCCTGGCGCACGGCTGCCCCTCGACCGCGTGGATCGCCACGGTGGTCGCCGCCAACAATTGCTACGCCTGCCGCTTTCCGCTCCGCACCCAGGAAGAAATCTACGGCGCAGGCCCGGACGTCCTCGTGACCAACGCTTCGGTGTCGCGCAACGTCGTGGTCAAGACCGAAGCCGGCGGCTATCGCGTCTCGGGTGCCTGGAAATTCGCCAGCGGCATCGATCATTCGTCTTGGGTGCTGATCGTCGGCGCGATCGAGGCGCCGAGTTCCGCCAACTCGCCGGCCGCGCGCCTGTTCATGCTGGTGCCCCGACGCGACTACCGCATCGAAGACAACTGGCACGTCGCCGGCATGCGGGGAACCGGATCCAAGGACATCGTCCTCGAGGGCGCCTTCGTACCGGCCCATCGCACCCTGACCCCGGGAGCGTTCTGGAACGCCGGATGTCCGGGCGGCCAGCGGGGCGATGCTTTCATTTGGCGCCGCGACCTCACCGGCTATTTCGGAACCAGCCTCCTGGGCCCGATCGTCGGCGCCGCGGAAGCGATCCTGGAGACTTACCTCGAGGCGACGCGCACCCGCGTCGGCGTGATGATGGGCGATGCCCCCGCGACGCAGGCCACGGTCCAGATTCGCGTGGCCGAGTCGAGCGCCGAGATCAAGCTCGCCCGCCTCGTGCTCGAGACCCAGATGGCCGAGTTGCGGCGACGTGGCGAGGCGGATGAAGCCTGGACCACGGCGGAGGTCGTCGAAATGGCCAGGGACCGCGCCTATGCGACCCGGCTGTGCCAAGTGGCCGGTGAACGCCTGGTTACGCCCATGGGCGCGCTCGGCATGTTCGACAGCAACCCGGTGCAGCGCTACTGGCGCGATCTCAACGCCGCCGCCACCCAGATCGCCGTCAACTACGATCGCAACCTCGTGCCTTACGGCCGCCTCGCGCTCGGCCTCGACCCTGGCGTCGCCGGCATGTTGTAAGGGTTGCTCCCTACTGGTCAAGCGGCCCGCAAGACCGCAAAATGTGCCTCCTCGTGACGGATCGCCAAGACGCCCAACCATGACGCATTTCCTCGTAACCGACGAAAATCCGACCGGGTACCGGCTCGAAGACATCCTCGGTCTCATCCGCAACGATGTGATCAAGCGGGCGACCAAGATCATGGAGGACGGGAAACCCGAAGCCCGCCACGTGCTCGACAACAACATCAAGATCCTCGGGTTGATCAGCCAGGCGATTGCGCTGGCCGAAGATTCGACCCGCGTCCTCGCCAGACACCTCGGCCCCTCCGTCCCAGGCAAGCCCCGGATCGGCAAGTCCTGACGTGACCACGCCGCCGCGCGAGCCGGGCGAAGGTCTCGCCCGCCACAACGCGCGGGTGGCCCACGATCTGGCCTGCCTCGGCTATCCGCCGCCCGCCTGGGTCAGGCCGCGCGAGCACCCGAGCGGCACCGCGGTCAAGGACGTCGTGGTTGTCGGTGCGGGCATGAGTGGGCTGGCCGCGACCTTCGCCCTCATGAAGGCCGGCATCACCAACATCGCGACCCTCGATCGCGCCACGGCCGGGCGTGAAGGTCCGTGGCTCACCTATGCGCGCATGGAGACGCTGCGCACGCCCAAGGAGATGACGGGGCCGTGCCTTGGAATCCCATCGCTCACCTTCCGCGCCTATTACGAGGCGCGCTTCGGCGCCGCGGCCTGGAGCAGCCTCGGCAAATGCCCGCGACCGTTGTGGATGGAATACCTTACCTGGTACCGCGAGGTGCTCGGCCTGGCGGTCGAGAACGCCACGCGGCTCGTCCGCATCGTGCCCGAGGGCGAGGTGCTCCGCCTCGAAGTGGAACGACGCGGGCAACACGAAACGCGCTACGCCCGCAAGGTGGTGCTGGCGACCGGCCGCGATGGCCTGGGCGGGTTCCGCGTGCCGGTGGCGATCGCCAGCCTGCCCAAGGACTGCTGGGCGACGACGCACGATGCCATCGACTTCGGCGTGCTCCGGGGCAAACGCATCGCCGTCATCGGCGCCGGCGCCACGGCCACCGACAACGCCGCGATGGCGCTCGAAGCCGGGGCCGCCAGCGTGCACATGCTGGTGCGCCAAGCCACCATGCCGCGCACCCACAAGTTCTTGCCCTTCGCAGCGCAGGGATTCGTGCACGGGTTCGTGCAGGCGCCCGATGCCTGGCGCTGGCGCAGCATCCTCACCCCGACGAAGGCGGGGGTGCCGCCGCCGCGCGACTCGCTGCTGCGTTGCACGCGACACGAAAACTTTCACCTTCTGTTCGGGCACGGCCTCAACGGCGCGCGTGTGGGCGAGGACGGCGTCGTGCTCTCGACGCCCAAGGGCTCGCTCGCCGTCGACTTCGTGATCGCGGCGACCGGGTTCCTGGTCAACCTCAACCGCACGCCCGAGTTGGCGCTGTTCGCGGGCGAGATCGCGCGCTGGGGCGATCGCTACGCCCCGCCGGCGGGCGAGGAGCACAAGGAGAACGCCCAGTTCCCCTACCTCGGCCAAGCCTTCGAGTTCACCGAGCGCCGGGCGGGGCAGGCGACGTTTCTGCGCAACATTCATTGTTTCTCGAATGCGGCGAGCCAGTCACTCGGGTTCATCTCGAGCGATGTGCCCGGACTTTCCGAGGGCGCAATGCGCTTGGCCTCCGGCATTGCCGCGCATTTTTTCGTCGACGACGTTGCCCACCACTACGGAGAAATCGAGCACTTCGCCCGCGCCGAATTGCAGGGCGACGAGTGGCGAGCACCATAGCCACCCTCACCCGGCGCTGCGCGCCCTCACCCGCTCGCTACGCTCCCTCACCCGGCGCTTCGCGCCACCCTCTCCCGCTCCGCGGGAGAGGGAAGAGCGCCGAAGGCGCGAGGGTGAGGGCCGCTCCGCGGGAGAGGTCGAACGGGCGGAGCGAAGCGACGACCGTTCGGGTGAGGGC
>Ga0194121_10006974_pt1 | contig 14904 bp, 14 predicted proteins | sample TA2MahCa50mmetaG_FD_148609 | JGI IMG/M metagenome (GOLD analysis project Ga0194121, IMG submission 148609) | Freshwater microbial communities from Lake Tanganyika, Tanzania - TA2015020 Mahale Deep Cast 50m | ecosystem: Environmental > Aquatic > Freshwater > Lake | place: Tanzania: Lake... | reverse complement strand
GTGCTGGCCGATGACAGCACGGCGCTGGCTTCATCCGAATTCGTGAATAATTCACCATGAGCGACGAAATCCACATCCTGGTTCTGGAAGACGACGACGACCTGCGAGAAAATCTTGCCGCCGTGCTGGAGTACGAGGGATTCCACGTGGTGGCGGTGGGGCGTGGCGTCGACGCGGTGGAGCAGGCCCGCGACCACGCGTTCGATCTGGTGGTCGCCGACATCCGCATGAAAGGCATCAGCGGACTCGACGCGCTGGAACAGGTGCGCGGCCACCAGCCGGAAATTCGCAGTCTGGTCGTCACCGGATATTCCACCGAGGCGGACTCCATCCGCGCGATCCGGCTGGGCGTGGGCGAATATCTCAAGAAACCGTTCGACTCCGACACCTTCATGGAAGCCGTGCGCCGCCTCGTGGCGCAGCGCCGCGAGCAGCAAAAGGCGCGCGCCCGCGAGCAGGCGCTGCGGCGCACCACCTTGATCGCGCTGGAAGCGCTGGCCCGCACGCTCAACCCCGGACTGGTCGGCGCCGGCCGACTTGCCGCGCGCCTCGCCGCGGAATGCGGAGCTGCCCCCGAAATTGCCGAGGAGGTCGGGCTGGCGGCCATCGTGACCGGCCTCCAGCGGAGCCATCCGGAAAGCGAGCCGGGGATGCTGCTCGAGGCGCTGTCGCCTGGCGTGCGGCGGATGGCGGCGGAAGCCGCGGACTTCGAGGACGCCGGAGACGGCGCGGCGGTCTCGCTGGAGGCAACCTGCGCGGTGCTGGCGCGCTTCGTCATCGAGTCCGGCAACGCCGCGGCCGTCGCCCAGGCGCATCCTGGCCGCTTTCACGAGACGCTGCTGAACACCCTGGAGCGGCTCTCCGCCGACGATCGTCCCGGCACCCGGAGCGGCGCGCCCGAGGCCGCGGCGGGCCCCAGGCGCGCGCCGACCTCCCGGGCGTGGAGGGCCATGCGGCGGCTCGAACGGGGAGGTCGCCGGGCCGCTGGCCTTGCTGCTCTGCGCCCCGAGCACGTCGACGAGCTGTCCGGGGCGCTCTGGCTGCTGCCCTGGCTGCTCGAGCGCCCGACCCGCGGTGACATCGAGGAGCGCGCGGTGCGACGCCTCATCCGCGACTTCCCCGCCGAAGCGCAGCGGCTGCAGGGCGAATTGTCAGTCTCGGCCCGCGCCGCCATGGCGGACGTCCTCGCGCTGACCAGCGGCGCCCGCGCGCAGGCGATCCTGCAACAGCTCGCGACGGACTCCGACGGCGGCGTGCGCGCGGCGGCGGCCGCCGCACTCCAGAAGCGGGGCGTCGAGGCTCCTCAGGTTCCGCGCCTGCGCATCCACTCGCTGGGCGCGTTCGAGGTGTACCGCGGCGACGAGCGGGTTCCCGAAAGGGATTGGCAGGGCCGCAACGTGCGCCATCTGCTGGCCTACCTTGCGCAGGCGGCGCGCCCGGTGCCGGTGGAGGTGCTGCTCGAGCAATTCTGGCCGGACCACCTGGAAACCGGACGCAAGATCTTAACTGGTCGGTGTCGATCTTGCGCAAGTGCCTGCGCGCCACCGACGGTCCGGACGACTACCTTCTGCGGACGGGGGCGAGCTTGCAGCTCAATCCCGAGCTTCCCCACTGGCATGACCTCACCGGGCTCCACAAGGAGCTGGAGGCGCTTCGCCAGGAGGAGCGCGCCGAGACCGCCATGGGGCACGCGCGCCGCGCGCTGCAGTTGTATCGCGGGCCTTATCTGGAGGACTGCTACCTCGACTGGGCCCTCGACATCCGCAACCAGACCGAGCTGCGCGTGCTGGAAGCGGCGCGCCTCCTGGCCGGCCTGGCGGTCGGCGCGCAGGCGTGGCTGGAAGTCCTGGAGGCCGCGCGGCGCATCCTCGACCTGGATCCGCTCGATCAGGACGCGTACCTGATGTTGATGCAGGCAAACACCTCGCTGGGCCGCGCCGAGGAAGCCGCGCGCCAGTACGAGGCCTGCCGCAAGATGCTCAAGAACGAGCTGGGGATGGAGCCCGGCCTCGACCTGATGCGCGAGCACCAGCGGGCCCTGATCGCGCTGAGCGTGCCCCCGAGTTGACAGGATCTCAAGACTTTCCCGCCAATTCGAAGCCCATCAACCTCCAGGGGGATTTCAGCGCATGCGCAGTTTCCTGATTGTCATCCTGCTGGCCGCCATCCAGATCGGATTGATCGGCACCGCCACGGCCCAGGTGAACGAGAGCCCGTACATCAAGTGGTACAAGTGGGACGACGACGGCAACACCACCCACGTCTACGGCGAGGTGAAGAACCCCGGCACGTTTGACGTGACTTCCCTGGTGCTCACGTTCATCGGCACCGACAACAGAGGCAACCAGATCGCGCAGCAGAGGCAGCGGCTCGAAGGCCCCATCCTGGCCGGCTCGACGGTTTCCTTCGACTTCAACGTCCCCGACACCGGCGAGATCCACCAGTGTATTCTGTACGTGTCGGTGGGCTCGCAGTAACCGGGTTATTCGGTCGGCGGCTCCAACACAAACTCGCGGATCGAGGCCACGGCGATCTCGCCGCTCTTGCGATCGAATTTCGCCTCAATCGCGTGGGACGCATCGGCCACGCTGGATGGATAAGGCGTCCGCAGCACCACCCTGCGGTTCTTGAAATCCACCGAGAGAGACTGCCCGCCGGTGCGCATGGCGACCTCCAGGCAATTGCTGGATTCCTCGAGCGCTTCCCAGGCGGCGCCCAGGTGACGCGGCTCGCGTGTGCGCAAGAACGCTTCCAGACGCGGCGCGGTGATTGCGGACAAGTAATCCGCGGGCCGCGTGGCGCCTCGCTCGATGAGCGGATCCACGCGCCCATCGCCTACCAGCGCTACCTTCCAGCCATTGCGGAGAACGATCTCGGCCGTCTGACCGGGCCGTACGGATCCGTCTTCGAGCATCATCTTAACCCCCGATCGCGCAGGATTCGTCATGCGTTGACCCGGGCCTGCCTGGCCATCGGCGTGGCGATGATGCTGTGCGTTTTTCCATGTCATCAGCATCTTGCAGCCAGGTACTTGAGGATCCCCTCCCCGGCCGCGCGGCCCTGGGCCACGCAGCCCTGGATGAGAAAGCCGCCGGTCGGAGCGTCCCAGTCGATCATCTCGCCGGCCACGAAGATGCCCGGGAAACTCTTGAGCATCAAATGCTCGTCGAGCTCGCTCCAGTCCACGCCGCCGGCCGAGGAGATGGCCTCTTCCAGGGGCTGGGTGCCCAGGAGCTCGAGCGGGAATTTCTTGACCGCGCGCGCCGTGCTATCCAGGTCAGCGCACGCCGCCATGTGGTAGAGCAGCGCGCGGGACGCCTCGCACAGCCGCAGAGACTTCGCGACGCGCCGCATGGGGGAAAGGTTTTCTTTCGGTGCTTGCAGCCTTTCGAGGACCTGCCCGTCGGTGAGGTCCGGCTTCAGATCCAGATGTACGACGCCGCGCTCGCCTACAAAGTAAACCGGCGTACCCTCAATGCCGTACGCGGTCACCACCAGGTCGCCTGCTCGTTTTCCCCTTGAAGACGTCAGCACCACGTTCTTGAGCGGCTTGCCCTCCGCCTCCGCGAGGAATTTCTCCGGCCACGAGACGCGCCAGCCGATATTGGCTGGACAAAATTCGTTGAACGCGACGCCGTTCTCGCGAAACATCTCCGGCCAGCGGACCGGCGTTTTTTCCCAACTGCCGCCGCCCAGGCAGAGCGCCGCTGCGTCGTGGCGCGCCTCGGTGCCGTCCGCGAAGCGCAGGACACCGCCGGACGAAAATCCCACGCATTCCTTCTGGTAGGCGAATTGCACCCCGCGCGCCTCCAGGGCCTCCAGCCAGCGCTGCAGCAAGGGCGGCGCTTTCAGCCCCCCCACGAACCAGCGGCGGCTGGTGCCGCGGAATGTCTTCACGCCGAGCGTCTCGATGAAGGCGAGCCATTCTCTGGGCCGGAAGGCGGCCACCATCTCCGCCATGCGCGTGTCCGGGGCGCGATAGGCGGCCAGCAGCTCGGGAAGCGGCGCGTCATAGGTGACGTTGAGACCAGAGCTGCCGGCGATCAGCAGCTTGCGCCCGGCGGCCGGGCGTTTCTCGTACAGCGTCACCGGATGACCGGCCTCGGCCACCACCCAGGCGGCCATCAGCCCGGCCGGCCCGGATCCGGCAACGGCAACCACGGCGGACGCTTCTCCGCCTGGAAGGGGCACTCCCGCCTGAGGATCGAATCAGGCCCGTCGTGAAGCCTGATGTCCTTCTCGTCGAGTCTTTCATTGAAGCGCCGAGCGCGCTCTTCGAATGGATGCTTGCGCACACGGCTTGGGACCTCCGCATGAAGGCGCGGCTTACCGCCAGCTTCGGGCTTCCTTATGACTACGCGGGAATATCATACCCCGAGGCGCCAATGTCGGAGCCGTTGCGGGAGGTGTGCCGTCTCTTGCGCAAGCGGTTGGGATTTGAGCCCAACAATTGTCTGGTCAACTATTATCCGGACGGCCGCAGCAAAATGGGCTTTCACTCGGACGACATCACGGAGCTGGCCGACGACACCGGCGTGGCCATTGTGTCGCTTGGGGCCTCGCGGCCGCTGCGGTTCCGGCTGCTGGGCGATCCCACCATCCGCTGGGAGCTGACCCAGCCTCCAGGGTCCATGCTGTACATGCCGCAGGAAGTGCACCGGCGGTGGGCACACGCCATTCCCCGCCGGAAATATGCAGAACCGCGAATCAGCCTGACGTTTCGGAAATTAGCGCCTGTCGTTAGAACGGCTGTGCCGACCTCTGATTAGAGCCTGTTGACAAACAGGCGGTAAAACGCTGGAAACAGGCCGCGAAGCGGGCCGTTAGAACGGGGGTGGCGTCGGCTGTGCCGACCCCTGATTAATCCATGCGCCTTGACTTCGCGTCGCCCTTCCAGCCGCGCGGGCGGGCGCGAAGAAACTCCTCTTGCGCCGGCGCCTCGGGTGCCTCGGGTTTCGCGGCGCCCCCCCTGGCGGTCCGCCGGAAACTTCCCCGCGACACGTGCAGCGAGCAGAAGCGGCCGGTAATCGGATCGGTCCAGTAGATATCCGCGACCTGCGGCAGCGGCAGCGGCGCCTGCTCGACGTGCGCACCTCCGGAAAGGACGATGCGGCACGGAATATTGCTGCGCAGCCGAACGATCGTGAGGCGCTTGGGAAACGTGTGCTTGAGGCGCGCGATGGCCTCCGGCAGCGCGGACGCCTGGAAGCCGGCCTCGCCGCCGATGTCGAATTCCTTGTTAAGGGGCAGCGGTATGGTGGTCTCGACTTCTCGACTGACCGTCACGGGCAGTGGTCGGGTCAAGGCGAATCCGCCAATCCCGGCCAGGGCGAGCACCAGGATCACCACGGCGCCGATGGTCCACAGCGTGCGGGTTGAGGGCAGTGGGGGCTCGTCCTCGTTGGAACGCGGGAACAGCAGGTTGACAATTTCCTGGCGCGGGCTTCTGGCATCTGGCGCGAGGCCGTACCGGGCCGGCTTCAAAGGGGGCGCGGCCGCGGTGGCCCAGGCGTAGCGGACATACACGCCTTCTCCCAGGCGAATCGACTGATCCGCGTTGCCGGAGGCCTTTACCGCGCGGGCCAGGTTCTTCATGTTGGCGGGCTTCTTGCTCCACTGCGCAATTTCCCGGTACTCGTCGGTGAGCAGCAGAATCAGGCAATTTCTCTCCGGCGCCTTCGCGGCCAGTTTCAGCGCGTACAGCAGCGCGCGGTTCACGTCGGTGCCCTGCTCGGTGTTCTCCATGGCGCTGGTGACCACTTGATTGCCCAGTGTATCAATGGCCGCGCGCGCCTGAGGAAGCCCTTCAGGAATTTCCTGGAAGCGCCCCTTGAGCATGGGATGGACGTTGGATCCGAAGTGAAACACCGCGACGGCGTCTCCGGGAACAAGCGTCTGGTGGAAGAGCTGTCCGAGGGCCAGACGTGCAAACGTCAGGTTGGAGCTGGCAAAGCTGGCCGACGAGTCCACCCCGACAATAATGGAAAAATTGTGCTCCTGGAATCCCTTGATCTGTCCCACCAGCCGCAGCAAGGTTCGAGTGATGGCTTCCTCGCGACGTGGCTGGCCGAGCACCGGGCAGGCAAACCCGAGAAGGACAAGCGCCGCGAGCAGCGCTTTGCGAAACCTCATCCGCCCGCCCGCAGCACGCGGTGGCCGCGCAGCACCAGCTCCCGGCGCATGGGCTCGCCGTCCCGCAGCAGCACCACGTTCCGATTGACCGGCAGATGGATGCCGTCAATCAGGGAGTGGTCGTCGTAATAGGAATTTACGCCCATCAATTCGCGGGTTTCCGGGTGCTGAAAGACGATCATGAAGCCGCGCATGATGTCGCGGCCGTCAATGCTCCGATCCAGCCCCTGGATGGCCATTGACATGGCGACGTGGCCGGCCTTCCACTGGGTCTGGTCGATGCGCCCGTCGCGCAGCCGGACCCGCGTCTCGATGGGGTTCCCAACTTGCAGCCAGACGCAGGGGGGCCCGAACCTGGGGGCGTCGGTGGCGTAGGAAACCGGCCAGCGGCCCTCGCGCATCTCGAACGGCGTGGGATGAAGCTCGCCGACCATGGCGCGGATCTCGCTGCGCACCAGCTCGGCCATGTCGCGGTCCGCTGCGCCTTCGTAGGTGATTTCGTTGGCCCCGCTCGCGGTCACGGCGCCCTACACGAGGCGTCCGTTGACGTTCATGGAAATCTCGGCGATAAACCCTTCGATGCCCACCGGCCAGCGGTATCGCGCGGCGTCGGCCTCGCGAAGAACGTCCTTCGCAGGGAGATCGGATGGCTTCAACGGCCTTCGGGCGCCGGCCTTGAATTTCCTCCCATAACGGGTCAGTGAACGAGACCGCGCCGAACCCGGCCGCGTTTCTTCCTCCATCTCCAGTACGACGAGCCGTTCCGCGAGCAGATGCTGGCCCAGATCGCACGCCAACAACAACGAGTACGACGCCCTGCACGCGACCGTGCAGATGCGCGGGGAAGAAACTTCCTCCGTTCGCTACTGTGGGGTTTGAATCGGAGGAGTCAGAAGTCTATGGACCGCAAGACCCTTTGCCCGCGCTGCGGCGAGCGCATGCACTTGCGGCGGGCGGAGAACGAGCCCTGGGTGCGCTATCATTGCAGCGAGGCGCTCTGCGGCTTCGCGTACCTGAAGTGGTCCGCGGTCCGCCCCATGACCGCTCGGGCGCCCTTCCGCCTGCGCCGCGCCGGCTGACCTCCTTGTGCGCATTCGCGGCGCGGCACTACTTCGGCGGCCGTGACGAGGACGACGCCGGGGTCGTGGGCTTGCCAGTCGGGCGGCCCGGCGGGGACACCACCCTGGGCCGCGCGGTCCCCGAGGTGCGGCCGGGATACAGTTTCGCGATCCAATCGCGGTCCGTTTTTGAGAGCGTCGTGTTGTCTGGCGTGCCAGTTCCGTCAACGGTGAACTCCGGCGGGAAGTAGTACAGCATGATCGACTGCGGATCGTACACCGAGTAATTGGTGAACGAATCGTTGAAGACCTTGAAGATGTTCTTGTCGACGTCCGCGCGGCTCAGAAAATTCGGCGGCTTCGCCATGTAGTCGTACACGTACTCGCGGTTCCAGCGGATCTGCACGGCCGGGCTCTGGTGCTCGTGGAGCAGGCCGAGCGCGTGCCCGAACTCGTGCTGGACGTGCTTGCGGAACTGCTCGGGCTTCTCTTCCCACACGTGGTACAGGCTCATGCTGTAGGTCGGCGCCAGGCGGCGGTTGCGCGAGCCGGTGCCGATGGCCGACCAGAAGCCGTCCCCGCGGAAGCTGATGCGGATGTCGGCGTCGTCCGGCGGAAGCTCGCCAGGGCCAAAGAACCGGAAGATCAGGTTTCCGTATCGCGTCCACTCGGAGGCGTGCTCGACGACCGTCTCGCGCACGGCCGGCTCGCCGTCGATGAAAAGGACCTTCAGCGTGCTGCCGTTGGGCCAGAACTTGTCCTTGCGGAAGGTGGCCTTGCTCACGACTTCCTGCGCCACGGGCACGCGGCAAAGCGCGACCCGCTGGGGGGCCGCGGAAGCGATCCCCAGCGTCAGCAACAATCCCATACCCACCAGAAGTCCACGCATCTCCATCAGGATTCGCGCCCCCGTCGTCGGATCCCGCCTCAGTTGCGCGCGCGTACGGACTCAACAGGACTGTTCCCCTCCCCGTGGGAAGCCACCCAGCATGAAGTTTCCGAGGAAGCCTGTATGAAAACCGTCGCCATGCTCCTGGCCGGCGGCGCGGGCACGCGGCTCTCCGTGTTGAGCGAGACCCGCGCCAAACCCGCCGTGCCCTTTGCCGGCAAGTTCCGCATCATCGACTTCACGCTGAGCAACTGCGTGAACAGCGGCATCTACACGGTCGGCGTACTGACCCAGTATCGGCCACACAGCCTGAACGACCACATCGGCATCGGCAAGCCGTGGGATCTCGACCGCGGGCGCGGCGGGGTCCGCCTGCTCCCTCCCTACCAGGGGCGCGAGGGCCAGAGCTGGTACGGCGGCACCGCGGACGCCATCTACCAGAACCTCGACTTCCTGCAGAACCAGAGCGCGGACCTGGTCCTGGTCCTCTCGGGAGACCACATCTACAAAATGGATTACACCGAGATGATCCGCCACCACCAGGAGAAGGGCGCCGACCTGACAATCGCGGTGATGTCCGTGCCGCTGGAGGAAACCGACCGCTTCGGGATCATGGAAGTCAACGACGAGGGCCGCATCGTGCAGTTCCACGAGAAGCCCAAGAACCGCGACAAGGGCACGCTGGCGAGCCTGGGCATCTACGTGTTCAACCTCGGCATCATGGAGGAGCGTCTCAGCGAGGGCACGCCCGACAGCCCGCGCACCGACTTCGGGCACCACGTCATCCCCGCGATGCTGGCGGCCGGCGACGTCGTCCACGCATGGCGCTACGACGGCTACTGGGTGGACGTGGGGACCATCGATGCATTCTGGTCGACCAATCTAGAGTTGCTCCAGCCGAACCCGAAGCTCGACCTGCACGATCATCGCTGGCCGATCTACACCCAGTCCGAGGAGCGTCCGGCAGTGAAGATCGGGCCGCAGGCCAAGATCGTGTCCAGCATGGTGAGCAACGGCTGCATCATCCGCGGGCTGGTGCAGAACAGCGTCCTGTCCCCCGGGGTGTACGTCAGCCCCGGCGCGGTGGTGCGCGACAGCGTGCTGATGAACGACATCTGGGTGGGGCCTGGCGCGCGCCTCGACAAGGTGGTCATCGACAAGCACGTGGTCGTCGGGGCCGGCGCCACGGTGGGGAATGGCGAGGGCAACACGCCCAACGAGGCGCACCCGCACATCCTGGCCAGCGGGATCAGCCTGATCGGGCGCAACACCTACGTCCCCGAGAACGCGGTGGTGGGCCGCAACGCGCTCATCAACTCCGGGCGCGACGAGGTGAATTTCCCGGCCGACGGAGTGGTCGGCGACGGCCAGACCGTTTAAGGAGCGTGAGCATGCCCAAAGCATTTGCAATGATCATGGCCGGCGGCGCAAGCGAGAGCCTGAGCGTTCTCACCGAGCCGCGCGCCGAGCCCGCGCTGCCCTTTGGCGGAAAATATCGGATCATCGACTTCGCGCTGAGCAACCTCGTCAACAGCGATATCTACAACGTGGGCGTTCTCACTCAATATCGCCCGCGCAGCCTCAACGCGCACATCGGCACCGGCAAGCCCTGGGATCTCGACCTGGGGACCGGCGGCGTGGCGCTTCTCCAGCCCTTCCGCGGCGGCCCCTACGGCGACTGGCAGCGGGGCACCGCCGACGCCGTGCGCCGCAACCTGGAATTTGTCCAGATGCAGACCGAGGATCACGTGCTGATCCTGGCCGGCGATCACATTTATTTAATGGATTACCGGCCCATGCTGCGCCAGCACTACGAGAGCAACGCCGATCTCACCGTGGCGGTGCGCCGGGTGAATCCGCACGAGGCGCATCGCTTCGGGATGGTGAGTCTCTGCCCGGACGGCCGCATCGAGCATTTCCAGGAAAAGCCGCGGCGCACCCGCGCCACCCTGGCCAGCATGGGCATCTACGCATTCCGCAAGGACGTGCTGCTCGACATGCTGGTGAAAAATCCCAACGCCAACGATTTTGCAAAAGGCGTCCTTCCTTCGATGCTGAACGGCGACCACCATCGCGTGTTCGCCCACCAGTTCATGGGTTACTGGGAGGACGTGGGCACCGTGCAGTCCTACTGGGAAGCCAATATGAGCCTGCTGGCGGAGGACCCGGCGCTTGATCTGTACGATCCCCAGTGGGTCGTGCACACCCGCAGCGAGGAGCGCGGGCCGGTGCGCGTCGGTCCCAACGCGCAGGTGGACGGCAACCTGATCTCCAACGGGTGCCGCGTCGAGGGCATCGTGCAGCGCAGCGTGCTCTCGCCCGGCGTCTACGTGGCCGAGGGCGCCGTGGTGAAGGACAGCGTCGTGTTCAACGACGCGGTCATCGAGGCGGGCGCGGTGGTGGATCGCTGCATCGTGGACAAAAGGGTCGTCGTCGGTGCCGGCGCGCAGGTGGGAAGCGGGGATGACAACACGCCCAACCGCGAGATGCCGGAGCGCCTCAACACCGGCATCACGCTGATCGGGCGCGAGGCGATGGTCCCCGAGAAGCTGGTGCTGGGCCGCAACGTGATCGTGCATCCTTTCACGGCCGCGGAAGCGTACGGCAAGAAGAAGCGCGTCGCCAGCGGCTCCAACGTGGGCGTGCAGACCCGTTGACCTCGACGCTCACCCACCTTGAGTGCGGCGCGTGCGGCGCCCGCCACGACGCGGACGTCTTGCAGAACCTGTGCACCGCCTGCGGCAAGCCGTTGCTGGCGCGCTACGACCTGGAGAAGGCGGCGCGCACGCTGCGGACGGGCGGTCGGGAGGCCTCGCTCTGGCGCTACCGGGAAGTGTTGCCGGTCCGCGACGACGCCCACGTGCTGCGGCTCGGTGAAGGCTGGACGCCCCTGCTGCACGTCGCCCGGCTGGGCGCGGAGATCGGCTGTCCGAAGCTGTACGTGAAGGACGAGTCGCTCAATCCCACCACCAGCTTCAAGGCGCGCGGGATGGCGGCGGCCATCAGCCGCGCGGTCGAGCTGGGCGCGCCCGGCTTCGTGGTCCCCAGCGCGGGCAATGCCGCTTCCGCGCTGGCCGCGTATGCGGCCCGGGCCGGGATGGAGGCGCACGTGTTCATGCCGGCCGACGTCCCCGGCCCGTTCCGCGTGGAATGCAAGGTGCTCGGCGCCAAGGTGACCCTGGTGGATGGGCTCATCACCGACTGCGCGCGCCGCGCCCGCGAGGTGGCGGCCGAGCGGGGCCTGTTTGACGTGAGCACGCTGCGCGAGCCGTATCGCGTGGAGGGCAAGAAGACGCTGGCCTACGAGGTCTTCGAGCAGCTCGGCGGCGCGCTGCCGGACGTGATGATCTATCCGACCGGCGGGGGCACCGGGCTGGTGGGGATGTGGAAGGCGTTCGACGAGATGCAGGCGATGGGCTGGATCGACGGCCGCCGCCCGCGCATGGTCTGCGTGCAGAGCGCGGGCTGCGCGCCCATCGTGCGCGCCTTCGAGGAAGGTGAACAATTCGCGAAACCCTGGGAAAACGCGCGCACGCTGGCCGACGGCCTGCGGGTGCCGGCGGCGCTCGGGGATTTTCTCATCCTGCGCGCGCTGCGCGAGAGCAAGGGGACCGCGCTCTCGATAGACGACGGCGAAATGATCATCTGCGCGGAAATGCTGGGCCGACACAGCGGCATCTTCCCAGCCCCGGAGGGCGCCGCCACGCTGGCAGCGCTGCTGCGCCTGGCGAAGGACGGATGGGTTTCGGAAAGCGAGACGGTGGTATTATTTAACACCGGCTCAGGCTTGAAATATCACGCACTGTGGGCGCACGACTAGCTCTCAGGCCGGTGGCCACTCACGAGCAGCTTAGCTTCTTTCACCTCTTGCCAGCGGTCGAGCAGACCCAGCTCCGAGGCGCAGCGCTCCACATACGATGGGTCAAAGTTCGTGGCGGACAGCGAGATCTCCACAGCGTCCGCCCGATCTATCGGGCGGAAGGACAGCAGCTTGAGGACCACCAGATCCTCCGCCGTCGCCACCGGCAAAGCGGCGCTGTACAACACCACCTCGGTAGCACGATCGACGGCTCGGTCAAGAAGCGCATCTCTGGATACCTGTACGTCCACGCCCGTGGACGCCGCCGCGCTGACTGGATACCAGAATCTGTATAAAGTTACCCGGTCCAACTCGTGCCGGTCTGCTCGTGGATGATGGGCGAAGCCCGCATCAGACATGAGCTTCTTTACGCGATCCATACCTTCCGGGCCGGCTTGCGAGTGCAGAATCAAGTCCAGGTCCCTGGTGCCCCGCACCCGGCCACGCACGGCTATCGCCGCTCCCCCGATGACGGCATAGGTCACCCTGGCAGTCTCCATCACCTGCCGTACGTGAGCGATGATGTCAGCGTACTTTTCGCCGAGCGTCTGCCAGGAAGTTCCACCGCTTGATCTTCTCACGGAGCCGCCATTCGTCTTCCCGCCGCCAGCGCTCCGCGACCAGGCGATCGGCCGCCTCGCGATCCACGGCTCCAGCCGCAAGCTCTCCCGCGATGGCAGCCTCGTATCCAAAGCTCATCATGTCGAGCGCCATCTCAACGCCAGTTGCGGATCCATCGGGCCAGTGGTCTTGATTGCGGGGTGCACGAGGAAACCGTTCCACGCACCGGCGCCAACACCTTTGCCTGGAAGGACGGCAGTACCGACGCGCACCTGTACGCCATGCGGCTTTACGGGTAACGCCGCCCGATGGCGTGGTGCCGACGCCGCTCCCGCGCGAAGTTGTACATGTCGACGTACTGACGTGCCGAGCGCTCCCACGAGAAATCGCGGGACATGGCGTGCTGCTGGAGGGCGCGCCAGGAATCCGGGAACTCCAGGTAGCACTTCACCGCCTGCTGCACCGCCCAGTACAGTCCGTAGCCGTCGTACGAGTCGAACACGAAACCGGTGCCGCTGTTGTCGTCGGGATTGAAGCCCTGCACGGTGTCCGCGAGTCCGCCGGTGCGGCGCACAATGGGGATGGTTCCGTAGCGCATGCTGATCAACTGGCTGATGCCGCAGGGCTCGAATTTGCTGGGCATCAGGAACATATCGGCGCCCGCGTAAATTCGCCGCGACAGCCCGGCGTCGAACTTCAGCCTCACGGACACCCGCCCGGGATGCCGCTGGGCGAGGTTCCACAGCCAGTGCTCATAGCGGTTGTCACCGCTGCACAGCGCGACGAATTGCACCGGGAAATCGCGCAGCAGCGCGTCCATGGTCGAGACGATCAGGTCGACGCCCTTTTGATCCACCAGACGCGAGACAAATCCCAGCAGTGGCGCGCGCGGAGAAACCGCCAGCCCCATCTCGCGCTGCAACGCCTCCTTGTTGGCCCCCTTCGCGTCGAGGGACGCCACGCCGTAGCGCGCCGCGATGGCGCCGTCGATCTCCGGGTTCCACTCGTCGTAATCCACCCCGTTTACGATGCCGAAGAGCTTGTCCTGGTTGATCCACAGCAGGGGATCGAGACCCTCGCCATACGCCCGCGTGAGAATCTCGCGCGCGTAGCGCGGGCTCACCGCGTTCACCGCTTCCGCGAACAGGATCCCGCGCGCCATCATGTTCAGATGGGAATCGTGCTCCGCCGCAATGGTGGTAATAAATCCCTCGCGCGCGAGGCCGGCGAATTCCAGGGCGCCCCAGCCGGCGATCCCCTGGTAGGCAAGGTTGTGGATGGTCAACACGGTGGCCGTCGGCCCCCAGAAGGGATCATACCAGTACAGCGTCTTCAAGAAATTCGGAATCAGCGCGGTGTGCCAGTCGTTGCAGTGGATCACGTCCGGGCGCCAGTCGATCATCCTGGCAAGCTCCAGGCACGCGCGCGAGAAGAAATTGAAGCGCCCGTCGTCGTCGTGATATCCGTAAATCTGGCCGCGGTTGAAGAATTGATCGTTGCCGATGAAATACAGCGGCGTGCCGCCGCTGAACGCGCAGCCCGACGCGAAGGCGGGAAATGTGCGCCCGTAGCCCATGGGCACCGCAATCGGGTGCGGCAGGTAACTCACGTTGTAGCGGCTCAGGTCCAGGTGGCTGTAGCGCGGCATCGCGATGCGCACGTCGTGTCCCAGGCGGCGGAGCGCCGCGGGCAGGGCGCCGGCCACGTCCCCGAGGCCGCCGGTCTTGGCCAGTGGGGCCACTTCAGCGCTGACGAACAGGACGTTCACAGGTCGAGCGGCCCGCTGAACCCGGCGCGCGCCTCCGTGCGTCGCTCATCCCACAAAAAGCGCAGGCGATTGCGAAGGTCCGGGCCGCCGATGCGTCCCAGCCCGGCCACCGCCGCGCGTTGAAAACGGGGGTCGACGTGCGCGATGAACGGATCCAGGATGCGCAACGCCTGCGGCAGATCCATCTGCGCGATGGCCCACAGCGCCGAGAGCCGCAAATCCTCGGGTCGCCCGGGCGCGAGCCGCACTTCCAGGTCCGGTAAGAGTCGGGCGCGCGACTTGAAGAAAGCCAGCGCCTCGCCGGACGCCTCGCGCATCATCTTTCGGGGATCGTCCAGACACGCCACCAGAGCCTCCGCCACCGGCAGCAAGTCATGGGTATAGCGCAGCGAGCGGATGGCGCTCACCCGGGCGGCCGGGCTCCGCCGCGCGTCGCGGACGAGGTCGAGGACGGGCGCCACCCTGCTGACGTCCTGGGAGGCCACCAGCCGCACGTAGGCGCTGGCCGTGAAGCGGATGCTCTCGGTGCGGTCAACCAGCAGCGGCACCACGGAGGGAAAGAAGATCTCACGGCGGTCCTCCATGGCGACGCGCAGCACGGCCTCGCGCACCTTGGGGCTGCGGTCACGCAGGCCGC
>Ga0194121_10006971_pt1 | contig 14911 bp, 12 predicted proteins | sample TA2MahCa50mmetaG_FD_148609 | JGI IMG/M metagenome (GOLD analysis project Ga0194121, IMG submission 148609) | Freshwater microbial communities from Lake Tanganyika, Tanzania - TA2015020 Mahale Deep Cast 50m | ecosystem: Environmental > Aquatic > Freshwater > Lake | place: Tanzania: Lake... | reverse complement strand
TGGACCTTCTAGAAAACAACTTGGGATTCTTTTCGCGCTCCAAAAACGCTGACCTGATGAGACAGGAAGTTGAAAAGAAAATTGAAGTCATCAAATCGCAAGTCATTCAACTGGAAGCCAAGCTTCGGTTGGTGCGCCAATCCCGTCAAAGCGAGAAAAACGATACTCCAAGAGCAAAAGACAACAAGCCTGCAAAGACGAATTAATTGTGGGTATCGTTTAGGTATCGTACTTACGCAATATTCGTAACAATACTTCGAAATCCCTGGGATAGGGAGCCACAACCAAAGGCATGGGTAATTCGGGGTGATTAATGGCCAAGGAACGAGCATGCAGGGACAATCGATGAATCATCGGAGCCTCTTCTTCCTTATCCTTGGACATGCGGTATTTACGGCCTTTGAGTAAGGATAGGAAAGGCATTTCGCCTCCATAGGCTTGGTCGGCCACAATACGACAATTTTGCGAGGCCAGGTGAACCCGGATCTGATGGGTTCGACCAGTGACCGGCCTGCATTCCAACAAGGTAAAATGCCTGAAAAATTCCAAGCTTCGTACATAGGTCAGCGCGGTCTTGCCCTCCTTGAAATCCACCCGCATAAGACCATCTCGACCTTGCCCAATAGGCATATCAATTGACTGATCTTCAAATCGGTGAATTCCCCATACGATGGCATGGTAAACTTTGGAAACCAGCCTATGCTCAAAGGCATAAGCAGCCGCTTTGTATGCCGCCTCGCTTCTTGCCCAGAGCATGATTCCCGAGGTTTCTTTGTCAAGGCGATGGCATGGACTCAATCGTGGGTCAAAAGCCTTGGCCCATCGAAGCATGCTTGGGGTGTTTCCTTGCCTCTCGTCCAAGGTGGCTACCAAAGGGGGTTTGTTCAGGGCCAACAAGTCACCGGACTCCCATAAGAGATAGTTTTCGAAAGATTCACGCTTCACAGAGCGCTAAGTTACATTGGTTAAGCGTTGGGCTTGTCCAAGGTAAACCCAAAGGTGGATCCTACCCCTACGGAGGAGCGAACATGGATGGTTTGGCCATGTACTTCCAGCATATGTTTGACAATCGCAAGACCCAAGCCGGTTCCACCTTCGGAGCGAGATCTTCCCTTGTCAACCCGATAAAAACGCTCGAAAAGTCGAGATAAATGTTCTGCGTCAATACCCAGTCCGTTGTCGGAAATTTCCACCAAGAACTGGCGATCCATATCGTAGACCCCTACTTGCGTCAAACCATGGTCATTGCCATAATAGATTGAATTGGATAGAAGATTAACCAAAACCTGCCTGATTTTTTTACGATCGGCCCTCACCATGAACGGAGCCCTGCATCCTGCTTTAACCTGAATTTGTATACTTCGTTGACGGGCCTTGTGGTCCACCGAATCGAATACATCTTGGAGCAATTCCTGCAGATCAAAATTTTCCCAATCCATCTTGACCGAACCGGATTCTAACTCGCTGATAATTAACAAATCTTTGACCAAGGCCTCCATTCGATCTGCTGAGCGGGCAGCTTTCTTAAGAAAGTTCAAGCTGGCTTCGGGATCATCCATCGCCCCATCCAAGAGGGTGTGGATATAACCCTGAATATTGAAGATCGGGGTTTTGAGTTCATGAGAAACATTCCCAAGAAAATCCTTGCGGTACTTCTCCAATTGATCCGCTTCTTCTTTTTTGCTCGTTTGCTCCTTGCTCCATTGTTGCACCTCGTCGTATACCTGCCCTATGGGATCTTCGTTCAACAGGTAAGAACCCTCGCTGCCCACAATAGCTTTGGTCGAGCAAATCGTTTTGTATATCTTTTTGATTTTACGATAAATGAAATAGTTGATAATAAAATAAACCATTCCCAAGACCAACGCTCCGGTGGCAGCACCCAACAGCATAACCTCGGATTGGGGATTGCCCAAACCGTAAGCTAATCCAGCCACCAAGATAGCCGAAACCATGGCCACCAAAATGGCCACCTGAATAGAAGTGATGTTTTTCAATTAAGTTCGAATTTATAACCTACCCCCTTGATGGTGGTAATGTAGGCAACTCCCAGCTTTTCTCGCAGCTTGCGTATATGGACATCAATGGTACGGTTAACCACCGCCACATCTGCCCCCCATATCCTTTCCAAAATTTGATCGCGGGTAAAGACCTTGCCGGGCCGTGAGGCCAACAAATACAGTAATTCAAATTCTTTGCGAGCCAAAACAACAACATTGCCATCCTGGATCACTTGGTAAGATTCTCGATCAATGACCAAATCGCCTATTTGGATTTGCTTGCTTTGATCCTCTTTGGGATCCTCTTTGGACCTTCTGAAAACCGCTTCAATTCGACTAAGCAAAGCCCGCGGCTTGATGGGTTTGGTCAGAAAATCATCGGCCCCGGCTTGAAAACTGAGTACCTCTACAAACTCTTCTTCACGTGCCGTCAGAAAAAGGATGAAGCAATTTCTCAAGGAGGGTAAGGCTCTGATTTGTTTACACGCCTCCATTCCATCCATTTTGGGCATCATTACATCCAACACGATCATGTCAGGAATGAAATCCTTGGCAATGGAAATCGCCTCCAAACCGTTTTCAGCCGTTTTGACCTCGTACCCTTCTTTACATAAATTATAAGAAATGATTTCCAAAATATCCGGTTCATCGTCAACAACCAGGATTTTGGCGACTTTGGGTGTTCCCTTAAAGGTGGACATACGAAGCGGATTTGGTGCTACGAAGTAAGGAAGTCTTGCATAGCAAAGTTGTTAAGAAAATGTTAACCCTCCAGCTTGCTACGCAACATTTCTGATGCGGCAGAAGGTTGAACCTTTCCCCCGGTTTTCTTCATTAATTCGCCCATAAACAAACCGAGAAGGCCTTTCTTGCCGGATTGATATTCCTTTACCTTGGCAGGCATAGACGATAGAACTTCTTCCACCAAGAGTTCCAGAGGCGGTCCATCGGAAGGTTTCCCCAAATCCAGTTCTGTCAAGAGGTTGGGAAGCGATTTCCTAGGCGAATCCAACCAAACCGGCCACAAAGTTTGGATGGCCTGATGGTGAGTTAAGAGCCCATCTTGCACCGCATCGATCAAGGAGGCCAAGGCCTGTACCGACAAGGGAAATTCATGAATTTCCAAGGCATGGGTATTCAACCAGGTTTTGACGGGCCCCATGGTCCAGTTGGCAGCCTGTTTGTAATGTTTAGTAAGGTTCACTAATTGCTCAAACCACAGCGCCAGATGCTTTTGGTCACAAAGCACCGAGGCATCATAAGCACTAAGTCCATAAACGGAGGTAAATCTTTCGAGCAAAACCTCCGGTAATGGCGGCATGGACGATTTGACCTTAGCAATTTGATCGTCATCGACAAATAAAGGAGGCAAATCAGGTTCCGGGAAATAACGGTAATCATTGGCAGCTTCCTTGGAACGAAGAGAAAAAGTATTGCTGGCTTGCGCGTCAAAAGATCGGGTTTCAGAAACGATGGTCTCACCCTTTTCGAGCATTTCGACTTGACGTTGAAATTCGTATTCAATGGCACGTTGGACATGGCGCATGGAGTTCATGTTTTTGACCTCCACCTTTTGTCCAAATGCCTGTACCCCACGGGGCCTTACCGAGATATTGGCATCGCAACGCAGCGAACCCTCCTCCATGTTCCCGTCGCAAATTTCCAGATAACGCACCAACCTTCGAATCTCAGAAAGGTACTGGTAAGCCTCCCTTGCCGATCGAAGGTCAGGCTCTGTAACAACTTCCAAGAGGGGAACACCGCAACGATTCAGGTCGATCAGGGTATCGTAGGGGTCTTGATCATGAATACTCTTGCCGGCATCCTCTTCCATATGAATCCTCGTAATGCCTACCCTCCTCCTTGTACCATCTTCCAAATTCAAATGGATAAATCCATTATAGGCCAAGGGAGTCAGGTGCTGCGTAATTTGATACCCTTTGGGCAAGTCGGCGTAAAAATAATTCTTGCGCGCAAATTCGTTGTATGCACGGATTTGGCAATTCATCGCCAATCCCAACAATATTCCATCTTCAAGAACCTGCTGGTTGAAGCGGGGCAAAGTACCCGGATGGCCCAAGGAAATCGGAGACAACAAGGTGTTTGGTAAAGCCCCGAATTCGGTACTGTCCGAGCAGAAGGCTTTGGATTTAGTATTCAACTGAATGTGAACCTCCAGACCCACGACCAATTCATAGTCGGTTAGGATGATGCTGCTCATGGTGTTAAGGATAGTTGAGCAAGATATTGTTCCGCCTGCTGGATTACATCCTGAAGGCGTTGGGTGGCTTGATGGGGTTGAAGCGACAAATTCGGTGCCCCGGCCATCGCCAAATGAGCCTGGCCGCCTCCTTGACCACCCAGAGGTTCGATAAATTGTTGCACCAATTTCCCGGCATTCCATGTCTTGGCCAATTCGTCTCCCAGAGCGCAAGCCAAATAGGTTTTATCCTCCACGACCGCGCCCAATACCACGCAAGCCAAAGGCGAAGATGTCCTTAAGCGATTTGCCATCACTTTGAGTGCCTCGGCCTGTGGTGGCTCGCAAGTCCTGACCAGCCATTGAATTCCATTGCCGGACATAACCCAGACCTGATTCCATTGCTGCACCCATTGGTCAATCTGTTGCTGGTTCCATTGCTCCAATTTCTTACGTAGCTGGGTAAGTTCGGCAACGGTTTTGCGAAGCTGGGCGGGAAAATCTGCCGGGTGCTTGAGAATTTCGTGAGCTTCATGCAACATTGACAGTTTGGAATCCACCCAATGCATGGCTGCAGGACCACAAACCGCCTCGATTCTTCGTATCCCCGAAGCAATGGCAGATGCTGCAATAATTTTGAACCAACCTATTTCCGCCGAATTGCGAACGTGAGTCCCCCCGCAAAGTTCCATAGAATACAATCCACCGAAGGATATAACCCTGACTTTGTCCCCGTATTTTTCACCAAACAAGGCAGTTGCCCCATTAGCCACTGCTTGTTCCATCGAAAGATCCCTTTCTTCCACCAAAGGCCAAGCCATCGCAACCGCACGGTTAACTTCCCTTTCGATGGCATGCAAATCCTGGTTGCTGATTTTGGAAGGCTGCGCAAAATCGAACCGTAATTGGTCATGAGCCACCAAACTCCCCTTTTGTTGCACGTGATCTCCTAACATCATTCGAAGGGCACTGTGCAATAAATGGGTGGCGCTATGATGCGCAGATACCCCCTGTCGCCATTGCGAATTCACCCTAGCCACAAACTCTTGTTCCGCATGGTCGGGTAAACGGTCCACACGGTGAATCCATAAATTATTCTCTTTGGTTACCTCCAAGACCTGAACCATAGTCCCATCTTCGCCCACCAATACTCCTTGATCCCCCACTTGACCACCGGATTCTGCATAAAAAGGGGTGGTTTCCAAAACAAGTTGCATTTGTTCACCCTCGGAACCTTGCACAGTTCTCCAACGAACAATCCTTGTGGAACAAGAGTCCATATCATAACCGACGAATCTTCCATTCAAAGAGATATCCCCGGCGGTCCATTCGGCCCATACCCAATCTCCTGCACTTGATTTTGTAGCCACTCGGGAACGTTCACGCTGGATGGTCATGGCTTTCTCGAAGCCTGGATGGTCCATACGAAATCCTTTTTCGGAAAGAACCAGCGCGGTCAAATCGGCGGGGAAACCGTAAGTATCCAGCAATTCAAAGGCAGTAACACCATCCATGACCCCTTTTGCCATAGGACCTTTTTCCGAAACCCATTGATCAATACGCAACAAGCCCTTGGCTAAGGTTCTTAAAAAATTGGTTTCTTCTGCCATCAAGGTCTGCTCAATAAGGGCTTGTTCGCGTTGGAGCTGGGGCAACAGATCCCCCATTTGGGTAACGAGTACAGGAATCAGGGTGTGCATGCTCGGCTGTTCCAGACCCAAATACGTATAACCGTATCGAATCGCTCGACGCAATAATCGCCTGCACACGTACCCCGCCTTGGCATTGGATGGCAATTGCCCATCAGCGATAATCAAGGCCACAGCACGCAAGTGATCTGCTATTACCCGCATAGCTACGTCCACATGTTCTTCCCCGTTCTTATAAGTCTTCCCGCTACATTGTTCAATCGCCTGAATCAAAGAACTGAAAACATCGGTATCATAATTGCTGGAAGCCATAGCCACCGCCCTGCATAAGCGTTCAAAACCCATTCCCGTATCCACATGCTTGGCCGGCAAGACCTGCAGGCTCCCGTCGGCCAAGCGTTGGAATTCCATGAAAACCAGATTCCATAACTCAATCACCTGAGGGTGATCTTTATTCACCAAAGTCGCACCATCCACCATCCTGCGTTCCTCCTCGCATCTTAGGTCAATATGTATCTCCGAACAGGGTCCGCAAGGACCTGTTTGACCCATTTCCCAAAAGTTGTCTTTCTTAGAACCGGGAAGGATACGTTCCTCTGCGATCCAACGAGTCCAAAAGCGCCGTGCATCTTCATCCTCACCCAATCCTTCCCCGGAGTCTCCTTCAAAATAAGTCACATACAAGCGCTCGGGATCCAAACCGTATGGCCCTGTCATTAATTCCCATGCCCAAGCAATGGCCTCTTCCTTGAAATAGTCGCCAAAAGACCAATTCCCTAGCATTTCGAACAGGGTATGATGATAAGTGTCTTTTCCGACATCCTCCAAGTCATTATGCTTGCCTGAAACCCTCAAACAGGGTTGACTGTCCGCAATTCGAGGATATTGAATCGGACTATTGCCCAAAAAAAGATCCTTAAACTGATTCATCCCCGCATTGGTAAACAGCAGGCTAGGATCACCCTGAATCAATAAAGAAGCCGGCGACACCAAATGATGACCCTTGGATTCGAAGAATTTCAAAAAAGTTTGGCGAATTTCCGCTGCCTTCATCTTGGTGCAAACTTGGATATGAATGGCCGAAAATACTTAATTTTGAGCAAATGACCCGTCCACGTTACGAATTCAATCCGATCAAATTGGTCTTTGAACAGGTCAAGAGGCCCTGGAAGAGGCAATTGCTATCCATTTTAGGATTTTTCTCAGTAGCCGTGGTGTCTTCAGTTTTGGTGATTTCCCTTGCCTATACCTTTTTGGATTCGCCCAAAGAGAAAAAACTTAAGGAGGAACTTGCTGAAATGGAACTTCGTTACCGGGACTTGGATGAACGAACCCGTTTACTGGATGCAACATTAAATGACCTGAAGCAAAGAGACCTCAACATTTACCGCGTGATTTTCGAAGCGGAACCGATACCCTCTGTGCAAGACAAATCCAAGGATCAAATCAGCGCCTATAGCTACCTCGCCAAATACAAATATGGCACTTTGATGGCGACCACCACCCTCAAAATTGATGCCCTGAGCAAACAACTAGTTGCCCAATCCAAGTCCTATGACGAATTAACCCAGCATATCCGCAACAAAAACGCTTTGTTGGAAGCAATACCCGCCATTCAACCCATGGCTTTAAGTGGTCGAAGACGAGGCGAATTGGTTTCAGGGTTTGGTTACCGAATGGACCCCATTTACAAGACCGTCAAGTTTCACGACGGCCTGGATTTTACGGCGCCCATTCAAACACCTATTTATGCCACCGGAACTGGAAAAGTTGCAGAATTGGTACGCATGGACAGGGGCTATGGAAACTATATCATCCTCAATCATGGGTATGGTTACCAAACGTTATATGCTCATCTGGCTCGTTTTGAAGTAAAAACCGGTCAGAAAGTAAAACGTGGTCAAATCATTGGTCGTTTGGGCAATACCGGGAAAAGTTCAGGACCGCACCTTCATTATGAAGTCATCAAAAACGGGCGCAAAATGAACCCGGTTTACTTTATTTTTAATGACTTGTCTCCTGCTCAGCATCAAGAACTCATTGCGAAGGCATCAAGTGCCAACCAATCTCTTGATTAGCGTCAAACGGACCGGAAAACTTTGCCTAAGGTTTAAATAATAAACTAACCAATAATAAAGATGGGTGAAATCGCACAAAAAAATGAAATGGATTATATTGAATTCATTGACTTAAAGCAATACTTTACCATACAAGAGGTATCGGTGCAGCTTAACCTCAGCCCGTCCCTCCTTCGATACTGGGAGGGTGAGTTCCCCATGCTCAAACCCCGCAAAAACCGTAAGGGGAACCGCATGTACACCCGAAAAGACCTCGACCTCTTGGCTCAAATCAAATACCTCCTCAAAGAACGCAAATTCACGATCAAAGGAGCCTTAGCACATTTAACTGCCAAAGGGACCCAAGTCCCAACTTCCATGAGTGTAAAGGAACGGCTATTGCAAATCAAGGAGGGGCTACTCGAACTTAAAAAAAACCTGGATCAGGAAACTCCTTAAGGAACCACTCCACCTTTTCCACCATTTTCTTGGATCCCAACACAACGGGCGTCCGCTGATGCAAATCTGTCGGTTCGATTTCCAGAATTCGGTGATACCCATCGCTCGCTTTTCCGCCGGCTTGCTCCACCACAAAGGCCAAAGGGTTGCATTCATAGCACAGCCGCAGTTTGCCTTTAGGAGCCTTTCCAGTGACCGGATAAATAAAAACCCCACCTTTGAGCAGATTTCGATGAAAATCCGCAACCATAGAACCAATGTAACGGGAATTGTAGGCACGAGAACTGGGCTCATCATAAGCTTGACAATACTTGATATATTTCTTAATTCCTTGTGGGAAATGAATATAATTTCCTTCGTTCACTGAATAAATTTTACCATCCTCTGGAATACGAATATTGGGGTGCGACAAGCAGAATTCTCCGATCGACGGGTCTAGTGTAAAGCCGTTGACACCATGCCCTGTAGTATATACCAACATGGTCGAAGAGCCATAAACGACATATCCGGCGGCAACCTGATGCATTCCTTTTTGAAGACAATCGGAAAGCAAGCCTGGACCATTTTCGGAAACCCTTCGGTAAATCGAAAAAATCGTCCCCACCGAGACATTCACGTCAATATTGGAAGACCCATCCAAGGGATCAATCATGACGACGTATTTAGCATCGACTGAAACCGGATTCTCAATAGGCAGAATATCCTCCTCCTCCTCCGAAGCAAAAACACAACATTCCCCGCCTGCTATCAAAGCTGCCTTGAACTGCTCGTTGGCAAACAAATCCAGTTTTTTGACTTTTTCGCCCTGAATATTGGTTTCGCCAGTATCCCCCAGAATATTCACTAAACCAGCCTTATTCACTTCCCTATTCACGATTTTGGAGGCTATGCCAATATCGCGAAGCAACCGAGATAACTGCCCTTTAGAATATGGAAATTCGGACTGTCGCTCGATAATAAACTGTCCCAAAGTATTAATTGGCTGGATATTCATAGGCTTAATTAATGTTAATTTCTCAGGCCAAGATAATACCTTTACGGGGTGAACCTGCTTAGCCGCGGCCTGCGTTACGGGGATGGTTTCTTCGATACTATGTTGTTGTTGGACGGGCAACCCGTCTGGAGTCGCGCCCATTGGGATCGGATGGTGTCAGCAGCGGGCACGATAGGTATCGATTGGCCAAATTTGGACTCCTCGTCACCTGAGGAAAAATCCTATACATCTTGGATTCAGGAGATTCAAAAGGGATGGTCCATGGCAGATCGGCCAAACTCCGCCAGGGTTAGGACTGTAGTTTGGCGATCAGGTGATGGCGATTACTTTCCATTGACCTCTCAATTCGAATGGCGAGTCAGCGTACAACCCATAGACGCTCCGACAAGTAATTTTCTAAGTTTAGGTCCTTCCCCCATCGTCCAATGCCCTCCGGTGGTTCCCTGGTTCAAAAGTCTTTCGGCGATGCCTTACATCTTGGCAGCAAGATTCGCAGCAAGCAACGGATGGGACGATGCTTTACTCATCAACTCGAAAGGTCAATTTATCGAAAGCAGCCGCAGTAACTTATTCTATTGGCTGGATAATTGTTGTTATACCCCTTCGGTAATGGAAGGCTGTCTGCCCGGGATTGCTGCTCAGTTTTTAATTCAATTTCTGTCCGTCAGAGGCTATTCCGTTCAATGGGCCAATGCAACCTACGAGAACCTCAGGCAGGCTTCTGGGATATGGCTTACCAATTCCCTTCGCGGAGTTGTTAAGGTCTATCAATGGGATCACCATCTCCTGTCTGATGATCCCTACTCGGATCTCGCCGCCGAGGCTAACGCGGAAATTCAAGGCGGGTCAGAACTCCTTTGAACAAATTCGAGCATTCACGTCACCATGCCCACGTAAATAGGCTTCGGTGGTCATGGCTTTTGAATTCTCAGGCTTGATTTGCTTGATACTCAACCATAAATCGTGGGCTCGTATCCACCAACGGTTGCCCATAACTAGGCAATAACCAGGAGGATGGGCCATAGGCTGAGGCCCTGAATAATTCAAGCCTGCGTGATCATTTGTTGGTACGTTAGATTCCGTTTTTGGATTCTCGGTTTTAGCTTCCAAAATGACAAGGCGAGACCCGTTTAGAAAAGTGTAGGCCCCTGGTAAAGGAGCGAAAGACCTAATAAAATTTTCCAAGGTTTGTGCTTCGCAATTCCAATCGATGGCTGCATCCGAGCGCTGAATTTTGGGGGCACGATTCCACCGATTATTTGATAAAGCAGATTGCTTATCCTGTGGCATCAGCCCATACCTTCCTTCCACAATTTGGGGCAGTAAGCTGACCAATAGGTTGGCACCTTCTTGGGCCATCACATCATGCAGCTTTCCGGCATTCCAATCCCTGGGGATATCCAATTGCACCGATGCCAGGATATCCCCGGTATCAATTTGGTATTGAATTTTGAAAACCGTCAATCCGGTGCGGCGATAGCCTAGGCGTAGAGCCCAATGAATTGGGGCTGCCCCTCTGAGGTCAGGAAGCAAAGAAGCGTGCAGATTCCAAGTCCCGCCCTTGGGAATCTCAATGATTTCTTGGGGTAACATGCGGAAGGCCACCACCACCATAAAGTCCGGATGGGATCCCTTGATCTTGCGCACAAAGTCAGGATCTTTGAGCGAAAAAGGTTGCCAAACCGGGATATTCCGCGTCAAAGCAAGCTCCTTGACTGGGGATGCCGTCAGTTTCCGGCCTCTTCCTGAAACTTTGTCTGTGGCCGTCACTACTGCGAACGGCACATACCCCGCATCCATAAGGGCCTTTAGAGAAACAGCCGCAAAATCAGGAGTACCCCAGAATATGTAACGTATTGGTATAGGCATTGATATCATGAATCCGAATCGGAAACCTTTTGGGCATTAAAGCTCTGGATATAACAAATAAGGTGAACGAAGACGTCGAAAATTATTCAATTCAGGTTGCCATGAGGCGCGGATTTTGGCAGTACTATACCCTTTAATTAAAGCGATTCGGAGATCAGGACTACCGGCTAACAAATCAAAAAATGAATCGAAGAATTGCTTTTGAAGGGTTGTCGAAGATTTTGGAGTCGGGATACCTAGGATCAAAGATTTCCAACGAAAAGCGAAGCGAGTCCAGGCATCAACTTTGCAACTTCGTACAAAATCCTGGTAAGCCCATTGGAGCAATTCAATCCGCAATCCTGATTGAAAGTCGATTTGCGCCAACACCTTATCTTGGCAAGTATCCTTGCGGTTACCCCGGCGGGAAACGTCGTGGTGTTGGCCCTTTGCCAAATCTCGCATTGAAATCCCACAGCATATTTGATTCATAAACAGCGGCTTGGCCGCACGACCGGGGATGGATTGCGGCACAAAACAAGTATCTGTTCTGCTCAGCCAAGGGCTCCCCATCATGGTGAACGGGGCGGTCGTTCCGCGTCCCACAGAAACGGGGCAACCCTCAAAAAAACACAAAGTTGGATACCATGCCAGAGCAATAGAATCCCTCAAATTGGGAGAAGGAGGATAAGGCGGCTGAAGGCGAAGACCACGTCGATAACCTTCCATAGGCCAGACTAGCAGGTCCAACTTGTCGGAACCTTTGGCCCACTGTTCGCCCTGAATCATTTTAGCCAATTCGCCCATCGTCATCCCATGCATCACCGGTATGGGATGCATGCCGACAAAGGACCTGTATGCAGTATCCAACACGGGGCCATCCACCGAATAGTCATTGACATTAGGTCTATCCAGTACAAGCAAGGGAATGGAAGCGCGCGCACAGGACTCCATAACATAATGCAATGTGGAGAGGTACGTGTAAAATCGAACCCCAACATCTTGCAAATCAAACACCATGATGTCCAAGCTATCGGTATGGGTCGGCTCCGGTGCTTTGCGTTTCCCGTACAAGGAAACGATCGGCAAGCCGGTGGGCGCATCCACATGGTCCCCCACCGCAACGCCGGCCTCATAATCCAGCCTCAGCCCATGTTCTGGCACAAAAATCATCCGAACATCCACCCCACTTTCGAGCAAGACTTCCGGCATAAGTTTCTCCCCTATGGTAGAACTTCGATGAATCACCAACCCCACGCGTTTTCCTTCCAATACCCCCTTCCAAGCAGGCCAGGCATTGGCGGCAGAGGGGTACGGCTTGGATTCCACACCAAGAACCATGCAAGACAGGCTTAGGCAAGCCATAAGTACCCCTAAATTGCATTTCCATCGCATGATGCAACAAATCTATGCCCCGTTCAACCCAATTACGAAATCTCCTCCACAAAGCTTTTATAGCATCCTCAGCCACGCGATTGACCCGAACGGTACAAGCCATAGCGGTCTCAGGAACCGCGGCAGGCCTGGCTTTGATTTTGCTAGGCTCATCCATTGTGGATGGTTTTCAATGGGAAATTCCCCAAAAAATGGGGCAATTTTGGGGGCACCTGCAAGTGCGCAGCCTTAAACCAGAGGAAGAAGTTCTGCGACCACATCTTCAGATGAGTCCAGACCGTCTGGCCCACATCCAACGCATAACAGGGGTTCGTAGAGCCAGTACCGTGGTGTTACTCCCTGGTTTGTGCAGATCCTCAGAAGGCATGGAGGGCGTCTTGCTCAAAGGAGTTCAAAACAATTCCGCCTTAGACTTTTTCAGGACCCATTTAATCAGCGGAAAGATTCCTCAATGGAACAGCGCTCAATCCACGAACGAGATTCTCATCCCCAAATCGCTCGCCTCGGCTTTACGGATTCAAACTGGGGATAATGTGTCCTTTTACTTTATGCAGCAACCCGTTCGGATGCGCAAATTCAAAGTTACCGGCATTTTTGAAATGCCTATGCAAAACGAATTGGGAAGGCCTGTCGCTGTTGTGCACCAGTCCATCCTTCGCAAATTATTAGGATGGACTGCAATGTCCGGGGGCTACCTAGAGTTGGAACTTTTTGATCATCGTAAGATGTCTGATATTCGCAAGCAAGTAAATCGCAAGCTGACCTTGCAAGAAGAATGTCTAACCCTGGAAGAACAAATGCCAGCCTTGTTTGAATGGTTGCGCTTCTTTGATACCAACCGCATCGTATTAATGATTCTGCTCATCGGTGTCGGAGCTGTCAACCTTGTATCTGCACTTTTTATCATGATCCTCGAGAAACAACAGAGTATTGGCATCTTGCAAACAATGGGATTGCGGCCCATTCACCTAGCACATACTATTGTTGGCCTCGGTATGCGTTTGGTATCCAAAGGCTTGATTATTGGAAACTTATGTATGGCTGCTATCTATTTCATTCAGGTCCGATGGAAATTGCTACGGCTTGACCAAGAATCCTACTACCTTGACTTTGTGCCGTTGAAATTAGATACGCAAACCTGGCTAATAACCAATCTTAGCGCCCTGATGATTGCTTTCCTCTTGTTAAGGTTATCCGCCTTTCTACTTACAAGGCGTTATACCGATAGAAACCTCAAATTCTCTTAGGAAATTTCCGTCAAAGTCAAGCTCTTAGGAGAAGGCAGGAACCGACTCTTCCTGATAAGGAATATACTCGTTAAGATTAGAGAAATCCACGGGGACCACTCGACTCACTCCTTGTTCAACCATGGTAACTCCGTACATGATGTCGGTCGTTTCCATAGTCCTTTTGTTATGAGTTACAATAATGAATTGCGACTCGTTGGAAAAACGCCGTATCATTTTGTTAAATTTGTCGATATTGACATCATCGAGCGGCGCATCCACCTCATCAAAAATACAGAAAGGGGCAGGCTTGTAAAGGTAAATTGCAAACAGCAAGGCGGTAACGGTTAGCGCCTTTTCCCCACCGGATAATTGATTGACCGACAGTGGTTTCTTGCCTTTGGGCTTGGCTAGAATCTGAATAGAGGAATCCAACGGCATTTCGGGATGACTTAGCAACAAATCGCAATCATCCTCTGCAGTGAACAAGGAGCGAAACACCTCCACAAAGTGTTCACGAATCGCCGAAAATCCTTCCATAAATCGCTCCGATGCCTTCAAATCAATTTCTTCAATAGTCCTCAACAAATCCTCCCTGGCTTGCGCCAAGTCGGCTTTCTGCCCTGAAATGAAAATGTGCCTTTGCTCCACCTCGGTATAGGCTTCCAAAGCCATTGAGTTCACAGGACCAAAGTTCTCTATTTTTTTACGAATCGTTTGAACCAAACCCGCCAATTCTTGCTCTCCGCGTTGTGGGGGCTCTGCATGCTCCAATAGGCCAGGATCGCTATCAAATTCCATCAACCAGCGTTCTCTCAATGCCTTGATTTCCATTTGAAGCATAATGTGATGCTGTTTCCTTTGGTTAAGTAATTGGTCATTGACTTCACGCTGTCGATGCAATTGACGAATTTGTTCATCCAAGACATCTTGCTCCCCGCGAACCCTGTAATAGGCCTCTTCAAACTGGGTCATTTCGGAACGCGCTCGTCCTTCATCTTCGAGAAGCGCCGGTCTATTCTGCCCCGTTTCACCCAATTGATTTTGGACTTGGGCCAATTCCTCTTCTAAGGCTGTCATAGC
>Ga0194121_10006968_pt1 | contig 14913 bp, 14 predicted proteins | sample TA2MahCa50mmetaG_FD_148609 | JGI IMG/M metagenome (GOLD analysis project Ga0194121, IMG submission 148609) | Freshwater microbial communities from Lake Tanganyika, Tanzania - TA2015020 Mahale Deep Cast 50m | ecosystem: Environmental > Aquatic > Freshwater > Lake | place: Tanzania: Lake... | reverse complement strand
AGCGCGTGTACATGCGCAACAGGTCGCCGGCGAACAGGGCCGATTCGTCGCCGCCCGCGCCGGCGCGGATCTCGATGAACAGGTTGCGGCCGTCGTTCGGGTCCTTGGGCAGCATGGCCGCCTGCAGTTGGGCGGCGAGCCTGGCCATCGCGGCCTCGGCGGCCTTGATCTCCTCCTGCGCGAATCCCTGCATGGCCGGGTCCGCCGCCATGTCGCGGGCAGCGGCAGCATCGCGCTCGGCCTGCCGGTGGCGGCCATAGAGCTCGAGCACGTTGCTGAGCTCGGCATGCTCGCGCGAGAGCTTTCTGAACTCGCCCATGTCGCGGGCTGCGTTCTCCGCCGACAGGGTGCGGTTGAGCTCCTCGAGCCTGTTGGCCAGGCCCTCGAGCTTCGCTCGCAGGGAGGGTTTCAAGGCGTGAGCCTGAACAGGCGCGCGATCGATGCCGCCACCGACCGCCGCTCCTCGCCGGTGGCCTCGTTGAGCGCCTGGGTCGGGGCATGCATCAGCTTGTTGGTGAGGCCCTGCGACAGCGCCTCCAGCACCTGCTTGGGGTCCTCGCCCCTGGCCAGCAGGCGCAGCGCCCGCTCCAGTTCGTGCTGACGCGCGCTTTCGGCCTGGTCGCGCAGCTGGCGGATCAGCGGTACCGATTCGCGCCCCTGCATCCAGTGCATGAACTGGCCGACCTGGGTCTCGATGATCGCCTCGGCCTGGTCCACCGCCGAGCGCCGCGCATCCAGGTTCGCCTGCACGATGCCCTGAAGGTCGTCCACGGTGTAGAGGAACACGTCGTCCAGCTCGGCGACCTCGGGCTCGATGTCGCGCGGCACCGCCAGGTCCACCATCAATATCGGCCGGCGCCGGCGCGCCTTGAGCGCGCGCTCGACCAGCCCCTTGCCGAGGATCGGCAGCGAGCTCGCGGTGCAGGAAACCACGACGTCGTATTCGCGCAGCTGCGCGGCGAGCTCGCGCAGCTCGATGGCGCGCGCGTTGAAGCGGTGCGCCAGCCCCTGGCCGCGCTCCAGCGTGCGGTTGGCCACCGTGATGCGCTCGGGTCCCTGCGCCGCGAGGTGGGTGGCGCAGAGCTCGATCATCTCGCCGGCGCCCACCAGCAGCACCTTCTGATCCTTGAGCGAGGGGAAGATCCGCGCCGCCAGCTTCACCACCGCCGCGGCCATGGAGACGCTGTTGGCTCCGACCTCAGTGGTGGAGCGCACCTGCTTCGCCACGGCGAAGGAGCGCTGGAACAGCTTGTTGAGCACCGTGCCCAGCGTCCCCGCCGCCTCGGCACTCCTCACCGCGTCCTTCATCTGGCCGAGGATCTGCGGCTCGCCCAGCACCATCGAGTCCAGGCCCGAGGCGACGCGGAAGGCATGGCGCACCGCGCGCTCGCTGGGCAGGGTGTAGAGGTAGCGGCCCAGTTCGGCGGGCTCGACTCGGTGGTAGCGCGCCAGCCACTCCGCCGCCTGCTCTGGGCGCTCGCCCGAGAGGTAGACCTCGGTGCGGTTGCAGGTGGACAGGATCGCGGCCTCGGCGGCGAAGCGCTGCTTGGCCTCGGCCAGCGCCTCGCCCAGGCGCTCGACGTGGAACACCACGCGCTCGCGGATATCGAGCGGCGCGGTCTGGTGGTTTACACCGAGAGCGTACAGGGTCATGTCAGGGTCATGGCGACCGGGTCACGCGTGCCGGTTCCTGCCGCAAGCGGCGCAACTGGCTAAAAAGGGATTTTACCCCCCCCCGCGCAGCCGGGTGAATCGAGTTTCTCGATCTCCTGCGTCAAGGTCGATGGCTCGGTCGTGCGCAAGATTCCCTCTAGCGACAGCATGCTCGCCAGGCAAGGGCGGTGGTGGGCGTGGGCGAAGTCAAGGGCGTCGAGGTCCTGGTCGAATGCATGCAGGGGCAGGACTTCCTGGTACGGCTGCAGGTGCCGGTGGTCCTCTCCCGATCGATCGGTGCGGCCGAACGGTGTTGTAATGAATGCGCCCCTGCCAGGCGGGCAAGCACCTCGATCACCCGGCAAGACACGCTATCATTCCACTAACCCTGGACCATTCAGGAGTGGAGAACTGCACCCAGGATCCCTGGGTAGGTCAGCATGAAAGGCGATGAGTGATGGCTATGCAGTGGATTAAACGACTGATGGAATCGCCTCGCTTACTGATTTGGCTTGGCATAGTCGTCTTTGCGTATTCGTGGACCGCCAGTTTAGTGTTGCAGCTCTTGATAATCCCGATATTGTTTTCAAACCCTGAAGCTGCGGAAGGCTTGGTGGTCCTTGATTCGACAGGCTTCAACGAGTCTGCCAAGGCCAAAGCGGCCGAAATTTCGAGTTTCGGCTGGTCTGCCTGGGAGTTAAGACCAAATGGTCAATCGCCTGTGGGCATCGCCTCCATGTTTTACGTCATTTTGGGTAGCGCACCTACCAGCATGCTGCCATTTAACGCAGCGGTGCATGCCTTGAGTGCATGTTTAGTGATGGCCATTCTGCGGAATTTTTTTTCGGCTATTCCGTCTTTGATCGGGTCGCTGGCCTTTGCTTTGAACCCTGCCGCTTTTGAGTGGATTTCGCAGATTCATCGTGACGGGGTATTTATTCTAGGAAACCTGCTGCTCTTTATGGGTATTCTGCGTTTCATCAATGAGGCCGGGGAAACCGACAACAAGAGCCTGAAACGCTGGGCTGGTGTAATGCTACCCCCCATCGTTGGTACCTTGCTGATATGGGTAGCCAGGGTGTACTGGGTGCAGGTCGCTCTGCTAACCGTTTTACTGATAGCCGCTTTATTCATGATCGCAGTGATATTTAGAAAAAATGCTGTTGATAGACGGCGCGTGGTGCGCAGTATGGTGATGTTTGTTGGGCTCGGTTTGTTTCAACTTTGGCTATATTATGTTCATACTCCGTTTGAGTCAGATAATCTAGGTAACGCATCATATGTCATCAATATTTACAAAAGCTCTGAAAGCAAGGGCCAAAGCTATCATAAAAGAATTGATGTGAAATGGAACCGATCAGATTGGTTACCGGAAGCATTTGAACAGCGCTTTTTCCGTCTCGCCAATGCCCGATGGGGGGCGCTCAACAGCGGTGGCGAAACGCTAATGGACGAAAGCCATGCTCTGGATTCTGCAAAGGCAATCATTGAGTACCTTCCTCGGGCCTTGCAGCTTGGATTATTGAGCCCCTTGCCTGAATTCTGGGGAGGTCAGGGAAGCACACCGGCCATGACGGTGGGGCGCAGGGTGATGGGCGTAGTTACGCTAGTATTTTACGCTTGTCTACTCGGGTTGGTCGTAGGCATTTATCAGATGAGAAATAAATTACAACTTTGGATAGTATTCAGCATGTGCTCTATTGGGATAGTAGTTTATACAGTGGCTTATCCCAATATTGGAGCTTTAGTGCGTTTCCGGTATGGGTTTTATATGCTTTTGGTTGGATACGGTGCTGCGTTTTGGGTTGATTTGTGGATGAAACGCCAAAGGAGGAGTATCGGCATATGATATCAGTGATACTTGCTGGCGGACTCGGTACCCGCATCAGCGAGGAGACCCACCTAAAGCCAAAACCCATGATTGAGATCGGGGGAAGGCCGATCCTATGGCACATCATGAAGCTGTATTCAGCGCATGGCGTGCACGATTTTGTGATTTGCTGCGGTTATAAGGGCTATCTCATAAAGGAATACTTTGCCAACTACTTTCTGCACATGTCGGATGTGACCTTCCACATGCAGCACAACCGAATGGAAGTTCATAAGCACAAGGCTGAGCAGTGGCGCGTTACCTTGGTGGACACTGGTGAAGAAACGATGACGGGCGGGCGCCTGAAGCGCGTTGCCGATTATGTAAGGGAGGAAGAGGCGTTTTGTTTTACCTACGGGGATGGTGTGGCAGATATCGACATTTCGAGTGAGATCAACTTTCACCGTAGCCACGGCAAGTGGGCCACAGTGGCTGCCGTACGTCCCCCCGGCCGCTACGGTGCCTTGCAGATGGAGGGTGAGCGAGTTTCCGGTTTTGTTGAGAAACCACGCTTCGATGGCGGTTTCATTAATGGTGGTTTTTTCGTTCTGTCACCGTCCTGTCTCGACTTGATCGAAGGTGATCACTCGAGCTGGGAGACAGAGCCAGTAGCTCAGTTGGCGGCGATGAATCAACTCATGGCTTTTGTACATCAAGGGTTTTGGCAGCCAATGGACACCTTGCGCGAGAAGAATCTGTTGGAATCACTGTGGAATGCCGGTAAGGCACCGTGGAAAGTGTGGTTATAAACCGCGCATTTTGGAACGGCAAGCGGGTTTTCCTGACCGGCCATACCGGTTTTAAAGGAAGCTGGTTGTCGCTTTGGCTGACGGTTATGGGCGCCGAAGTCCATGGCTATGCGCTCACGGCGCCGACAGAGCCGAATTTCTTCTCTGTTACAGAAATTAAAAAGCAGTTGACCACCAGTACCATTGCGGATATTCGCAATGACAGCGCTTTGAAGCGGGCGATGCAGGATGCGCGCCCCGAGATTGTGATACACCTTGCCGCTCAGTCTCTGGTGCGACATTCCTATGTTGAACCAGCAGAGACTTTTGCGGCTAATGTCATGGGCACAGTCAACCTGTTTGAAGCCGTACGCCGAACCGCCAGCGTAAAAGCGGTGGTGAACATTACCAGCGACAAGTGTTACGAGAACCGGGAGTGGGTATGGCCCTACCGCGAGAATGAACCACTCGGCGGTTATGACCCTTACTCAAGTAGCAAGGCCTGCTCTGAACTGGTGACGCGTGCTTGGCGTTGTTCCTTTCTTGACACCTTGGGTATACAGGTCGCCAGCGCCCGCGCTGGCAACGTTATCGGTGGTGGTGACTGGGCGACCGATCGTCTCGTGCCGGATTTTCTACGCGCTCTCGATGCAGGTCGCCCACTGCTGGTGCGTTCACCGCTGGCAACACGCCCTTGGCAACACGTTTTCGATCCGCTTTCGGGATATCTTGTTTTGGCGGAAAGGCTTTACAAAGAAGGTGCGGTCTGCGCTGAAGCCTGGAACTTCGGCCCTGATGAGTCTGATTGCCGTTCGGTACAATGGATTGCCGAAGCCTTATGTGCTCGCGTACCGGGAGCAGCCTGGATGTTTGAGTCGGGACAACATTCTCACGAAACCCTTACGCTGAAGCTTGATAGTAGCAAAGCGCGCGCGCGCCTTGGTTGGCAACCGCGTTGGAACCTGCAGCGCGGACTGGATGCGGCGATAGACTGGCATCAGGCTTGGAAATCGGGCGCAGACATGACGTCCTTCAGCCTCAAACAATTAAGTGACTATGTCGAAACAGCAAGATGAGTTTGAGCGGACGTTTTGACATTCTGCCCACAACAATCTCTGGATTGGGCGTTCTTCAGCGCAAGCCGATCAGCGATAGCCGGGGTTCTCTCGAGCGACTCTTCTGCTCGGATGAATTGAAGATTTTGATTTCCGGAAAGCGAATTGAGCAGATCAACCACACGGTCACGACGCACAGCGGATCGGTACGCGGACTGCACTATCAGAAGACGCCTTATGCCGAAACGAAGTTCGTACACTGCTTGCGCGGAACGGTTTTTGACATTGCCGTAGATCTGCGCAGCGATTCACCGACTTTCCTGCGCTGGCATGCTGAGGTACTAAGTGCCAACAATCATCGCACCCTCGTTATTCCGGAAGGCTTTGCTCACGGCTTTCAGGCGCTGGATGACGAATGCGAGATGCTCTATCTTCATACCGAGTTTTACAATCAGGATGCTGAATGCGGCCTGCATCCTCAGGACCCCCGACTTGCTATTCGCTGGCCGTTGCCTGTTGCCAGTCTTTCTCCACTTGATGCTGCTCGTCCTTTCATTGATGCCCATTTCTCTGGGTTGAGCGTATGAACTGCCGTCACTGCGCTTCCCCATTGCAATTGAATTTGGTGGACCTGGGCAACGTTCCGCTGTCGAACGCCTATCTTACTAAACAGAATTTACTCGCTTCGGAGAAAAGTTATCCATTGCGTGTGCTGGTATGCGAGCGATGCTGGTTAGTTCAGACTGAAGATCATGTCCGGATGGATGAGTTGTTCGCCGCAAACTATGCTTATTTCAGCAGCTATTCAACTTCTTGGTTGACGCATTGCGAGAACTATGTTGCCGAGATGGCGGCACGCTTTGAACTTGACGGGGCAAGTCATGTCATTGAGGTTGCCGCCAACGACGGTTACCTTTTGCAATATGTTCAGGCGCAAGGTATTCCATGCACAGGCATTGAGCCTACTGCGAGTACTGCTGCCGTTGCGAGGTCTAAAGGAATTTCGATAATCGAGGACTTCTTTGGCACACGCTTGGCACGGGAGCTGGCAACACAAGGAAAGCAGGCTGATCTGATGACGGCGAACAACGTGCTGGCCCATGTTCCGAATATCAATGATTTTGCTGCCGGCTTCGCGATCCTGCTAAAACCAAAGGGGGTGGCGACTTTCGAGTTTCCACATCTTATGCGTTTGATTGCCGAAAATCAGTTTGACACTATCTACCACGAACACTTTTCCTACTTATCACTTGGTTCGGTTATCCGCATCTTTGCTGCGGTTGGTCTTGCTGTATTCGATGTGGAGGAGTTGCCGACCCACGGGGGCAGTCTGCGCGTGTTCGCACAGCGTGCTGACACCGGGGAGCACGCGCATGGTGGCCGCGTTGACTCAATGCTGTTGCAAGAAAATGTTGCCGGTCTGTTCGATGCCGCTTCCTTCGCTGGCTTCCAGAAGTGTACCAACAAGATGAAGAACGATTTCCTTGGTTTCCTCAGACAGGTTAAAGAAGAGGGATGCCATGTCGTCGCTTATGGTGCGGCGGCGAAAGGCAATACCCTTCTTAATTACGCCGGCGTGGGCCCCGATTTGATTTCTTGCGTCGTTGATCGTAATCCGGCAAAGCAAGGTAAATATCTGCCGGGCAGCCACATTCCCATCGTTGGTGAGGAGCGTCTCAAGGAATCGCGGCCCGACTATATCGTTATTCTGCCTTGGAATCTGCGGGAGGAAGTGATCGCGCAACTCGATTATGCCCGCACCTGGGGCGTGAGCTTCGTTACTGCAGTGCCATCATTAAAGGTCCTGTAATGAAGGTCGCCGTGACTGGCGCTAGCGGATTTGTAGGGCGTGCCGTCCTATCCGAACTGGCGCGGCGTGGTATTTTCGCCGTCGCTGCCTCCCGCTCAGCTCATACTGCAGAGTCGACCACTGCGGGTCACCGTGTTGTCTCACTTGACGTGCATGCATCACCTTACGATGCCTTTAACCGGCTTGGTAGCCCTGACGTGCTGGTTCACCTTGCGTGGGGCGGATTGCCCAATTACCGGTCGTCGCACCATATCGAGTCTGAGTTTCCCGCCCAATACCGTTTTCTTCGTGGTTTGGTTGAATCAGGGTTACAGTCGCTGGTAGTCGCGGGTACCTGCGCGGAATACGGTATGCAGTATGGACCGCTTTCCGAAGACATGCAGTTACGTCCAGAGAATGCTTATGGATCCGCCAAGAAAATGCTACTTCATGAGCTTGAACGACTCAAAGCTGAACGGCCCTTCACGATGACATGGGCAAGACTTTTTTACTTGACTGGCGCAGGGCAAGCTGAAACTTCCCTGCTGTCACAGCTACACAAAGCCGTCGTTTCAGGCGAGAACACCTTCAATTTGTCTGGCGGTGAACAGCTTCGTGATTATTTAAACGTTGAGGTCGCTGCCTATCTGCTCGTTTCGCTTGCGCTTTCCGGCCACGATGCAGGGGTAGTCAATGTTTGCTCAGGACGGCCAATTTCCATAAGGAGACTGGTTGAAGAAATGGTGAGAGACAATGGTTGGACAATCAAGCTTAAACTCGGCGCCTACCCGTATCCAGACTACGAACCGATGGCTTTCTGGGGGAATCGTCGGAAGCTGGTCGGGATTCTTGGAGAAGATGCAGCGAAGAGAATCGGCGAATTAACAGATGCTCCTCGTGGAATGGCTCATGCTGGCAACTGAAGTAAGCTCCGTTTCATCCAAACTAAAAACAAATATTCTCGCCAATCTACTTGGCGGGACGTGGATCGCCGTTCTCACTGTCGTGATTATGCCGCTCCAGGTTCATTTGCTCGGTATGGAGGCTTACGGATTTATCGGCCTGATTGCTATCTTGCAAGTTGTGGTAAGCACGTTTGATCTTGGGCTATCTTCAGCTGTCACACAGGCCGTAGCAGCTGACCAAAGTATCAAATTAAAGTCAACGAGTGAGTTGGTGAACTCCGTAGCGACCCTATATTGGAGCATGGCGCTCTTGATCGCAGCAGTTCTATGGTTCAGTTCCGATTGGATCGCTGCTAGCTGGTTGAAACCCTCGGTACTTGATGCAGCTACCGTAACATTGGGCATGCAAGTCATTGCATTCTATCTTGCACTCAGATGGCCTGTGGCATTTTACACAGGGCTTATCAGCGGCATGCAGAGAATGGATGTGCTCAATATGATCAAGTCAGGTACAGCAACAGTACGATTGCTTGGCGGTATCGCTGTGCTGCTCATTATTCCAGAACTGATGGCTTTCCTTATATGGTTTGCAATAAGCGCCATCCTTGAAACTACAGTTTATGTGACTGTTTCAAGAATATTGTTTGGGGGTCTCGAAATTCGGCCATACTTTTCTCTTGAATCGATCAGAACGGTCTGGAAATTTTCTCTTGCCATGACTGCAATATCAGTGATGGCAATGCTGCTTGGCCAACTTGATCGCTTGATGGTGAGCAAGCTTCTTAGCCTTGAGGCTCTCGGTTATTACTCACTTGCCTATAACACTGCCATCGGAATTTCTCTGTTGCAAACTGCCATCAATAGCGCATCCTTTCCAGCTTTTTCAGAAGCGCATAGCCAGCGACAGTCAGAAAATCTCCTGCGGCGATATGATAAGGTTTGTCAGCTGATGGGGTATGCCATCGCGTTGCCATGTTTTGCGCTCATCTTTTTCGGTTACGACATCCTGTACGCATGGATTGATGCTGGCGCTGCTGCTGGAGGGTATGTGACGATGGCCCTTCTCGCGCTCGGTTTTTACCTCAATGCAATGGTTTCCAATGCCTATATCATGTTTATTGCCCAAGGGCAGCCTATGCTTCCGCTGAAAGTTAATGTTGTCGGCTTGCTGTTCTATTTCCCGGTACTGTTTTGGCTAACAAGTGAAACCGGCACCAATGGGGCGGCAGCATGTTGGACATTTTTAAACCTGTACTATTTCTTCACCTTGTTACCGCAAGCGCAGATTGGATTGCTTAGGCAGAAAGTCATGCCCTGGCTCAAACATAATTGTTTTCCCTTCCTGCTGACCGGTTTGCTTGTATTCGGCGGAATGAAATTTATTTTGGATATCCTACCGAAAACGTGGGCCATCTGGCCTACCCTGATTCTTTCTGCTGCAATTTATTCTTTCCTTGGATTCCGTTTTTTGTCGACTGAGCTTTCCACTGATATACGTGTGTTGCTCCGTCAAGTCACTAATTTAGTACTAGGGATCGTGCGTTGACTCGGCATATATGCTCTCTGTGCGGAGAGCGGCCCCCCTCTTTTTGAAGCCATTGACGAAAATCATCGCGTCTCCACGTGTGGTTCAGCTATCTAAAGTGTTCGCGATGTCGCTCGATATTCATATAGAAGTACCTCTTGATTTAGCAAATTATTATCAGATTGATTACTACGGTATCTCTTCCTTGAGACAACTTCAAACTGTCACTTCGAAGAGCGAGAGTAAGATAAATACAGTATTAAGATTTGCAGCAAGTGGGCATTTTCGTTATCGGATATGCGCTGAGTATGTTGATGATACCGTTTAACCGTGTAGCCTTCAACGGAAGTGCCTGTACGATAGTATTTAGAAAGGAAATGGCATGAAGTTTTCGGTACTACTACCCACCCGCAACGGTGGCCCATTTCTTGAGCACTGTATTCGATCAATTCTGGATCAAGATTACTTCAACATGGAATTGATCATTTCAGACAACGCGAATTCTGATGAAACACCCCATGTGCTTCTTAAGTTCATGGGCGATCAGCGCGTCAAGGTTTTGAGACTAAATTCGCCAGTTTCGGTTACTGAGAACTGGAACAATGCGTTCCAGGTATCTTCGGGCGAACACATCCTGATGATGGGCGATGATGATTATCTTCTCCCCGGTTATTTTGAGTGGATGGAGCGTTTACTGGACCGTTATCAACAGCCCGATTGTGTAATTCACAATGCTTATACCTATATTGCTCCTGCCTCAATTGGTGGGGATCCGCGGAGTTACTACAACGATACTCATTATCACTTTGGCTCTGATTTCTCGGAAGAGAAAATTTTAACCTTGGAGCAGCGGCATAGCATCGTGCGCGACATGTTCCGCTTCAGGGTGCGCATACCTCTCAACATGCAGAACAGTTTGATAGGACGTAGTGCATTCACGAGAGTATGTAGTGGCGTTTTCTATCCACCTTTTCCAGACCACTATGCACTAATCGCCCTGCTTCTTGCTGCGGAGCGGTGGGTATTCTCCCCGGAGAAACCATTAGTAGTGGGTGTTTCTCCAAAGTCCTTTGGGCATTACGTGTACAGTAATCGGCAGAGCAGTGGTCTTACTTATCTTGGTATTGACCTGGATTTTAAAGGGAAACTACCCGGGAACGAACTGCTCAACGGAATGCATATATGGCTAGATCTAGTGAAAAGAAACTATCCCAGACTCCTCGCTGGAGTGGAAGTTGATCGGCCTGCTTACGTGCGACACCAATTTTTTGCATGGCATATGCAAAGAAAACATGGCGCGATCGATATGAAAGTATTTCTGAACTATCTGCACCTGCTTTCATTTTCAGATTGGCTAGGGTTGGTCTTGTCGATTGCGGATAAGCCAAGCTGGCTGCGCTTATTTCGTCAGCTATTTCTAGGACGAGAAAAGAGCAATGTACAAGCCCTGTGGAATGGTTTGCAGCCGTTGGCTGGAATACACAACATTCAGCAATTCAGTGTGTGGATTAGTGCCAAGAAAGTAATAAAAGAATGACTTTGAGCTTGCGCGAGTTGCGTGTAGGTTATGTGCCAATTTCATCAACACTGAAAGCTCCCGGCGATCGACGCCGATTCGTTCATTACGCTCAAAGCAGAAATCTGCGATTTGAAATTGCTGATCCGCTTAAGGAATATGATCTGGTGGTGCTGACTGCACTTTCTGACCTCAGTGTCTGGATTAGATATCACAAAGGGAAGATCGCATATGACCTGATCGATTCCTATCTGGCGATCCCCAAGACCAATATCAAGGGAATTTTTAGGGGCCTGGCAAAGTTTTTAACGAGACAGAGCCGCCTTCCGCTGCTGAATCACTGGAGGGCAGTGCAAGCAATGTGTGAGCGCGCAGATGCCGTAATTTGCTCTACTGAAGAGCAAAAGCACGTGATTCTTAATTATTCACCGAATGTGCATATCGTGCTTGACTCGCACAGCATGGCTGTCAAATCGATCAAGACAGACTACACCGCTGCCAACCCCATCCGGTTGGTATGGGAGGGGCAGCCGCAGACTCTTGGCTCGCTCAATCTAATTCATCCTGTTTTGATAGAATTAGGGAAAAGATATCCGATAGAAATACATCTGGTTACAGATGCCGAATCCCACTTGTATCTCGGCAAGTTTGTACGAGTAAAAACTCTCCCGTTGGCTCAGCGTGCACTTCCAGATATCCCACTTCAATTTCACGCATGGCAGGAAGACACATTGTCCTCCGTAATCTCAGCATGTGATATCGCTGTAATACCGTTGTCCCTAGAGGACCCATTCGCGGCCGGCAAGCCTGAAAATAAACTATTGCTTTTATGGCACATGGGTATGCCGGTTGTCGTATCGTCCACACCCGCATTCAGCCGCGCCATGAATGGGGCGGATTTGAACTTGGCCTGCAAGGACACTATGCAGTGGGTGACCAATTTGGAGATGTTGATCACCAACCATAACCTGCGTAGTCATGCAGGTCATCTCGGCAGAGCATATGCCGAAGAAAAGTACGGCGATAATAACTTGTTGGCTGGCTGGGATAGAGTGTTTGCTTCGTTGGGATATGTAGTTTGAAAATCTGCCAGCTTTGCGCGGTTGATTTTAATCTGAAAAATTTCTTGCTGCCTTCGATCGACGGTATGCAGTCGCAGGGATGGAAGGTCGCGGCTGCGATGTGATCCCTGATTTTAGTAGCGGCGCCCTCAAAATCCATGTGCAACATTTTTCGGTGAAAATGTTGCATGCGAACACATTACCAGCAGCTGAGTATTGAAGAACAGGTGATCATTCAGACACAACCGGTGATGGGCATGATGCCTGCGGCCATTGCTCGAGGGATGAACCGTTAGCCCTCGACGGTGTGCCGTGAGTTACGGCGCAATGGCTGGACACGGCCCATTTTTCCGAGACAGTTGGAGCGTCCGAGGTTGGCTGGGGGCTACCGCGCCGCTGAGGCCAAGGCGCGCGCGCAGGCCTGCGCGGCCACATCACGGGTTGAGCGCCGATTGCGCCCGCAAACGGCCTTGTGGAAATGCGTGATGCGCCATCTGAAACAGGGCTACTCGCCCGAGCAGATTGCCGGCCCACTGGCGCTTGTGCATCCAGATACGCCTTCGCTGCAGGTTTCGCATCAGACTATCTACACCGCGATCTACGCCATGCAGCGTGGAGAGCTGCGCACGCAGGTGATTGGCTGGTTGAGCTTTGGCCTCGCCAAGCGTCGACCCCATGCTCAGGGGGAAAGACCGGCGCGGGCGCATCCCCGACATGGTCAGCATCCACGATCCACGGATATCCGTGGCCAATCCCGGAACAATTGGTGGCGACCATGCGCCTATTTTTGGAGGTGCCGGCATGAGGTAGGTCATCAGGGTTGGCCGGCCGGCAGCGTGCGTTAAGACCCTATGATGGAAACAGGGTGGTGGCTTTGCAATTGAAAAGAATTACTGAGCATGTACGGCGAATCGGGTTGTCGGTATAGCCAACCGGGAAGCTTTTTCTACCCCGAGCCCAAGCCATTCACGGAGTACCTGCGTGCTTGCGTGCAGAGCGCCACTGCTTGGCAAAAAATGCAGTAATCCAAACGCTATCTCCGGCGTGAACTGGGTGGGGGCTGGAAATGCGACAAGTCCTTCGCGCTCAAAGTACGCCACGGCACGTGGCAGGTGCCAGACGTGACTGACAAGCGCGATGTGCGTAATGCCCTCTTGCTTCAGTAGTGCAGCGGAATATTGAGCATTTTCGCTTGTGTCGCGCGAGCGGTTCTCGGTCCAGCGTACGACTTCCTTGAATTCCTGCTCAATGGCGTTGCGCATCGCATCTGCTTCCGGCAAGCCGCCGAAGGGTGCGCCGCCGCTGACCAGCAGGGGCAGGCCCGTTTGTCGATGCAAGTGCAATCCGTAGCGTGTGCGCGTGAGGCTGCTGCGGCCAATCGTGTCGCCACCGTATTCCGGCGCATTGCGATAGATCCCGCCGCCAAGGATGACGATGGCTTGGGCGCGTGCGAGTTGGTCGGCGGTAATCGGCGCAGTATCCTCAAGGGATTTCTTCAAGACATGCGCCACGATTGGCAGCGATAATACGGCGAGGATGGTTAGCGCAAAAGCGGTAATGGCAAGTCCGCGGCGAGGATGGCGCCGGCTGAACCACAGCCCGATGCAGGCGATGATCAGCAGGCTGAGGGGCGGCATTGCAATTGCCGTGAGGATTTTTTTGGTCAGGAACATGGCATCCTTCTGTTACATCCTATATGCATAAAGTGATTGCGCTGGGTAACTTGGCAATACGGATCAACTCTCACCCATGGGTTATTGACGAAACGTGTTTTTGTTTTTGTGCTGGCCTTGGGATACGCATTCCTGCTCTTCCCCTTGGTGGTATTGCCGGCGTTGGCTGTAGGGACATCATCTCAGGGACCGTTAATATATTGGTCCGATGGTGTCGGCCGCAACAATCAAATTTTCAAGATGCCAAAGTTTTGTAGCCTGCGTACCGACACACCTGCGGTGGCGACGCACTTGTTGAAAAATACAGATGCATGGCTGACGCCGATAGGCTTTTTTTGCGCAAATCCAGCCTGGATGAGTTGCCCCAACAGTTGAGCATCCTCAAAGGTGACATGATTTTCGTCGGCCCTCCTCCAGCCCTCGTCCAAGGTAATTTTAACCTTCCGCTGCGCGCGAGCCGTGCGTAGGCTAGGTGAGGCGGCAAATTCATCGGATCTGGACAGTACGCGCCTGCGAGGTCGCCGCCATCGGCGAGGGCCTCTACGATCTTTGCTGCCAGGCCGGGCTAATGCGCGATGCGGCGCGTGCGGCCGTCGCCCGGCCGGGATTGCAGCCCGGCTGGTGGCGCTGTATGCGGGCTTGCTGGAATCCGCGCGGGTAAAATAGCGGCTTTTCCTGGCGGCACGATTTTCGATGACCCAGCAGGCGCCCAACCGGCCCGGCCCGGCGAGTAGTCGCGAGATCTATTTCCGCCTGCTCGGCTATGTCCGCCCCTACTGGCGCGTGTTTGCCCTCGCCCTGGTCGGCATGGTGTTCACCGCCGCCGCCGAGCCCCTGTTCCCGGCGCTGATGAAATCCCTGTTGGACGGCGATTACGAGTCCGGCGACACCTCGGTGATCTGGATTTATCCGCTGGCCATCGTTGGCATATTCCTGCTGCGCGGCGCGCTGACCTTCGTCACCAGCTACGCCATGTCCTGGGTTTCTAACCGCTTGGTGATGGATATGCGCATGGCGATGTTCCGCCAGCTGGTCTGCCTGCCTGCCGATTATTACGAGCAACGCCCCTCGGGTGCGCTGATGTCCAAGGTAGCCTGGGACGTTGCAGGTGTTTCTGCTGCGGCGACTTCCGTACTCA
>Ga0194121_10006965_pt1 | contig 14917 bp, 15 predicted proteins | sample TA2MahCa50mmetaG_FD_148609 | JGI IMG/M metagenome (GOLD analysis project Ga0194121, IMG submission 148609) | Freshwater microbial communities from Lake Tanganyika, Tanzania - TA2015020 Mahale Deep Cast 50m | ecosystem: Environmental > Aquatic > Freshwater > Lake | place: Tanzania: Lake... | reverse complement strand
GCTCCGGCCCCAGCTCGGGACCGCTCGCTCCCGGGGCCATGGGGTCGCTCGCTCGGTGAGGTGGGTGCGTCCGCTCCGGCCCCAGCTCGGGACCGCTCGCTCCCGTCTCCATGGGGTCGCTCGCTCCCCGGGCCGGCCATCCAGGCGAGGGCGCCGTCGAGCGAGACCTCGGCGGTGGGCACGCCCCGGGTGCCCAGCTTGGGCTTGAGCCGGCGGATGTGGAAGCCGTTGGTCGACCCGTCGTCGCGCAGCCGGGGCACGATGAAGGTGGCCAGTCCCCCCGGCCCGTCGGGCGCGCCGTCGGGGCGGGCCAGCACGATGAACACCTCGGCGTCGACGTTGGAGCAGAAGTGCTTCTCGCCGAAGAGCCGCCACTCGTGGCCGTCGCGCACGGCGCGGGTGGTGTTGGCACCGACGTCGCTGCCGCCTTGGCGCTCGGTGAGGAACATGCCGCCTTCCCACGCCTCGTCGGGATCGAGGGACGTGAGCCGCCGGAGGAAGTCGTCGCGGACCGCGGTGGGTGCGTACCGCTCGACGACGTCGGCCGCGCCCGCGGTCATCCCGAGGCCGCAGTAGATCGCCGTCTCGGCCTGGCACACGAGGTAGGCGAGCGACGCGGTGAGCACCGCCGGCACCGGCCTCCCCGCGTGGGCGGGCAGGCCCACGAAGCCGGTGCGCACCAGGTCGGCCTTGTTGGCGGTCCAGGTGGGGTGGTGGTCGATCGCCCCCACCTCGAGTCCCCAGCGGTCGTGGTCGACGAGGACCGGTGGGTGGCGGTCGGTGACCTCGGCCCGCCGGGCGAGGTCACCACCGCAGAGCACGCCGTAGCCCGCCACCTGGGTCTCGGCGAACGCTCGGTCGGCGGGGTCGGGGAGCAGCCGGTCGAGGAGCTGGCCCAGGTTGGGGTCGACCGCGTACCAGTCGAGGCCGATCGCGTCGTCGAACTCCGCGTAGTCGGGCAGCACGGGTGCCACGATACCGAGCCGACCCCGGTGGCCCCCCGGCCCGTCGTCCGGGTCGCCGTCGGTCGCCGTCGGTCTCCCCCGGCCGGTCCGCCGCCTGCGGGAGCCGGCCCCGCGCCGGTACCGTGCCCGCCGTGCGTCGGCGCCCACTCGTCCGCTCCGCGGTGCTCGCCGCCGGCCTCCTCGGCGGGGTGCTGCTCGCGGGCTGCGGTGGTGGCGACGACGGTGGGGAGCGGCTGTCACGCGCGGCGCTGACCCGGGAGGCCGAGGCCGTGTGTGACGCGGGCACGAAGGAGTCCGACCGGCTGCGCGCCGACGCCCGGCCGGGCGCGCGGGGCGAGGACGCGGGCAAGGAGATCGATGCCACCCGGGCCGCGCTCGAGGCCCAGATCGACGGGTTCGCCGACCTCCGTGGCCCCGCGTCGACCGACGACGACATCGCCGCGCTCCTCCGCCACCTCCGGGCGGCCTCGGCCGGCCTCGAGCGGCTGCGGGAGCTGGCCGTCGACGGTGACCTCACCGTCGTCGAGACGATCGCGGCCAACCCCGACCTCGTCCAGCGGATCAACCGATCGTCCGCCCAGGCGGCCGACGACCTCGTCGCGCTCGACTGGCTCACCTGCATCGGCGTCGCGAGCTGACCCGGGTGCCGACCGATCGGGTCGGTGGCGTAGCCTTCGCTCCGTGAGCGAGGGTCAGCGGTGAGCGGGTACGACCGCCTTTCGGGGCTCGACGCGAGCTTCCTCGTGCTGGAGCGCATCGAGACGCCGATGCACATCGGGTCGCTCGCGATCCTCGAGGGCCGCGCGTTCTTCGACGAGCGCGGGCGCTTCCGCCTCGCCGACGTGCGGCGACTGGTGTCGTCACGGCTGCACCTGATCCCGCGGTTCCGCAAGCGGGTCATGGAGGTGCCGCTCGGGCTCGGTCGGCCAGTCTGGGTCGACGACGCCCGCTTCGACGTCGGCTACCACGTCCGCCTCACCGCGCTCCCCGCGCCGGGGTCGCGCGCCCAGCTCCTCGCGCTGTTCGAGCGGGTCCAGGCGCAGCTGCTCGACCGGTCCCGTCCGCTCTGGGAGCTGTGGTTCGTCGAGGGGCTCGAGGGCGGCCAGGTCGCCCTGTTCCAGAAGACCCATCACGCGCTGGTCGACGGCATCTCCGGAGTCGACGTCGCCACCGTGCTGTTCGACTTCTCCCCCGAGCCCACCGTGCCCGACGCGCCGGAGTGGGAGCCGACCCCTGCCCCGTCACCCCAGCAGCTGCTCGTCGACACGGTCGTGGAGGAGGTCGGGCAGGTCACCCACCTCGGCCGGATGGTCGCCGACGCGGTGCAGGTGCCCCAGCGCGCGCTCGCCCAGCTCGGCCAGCTCGGGCGGTCGATGGCCACCCTGGCCGAAGGTCGCCTGCTCGCGCCCCGCCTGAGCATCAACCGACCCGTGGGCCGGCACCGGCGGTTCCTGGGCGTGCAGGTCCCGCTCGACGACGTGAAGGCGGTGCGCGGCGTCTACGGCGGCACGATCAACGACGTCGTGCTCGCCGGCGTGGCCGGTGGGCTCGCGCGGCTGCTCGACGCGCGGGGCGAGCTGCGCCCCGACCTGCGGGTGAAGGTGATGTGCCCGGTGTCGGTGCGGGCCGACCAGGAGCACCTGGCGCTGGGCAACCGGGTGTCGGCGCTGGTGGTGCCGCTCGCGGTGGGGGCGACCGATCCGGTGTCGCGCCTCGCATCGGTCCGCGCCGCGACGGAGGATCTCAAGGAGCGCCACCAGGCGGTGGCGGCCGACACGCTCATCGGGCTCACCCAGTACGCCGCGCCCACGCTGCTCGGCCTCGCCGCCCGTGCCGCGCACCACCAGGTGTTCTTCAACCTGATCAGCACCAACGTGCCCGGGCCGCAGGTGCCGCTCTATTGCATGGGGGCGCAGATGGTGGAAGCCTACCCGATGGTGCCCCTGTCGCGGAACCTCGGGCTCGGCATCGCCATCCTCTCCTACTGCGGCAACCTCCACATCGGGCTGCTCGCCGATCGCGACGCGTTCCCCGACCTCGACGTGCTCGCGACGGGCATCGCCGAGGCGTTCACCGAGATGCGCGACCACGCCGAAGCCCACGGGATCGACGAGCCGGCACCCGACGCCGACGCCGCGACCACCGACGCGGCTGCGGCCACGATCGATCTGGTGGTCGAGGTCGACGTGGAGGTCGACACCGCGCCGTGAGTGGTCTGCCCCAGGAGTTCTGGACCCGCGACGCGTGGGACCTCGCCGACGCGGTGCGCGCCGGTGACCTGCGCGCGGTCGACCTGTTCGACGGGTACCTCGAACGGATCCGCACGATCGACCCGGCGCTGAACGCCGTGTGCTTCCTCGACGAGGCCGGCGCGCGCGACGCGGCGGAGGCGGTCGATGCCACCGTCGCCCGCGGCGACGACCCCGGACCGCTCGCCGGCCTCCCGATCGGCGTGAAGGAGCTCAACCACGTCGCCGGCTGGCCGGCGACCCACGCGTCGCTCATCTACGCGGACCGGGTGAGCGACCACGACGACGTCGAGACCGCCCGCCTGCGCGCCGGCGGGGCCGTTCTCACCGGGCTCACCACCGCGTCGGAGCACGGATCGGTCAGCTTCACCAACACCCCGCTGCACGGCGTGACCCGCAACCCGTGGAACCCGGCGCGCACGCCGGGCGGGTCGTCGGGCGGGGCGGCTGCCGCGGTGGCCGCGGGGCTCTTCCCGGTGGCCACCGCGGGCGACGGCGGCGGGTCGATCCGCATCCCCGCCTCGTACTGCGGACTGTTCGGGATGAAGGTCACCTACGGTCTCGTCGGCCGGGGGCCGGGGCCCTTCAACTCCTCCCTCACGCCGGTGCGCGGCCCGATGGCCCGCGGCCCCCGCGACGCCGCGCGGTACCTCGACGTCGTCACCGGGCCCACCCTCACCGACCCCACCTCGCTGCCCAAGCCGGCGCCGTTCGAGCCGGCGCTGGCCACCGGCGCCGCGCAGGAGTCGCTCCGGGGCCTGCGGGTCGGCTGGACCGACACCCTCGGTGGCACCGCGGCCGAGCCCGCGGTCGGCGCCGCCGCACGTGACACGGCCGAGGCGCTCGTGCGCGCGGCGGGCATGGAGTGGGTCGACGTCACCGTCGACTTCCCCCGGCCGGGAATGACCTGGGGCCTGCTCTCGTCGATCGATGACATGGCCTGGCACGCCGACGCGATGGCCGACCGGCTCGACGAGGTCACGACCGTGTACCGGCTCGCCTACGAGTCGGTCCGTCACCTGCGGCCCGACGTGCTGTTGAAGGCGATCCGGCGCCGGGCCGATCTGTGCGCCGCATCGGCCGGGGTGTTCGAGCAGGTCGATCTCCTGCTGACGCCCACGACGCCGACCCCCGCGTTCGCCGCCGAGGGGGTGCTCACCGCCGACCTCAACGGTGAGGAGGTCACCCTGTTCGGGCTGTCGGCCGCGTTCACCGCGCCGTTCAACGTGACGGGTCAACCGGCCTGCTCGATCCCGGCCGGGTTCGTGGACCTTCTGCCGGTCGGCCTCCAGGTGGTGGCACCCCGCCATCACGACCTCCACTGCCTCGCGGCCGCCGCGGTGGCCCAGGGCGTCCGGCCGTGGCCGGGGCTCGCGCCGATAGTCTCCGCAGCGTGACCGACACCGCCGAAGGCGCACCTTCCCCCGACCCGCCCGATCCGTCGACCCCGGCGGCGTCCGCGCCGCCGGCGCCGCGCCCGCCCAAGCAGGAGCAGGAGCCGGCGTCGGAGGAGATCACCATGGTCGCGCCGAACGTGATCCGGATGCAGCTCCCGATCTGGATGCCGGGGCTGGGCCACGTGAACATGTACGGGCTCCTCGACGAACGGGGCCTCGCGGTGGTCGACCCCGGACTGCCCGGCCCGTCGTCGTGGAAGGCGCTGAAGCAGCGGCTCAAGGCCGCGGGCTTCCGGGTCAAGGACGTCCACACCGTCATCGTCACCCACTCGCACCCCGACCACTTCGGGGGTGCCGGGCGCATCCGCAAGGAGTCGGGCGCCGAGCTCGTCGCCCACCGCGCCTTCACCACGTGGTCCCTGTCGGAGTCGAGCCGGCGCAACCACCTGCCGAGCGAGCAGGAGGCGCTGGAGGCCGAGCGGGTCGCCGCGGCGGCGGCCCAGGCGCTCGACGTGTGGGACGACGTGGAGATCCCGACGATCGGCGACCACACCGACGACTACGCGGGCGACCCGCTGCGCGACGACCCCACCCCCGAGCTCACCGCCCGGGCCCAGCCCTGGGGCGGCGAGACCCCGTGGGGTGGTTCGAAGCACCCGATGCCCAAGCTCACCCGGCGCATGGCGATCAAGGCGATGCGGCTGCTGTTCGCGCCGCCCGACCCGAGCCGCCGGGTGCGCCACGCCGAGCGGGTCCGCCTCGCCGGACGTGACTGGGTGAGCGTGCACACGCCGGGGCACACGATCGACCACCTGTGCCTCTACGACCCGGAGTACGGGCTGCTCATCTCGGGCGACCACGTCTTGCCGTCGATCACCCCGCACATCTCGGGCGTGGGCAACGGCGCCGACGCACTGCACAGCTACATCCAGACCCTCGACCTCGTGGCCGCGCTCGACGGCGTGAAGCTCGGCCTCCCCGCCCACGGTCACCCGTTCGCCGACGTGCCCGGTCGGGTGGAGGCCATCAAGGAGCACCACCACGAGCGCATGGAACAGCTCGCCGCCGCGTCGATCGCCATCGGGCCCGCCACCGTGCAGGACCTCTCCCACGAGATCTTCCCCAAGAAGCACTGGGGTGTGATGGCCGAGAGCGAGACGTTCGCCCACCTCGAGCACCTGGTGAGCGAGGGTCGGGCCGAGCGCTGGACCGAGGGCGGCCGCTACTTCTACCGCGTCGGCGCCGCCTGATCCCGGTTCCGCTCCGCCCCCGGGCGTCGGCCCGTCGCCCCGACTCCGGGGGGATTCCGGGGTTAGCCTCTGGGCGTGAGCACGCGTGTGGAAGACCCCGAGGCGACCGATCTGCTCCAGCAGATGATCCGGAACGCCTGCGTCAACGATGGCACCGTCGAGTCGGGCAACGAGCTGGCGAGCGTCGACCTGCTCCAGCAGTACCTGGGCACGAGCGGGATCGACGTCGAGCGGTTCGAGCCCCAGCCCGGCCGGGCGAGCCTGGTCGCCCGCATCGAGGGGAGCGACCCCGACGCGCCCACGCTCATGCTCATGGGGCACACCGACGTCGTGCCGGTGAACTTCGACACCTGGACGCGGGAACCCTTCTCGGGCGACGTCGAGGACGGGATGGTCTGGGGCCGCGGCGCCGTCGACATGCTCAACCTCACCGCGTCGCAGGCCGTGGCGTTCCGCCGCCTCGCCGACTCCGGGTTCACGCCGAAGGGCACCCTGATCTACCTCGCGGTCGCCGACGAGGAGGCCCTCGGCACCTGGGGCGCGAAGTGGCTCGTCGACCACGAGTGGGACGCGGTGGCCACCGACTACGTGCTCACCGAGTCGGGCGGCTTCCAGATGCCGTCCCCCGGTGGTCCCCGGCTGCCGGTGATGGTGGCGGAGAAGGGCACCTTCTGGTCGAAGCTCCACGTGCACGGCACGCCGGGGCACGGCTCGCAGCCGTTCAACACCGACAACGCGCTGGTCACCGCCGCGGAGGTCGTCCGCCGGCTCGCCGAGTACCAGCCGAAGGCCGAGATCGGCGAGGTGTGGCGCCGGCACGTGGAGGCCATGGAGTACCCGGCCGAGCTGCGCGACGCGTTCCTCGACCCGAGCGCGGTGCGCGACTACTGCGCGGCGCTCCCGCTCGGCATGGGCCGGCTCGTGCACGCGTGCACGCACACCACGTTCTCGCCCAACGTCGCGCACGGCGGCACCAAGACCAACGTCATCCCCGACCACGTCGAGCTCGAAGTCGACATCCGCACGCTGCCCGGACAGAGCGGCGACGACATCCGTGATCTGCTCCGCGAGGCGCTCGGCGACCTGTACGACCGCGTCGAGATCGAGTCCAACGAGGACCTGTCGACCGCGTCGCCCATCGACACGCCGCTGTGGGACACCCTGTCGACGGTGACGGGGCGCATGGTGCGGGACTCCGCGCTGGTGCCGTTCCTCATGGTCGGCGGCACCGACAACCGGTTCTTCCGCCGGGCCGGCGCGACCGGCTACGGCTTCGGGCTGTTCTCGCAGCGCCTCGCGTTCGAGGACTACGCCACGATGTTCCACGGCAACGACGAGCGCGTCGACGTCGAGTCGCTGGCGCTGTCGGAGCAGCTGTGGCGGGCCGTCGCCGAGGAGCTGTTGACATGAGCCCGTCGAGCGAGGAATCCGGGGACAGCGCGCCGAGCGCAGCGAAGGCGATCCTGGACCACGTCCGCCACTGGAACGCGATGGACAAGGAGTCGTGGCTCGGGCTGTTCGCCGACGACATCGAGTACGAGGACCCGCCCGGCACCGTGGCGAGCCGGGGGATCGAGGTGATGTCGTCGCACGCGTGGGACGGGGCCTTCACCGCCGTGAAGCGCTGGATCCTCGAGCCGGTGAAGGTGATCGAGTGCGGCCGCGAGGCGCAGGTCTACATGCGCAACCACGGCGCCATCGACGGCCTGCCGGTGCTGGTCGAGAGCATCGAGCTGTGGCGGGTGGACGAGGCGGGCAAGGTCGACCTCATCCGCGCGTTCTGGGAGCCCCCGCAGGACCCGGCCGTGCGCGCCCACCTGGCGCTCGCCACCTGGGACCCCGACCGGCACTGACCGCACTGATCCTCGTCATGGCGCCGTCTCGCGCCAGCATGTGCCGTCACCCGGCGCCGCGCGCGCTCGGGCGGCGGGGCTACTCCTCGCGGAGCTGGCGGAGGTACTGCTCGAGCTCGTCGGCGATCTCGTCGCCGGTCGGCAGCTCGTCACCCCACTGGGGGGTCTCGTCGTCGGCCTCGTCGAACCGGGCCTCGAGCCGCTCGACATAGCCGCGGATGTCGTCGTCGTCGGCGGCCACCTGGTCGACCTGCTGCGTCCAGCGGCTCACCGTCTGCTGCACGCGGGAGAGGTCGAGCGTGACGCCGGTGAGGCGGGCGAACCGGTCGAGGATCGCCGCACTCGCCGGCGGGTTGGGTGGCGACGCGATGTAGTGGGGCACCGGCGCCCACAGCGACACCGACGGGATCCCGGCCGCCCGGCACTCGTCGTGGAGCACGCCGACGATCCCCGTGGGGCCCTCGTAGCGTGACGGCTCGAGCGCGAGCCGGCTGATGAGCTCGGGGTCGGTGGCGGTGCCGGTGACCTTCACCCGGCGGGTGTGGGGCACGTCGGCGAGGAGCGCGCCGAAGGTGACGACCATCTCGCAGCCCGTCGTCTCGTAGACGTCGAGCACCGCCCGGCAGAACGACCGCCACCGGTACGACGGCTCGATCCCTTGGAGCACCACGAGATCGCGTTCGGGGAATCGGGCGACCCAGAACGACGACGTGGGCCACGCCACGGCGCGCGTCACGCCGTCGACCAGCTCCACCTGGGGACGGCGCGACTGGAAGTCGGTGTGGGCCTCGGGGTCGATGTGGGCCACCCGCTCCGCGCCACCGTGGCGGGCCAGGTACGAGGCCGCGAAGGTCGCGGCGTCGGCCGCGTCGTTCCAGCCCTCGAACGCGGCGACCAGCAACGGGCGGCGCAGCGGCCCGGGACTGTCCTCCCAGACGAGTCCGTCGGTGGTGGGGGTGGGCTCCACCCCCACCACCCTAAACGCTGGGGTCGCTGCGCTCGCTCGCGACGGCTGCGGATCCGGGCCGGTCCTCCGGTGCTCCTCGGGACGCTCGCTGCGCTCCTGAACGCTGGGGTCGCTGCGCTCGCTCGCGACGGGCGCGGGGTCGCCGGCTACCCGAGGGCGCCGGCCCCCCGCAGGGTGGCGACCTCCTCGGCGGTGAGCCCGACCTCCGCCAGCACCTCGTCGGTGTGCTCGCCGATCGTCGGCGCGCCCCGCCGCACCGTCACCTGCTCGTCGTCGAACTGCATGGGCGCGCACGCCAGGCGGGCGGACGGATGAGCGGGGTGCGGGGCCAGGTACCCGTTGGCGGCCACCTGCGGGTCGTCGATCACCTCGAGCGGCGATGCGAGCGCCGAGAAGATGGTGTCCTCGGCGCCGAGGCGGGCCCGCAGCTCGTCGAGGGTCCGGCTCGCGATCGCCTCGGCGACCATGGGCTGGAGCGCCTCGGCGTGGGCGGCCCGGGCCGCGGTGTCGACGAAGCGCGGGTCGTCGAGCAGCTCGGGCAACCCGAGGGCCCGGCAGACCGGCTCCCAGTGGCGGGGGTCGTCGATCATGCCGAGCATGAGCCAGCGGTCGTCGGCGGTGCGGTACGCCCCGACGAGCGGGTTCGACCGCACGGTGCCCTCGCCCATCTTCTCGGGCTCCGTGCGGAGGATGGTCGTGGCGGTGAGGTCGACGCCGAGCTGCCACACCGCGAAGTTGAGCAGCGACACGTCGACGACCGACCCCTTGCCGGTGCGCTCGCGCTGGAACAGTGCCGCCGCGATCCCGCCCGCGAGCATCGCGCCGCTCGGCGCGTCGCCCATCGCCCCGCGCTGCATGATCATCGGGCCCTCCGCGGGCGTGAGCATGTGTCCGACGCCGCCGCGCGACCAGTACGAGACGGAGTCGAAGCCCCCTTCGTCGGCGTCGGGCCCCTGCTGCCCCTGCCCGTGGCCCTTCGCGTACACCAGGCGCGGGTTCACCGCCCAGAGGTCCTCGGGGTCGGTGCGCAGCTTCGTGCGGGCCGACGGCAGGAAGTTGGTGATGAACACGTCGGCGCCGACGATCAGCCGGTCGAACGCGGCGCGACCTTCGGGCACGCGCAGGTCGAGGACGATCCCGCGCTTGTTGCGGTTGTAGAGCTCCCACAGGAAGTTGAAGTCGCCGGTGTCGGCGACGAACCCGGCACCCATGATCGCCCGCAGCGGGTCGCCGGTCGGCCGTTCGATCTTGACCACGTCGGCGCCCCAGTCGCCGAGGATCGCCGCACAGCTCGGGACGAACCCGTGCTCCGCGAGCTCCACCACCCGGATCCCGTCGAGCACACCCATGACGTCTCCTTCCGCGTCCGTCCGAGCCGTGCCTCCGACGGTCGGCCATTCTGGCCCAGCCCGCCGCTCCGCCGCCCGGGAGGAGTGATCACCAGGCGCCGGTGACCCCCAGCCCGACGGCGGCTGCGAGGGTGGCGCCGACCACGCTGCCGACGGCGTACGCGACGGCGACCCGACCGTGCCCCTCCGCGGTCCGGCGCACGGTCTCGTACGCGTAGGCGGAGAACGTCGTGTAGGCGCCGAGGAAGCCGGTGCCGACGACGGTGCGCACGTCGGGATCGAGCCCGTGGGCCAGGGCGAGGCCGACCACGGACCCCAGGACCAGCGAGCCGCTCACGTTGACCACCAGCGTGCCGACCGGGGTGATCGAGGGGCGGCGGCTGCGGATCCACCACTCGAGCACGTATCGGCTCGGCGCGCCGATCGCGCCGGCCAGCGCGACGAGCGCTGCGAGCGCGGCGTCGTTCACGAGCCCCGCTCCCGGCGTGTCGCCTCGGCCCGCGGTCCCGTTCGCCGGCGCGTGCGAAGGCGTACGTCCCGAGGCCCGCTCATGCCTCGTCCTCGTCGGGGACCGGCGTCCGGCGGAAGCCCGCGGCCCAGAGTCCGAGGACCACGGCGGCGATGCCGGCGACGACGGTCGCGGTCGCGTATACGGCGGCGAGCGCATGATCGCCGTCGCGCCAGAGGAGCGCGAGCTCGGCCGCCATGGTGGAGAAGGTGGTGAAGCCGCCGAGGATGCCGACGCCGGCGAGGAGCCGGAGCCAGTGGTCGGGGGTGCCCCGGCGCAGCAGGGACTCGAGCAGGACCGCGAGCACGAAGGCTCCCGACACGTTGATCACGAACGTCGTGGTGGGGAAGGTGCCCGGGCCCACCGGGAACGCACGCGCCAGGCCGTGGCGGGCGAGCGCGCCCACCGCGCCGCCGAGCGCGACGAGGAGCACGGCCCGGGGTGAGAGCGGGTGCCTCACCCGGGCGACCGCCGCATCAGCCGTGCAGGGCCGGGATCTGGGAGCGGGTCGCGAGGTCGAGGGCGGCGTCGCACAGCGTGGAGACCATCTGGCCCATGCGGTCGAAACCCTCGCCCAGGGTCTTGCCCATCAGGAACCGGGCGTTGATGCCCTCGAGGATGATCGCCAGCTTGTAGAACGCGAACACCACGTAGAAGTCGAGGTGCGACAGGTCGCGGCCGGTGATCTCGGCGTAGCGGGCCGCGACCTCGTCCATGCCGATGAAGCCCGGGAGCCCCGACGCCCCCCCGGTGGCGAGCGGCACGCCGTCGGAGGCGCCCGCGTCCCAGTGCACCCAGTAGACGAGGAAGAGGCCGAGGTCGGTGAGCGGGTCGCCGAGGGTCGACATCTCCCAGTCGAGGACGGCGACGATCTCCGGCCCGTCGTTCGCGAGCATCGTGTTCTCGAGCCGGTAGTCGCCGTGGACGATCCCCGGCGGTCCCGACTCGGGCAGTGCCGCGGCGATGCGCCGGGCCAGCTCGTCGATCTGGGGGAGCTCGCGGGTCTTGTTGGCCTCCCATTGCTTGCCCCACCGGGCGACGTTGCGCGCGAGGAAGCCGTCGGGCCGCCCGAAGTCGCCCAGGCCCACGGCCTCGTAGTCGGTGGCGTGCAGCCGGGCGAGGACGTCGATCAGGCCGTGCGACACGGCGAGGGCGTCGGCGGGGTCGAACGCCGCGAGCTCGGCCGTCGACCGGACGACCCGCCCGTCGACCCGGTCCATCACGTAGAACGGCGCCCCGATGACCTCGGGGTCGGCGCAGAACGCCCGGGTCACCGGCACGGGGACGTCGGAGCCCTGGAGCGCGGACATCACCCGGTGCTCGCGGCCCATGTCGTGGGCGGTGGCGACGACGTGGCCGAGCGGCGGCCGGCGCACGACCCAGTCGTGGGCACCGTCGGTGACGTGGTAGGTGAGGTTGGAGCGTCCGCCCGCGATCAGCGAGGCGCTCAGCGGCGCGTCACCGGCTTCCGCGATGTGCGCCGCGAACCAGGTCGACAGCGCGGCGAGGTCGAGGCCTTCCGGCGTGGTGGTCACGCCGGAGGACTGTAACGCTCGGCCGGAGGGGAGGCGCCGCCGTCCGACGCCGCGGGAGGCACGAGCCTCCCGGTCGCTCAGGCGACGCGGGGCTCGCGGGGGGCGACGGGGGTGCCGTTGCCCTTGGGGTAGCGGGCCACGCGGCCCACCGGCATGTCGACGCGGAAGCCCGCAGCGGCGCGGTCCTCCTCGGACTCGCCTCCCCAGAAGCCGTACTCGCGTTGGTCACGCGCCCAGCGGCGGCACGGGTCGACGACTTCGCAGCCCGTGCAGATCGCACGAGCCCGGGCCTCGCGCAGGAGCCGGGTCTCGGGTCGCTCGCCCGCGGGGGCAAAGAACAGTTCGGTCTGACCAGCGCAAGCTGCCTCGCCCGTCCAGGTGAGCGGGCCGGTGAACAGCAGGCTGGAGACGGTCTCGGCCGCCACCATGGTCCTCCAGAGTCGGGGAAACGTCGTCGTGCGGCAGTGCGGAGACGGGTGGCCGGTGGGGGGAACTCGGCCCCCGTCCGCACTGCGTTGGCCATGGTTGCCGATCCGTTTCAATCTGTCCAACAAACAGTTACGATGGAAGCCATCGATTCTGAAGATGGATCAGTTGGGCTTCGGAGCGCGCGCCACGCTGCTCCCGAAGGCTCGCTGCTCCCAAAGGAGGACCGGTGGAGCTGCGCCACCTCGACGCCGTGCTGGCCGTCGCCGACGAGGGATCGTTCACCGCCGCGGCCGATGCGCTGTCGACCGTGCAGTCCAACGTGTCGGAGCAGATCCGTCAGCTCGAGGCCGAGCTGGGTGCGGCGCTGTTCGTGCGCAGCCGGCGTGGCGCGGAGCCGACCGACTGCGGTGAGGTCGTGCTCGAGCGGGCGCGGCGCATCCGGCGCGAGCTCGAGTCGTTGCGGGCCGACCTGTCGATGTTGCAGGGCCTCGAGGTGGGCGACGCGAGCTTCGGCGTCGTCGGCACCGCCAGCCGCTGGCTCGTGCCCGAGCTCGTCGCCGACCTGCGCACGCGCGCTCCGGGCGTGCACCTGCGCATCGTCGAGGGCGCGTCGGAGCGGCTCGCCGCCGAGGTCCTCGACGGCGACCTGACCCAGGCGATCGTCACGGAGCCCGTCGACGACCGTCGCCTCACCGCCGAGACCGTGCTCGAGGAGGCGCTCGTCGGTGTGGCCCCGGTGGGCCACACCCTGCCGCGCAGTCCCGTGCCGCTCGAAGCGCTCAACGCGCTCGGGCTCGTGGTCCCGCCGCCCCCCAACCCGCTGCGCGCCGAGATCGAGGCGGCGGCCGCGCGCCAGGGCCTGGCCCTCGACGTCGTGGTGGAAGTCGAAGGCATCCGGCTCATCGCGGACCTCGTCGCGGCCGGGGCGGGCGCGGCCGTGCTCCCCGAGACCGCGGTGCCCGAGGCCCTCGAGGGCGTGAAGGTGGTGTCGATCGCCGGCCTGCCCCCGCGGCGCCTCGCGCTCGTGAGCCTGCGCGACGCCTACCTGTCGATCGCCGACCGCGCGGTGCGCGACGCCGCACTGCGGATGATCCGCGGTCGCCGTGTGCCCGGCCGCTCGCGGCGCAAGTCCGGGGGTGCGACGGCGACGCGCGCGGCGGGATCCGCGCCGCGACCACCGGCGGCGTCGTAGGCTGGCCCTTTCCGACGAGGGGGGACCCGTCGTGGCGAACGAGAGCTCGGGCAGCCGGATCGGCGCCAAGCAGGTGATCATCGGCATCCTGATCCTGGTGGTGGTGATCCTCGCGATCGCCAACTCGGGGAGGGTGGAGGTCGACTTCGTCTTCCACAGCTTCGAGATGCGGCTGTTCTTGGTGATCGTGGGATCGGCGCTCATCGGCTTCCTCATCGGCTGGTTCATGGGCCGCAACCGCAACAACTGACGCCGCGGCGTCGCCCGCCGCGCCCCTACGGGCGCGCGGCGCGTCGCCCGCCCGCGCGCGCGCGTCCTGGTCAGGCGGCGGGGAGCGGACTCGGTCGCGCGCCCCGTCCCGCGCGGGTGAAGCGCCGGGCCAGGACGAACCCGATGCCGAGGATGAAGAAGCCGCCGACGGCGTCGAGCACGAAGTGGTTGCCGGTGATCACGATGACGGCCACCGTCATGACGGGGTAGAGGGCGGCGAGCCACTTCGTCCATCGGCGCCTCAGCCGCGGCACGAGCACGCACGCGCACCACAGCGCCCACGCACAGTGGACGCTGGGCATCGCGGCGTACTGGTTGGAGATCTTGTTGACGGCGCCGGAGTTGAACGACCAGAAGGTCGGGTAGCGCGCGAGCGTGTCGACGTAGCCGTAGCTGTCGGGAAGCAGGCGGGGCGGCATCAGCGGGATGAACGTGAACCCGATCAACGCGATCGCGGTGGTGATGGCGAGCGTGTTGCGCCACATCGGGTAGTCGTCGGACCAGCGGGCGAACAGGTACACCATCACGCCGATCGTCACCACGAAGTGCAGCGACCCGTAGAAGTAGTTGGAGCCGATGATGAGCGGCTTGAAGTGCAGCGCCAGGTCCTGGATCCGCTCCTCGTGGTAGATGCCCAGGAACTGCTGGATGTCGATCAGGCTCCGCGCGTTGCGGAACGCGTCCTGGGCGTTGCCGAACTTGGCGTTCCGGATCCCCGAGTACACGAAGTAGAAGGTCAGGGCGAGGACGATCTCGCCCCACCAGTAGATGACCGCACCGTCGCTGAGCAGCCGCGCGCCGGGGAGGCGACGGCGCAGCGGGACGGTGGTCCCGGACTCCCCGGCGACCGTCACCGGGTGTCCGCCCGCTCGGTCGCGGCGGGCGGTTCGGTCGCGGCGGGCGGCACGACGCCACCCGCGGTGGTGGCGTCCGGCCCTCCGCGGTCGTCGGCG
>Ga0194121_10006964_pt1 | contig 14919 bp, 9 predicted proteins | sample TA2MahCa50mmetaG_FD_148609 | JGI IMG/M metagenome (GOLD analysis project Ga0194121, IMG submission 148609) | Freshwater microbial communities from Lake Tanganyika, Tanzania - TA2015020 Mahale Deep Cast 50m | ecosystem: Environmental > Aquatic > Freshwater > Lake | place: Tanzania: Lake... | reverse complement strand
ACGTTATCGCCACCGCCCTCAAACTCCGGGAGCTCGTCATCATCCCTCAACTGGCTTCCGGCTTCGCCACTTCATGATTTCCTGCCAAGAAATGTCAAAATCTTATTGGATAGATACTAAGGGGTATCCCCCTTTGAAATGCGTATCGGCCGCCGAATACGCGATAATAGCTTTTCTATCCCGTCGAGTCTTATGTTTTGTCCACTTTCCGCCGATGAATCCTGTATGGGCACCTCGGGCCTACCGTCCATGCGTGTCCCTGGACACAGGAGAAACCAGTTCGCTTGCCAGTAGGAGCTTGGCGCATATTCGTCGTTACTCCCAACCGGAAATTGTTTTCCGAGTTGCAGCCGGTCCTTTCTCATCAGGTTCCGAATGCGCAAGTTGTTGAAGTCACGGAACTTCCGACGAAAGGAAACCTTGGGGTCCTCGGTGAATTCACGTCGGGTACGATCTGTTTCCTAGATGTGTACTCCTCTCATTCCGGCGGGATGGAAGCCCTGCAGGCCGTCGTTGCCGACGCGCCGAAGATGGCGACCGTGGCGATCGTCCCTGATCACGATCCGCAGCGGATTCTCCAGGCGCTTCGCCTGGGCGCCCGAGAATTCCTGACCCATCCGTTCTCGGAAGACCAAGTCGGTACAGTCTTGGAAAAGTTGTCCCAGTTCGCGCCGGAGCTAGCGTCTGAACAGGGCCGGATCTTTACCTTTGTTCCGGCCAAAGGTGCGTGCGGCGCCTCGACAATTGCCTACAACGTTGCGGCGGGAATGAAACGCTCGGGTTCGAAAGAGACGCTGCTGGCGGATCTCGACCCGCATGCCGGAACTCAGGCGTTTCAATTGAAACTCAAGCCGGCGTTCAGCTTTGTCGACGCGCTCGGCCACGCGTCGCATCTCGACGTCGATATCTGGCGCGGCATCGTGCAGCAAGCTAGCGGTTTCGACGTGCTCTTACCGCCCGACAGTATCACCGACGGAGCAACCGATGCCACCGACGCAAGGATGTTGCTCGAATTCGCAAAGCGGCTCTACTCCAACATTGTCGTGGACATCGGCGGCGCTTACGGTCCTTGGGCCCTAAGTGCGGTGCGTTCTGCCGACGAAGTCATCGTTGTGTCGACGAACGAACTTCCCGCGCTCCAAGCCGCGCAGCGCGTTTTGAACTACTACGAGGCGAACGGCATTCCGCGGCAACGGATCCGGCTTGTGATTAACCGGTTTAGCCGGGACGTCGGGCTGTCGAAAGAAATGGTCGAGACCGCGCTCCAGACCGATGTCTATTACGTCTTGCCTTCCGACTACGAAGCTGTCCAGCGCGCGCTTCTGGACGGCAAGCCGATCTCCCAGCAATCCAACCTCGGAAAACAGCTCAACCTCTTCGCCGCCAGACTCATGGGTGTCGAAGTTCGTGGGAAAGCTGTGGGAAAAAAGACGAATTCCACAACCCTCAGTGGATTGTTTAGTCTATTCTCCCGCAGCTGACGATTCTCGGGTATCCTGAGCGTTTGTTCTCGCTTTCGGTAGACAACGCCGGTGACTACCTTGCCTCGCACGGTTTTGGCGGGAGTCGGGACATCGCCGCGCTTGGCGGCGGAGTTTCGAATATTGTGATCGCGGCGGAAACGGCGCATGGCCGTGTAGTCGCCAAACAGGCGCTGGAAAAACTTCGCGTCGAGGCGGATTGGCGATCCCGGCCCGACCGGGCATTGCGCGAAGCGCTTGCGTTGCAAGAGGTTGCGAAGATTTTGCCGCCCGGGCGAGTACCCGAAGTTCTGTCGGTCGATTCGGAAAACTGTATTTACGTGATGCGCGCGGCGCCACCGGATTCTCGCGATTGGAAAACACTGCTTTTGCGAGGCGAAGTCGACCCGCGCGTTGCCGCGCAAGCGGGCGAAATTCTCGGGCAAATCGTTCACAACACATGGCTTAGACCCGAATGGCAAGCCCGGTTCGGCGACCAGACCGTTTTCGACGAACTTCGCCTCGATCCGTATTTTCGATTCACCGCTTCGCGCTTTCCCGAATTCTCCGTACACCTGGAGCAGTTGATCGCCGATTGCCGCGACCGCGCGGTAGCGCTCGTTCACGGCGACTGGAGTCCGAAAAATCTGCTCGTGCACGGCGAACACGTGACCGCCATCGACTTCGAAGTCGTGCACTTCGGCAACCCATCGTTTGATACGGGCTTTCTTATCAATCACTTGCTGCTCAAGTCGATTCACCGGCCGGAACTTGCGGGTCCGTACGAAGTCTGCGCTTCCGAATTTTGGCGCGCCTACGATCCGAGGGAATCCTGGTTGTGGGAAGCGACGATGGCGCAGTTGGGCGGATTGTTGCTCGCGCGGGTCGCGGGAAAATCGCCCGCGGAATATTTGACCGGTCCCCAAAAGGCGGTCGCGTGGCGCTGCGCGCAAGCGATTGTGAAGACGCCGCCGGGATCGATTCGCGAGGTTTGGCAATGTCTTTGTTGATGCAACAGCTTTCGGCGTGGGAGATTCTCGATTCCCGCGGCCGTCCGACGATTGAAGTCGAAGCGGTTCTATCCGACGGTGCGCGCGCTTCGGCGCAGGTTCCGTCGGGAGCGTCGACCGGCAAACACGAGGCGCACGAGTTGCGCGACGGCGATCGATCGCACTACGGCGGCCTGGGCACAAGTCGCGCCGCGGCGAATGTGAATGGAAAAATCGACGCGGCGTTGCGCGGCCACTCGGTCGATCGCTGTGACGAAATTCTGATCGCGCTCGACGGTACACCGAATAAATCGCGGCTCGGCGCGAATGCGCTGCTGGGTGTTTCCTGCGCGGTGGCGCGCGCCGTGAGCGTTTCGCGGCGCGAGCCGTTGTACCGAACGCTGGCGATCGGAGAGCCGGTGCTTCCCGTTCCGATGATCAACATCATCTCGGGCGGATTGCATGCGGGCGGCAACATCGAGTTTCAAGACTTTCTGATCATTCCGCACGGCTTCGGCTCGATGGCCGAAGCGCTGGAGGCGACGGTCAAGATCCACACGCGCTGCGGCGAGCGGATTCGAAAGGCTGGTTATCTCCTCACCGGGGTTGCCGATGAAGGAGGCTGGGGGCCTCTGCTGCCCTCCAACCGCCATGCGTTGGAAATACTCACGGCGTCGATCGAGGACGCGGGTTTTCGGCCGGGCGAGCAGGTATCGATCGCGCTGGACGTCGCTTCGTCGCACTTCTATCGCGATGGTGTTTACACCTTGCAAAGCGAGGGGCGTTCGCTGACATCTGAAGAAATGATCGAACTGCTGGCCGAGTGGTCGTCTCGGTTTCCTGTCGCGTCGATTGAAGACGGCTTGGCCGAAGACGATTGGGCGGGTTGGCGGCTGTTGACCGAGCGGCTCGGCGGGCGGGTTCAGTTAGTCGGCGACGATTTCTTTACGACGAATCCGGGCCGGGTGCAGCGCGGTATCGACACCGGTTGCGCGAATGCGGTGCTCGTGAAGATGAATCAGATCGGAACGTTGCGCGAGACGTTCGATGTTGTGCGGCTTGCTGGCGCGCACGGGTATCGATGCGTGGTGTCGGCGCGATCGGGCGAGACCGAGGACAGTTTTCTGGCGGACCTCGCGATTGCGACCGGGGCAGGGCAGATCAAGATCGGTTCGATCACACGCAGCGAGCGGCTGGCGAAATACAACCGGCTGCTGGCGATCGAACAGCGCGACGGTTTACGTTGGCCGGGCGGCGGCTGGCGGAGTGGTACCCTCTGAGTGCATGGAACTCACCGGCAAGACGTTTCGCGCGATCTCGAACTCGAGAAACGGCGCGCTGAATTCCGAAACGCGCATGGCGTTCGTTTCCGAGGACGCCGCGGGGATCGTCGGAGTTTATGGAGGCGGCACGATTGCGCACGGCTCCGTGGTGGCGACGCGGACCGGCGAGCAGTCGCTGTTCATGCTGTACCATTGCGCGACGGTTGGCGGCGAGTTGCGGGCGAGCACGTCGGAGTGGATTCTCGAGCCGTAACGTGGCTCGATTCGGCGAACGACGAGGCGCTCGTTGCGGCGAGGGCACGGCTATGAAACCAGATGCGCCGAAGTAGAGTGCCGGGATTTGTCGTGTCCGGCCTTTTCGGAATTCGAGCACGATGGATTCGTTTCGGCCCGGCCATAAGAGGCCGTGCCTACGCGACCTGTGCGCTTCCATGCGTTCGGATCAACGTGTCCTGTCTAGATCCCCGCTAACCGCGTCGTTGAATCGCCGAACGAATTCAGCTTCAAGCCAAACCGGTCCATCAATGAAAGGTACAGGCTGCACATCTTCCGGTTGTCAGCGCTCGCTTCGAGATAGTTCAGCACGCGCCCGGTCTTCAACGTCCCGCCCAGCCCGCCGGTCAGCAACAGCGGCAGCCGGAAGTTGTCGTGCTTGCGTCCGATCCACAGGTTCGACAGGAACATCAAACACGAGTTGTCGAGCACCGTGCCTTCGCCTTCCTTCATTGAATCGAGCTTTGACGCCAAGTAGGCGTACTGCTCAACGTGGAAGCGCGCGATGCGTTCGTAGGCATCGTTGTTGTTATAGTGCGACGCGCCGTGATGGCCCATCGTGACATTGAGGAACGGATAGTACATCGCCGAAAGATCGCGCGAGATGAGCAGCGACGCCACCCGCGTTTTGTCGGTCTGGAACGCCATGGCGATGATGTCGCACATGAGCTTGGAGTGCTGGCGGAGATCGGCGGGCATGCCGTTGGCGGGCCGCTCCATCGACATAGCCGGGCGGTTCTTCGCCTTGGCTGCGTCCTCGGCCGTCGACTTCTCTTTGCGCATGCCTTCGACGCGCTTCTCGACCTCGCGCACGCTGGTTAAATACTCATCGAGCTTGTTCTTATCGCTCGCGCTGATTTCGCGCGTCAGCGCCTGCGCGCGGTCCTTCACGCGATCCAGCACGCTGATGTTCAGCAGGCTGCCGCGGTTGTCGAACAGGTTGTCCCAGGCCAGCGACGGATAGACTTCGACCGGCACCGGGGAGTCCGGGCTCTGCCAGGAGATATGCGAACTGTACGCCAGAGAGAAGTTCGTCTCGTGATAACCCGTCATTGGCGGGTCGCATGACAGGCAAATGCTCGACTGCGCCGTCTCCTCGCCGACCTTGCTCGCGATCATCTGATCGATCGAAACACCGGACGAGATCACTGCGCCCTTGGAAATCTTCGCGCCCGATAAGATACTGCCGGTCTGGCCGGGATGGATTCCTTGGCCGGTCAGAGCCTTCACATACAGGCCTTCGATAACGTTGACCTTTTCCTTCAGCGGTTCGAGCGGGCCGAGCGTTTTGCTCAACTTCATCGCTTTGCCCTCGCCGGAGGCATACCAGTGATCCTCGTTGATGCCGTTGCCGAGGAACACAACGCCGAAACGCTTCGGGAATGCGGATGCGGGCGGCGTATTCGCGTAAGCCGACATCGCCTCCAACCACGGCAATGCGACGGTACAACCGGCGCCGCGCAACACCGTGCGGCGAGAGAGAGGAGTTCTCAATTTTCGGATCATGGTCTGGCCTTCTGTGCTCCGGCGGCTGTCGACGCTTCCGGAAGCCTCTTCTTCAAAAACTGCGGACTCGTAACGATGGCTTCAATCAGCGGCTGCATCCGGTAACCGGTCGCGGCCGCCCTTGATTGCATCATATCAATTAGCGCTTCGTCGGAGAGTTGCAGCGACCGATTCAGCGCGAATGCCAGCATCTTGCGGCTCATGTTGGCGACAAAATCCTTCTCGCGGCGCTGATGAACGAACGTGCGCAAGCCTTCGACGGCGTTGCCTTGGAAGCCGCCCGGATAGGTTACGGCGGTGTCGACCGGCCGTCCGGCGAGGTCCTTCGTCCTCGCGTTGCCCACTGGGCCGTAGCCTTCAAACGCAAGTCCGAACGAGTCGAAACGCTGATGGCAACCCGCGCACAACGGCACTTCGCGATGCTTGGCCAGCATCTCGCGAACGGGCCGCTCCGAGGTCGATTCGTCGTGCGGCAACTCGGGGACAACCGGCGGAGGCGGCGGAATCACTTCGCCCAGCACCTTCTGCACTACCCAGTAACCGCGCTTCACCGGGCTAGTGCGCAGACCGGGCGAATTCAGAGTCAGAAACACGGCCATCGGCAGCAGTCCGCCGCGGCCGTACTTTTGCGCATCGTCGATCCGAGTCCACTGTTTGGGGTCTTTGTTCTCCACCGGCATGCCATAGAATTTCGCCAGCACCGGATTCACGAACGTGTGTTTGCCGAGCAGCAGATCGAGCGCCGAACGATTCGTCGCGATCGCGTCTTCCACCATCCGGACCGGCTCCTGGAACATCGCCTCGCGCAGTTCGTCGGTGAATTCGGGGAACCGCGAGCGATCGACCGAGTTGCTCTTTTCAAAATGCCGGAAATTAAGCCAGTGGCCAGTGAACTCGGTTGCGAAGCCGCGCACGCGCGGATCTTTCATCATGCGGCGCGTCTGTGCGAGCAACACGTTCGGCCGCAACAACGCTCCGGACTGGGCGTGCTTCAAGAGCTCTTCATCCGGCATGCTGGACCACAAGAAATAGCTCAAGCGATTCGCCACGTCGAGTGCGCCGAGCGGTTCGCTGCGCACCGGCGTTGTCGGCTTTACCACCGAAGAAGTTGTGGTTCGAGAGCCCGGCAGATCGATGCGATACAAGAAATCGGGCGCCATCAAAACACTGACAATCGACTCGCGCACGGCGTTTTCATGCGATAGCTCGTTCTTGCTCCGCAGCGTCTTGTAGTAGCTCGCGATGCCATCGCGATCGGCCGCGGTCAGCGGGCGGCGATAGGCCTTGCCGGCGAACTGCAATAGCGAATCGAGATGCCGCGGCTCGGCGGCGACGCGCATTTTCTCAAGCGACCGCAGAGTGCGATCGTATCCATCAAAATGCCTGACGATTGCGGTCTCGGCATGGGGATCGTTCGTAGAATCGGCGGCGGCCTTTTCAAGGTGCAGCTTTTTCAGGCCCATGATCACTTCGGTGCCGGTGATCTCATGGCCTTCGGGCCGGGGCGAACCGGATTCGGCGCCTTTGCCAAGCACCGCGCCGCTCTGATTCACGAAGTACTGAACCCAAGTGCGCGCCGAGTATTCGCCGACGAAATCGAACTCGATCCAAAGGCGGTCGAGTTCCGCCTTAGCCTTGTCGTCGAGAATCAACTCTTGCAGCGCCGTGTCGTCGCGATAGAAGCCGTGGACGTTATGGTAGCCGGCGCTCAGCAGGCGGCCTTTGTCGGTGGAATCGTCGGGGAAAAACCGGCCGCGCTCGCTGACGTAGAACTTGTCGGGGAACACGTCGGCGAGGCGTTCGAACGCCTTCACATACCGATCGCGCTGCGCGTTTGGAACAACAAGATCTTCGTCCTTGGCGCGGGCGTTTTCCATGACCGTGATCCATCGCGGCACCGCGTCCTGGTGGAGGCCCGGGAAGCGCGGCACAGGCTTGATCTCGGGCTTCGGATCGGCTTCGGTGCGGATCGATTTCGGTTCGAACTTGCGGCGATTCAGAGCGTACTGCAAGTTGCGCCAGTTGGCCAGCGGTTGGGCGAGTCCGGGCAACCCGCGCACTCGCGGCGCGAGATGCTGCATGCCGGTGTTGGCGCGGATGCGAACGACAAAATCGTCCATCTCCTGACAGAGAATTTTGTCGGCGTCTTTCATTTCGGCCGACGGTGCGGGCAGCGCGCGGAACATCGCCTGCAGTTTGAGAATTGGACCGGCCGCGCCGGGCTCGTTCAGGATCTGCCAGACCATCGGCAAGTACTTCGCGCTGAGTTTCATCTCAGCGGCGATGGAGTTCAGAGTCGCCGCCGGCTTCCCAAGCGCGGCGCGGTGTTTGAAACGCCATGACGCTTCGAAGTAGGGCGCGAACCTGGTTGGTTGCGAGTAGTAGAAGTTGATAATGCGCTGCACCGAATACTTCTCGCGGTCGGTTTCAACCAGCATCGGGTGCGGCGCGAATTCGAGGCGATCGGGCTGGAAGACAACACGGCTGGCGGCTTCGCGAGCGGCCGTGAGGTATTTGTTCAACAGCGCGGCCGACATCGTCAGCGACTCGCCCGAATTGTCGAACCCGGCCGGGTTGGCGGGGTCGATGGGGAACTCTTTGGTCAACTGCATGTCCTGGCCGGTGAGGTCGCGGATCGAGTAGTTGTACTCGGCGTTGCTCAGGCGGCGCGCGGGTACGATGCCGGGATCGGACGCGAATCGTTTGATCTCTTGCGCGCGGACAGCTTGTATCCATTCGACGACCGGATGGACCTCGGCGTCGGGCGCGGGCTTCATCGGCTTCGGCGGCATGTCCTTGGCATGGAGGCGTTCCATAACCAGAGCCCAGCGCGGGAACTCGCGCACGACCGAGCCGAGGGTGTTGTAGGACTTGATGTCGAATTGGGCAGCAGGCGTCGCGCCACTGTGGCAGCCCACGCAGTACTTGTTGACGAAGGGCTTGACGGTCGTGTCGAATTGCGATTCGAGGCTAGGAGCCGAGTAGGCGAGGGCCGTGGACAACGTTGCAAAGAGAGTGGATCGGAACGACATGGTGGATGAGACGGAGACGCGGGGGCCGCCCCTTCATTGTAATTGGACTCGCCTACTTGACGAGCCTGAGCTTCACGACACGTTTGGTTCGCGTTTCGGCAACGTAGATAGATCCGTCAGGGCCAACGGCGATATCGTGAACCGCGTTGAATCTCGGATGTCCGGGTTTGCCGAAGCCGATCGACGCGACAATGTTCCAGTTGCGGTCGAGTGTTAGAAAACCCGTGTGTTCGATATCGTAATCGGCGCGCCGGATGCCGAGGTACAGAAAGCCGGCCGCATCGGCATCGACGCAGAAGATTCGCCCCGTCGTTTGCGCGTTCTTCTCGCCGGTCCACTGGCGCTTGAACGTGCCGCGCGGGTCGAACAGTTGGAGGCGCGAGTTTTCGCGATCGGCGACCAGCACGCCCGCGCCACCGGGCAGGAGCACAAGTCCGTGCGGATTGCTGAATGCACCTTCGACGGAGCCTTTCCTGCCCCATTCGCTTAGCCATTTGCACTGGCGGTCGAAGTACGCGACACGGCTGTTGACGTAACCGTCCGACACGTAGAATCTCCCGTCCGGGCGGATGGCGGTGTCGGTCGGCTGGTTGAAATGGGATGCATCCCAGCCGCCAACGCGCGGTTCACCGAGCGTGAGCAAGAGCTTGCCGTCGTGTGTGAATTTGAATACCTGTTGCAGGCCGACGTCGGTGAGGAAGACGTTGTTGTCGGCATCGATTGTGATTCCGTGCGGCACAAGAAACGTGTTCGCACCCCAAGAAGCGATGAGCTTGCCGGACTCGGCATCGATCGTCAGCACGGCGGGCTCGGTGAGCATCGTTGCCGCCGATGGATCGAATCCGCGGCCTGGCCGGTGAAACACAAAGACGTGACCGTTGCGATCGACAGCGACACCCGCGGCTTCTCCCATCTGCACGCCGGGCGGCAGCTTCGGCCAATCCTTAACTTCTTCGTACTCCGCCGCGGCAAGCGATAACGCGGCAACCAGGATCCATCGCATCAGAATGTGAATCTCGCGCTCAACACAACGATCCGCGGGTCCGTGGTGGTCCCGGTGATATTGCCGAAGTTCAGTGAGTTGATGTTCGAATCGGGATTCGAAAAATTAGCGCGGTTCATGATGTTGATGGCGTCGGCGCGGATGTTGAACTCATAGCGCTCTCGGAAGGTGAAACGCTTCAAGAGATTCAGATCGAACTGAATCTGGCCGGGGCCGGTGAGGAAGCGCGGAGCCATGCCCATTTGGCCCGGCTCGGGGTTGCGTAGGAGTAACTTGCCGGAGGAATCGGTGATGGCCAGCATGGTGCTGCGGGCGCGAATCGCGTTGGTTTCGGTGATCTGGGCGACATGGGGATCGACAATCTGCCTGAGACCGGTGAAGTAGACCACAGTGCGGCCGCCGCGTTGGACGGCGCCGAACGATTTGTCGAACGGCGCGACCGGCACTGGCGTATTGGTACCGGCACCATTGAAGGCCCCTACCGCGCCGAGCGACAGCGGCGCACCGGTCTGCATCACGAGAATCGATCCAGTCTGCCAGCCCTCCACCACCCTCCCAAACCATCCTCGGCCGCCGCCGGCGAATCGCTTGCCGCGTCCGAAGGGGAGTTCCCAAATGCCGTTGGCCTTCAGCACCTGGGCGCGGTCAAAAGACATACGCTGCTTGTCGAGGCTGCGATTGCGCAGTGTGCGAAAGTTCTGCGCCAGCGCGGATCCATCGCCATCGTAGTTACCCAGCGCTTTGCTGAAGGTATAGTTCGCTTGCAACGTCCAACCGCCGGAGAAGCGGCGATTCAGCTCGGCCTGCATGGAATGATACGTCGACGCGCCAAAGTTGCTGGCAAGCGTCGCGGAACCGAATTGCGGATTGGCGACGATGAAATTCTCGGGTAAACCGACGCGGCGGAGGATGCCGCCATTCTGCCCCGGAACCAATGGCGTGTCGTTAATGGCGGCGGCCAGTCCCGCGACGTCGTTGTTGGCAAGAAATCCCTGCAGCCCCGAGTTGTTAGCGCGGACAAAGTCTGAGCCGGTGCCGCGGACGCCGTCGACGCCGGGAAGGCCCACGAACAGCCTGTCAAACAAAGGCGCATTCCCGCCTCTCTGCGTGATGCGGTAGGCTTCGAGGATGCCGTTCTCCACCGTGTTGAGTTCGTTGATGTTGGCCTGCTGGATGAGCTTGCTACCCTTGTTGGAGACGTAGCGGACTTCGACGGTGGTGTTGGGATTCAGCGCCCGCGAAAGCGAGACGCTGAGGTTTTGATAGTAGGGCGTTCGGAGACGGCTGTCGAGAGCGTAGGCGGGCGAGGTACGGTCGGTGAATGGAACCGGCTGCAAAGGCTGTGTGGTTGGCCGAAGCGGCAGAGGCACGTTCGCCAGATTGGTGAACGACGCGGGCGTCAGGTTGGCGAGGCTCGAAAATCCGGGCTGCTGGCCGTTGATGGAGGAGATGAGGAAAATCGGATTGCGTTCGAAGCCGACGCCGTACCCGGCGCGGAGCACGGTCTTGCCTTTTCCCCACCACGGTAGTTGCCACGCGAATCCCACGGCGGGCGCGAAGTTGTTGTGGTCGCCGGCGAAGTAGCGATCGTTTGGATTCGCGGTATTGGGACCGATCGGCCGAATGACCGAGGCTTTGCCGTTGGTCGTGCCTGGACGAAACAGGTCGCCGAAGCCGGTGCCGGAAATGCCGAAAATTCCGCCGCTTCCACCTTCGAGCGCGGCGCCGCGGCCGGTGTGCTCAACGGGTACGGCATAGAGTTCGTAGCGCAGGCCGAGGTTCACGGTGAGCGTCGACGTGACCTTGTAATCGTCCTTGAAAAAGAAGCTGTACTCAGGGGCGCGGACATGTTGAAAGCGCGTCTGGCCTGGAACGAACGCGGGCCCGCGCCCGGGCGAGGCATTGAAGTTCTGCAGCACGAGCGAAACCGAGCCGGAGAGGTCGGTCAAGAGATTCTGCGCGCCGAGATTCTGGCCGATGCCGGGAATTGTATTGATGCCTAACACCGGGTTGGCGGTAGTGCCGCCGAGGCTCACGCGTGGCATGGTGTAAAAGGTGTCGTATCCGGCGCTGGACACGAAGCGGACTTCGCCGCCCGCCTTTAAAGTGTGTTTGCCGGCGACCCAAGTCATGTTGTCGCTGAACTGATAGACGGGCGAAATGCGGGTGCTGGGATCGTCGCCGACGGCGGTGGCGAGGGGACTGTTCGATAGCGACATGACAAGCACATAGGGTTGTCCGCCGACGTTAGGCAGGACATCATTGCCGGCAACGGTCCATGGCGCCTGGTACGTCTGGCGCGGGCGAAATACGCCGGCGTGGAACTCATTCAGCCAAGTCGGCCGCAGCACGGAAGTCGCACTGAGCGATTCGGTCGTGGTCTCGTTCGGACTGCGGCCGCCGGGGACGTTGGGATAGCGTTGCGCACCGATGAAATTTGTAGCCTGCGAACCCTGCTCACTGTAGACAAAATTGGCGCGGTGATCCTTGGTGAACTGGTGATCAACACGAATGTCGAATTGATTAAAGTCGTAAGGGCGAGCGCGATTCCAGGTGAAGCCGGAGGTGTTCAGGCCGTCGCCAGCGCGGAAGTTGTTTGGCAGCGGCATGAGCGCGAGTTGCTTCTGCACGGTTCCAGTGGGGTCGGGCGCCATGCGGTTGGGGTCGCGCCCGAACACGTTGATCGTTTGCAGATCGCCCGTCGCCGCCGCGGGGCGAACTGGATTGCCGTCGAGATCGACCGTTGGAGTAGGAGACAGAGCGTTCGCGTTGCGAGCGCCGGGATAGAAACGCCACAAACCCTGGCGAGCCTGGCTGGTCAGGACGGTGCTGGTGACCGTCTGACTAAAGCGCTCATAGCGGCGTTCGTAGAAAAAGTTGAAAAAGGTCCGGTTCTTGCGGATTGGCCCGCCAACGCGGCCGCCGAAGAAGTTGCGAATGAGGCGGTCTCGACCCTGCCCGCGCTGATTGTTGAAGAAACTGTTGGCGTTGAGAGAGCGGTCGCGGTGTTCTTCAAAGAGGCTGCCGTGAAAGGTGTTGGTGCCGGACCGGGTCAGCGCCTGAATCTGGCCGGAACCTCGGCCAAGTTCGGCGTCGGCGGGCGAGGTCACGATCCGGAACTCTTCTATGCGGTCAACGCTGATGCCACTGCTGACGGTAGCGAGGAACAGCGAGTTTAAGAGGTTGTCCTGCGCGTTAGTGCCATCGACGGAGATGTTCAGGCTGCCGACCCGGGCGCCGTTAAAATTCTGTCCGCCGTTGGCGCCGGTGACGCCGGCCTGGGTCTTCAGCAGGTCCATCGCATTGCGGCCGGCGAGAGGCAGTTCCAACACACGCTTACCGGAGATGACGGTGCCGACCGAGGCGCTGAGATACGCCAATTGTTGGACCGCCTCGGCTCTGACTTCGATCACCTCGGCCGTGGCGCCGATCTCCAGAGAGAGATTTAAACTCAGTTTCGCGCCGACTTCGACTTCAAGTTCGTTGATCACGTATTTGCGAAACCCCGGGTGGTCCGCCGAGATCTGGTAGGTTCCCGGCTGGAGCGCCGCAAATACGTAGACACCGGCGGCGTTGGTTTCGGACTCGCTGGCGACTCCGGTTTGCGTGTTGCGCGCGATGACACGGCTACCCGCGATACCCGCTCCGCTGGGATCGATCACCGAACCGGAGATGGTTGCGTCGGTCGACTGGGCGACAGCATAGGAGGCGGCGAAAGTGAGAACTGCGGCGACGGCGAATCGGAGCATGGAGGCACCTAACCCAAAATGGAGTGCATCTACATTACGCCTTGCCTATTCCGGAGTCAATCGGTCTACTTCTCGGTCTACTTCTCCGCCTGCTGCATTACGCGTAGTGCATTCCCGCCCATGATCTTGGCGATGTCGGCTGGCTTGAAGCCGCGCTTGGTCATCTCGGCGATCAGGTTCGGCGTCTGGCCGATATGATCCAGATTGGCGGGCGTTTTCGGGCCGATGCTGTCGAAGTCGCAGCCGAGGCCGACGTGATCGATGCCGGCCACGGCCGCGGCGTGCTCGATGTGATCGACCAGGCGGCTCAACGGCGGCTGACCGATCGACTTGACCTCTTCCCGGCCAAGTTTCCACAGCTCTTCAGACATGCGCTTTTTGTCCGCGCCGAACTGCTTCACGATTTCGCCGCGCTTGCGGCCGAGTTCAGCGACTTCGCGGAACTTCTCGCGGTGCGCGTCGTCGAGCATTCCAGTGTAGTAAGCCACACCCAAAACACCGCCGTTCTTGGCGAGCGCCTTGAGCATATCGTCGGTCAAATTGCGCGGATGATTCGCCACCTTGCGACAGGCCGCATGCGTGTTGATGATCGGCGCCTTGGTTACGGCGAGCGTATCGTAGAACGCTTGATCGGACGCATGCGCGAGATCGATCATCATGCCGAGGCGGTTCATCTCGCGCACGACTTCGCGGCCGAAATCGGTCAGGCCCTTCGGCCCGTCGAGGTACTCGGCCGCGCCGACCCACGGTGTGTTGCCGCTGTGCGTCAGCCCCATGTAGCGCGCGCCGAGTTTGTAGAAATGCCGCAGATGATCGAGGTTTGAATCGATCATGTGGCCGCCTTCGATGGCCAGGAGAATCGCGATCTTGCCGTCGCGCTTCGCTTTCAGAACTTCTCTCGTCGATGTCGCCAAAACGAGATCTCGCCGGTGGCGCTTTACCTCATCCACGACGGTCTTCGTGATTTGCAGGGCGCGCTTGTAGGCTTCGGCCGGCGTCATCGACCGCGCCGATGCGAGGATCGCGAAAAAGCCCGCGTGCAGGCCGCCCTGCCGCATCTTCGGAATGTCGACGCAGGTGTAGGGGTGGCTCTCGTCGAGCTTCAAGTCTTCGGAAATGATGCGCGCCGGCGTGTCGATATGCAGGTCGAAATAGAACGGACTCTCGGCCGGCGGTTGCGCCAGCAGCATCATCGCCAATTCGCGGCGCGTCGGCACTGATTGATTCGCGCACAACGGACTGGCGCCTGTGCGCTCTACAGCAGCCACTTCGGTGCGATCTGATCGTTCTCGTCCGCGGTGATCATCCATTCTAGTATTCGCTCCTTCATCTCACCGACTACCGACTGACGGGCGGCGTCCTTGTAGAGGTTCGTTGAGGTTGTCCCCTACGGTGAGACAAAAGTTTAGAGACAGTTGGCGGCCCCTGCAAAAAAGCAGTGGACAGCTAGTTTTAGTTTTAGCAGAATCGCAGTAGTCGAAGAGACGGAAGCGAGCGCTGCTGGAGAGCAACTCGCCGAGGGATCTCGGCTCGAAGACTCGTCAAGACGAGAATCGTCGGAACGCAACCTCCCGGCTGACCGAATGAGCTGGGCCAACGGATGACCACAACGGGAGGCATCCGC
>Ga0194121_10006961_pt1 | contig 14924 bp, 9 predicted proteins | sample TA2MahCa50mmetaG_FD_148609 | JGI IMG/M metagenome (GOLD analysis project Ga0194121, IMG submission 148609) | Freshwater microbial communities from Lake Tanganyika, Tanzania - TA2015020 Mahale Deep Cast 50m | ecosystem: Environmental > Aquatic > Freshwater > Lake | place: Tanzania: Lake... | reverse complement strand
CGGCCCGAAGGGTTGCGCCGAAAACGGTCTGGGGCTGCGTTGCTCCTCGGTCGCAGAGCACTGGGGCTATGCTCCCTCGTCGCGCCTTGCCCCAGGCCGTTTTGGGCGCAACATAACTCCAGCCATTTGTGAGACACATCACTAGCGTTTCGGCAAGAACGCGGGCGATCCATGGGAAACGCCCTTGGTCTCAGGACCATGCCCATCGCCCATGAAGCGAAAAATGCGCGGACCGCAGCCTTCAGGCTGCTTCAGCGCGCTCTCCGCGGTCGAACGTTGAAGCGGCCTAAAGGCCACGGTCCGAAGAGACGGTTCATGGGAAGTTTCCCGACCTCCGAGCCGTGTTCACGGCCCTTGAAACCATCGCCGGTAGGGCGGTGCTGCTGCACCAGCAAGCCATACAAAATGAAGCGTGTTTCATCCGGCCGCGCTTCGAGACGACGCCCAGGGTTTCCGCGAGGCGGCCTTGCATGAGCCGGCGGACGTAGTGCATCTGGAATCCGCGATCCTCCGCCGCGGCGTAGCCGGGTAGCTCGTTCCTCGCAACCCTGGGCTGGAGGACGCAATCCCCTTGGGATTGGCGACCGCCGTCCACAGATTCGTGTAAGGAGCAGAGTCCTCTGCCGCATTTGTAGCGGCCGGCGATTCCGAAAGCGCCAGAGCCAAAACCTAGCGGCGATTTGGCCGGTTCAATGGGCAGAATTGCCAGGTTTGGTTGCCGTACCGCGGACGCTTATGATAAAGTCTGACCATGCCAGCAAAAGTGGAGAGGCGGTTTGTGGGGTCAGAATCCTGAACGATGAAATCGCTTTTCCGCTGTCCAGAGGTCCTGGCTGTCCTGGGCTGGCTTTCAATCGCTTCTCCCTTGCTCCTTCAAGCGCAGAACGCGGATCCCTTCGGCATCAAACCCAAAAACCACGACCAGAACAAGGCGCTCGCGGCGAGCCGATACGCCTCCGCTCTCAAAGCTCACGAAGGCCGGACGGACGTCCTCGTCTTGCCCGGATTGGTTGCGGATCGCGCGAAGCGGCGCGTCGAAGTTTGGGTGGAACGATCGGCGGTTGCGCGAAATGAGCCGTGTGAATTCCTGCTGCTCAGCGAACGGAGTGATCACACTTACGAGACGCTGTTGATCTCGTTCGCCAAACCGAGCGATGTGCAGCGCGCACTGGAGTTTCTCGGCGTGGAACCCGATCAACCGTTCGATCCTGCATCTCTCCGGTACTGGCCCAAGGGCGAATCGTTCACGATTCGACTCGCCCGCGAAGGGCAGCCGCCCCTGCCCGTCGAGGCGCTCTTGTTGGATCGCCGCACGGGCCAGGCGCTCCCAGAGCGCCGCTTCATGTTCACCGGTTCGCGGCGCGAGCCGGCCCGCGATGGAACGGCCGCGGGGTACGCCGCCGACACGGTTCAACCGATGTCCATTGTGTCGCTCTTCAACACCGTCGATTCGGTTCTCCAAGTGTCCCACCGCGCGCCCAAAGACGCCGTTTACCAGAACACCGTCATTCATCCCGAACCCCTCCTGGAAGACGAAGGACTCCTGGCATTGGCCATCGAACCTGTGAATCGCGCGGGTGAAACTCGCGTCCAGGAACTCGAACTGAACGTTTCCACCGCATCGGCACCTTCGAGCCATCCTTCCTCGGAAGCCGATTTGCTGAAAGCGTTGCGGGTTCAATTGAAAGAGCGCGGAGGCGCCCCGGGCGAACCATCCTCGCTGCCGGCGTTGCTGGACCGGCTCGCGCATCTGGACCGGCAACGCCACGACTTCTTTCTCACGGTCCGTTTCAGCGACGATCTGGCCTTGGGCCACGCGCGCGCTTTGGCGGGAGTGCTGGCTCTGATTGACTCGGACAAAGGCGTGCGCCTCGAACCTCCTCCGGCTGGACACCTCTATTACCGCGCCTTCACTCCGGATCGGAAGCTTCTCGACCGCAACGCGCGGATCTTCCATCCGCTGGAGCTGATCCTTTCCGAAAAAGCAGGACAAGTGTCCGGCAAGCTGCTCTTCGTCACTCCCCGGTCGAAGCAGGAGGTTTCGCGCGCTGAACTGGAAATCAGAGAAGTGGCGGTGCCAGGCCCTGCCGAACTGCGCCGCCAGGTGGACGCGGAGAACCGCCGCTTGCGGGAGCAGGATGAAAGCCCTCGCCCGCCGGCCCTCATGGTTTTCGCGCCTTCCGCGATGTCTTACGGAAAGCTGACGAGATTCCTCGAACCGGTTTTACCCACCCATCGCACAATACACCTCTTCCTCGACGAACCTCCTGCGTCCCTTCCCGCCACGCAGCCTGGGCGTTGAACGCGCTAAAGCCTGTAAAGACCTGTGCTCCGGCTTGCAGCGCGAAGGATTCGCGCTAGAATGGCCCCATGGCACTGACAAATCTCACCATTGCAGAAGAAGCCCTCTCCCTGCCGCCAGAGCAGCGCGTGGATCTCGCTCAGTTGTTGATCGAAAGCTTGGCCGACGATCCGCGATCCGACACGGAGATCAAAGACGAACTTGCCTGTCGCCTTGAAGCCTTACGATCGGGCGAAGATGCCGGATTGAACTTCCAGCAAGTCTTTGGCACTTCGGCGTGAAGGCCGTCTTTAGTAATCGATTCAAAGCCGACTTGCTGACCGAGGAAGCAAAATACGCCCGCATTTCCGAACGCTTGGCGAGTGCGCTTCGTGAACGTGTGGCCGGACAGGCCCGTGAAATAGTTAGGTGGAAAGGTGGCGACCACATCGGGCCTCATGGATTTCCATGTCAATGCTGAGCTGTCCGTTTCACGAACCGCTTGTTGATCTCTTCGATGCGGCGTTTGGCTTCCTGGGCGTAAGAGGAATTGGGATCTTTGCTGACGGCTTCGTTGTAATAGACGAGCGCGCCTTGCCAGAGCTTCTTCTTTTCGTAGAAACGCGCGATTTCGACACTCCCGCGCGCTTGCTCGGTCTTGAGTTCCTGAACAATCTTCTGCGCTTCCGGCACGCGCGGATCACCGGGGTGAAGCGTCATGAAATCCGTAAATGTGGCGATGGCTTGCCCGGCCACGCTCTGGTCGTACTCGGCCGCTTTCGCCTGTTTGCGGTAGGCCAGACCTGCTTTGTAAAGCGCGTCGGCGCCCACGTTTTTCTGGTCGTGATACTTGTCCGCCGCGCGTTCGTAAGCTTTAACCGCCAGGGGATAGTCCGACTGCTTTTCCCGCGCCGTGCCGATGCTCATTTGGGCCTGCGCCGCCACTTCGCTGTAAGGGCCGTTGCGGATGACCTTTTCGTACATCGCCGACGTCTTTTCCATTGAGGGGAAGAACGGGATGTGTCCCCACAACTTGAACCACTGCCCGCCCAGGTAACGGTTGGCGATTTCATACTGGCGGTGGAGGATTTCGTCGTAGTTCGGGATTTTGGGATATTTCTCCAGAACCTTTTGGTATTCCCTGAACGCGCGTTCGTCCTGGCGCTTCGCCTCGTAACCTCGGCCCACCAGATACTGCGCCTGGGGGGCGTAATCCGAAAGCGGCCAGACGCGGACCGTGCGGCGCGCCGCCTTCAAGGCCAGGCTGTAGTCCTTTTGATCGAACGCGGTCTGGGCGACCTCCAGTTGGTCCTTGGCGCGGGTGCGAGTCCATTTTCCGCCGCCAATCGGCTCGTAGGTCCAGCCTTCACCGGCGCGATAAACCAGCGGAGCGGGCGCTTCGCGCGGCAACGCGAACCAGCAGAGGACAAAAATAGCGAGACGAACAATCCAGCGTTTCATGAATCCGACGGTAGCGAAGCGCAAAAACTGCGTCAAGGGAGTGGTCTCTCTCCGAATGAACTGTTGCGCACCCGAAGGGATTTAGTAAATACTATAAAAAAAATTTTATTCAAAAACGCAGATTAAGCTGATTACATCTCGCACCCTGAATGACGACGAAAGTGATCGACAAGAACAGTGAGCGACCTCCGCGAGCCGCGGGCTTGCCCGCGAAGCAGGGCCTGTACGACCCCTGGTTCGAGCACGACGCGTGTGGCGTGGGCTTTGTGGTCAACATCAAAGGCCGCAAATCCCATCGGATTGTCCGCCAGGCCATTCAAGTCCTGATCAACCTCAATCACCGAGGAGCGTGCGGGTGCGAAGCCAACACCGGGGACGGCGCCGGTATTCTCATGCAAATGCCGCACGCGTTTCTGGCGCAAGCCTGCCGGGCGGCCGGCCTTTCCCTGCCGGCGCCGCGCGAATACGGCGTGGGCATGATTTACCTCCCGCGCGAGGCCGGGGAACGCAAGGGCTGCCAGGAGATGTTTGAACGCATCGTCGCTGAAGAAGGCCAGAAATTCCTCGGCTGGCGGATGATTCCCACGAAGAATGATTCGCTCGGCGCGACGGCCCGATCAGGCGAACCGGTGATGAGCCAGGCCTTTATCGCCCGCAGTTCCAAACTGAGCGACGACCTGGCATTTGAGCGAAAGCTTTACGTGATTCGCAAGCGGGCGGAGAACGCGATCCGTTACGGGGGAGTCAAAGGGAGCCAGTCGTTCTACATTTCCAGCCTCTCCTACAAGACCCTGGTTTATAAGGGCATGCTCCTGACCGAGCAAATCGAGGAATACTATCCGGACCTGGCCGATCCCGCGATGGAGACGGCGCTGGCGCTGGTGCATTCGCGTTTCAGCACAAATACCTTTCCCAGTTGGGAGCGCAGCCATCCGTACCGCTACATGGCGCACAATGGCGAGATCAACACGCTCCGGGGCAACATCAACTGGATGCACGCGCGCCAGGCCATGTTCGAGTCAGAGCTTTTCGGGGACGACATCAAAAAGGTCCTTCCCATTATCAACACGGACGGCAGCGACTCCGCCATGTTCGACAACTGCCTGGAAATGCTGGTCATGACCGGCCGTTCTCTGCCGCATGCGGTGATGATGATGATTCCGGAACCGTGGGAAAACCACGAGAGCATGCCGCCCGAAAAGCTGGCGTTCTACGAGTATCATTCCTGTCTCATGGAACCCTGGGACGGTCCGGCATCCATCGCTTTCACAGACGGCGTGCGCATCGGGGCCGTGTTGGATCGAAACGGTCTTCGACCTTCGCGTTATTATGTGACAAAAGACGATCTGGTGATCATGGCCTCAGAAGCCGGCGTGCTGCCGGTCGAACCGGAACGCGTCCTGCAAAAGGGCCGGCTGCAGCCAGGGCGAATGTTTCTGATCGACACCGAGTTGGGACGCATCGTGGCCGACGACGAACTCAAGGACAAGTTCGCGACCGAACATCCGTATCAGTTGTGGCTCGATCAGAATCACGTCTTGTTGGAGCACTTGCCCGAGCCGCCGCACGTTCACGAACCGGACCACGAAACCGTGCTGCAACGCCAGCAGGCTTTCGGTTACAGCTTCGAGGATTTGCGGTTCATCATTGGACCGATGGCCGTGGAAGGCGTGCAGCCTCTGGGTTCGATGGGCACGGACACGCCCCTGGCTGTTCTCTCGAACAAACCCCAGTTGCTTTACAATTATTTCAAGCAACTCTTCGCTCAAGTCACCAATCCGCCGATCGACCCCATCCGCGAGGAAATCATCACTTCCACAGAAACGATGGTCGGCTCCGAAGGCAACCTGCTTCAGCCCACGCCGCAAAGTTGCCGGATGATCAAGCTGGAGCATCCGATCCTCACCAACGACCAGTTGGAGAAACTCCGCCACGTGAATCAGGCCGGATTCAAAGCCATCACGTTGCCGATCCTTTTCCAGGCGGCTCAAGGTCCGAAGGGTCTCGAACAGGCGATGAACGACCTCTGCGCCGCCGCGGACCGGGCGATTCGTGACGGCGTGAACATCCTCATACTTTCCGATCACGGCCTGGATCGCAATCGCGCGCCCATCCCGGCGTTGCTGGCCGTGTCCGGCCTCCACCATCACCTCATCCGGCAAGGCACGCGCACGCGTGTCGGCCTGGTGTTGGAATCGGGCGAGCCGCGCGAGGTCCATCATTTCTCGCTGCTCATCGGCTACGGGTGCAGCGCCATCAATCCGTATCTGGTCTTCGAGACGCTCGACGACATGATCCGTGACCAGCGGCTCCCGGGTCTCGATCACAAAAAGGCCGTGGAGAAATACATCAAAGCCGCGGTCAAAGGCGTGGTGAAGACGATGGCCAAGATGGGCATTTCCACGATTCAAAGCTATCGAGGCGCGCAGATCTTCGAAGCCATCGGGCTGAATCAGGATGTCGTGGACAAATTCTTCACCTGGACACCTTCCCGCGTCGGCGGGGTGGGATTGGATTCTCTGGCGGAGGAGGCACTGGCCCGATTTCGGAATGCTTTCCCGGAGCGGCCCGTCAACGGGCACGTCCTGGAAGTCGGCGGCCAGTATCAGTGGCGGGCGGAAGGCGAGTTTCACCTCTTCAACCCGCAGACCATTCACAAACTCCAGCGCGCCTGCCGGACGGCTGATTTCAAGGTTTTCAGAGAGTACTCCGCGCTGGTGGACAACCAGTCGAAGAACTTGTGCACGCTGCGGAGCATGCTCGAATTCAAATGGGCCGAAAACTCGATTCCCTTGGAGGAAGTCGAGCCCGTCGAAGCGATCGTCAAACGGTTCAAGACTGGCGCCATGAGCTACGGCTCCATCAGCAAAGAAGCGCACGAAACACTCGCGATCGCCATGAATCGCCTCGGCGGCAAGAGCAACACGGGCGAAGGCGGCGAAGATCCGGAGCGCTACATTTGGAAGAGCGAACGCGGCGACTCGAAGAACAGCGCGATCAAACAGGTCGCTTCGGGCCGCTTTGGGGTCACCAGCCATTATCTGGTCAACGCGCGGGAGCTTCAAATCAAGATGGCGCAAGGCGCCAAGCCCGGCGAAGGCGGCGAACTGCCCGGACGAAAGGTCTATCCGCCCATCGCCAAAGTGCGGCACACGACGCCGGGCGTGGGTTTGATTTCACCGCCGCCGCATCACGATATTTACTCCATCGAGGACCTGGCGGAGTTGATCCACGATTTGAAAAACTCCAACCGCAACGCTCGAATCAGCGTCAAACTTGTCTCTGAAGTCGGCGTGGGCACGATCGCGGCGGGCGTGGCCAAAGCGCACGCGGACGTGGTGCTCATCAGCGGCCATGACGGCGGCACGGGCGCTTCTCCGCTTTCGTCCATCAAGCATGCGGGGATTCCGTGGGAACTGGGCCTGGCGGAGACCCATCAAACGCTCGTCCTCAACGATCTGCGCAGCCGCATTTACGTGGAGACCGACGGCCAGCTCAAGACCGGCCGCGACGTAGCCATCGCCGCCTTGCTGGGCGCGGAGGAATTCGGATTCGCCACGGCGCCGCTGGTGGCGATGGGTTGCATCATGATGCGTGTTTGCCACCTCAACACGTGTCCCGTGGGCGTGGCGACTCAGGATCCCCAACTGCGAAAGAACTTCACCGGCGCGGCGGACCACGTGGTGAATTTCATGCGCTTCGTGGCGGAGGAATTGCGGGAAATCATGGCCAAACTCGGATTCCGCACGGTCAACGAGATGATCGGCCGCACGGACCTGATCGAGCCTTCCAAAGCGATTGCTCACTGGAAGGCGAAAGGCCTCGATTTCTCGAACATTCTCTACCAACCCTCCGTCGGACCGGAGATCGGACGGTATCGGCAGATCGACCAGGACCACGGCCTGGAGAAATCACTGGATCTCACCCAATTGCTGAGTCTTTGCCAGCCGGCTATCGAGCGCGGAGAAAAGGTGCGCGCCGAGTTGCCGATCAAGAATGTCAACCGAGTCGTCGGCACGATCACTGGCAGCGAATTGACTCGAAAGTGGGGACCCCAAGGGCTGCCGGACGACACGATTCAGATCAAGTTCAACGGCTCGGCCGGACAGAGCTTTGGCGCCTTTATGCCCCGAGGCATGACTTTGATGCTGGAAGGAGACGCCAACGATTACTTCGGGAAGGGCCTTTCGGGAGGAAAGATCATCATCTTTCCGCCGATCGGTTCGACGTTTGTGCCGGAGCAAAATATCATCATTGGAAACGTCGCGTTTTATGGCGCCACAAGCGGCGAAGCTTACATCCGCGGCATGGCCGGCGAACGCTTCTGCGTCCGCAACAGCGGCGTGAACGCCGTCGTGGAAGCCGTGGGTGATCACGGATGCGAATACATGACGGGGGGGCGCGTGGTCGTGCTGGGCGCGACCGGACGCAACTTCGCCGCCGGCATGAGCGGCGGGATCGCCTACGTGTTCGATGAGCAAGGCGACTTCGATCAGAATTGCAATCCGCAGATGATTGGCCTGGAAAAGCTGGACGACCCAGTGGAAATCGAGGAAGTCCGGCAGATGATTCAGCGCCATGCCGATTACACGAAGAGCCAGCGCGCTTTCAAGATTCTGGCGTTGTGGGAACAGTTCGTCCCGAAGTTCGTGAAAGTCATGCCGAAGGACTACAAACGGATGCTGCAGGCCATCAAACGTGTCACGAGCACCGGTTTGAGCGGCGAGGAAGCGTTGATGGCCGCATTCGAGGAAAATGCGAAGGATCTCGCTCGCGTTGGAGGCGGATGATGCGCCTGGTTGATGGGATCGACAATCCCACTACTGACTGACCTCAATCGATTTCGCGTCTTACACAATGGGAAAACCGACCGGCTTTATCGAATATCTCCGCGAGCTGCCGCTGGACCGTCCGGCGGTCAAGCGCATCAAGGATTGGAACGAGTTCCACTATCACATGGAACCCGCGAAACTGCAGCAGCAGGCCGCGCGTTGCATGGACTGCGGCATTCCGTTCTGCCACATGGGCACCCTCCTCAGTGGCATGGCTTCCGGATGTCCGATCAACAATTTGATCCCGGAATGGAACGATCTTGTGTATCGAGGGCTGTGGAAGGAGGCGCTCGACCGGCTGCACAAGACCAATAATTTTCCGGATTTCACCGGACGAGTTTGCCCGGCGCCCTGCGAAGGCTCCTGCGTGCTCGGAATCAACGCGCCGCCCGTCACCATCAAAAACATCGAGTGCACGATCATCGACAAGGGCTGGGAAGAGGGTTGGGTCGTGCCCGAACCGCCGGCCGTGCGGACCGGGAAGAAGGTCGCCGTCATTGGATCGGGTCCGGCCGGCCTTTGCGCCGCCGCCCAACTCAACCGCGCCGGCCACTGGGTAACCGTGTTTGAGCGCGCCGACCGACCGGGCGGTTTGCTCATGTACGGCATCCCGAATCCCAAATTGGACAAGAAGCTCGTGGTTGAGCGCCGCCTGGACCAGATGGCGAAGGAGGGTGTCACCTTTTTGACGAACACCGAAGTCGGCCGGAATTATCCCGCCGAGAAGCTGTTGAAAGAATTCGACGCGGTTGTTCTCTGCACCGGCGCAACCAAACCGCGGGACTTGCCGGTCGAAGGGCGCAACCTCAAAGGCGTTCAGTTCGCCATGGAATTCCTCCACGCCAACACCAAGGCTCTTTTGGACGGCACGAAAAACGGCGATTACATCTCGGCCACGGACAAGGACGTCATGGTGATCGGCGGCGGTGACACCGGGACGGACTGCGTGGGCACGGCCATGCGGCATGGCTGCCGGAGCCTGATTCAAGTGGAGATTCTGCCCCGGCCGCCCCTGGAACGCGCGGCAGACAATCCCTGGCCCGAATGGCCGAAAGTGTACCGGATGGATTATGGCCAGGAAGAAGCGGCTGCGGTCTTCGGCGGCGATCCGCGAGTCTTTCTCACCACGGCGAAGAAGTTCATCCCCGATGAAGACGGTCGAGTGAAGGAAGTGCTCACCGTGGAAATCAAGTGGGAGAAAAATGACAAAGGGCAATTCGTGCCCAAGGAGGTTCCAGGCACGGAAAAAACTCGGCCCGCGCAATTGGTGCTTCTCGCGATGGGGTTCCTCGGGCCGGAGCAACCGCTCCTGGAGCAACTCGGCGTTGAACGCGACCCGCGCACGAACATCAAAGCGGATTACGGGAAATACGCCACGAGCATTCCCGGTGTGTTCGCCGCTGGAGACTGCCGGCGCGGACAGAGCCTGGTCGTGTGGGCCTTCAACGAAGGTCGGGGAGCCGCGCGCGAATGCGATCGGTACCTGATGGGCTACACCAATCTGCCCTGAAGCGGCGTGGGGTGACGCTCCGGCGGGGCCTGGACCCGGATAAGTTAAACGGGGAAATGGAGTATTGGAGTGGTGGAGGGTTGAAAATTCCAATACTCCTCCGCTCCATCAGGATCACGAAGGAGGGTTTCTCTTCACGTCCCGGGCTCGGCGGGAGCCTCGCCCACCGCGCAAAGTTCAGCAGTAGTAGTTCCCTGCGATATAGTTCTCCATCTGCTTGATCGCGACGCTTTGCGCCGAGATCACCCAATTCACCAGATCGCCAATGGAGATAACGCCGATGGTTTTTTCTCCTTCCAAAACGGGGAGGTGGCGAATTCGGTTCTCGGTCATCAGCCGCATGCACTCCTCCACGGTGTGGTTTGGAGTCACCGTGACAACTGGCGTGGAGATGATTTCCTTGACTCGCGTCTCTTTGGAGGATTTGCCCTTGATGGCCACCTTGCGGGTGTAATCGCGCTCGGACATGATCCCGACCAGTTTCTCGCCAGCCTTGACCAGCACGGCGCCGATGTTTTTGTCCGCCATCAGTTGGATCGTGTCGAAGACGGTGGTGTCGGGTGAGACAGACCAAAGCGGGCCGGATTTCTGTTTGAGAATCGAGTCAATCGTGGCCGTAGCGATCATAGGGCATTGCCTTCCGTTTGATTTTGGCTCGTTCAGGTCTGTCTTTGCAAAGAATCAGATGAGTCTGGCTCGCGCGCAAATCGGTCTGGGCGATTCATGGTAATCGCTTTTGTTTGCCTGCGGTAACGGGAGTGATTGTATCAGCTTCAGCGCAAAAAGATAGAGATTTTTCCGCGCTGACGCGTTGCGCGTTCCGAACTGTCAACCCACGGTGTTATTCTCCCAGGAGACGTCCGGGCGGCGCTTCGGCTTCCGGTTCGGGGATTTGCTTGCCAGCGATCTCCGAGGGGGGCGACCTGCGGAGGCTACGATGGCGCGCCCAGCCCATTTGGCCAGTCCGCCCAAGTAAGTGGTCCGGGCGCGAACCGCGGGCCTACCTCTTCGCTGCTTCCTTCGCCCAGGTGTCCTTCAGGGTAATCGTGCGATTGAAGACGAGCGGAGCGGTCCCGGCTGGAAGTTGCGAGTTTTTGTCCAGAGTGAAATACCCCAGACGCTCGAATTGGTAACGAAGATCCGCCTTTGCGTCCTTCAGGCTCGGTTCGCATTTTGCGGTGACGATTTCCAGTGAATGCGGATTGAGGTGCTGCTTGAAATCGCCGGAGGCGTCCGGTTCTGCCACGGTGAAAAGGCGGTCGTAAAGGCGCGCTTCGACGTCGATGGCATGCGCCGCGCTTACCCAATGGATCGTGCCTTTGACCTTGCGATTCGCCGTCGGGCCGCCGGACTTGCTATCGAGGTCCGCGGTGCAGCGGAGTTCGATAGTCCTGCCGCCGGCGTCCTTCACCACTTCGTCGCATTTGATGATGTAAGCGTATTTAAGGCGAACTTCGCCGCCGGGACGCAGCCGGAAGTATTTCGGCGGCGGGCTCTCCATGAAGTCGTCCTGCTCGATGTAGAGCGCGCGGCTAAAAGGCAGTCTTCGCGTCCCGGCAGCCGGATCTTCCGGATTGTTGGTGGCTTCGAGTTCCTCGGTTTTCCCTTCGGGATAATTCGTGAGCACCACTTTGATGGGACGCAGGACCGCGAGGCGGCGCAGCGCGCGCTTGTTCAGATCCTCGCGGATGGCGTGTTCAAGCACCGCGACGTCCGTGAGGCCGTTGTATTTCGTGATGCCGATGTTGTAGGCGAAAGCCCGCAGTGCGCCGGCCGTGACGCCGCGGCGGCGAAGACCGCTGATTGTCGGCATGCGGGGATCGTCCCAGCCGCTGACGAGCTTCTCGTTCACGAGCTGGAGCAGTTTGCGCTTGCTCATGACGGTGAAACTGAGATTGAGGCGGGCGAATTCGTATTGATGAGGCAACGGTCGCGGCAAATCGAGGTTCTGGAGAATCCAGTCGTAGAGCGGCCGGTGGACCTCGAACTCCAGCGTGCAAATGGAATGCGTGATCCCTTCGATGTAATCGCTCAGGCAATGCGCAAAGTCGTACATCGGATAAATGCACCATCGGCCGCCGGTGTGATGATGCTCGGCGTGGCGAATGCGGTAAAGGACCGGATCACGCATCCAGATGTTCGGCGACTCCATGTCGATTTTGGCGCGGAGTGTACGCGCGCCGTCCGGGAACTCCCCGTTCTTCATCCGGACGAACAAGTCGAGATTCTCCTCGACGGAACGGGTGCGCCACGGGCTCTCTTGGCCCGGGCGATCCGGCGCACCGCGGTATTTGTCGGTGTCTTCCGGCGAAAGGTCGCAAACGTAAGCCAGGCCCTTTTTGACAAGTTGCAGCGCGTACTCGTAAGTCTGGTCGAAGTAATCCGACGCGTAGAACGGCTCGACGATGGGCGATGGACGATGGGTAATTGGCGATTGGCGATTGGCGATTGGCGATTGTTCGACTGGGGGGAGATAGTAATCAGACCTGCCGCCCACCTCTTGCGTCTCGGGTGTTTTGCCTTTGGGCTTCATGCCAAGACAATGATCGGCCCAGTCTCCGATCAGCCATTTCACGTCCTCGGTGATCGAGTCCACGTATTCGACGTCTTCTTTCGTCGGGTTGGTGTCGTCCATCCTAAGGTTGCAGACGCCGCCGAATTCGCGGGCAATGCCGAAATTCAGGCAAATGCTCTTGGCGTGCCCGATGTGGAGATAACCATTCGGTTCGGGCGGAAAACGCGTATGAATTTGTTTGTGCTTCCCGGCGGCCAGATCGGCCGCGACGATATCCCGGATAAAATCGGAAGGAACCACTTCCCCGGGCGCCTCGCCGCTCTTCCCGTTCGCAATGGAACAGGCAATCACATTCTGCGAACTGGTTTCGTTTGTCTCGGTTTTCGGTTTGATCATGACTTCGATGCAAGAATCTTCGGCTGCGAGCGTACCAAACGGGCGCTGGGGTGAATAGCGAATTCCAGGAATTGGGTGGGCTTCAGCTCTCGAACGCTTCAACTCAGGGCTTGAGCGCTCTTCCATGCCCTTGAGCGGCCTGTCCCTGCCTCAGACTTCAAGGTTCCACTGGACTTTCTGGACGTAGATGTCCTTGGCCTTCGCGAAATGGTAGGAGCAGATGATGATGGTGTCCGTCTGGTCGAACGAATTGAAGTTCCCCTTCTTCTTGATTTGCTCGTTGAACGTCCGTGTTTCGAGAATGGTGGCGGGAAGAAAGAACTTGTCCGCGAGTTCCTGGTGCCACTGCTTGCGGAGATTCGCAGGCACGATGACCAGCAGCTTGCGCTTGCGCTCAGCCCACTTCTGCGAAAGCAGGATGCCCGCTTCGATGGTCTTCCCAAGTCCGACTTCATCCGCCAGAAGGGCGCCCTTGGACAGTGGCGAACTGAACGCGAACAGTGCGGCGTCAATCTGGTGCGGGTTCAGGTCCACCTGCGCGTCGGCGAGCGAGGCGGCGAGCTTTTGAACGCTGTCCGACGCGCATCGCTTGGTCAGTTCGTGCGCAAAATACTTCGCGTGAAACGCTGTTGACACTCGAATTCGATCAGGTTGTGCCCTCAAGACGCCGGCATTCGCAATGCCAGCTTCTTGGAGCACTTGTCGCCTATCTCACCGAATCATCCGCGGGCAGGCCGAGCTTTTTGTAAAGGTTGCGGCGGGCCGCCTTGTCGCCGTCGAGAATCTTCTTGGCGCAGGTGGCGACGTCTTCGGCGCGGGCGCGAGGAACCACGATGACGCCATCGCCATCCGCCACGATCACATCGCCAGGCATAACCAGCACGCCGCCGCAGAAAATGGGCCGGTTCACCGACTCGATTTCGTTTCGGCCGGGCCGGATGCCGCGGCCGGGTTTCTGGAAGTAAAGCGGAATGCCTTCGGTGATGATCTCATCGGTGTCGCGCGCGGTCGCGCTCGTCACCACGCCGACGCAGCCGCGAAGTTTCCAGCTCAGGATGTTGTTGGAGCCGATCGAGCCGACATCCACTTCGGCCGCGTCCTCGATCACGAGCGCGCTGCCGGGCCGCAGCAACGCCGTGAACGGCTCGCTGGATTTGTTTCGGTACCATTCGCCGACCCATTTGTCGTATTCGTCCGTTTTCATCCGTCCGGCGGGCGGGAGTTGGGTCGGGACGTACCGCGCCGTGACGGCGATCCCAATGAAGCGGTGCGTGAACTTCTGCGTGTCTTTCCAGAGCGGCCGGATGTCCGCGTTCATCAGGCCCGTGTTTTGCAGCCCGACCGCATCCATGCCATCGGAAACGTCCGCGACACGCAGTCCTTGGAAAAGGTCAAGAACACGGCGGTCGTCGGCTTCAGAGTACACGGGGGTCGGGATGAGATTTTTCCCGGCGCGTGGGTCGCTTGCCGGAGTGCCGCCTTCCAGTTGCGCGGCAACCATTCCAGATGTTGCGAGAATGAAGACAATCAGAGCCGGAAACTTGAAGAAGTCCTGTTTCATAGGGATGCAGGTTAAGTTCAAAACGCTCGACGACGCGTTTGATTTCCTTGACTTTCATTGACGGCAACTTACTTAGCGATCGCGTTTCGGCCAATTCAAAAGAATTCGTACTGCGATCCACAAAAGTTTCCGCGGCTTGCGCAAATTTTCCATTCAACCGATGTAACCCATTTACTGCTTGGTCCGCGGGATGGACGACAAAGCTCGTAGCGCAGAGTTGCACTCTGCCGTATCGCAGAATTGTATTCTGCGGGGCGTCTCCCAGTCCGAGCACGCTGGGACTTGCCGGCGCCCTGCCGATTGGAAATCGGCGATACCGCAGATTGAAAATCTGCGCTACGGTTCTCCGGTCGATCTGTCGTCAATCC
>Ga0194121_10006960_pt1 | contig 14925 bp, 9 predicted proteins | sample TA2MahCa50mmetaG_FD_148609 | JGI IMG/M metagenome (GOLD analysis project Ga0194121, IMG submission 148609) | Freshwater microbial communities from Lake Tanganyika, Tanzania - TA2015020 Mahale Deep Cast 50m | ecosystem: Environmental > Aquatic > Freshwater > Lake | place: Tanzania: Lake... | reverse complement strand
CGGCCTCGAACAGGTCGGCGGCGGCGCCGGCCACGTCGCCGAGCAGCGTGGCGCGCACGCTCGAACGGGTGGCGAGCGCGCGGGCGACCAGCCCGGACCACGCCGGATCGTCGCGCCCCTCGAGCGTGGCGCCGAGCGGCGGTGGCGCCTCGCCGCCACCGATCCGTTCGGCGCGATCGCGGCCGGAAGCGGCGAGCAGTTCACGCGCGATGCGCAGCGCCTCTTCGGCCGCGGCGTGTGCCGCGGCGCCGTCGCCGGCGTAGAGCTCAATCCGTGCCTGCAGCAGCGCCGCTTCCGCCGCGAGCTCCTGGTTGGCGAAACTGGACGTCGCGGCGAGGACCACGCGCCGCGGCGCGACCATCGCGCGGGCGGCCGCCGGATCGGCCGACTCCTCGAGCAGCGCCTCGGCCACGGTCAGGAAGCACCACGCCGCGGGCCGCTCGTGCGCCGGATCGTCCTCGGTGCCGGCGCGGGCGAGGACGCCGTGGCCATGGCGTTCGTGGCTCGCCTCGATGGCGGCGACGATGGCGTGACCGCCCGCCAGCCAGCGGTCGGAGCGCCCGCTGCGGAGCGCGAGCGCGCGGCCGTAGAGGGGGCCGAGCGGCCCGAACCACGCCTCGTTGGCGATGCAACGCCGGGTGTCCACCGGGGCCTGATCGAAGGCCGCGGCGAGGAACGGCGCGGGCTCCGCGGCTGGTGCGTCGGCGCGCAGCGCCAGGGCGAAGGCGCCGCGCAGCCGCAGCGCGTGCAGTTCGTCCTCGTGGGCCAGCGGGTCACGCGGCAGGTCGAAGCCCACCGCACCCTGCGGCTGCCAGCATTCGGCGAGCCGCTGCAGCCCGATGCCCGCGACCGTCCGCGTCGCCAGCTGATCCGCGAGTGAGGCGCCCAACTCGCCGATCGACGGCGCGGCCACGCGGAACTGCGCGATCGCGTCGGCGTGGAAGCCGGCAAGCGCCAGCGCGGCGCCGGCGTCCACACGCAGCTCTGCCAGGGCCGGCTCGGCCGCGGCCGCGGCGACGAGGCGCTCCGCGGCGGCTTTTGCCAAGCCACTGCGCAGCGCGGTCGCGACCAGTCGGTTGGCCGCAGCTCGCGCGGCGCCAGAGAGCTCGCCTTCCGCGCTGACGCTGGCAGCGAGCAACACGGGTAGGTCGGCCAGATCGCCGACGCGGCCGAGCCAACTGGCGGCGGCGACTCGCACCGGGGCGGCGAGCCGTTCCGCTCCGGCTTCGAGGACGGCCCGCAAGGCCGCCCGGGCGACGGTCGCCGGCTCGAGCGCAACCTGTTCGATCAGGAGCAGATCGTCCGCCGCCGAGCGTCCGAATCGGTCGAGGGCGAAACGGCGGTCCGGCGGCGCGAGTGCCGTCGCCATGGGCGGCACGCGGCGCAGCCACGCCAGGGCGAGTTCAGGCGGCCAGGCGGCAGTCGACGGTGCCTGACGCAGCGCTAGTTCGGATTCAGCTCCGAGGGTCACTCGCCGCGCCTCCGCCAGCCAATCCGCCGGCAAGTCCGCCGCGCTGCCGATCGTCGACGCGCGCGGCGGCACCTGCGCGGAGGCCCGATTCAGCTCCGACGTCACCCCTGCGCAAACGCCCCAAACCCAAGTGGCAAAGCAGGTTGCGCGCACCAGCGTGAAACCCTTCGGTTGACCCTGGGGAGGCGGCGGCGCTACCATCCTCGCGCTTTCTTCAGGCGCCGCGCAAGGAAGTGGGTTCGGCCCACTTCTTTTCGTCTCCGCCTCGCTCGCTTCGGCGGGTGGGACGGAATCGGCGCTGTTTTGCGTTCCAGTGCGGAGCCCGAAGCAGCGTCGTCCACGGGCGACGTCGACGAAGCAGCGGCAGCCGCGTCCGGCCGGGGGACGCGGTGGTGCCTGGGCATTCCGGCGCGAAGGGGGGCCCGACATGGACGGCGCAGAGATTCTCCGGATCATCGACGCCCTCCACCGGGACAAGGACATCGACAAGGAATACCTCTTCCAGTCGCTCGAGTTTGCGCTGGCGAGCGCCGCCCGCAAGAAGCTCGATGCGGGTGACGAGCTGGTGGTCCACATCGATCGCAAGAGCGGCAAGGTCGAGGCGTTCCGCGGCGACCAGGCGGTGGAACTCGTCGATCTCGGGCGCATCGGCGCGCAGGTCGCCAAGCAGGTGATGATCCAGCGCCATCGGGAAGCGGAGCAGGACGTCGTCCTGAACCAGTTCCAGGAGAAGGTCGATCAGCTGGTGACGGGCACCGTCCAGCGGATCGAGATGGGCAACTACATCATCAACCTCGGCAAGATCGAGGGGATCCTGCCGCGCTCGGAGGTGGTGCGCGGCGAGATCTACAACGTCGGCGACCGGGTCAAGGCGCTGATCACCGAGGTCAAGAAGGACCGTCTCCGCGTCCGGATCATCCTGTCGCGCACGAGCCCGACGCTCGTCCGCCGGTTGTTCGAAGTCGAGGTGCCCGAGATCGCCGACGGCGTGATCGAGATCAGGCGCGTTGCGCGCGAGCCGGGCTACCGCACCAAGATCGCGGTCGCCTCGGCCGACATGCGCGTCGACTGCATCGGCGCCTGCGTCGGCATCCGCGGCACGCGCATCAAGGCGATCACCGAGGAACTGAACAACGAGAAGATCGACATCATCCGCTGGAACGAGTCGGTCGAGGCGCTGATCCTCAATGCGTTGCGCCCGGCCGAGATCGCCGACATCAAGCTCGATGCCGAGAAGAGCGTCGCGACGGTGCGGGTCACCGAGGACCAACTGTCGCTGGCGATCGGGCGCCGTGGCCAGAACGTCCGCCTCGCCAGCCGGCTGACCGGCTGGGAGATCAACCTCGAGGCGATTCGCGCCGACGGCTCGGTGGTCCCGCCGGGTGAGGTCGGCTCGCCGGGAGTGCCGGCACCGCCGCCGGCCGAGCGCCCGGACGCGCCGGCAGCTTCGACGGCACCGGCCGACGACGGCGGGGGCGCGGCCCCCGCGGGTGATTCGGCGGGTGCGGCGTCGTGAGCGCCGCGGATCCCGGACCGTCCTCGTTCCCTTGAAGTGACCTGATACGCTGCCTGAAGGAGTCGACGCTTGCGGTTTCATGAACTCGCCAAGGACCTGAACGCCGACTCCAAGGAGCTCCTCGCCCTGGCGAAGAAGCTCGGGCTGCCGGTCAAGAGCCACTCCTCCAACCTCGAGCCGGGCACGGTCGGGATCCTCAAGGCGGCGTGGAAGTACCGCGACCTCGATGAGGACGCGATCCTCGAGAAGCTCGAGCAGGCCGGGGAGCAGAAGGAAGCCGAGAAGAAGGCGAGCGAGGAGCGCGCGAAGCAGGATTCCGCGCGGGCGACCGCCGAGAAACTGCAGCGCGATGCGCTGGCCAAGGCCGCGGCCGAGGCGGCGGCCCAGGCGGTCGAGGCCGCGGATGGGCCGATGGAGGCCTACGTCGCGCCGGACGACGAGGTCGAGGGCGAGGAAGCGGAGGCGGAGTTCGCCGACGACGGGACGGACGACGGCGGCGGCGCGGTCGAGGCCGTGGAGCCGGTCGAAGGCGAGGTGGTGACGGAGGCGGCGTCGCCCGAGGCGGCCGCCGCTCCGCCGGAGGGTCCGGCCGCACCGGCCAAGCGCGGGCACCAGGCTCCGGCGGTCGCGCCGGCGGCCCACCGCGCCGGCGAACCGGCGCGCCCCGGAGCGGTTCCGAGTGCGCCGGCGCGGCGCGGCGCCAAGATCATCGGCCGCATCGAGCTCAACAAGGCTGACGTCGCCAAGTCCGAGGCCACCCACACCGAGCTCGAGCGCACGCTTGGGCCGTCGGCGACCCCGGGCGCCGTCCGCGGGCGCAAGACCGAGCTCGACCGCGAGCAGGAACTCGCCGCGCAGCGGAAGCGGCAGAAGCTGGCCGGCACCGGCAAGACCGGCAAGTGGCAGACCGAGGCCGACGAATTCACGCCGGTCTCCGAAGCGCAGGTCGCGAAGCCCAAGTTCTGGGAACGCGGACCGATGCGCCGGCAGCAGCGGACCAAGCTGCGGCGGCCGCCCGGGATGCTCAAGCCGGCGGCGGGCACCAAGTTCGAAGTGCAGCTCCCGACCTCGGTCAAGGAGCTGTCGGCGCTGCTCGGGCTGCGAGCGGCCGAGATCATCTCGAAGCTGCTCACCCTCAAGGGCAACGCGATCGGCATCAGCCAGGCGCTCGACGAGGAGACGGTGCTCACCATCGCGATGGAGTTCAACCGCGAGGTGGTGATCCACGCCGAGAAGACGACGGAGTCGAAGTTCCTCGACAAGGAGCAGAAGAAGGCCGCGGTCATGGCGGGCCCGAAGAAGGAGGGCGAGCCGCGGCCACCGGTGGTCGTGGTGATGGGGCACGTCGACCACGGCAAGACGTCGCTGCTCGACGCCATCCGCAAGACCAAGATCGTCGACACCGAGCACGGCGGCATCACGCAGCACACGCGCGCCTACCAGGTGAAGTCGCCGAAGGGTGGCCTGATCACCTTCCTCGACACGCCGGGCCACCGCGCCTTCACCGAGATGCGCTCGCGCGGCGCCAACGTGACCGACATCGTCGTGCTGGTGGTGTCGGCGGACGACGGCGTCATGCCGCAGACCGTCGAGTCGGTCGAGCACGCCCGCGCCGCGAACAAGGACATGCCGATCGTCGTCGCGCTGAACAAGATCGACAAGCGCGAGGCGAACCCGATGCGGGTGAAACAGCAGCTGATGGGAATCGACCTGCTGCCGGAGGAGTTCGGCGGCAAGATCGGCGTGGTCGAGACCTCGGCCACGACCGGCAAGGGGATCGACGAACTGCTCGAGCGCCTCGCGCTGGAGGCCGAAGTCCATGACCTGCGCGCCGACCCGAAGGGCCGCGCGGAGGGCGTGGTGATCGAGGCGTCCAAGGAGGAAGGCAAGGGCGTCGTCGCCACCGTCCTGATCCGCAAGGGCACGCTGAAGCAGCGCGATCCGTTCCTGTGCGGCAGCACCTGGGGTCGGGTCCGCCTGATCGAGGATGACACCGGCCGCAAGGTCGACAGCGCATCGCCGGCGATGCCGGTGAAGGTGTACGGCTTCAAGGGCGACGTCCCGGGCGCCGGCGACACCTTCCTCGCGGTGGAGGACGAGAAGGGCGCCGAGCAGGTCGCCAACGAGCGGCTGCGGATCGCGCGCACCGGGCAGCAGCAGGTGGCCGAGCGACCGAAGGTCACGCTCGAGAACCTGTTCGAGACGCTCGGCGCGGTGAAGCAGCAGGAGATCCCGCTGATCATCAAGGCCGATGTGCAGGGCTCGGTCGAGGTGCTGAAGCGCGAGCTCGAGAACCTGAAGAGCGCCGAGGTGAAGGTCCGCGTGCTGCGCGCGGCGGTCGGCGGGATCACCGAGGAGGACGTCATGCTGGCAGCCACCAGCAAGGCGATGGTCTTCGGCTTCCACGTCGCGCCGGAAGGCAAGGCGCGCCGGCTGCAGGAGCAGCTCGGCGTCGAGGTCCGCACCTACTTCGTCATCTACGAGATGCTCGACGACCTGAAGCAGGCGATGACCGGCCTGCTCAAGCCCGAGGAGAAGGAGAAGATCATCGGCCACGTGCAGGTGCGCGAGACGTTCAAGGTCTCGAAGGTCGGCACCATCGCCGGCTGCTTCGTCACCGACGGCATCATCCGCCGCAACGACAAGGTCCGCGTGCTCCGCGACGGCAAGGTGATCTACACGTCCGGGCTCGACTCGTTGCGGCGCTTCAAGGACGACGCCAAGGAGGTCAAGGAGAACTTCGAGTGCGGCGTGAAGCTGGCCAACTTCGATGACGTGAAGGTCGGCGACGTGCTCGAAGTGTTCGAGATCGTGCAGACGGCGCGCGAGCTCAAGCTCGACTGAGCGGCGCGTCCGGTCCGGAGCGAGATTCCCGACGGCGGCCGGTGCCCCCGGCCGCCGTCGTCATGGACGGGGGGTGCGCTTCCGGTCGGAGTGGACCTTGTCGAGCAGCACGAGCAGGAACGTGGCGATCGGGCCGAGCAGCAGCGAGACGAGGAACCAGATCAGCCCGCTGCGGTTCTTCGACTGCGCCAGTCCGGCGTTGAGCAGCGCGAGCGTGCCCAGGCCGACCGTCAACTCCGTCACGTTCTCCGACGTTGGCATGGCGATGCACGGCTCCTTCACGGACCTTCATCCGCCTTCCCGGGGTTGCAGCGGTCACGCGACGCGCGACGGCGGCACGCAGGACGGGGGGCGACGCGCACGACTACGGTCACTCCGCGGCCGGCGTTCGCCCCCGAGCCGTTGCCCCCTGATCCGCGGATTCACAGGATCTCGATCTGCTGGTCGAGCAACTCGGCCACCGGATGGAGCCGGAGCATCCCGACGATCTGGTCGAGCAGCGACCGGACGTGGGCCGCGTCATTGCTGCAGGTGACGACGCCGATCGTTCCCTTCTGCCAGAGGTCGTGGTCGTCCACCTCGGCGACGGAGACGTTGAAGCGCGCCCGCAGCTTGTCCTTGATCGACTTCAGTACGTGGCGCTTCTCCTTCAGCGAATGGCTGCCGCGCAAGCGCACGGAGAATTGCAGGATCCCGACTTCCATCATGGGGGGGTCTCCGCGGCAAGGCGCGGGGGGCGGGGGAGGGGAGGCGCGATCGTACTGTCGAAGCTGGCTGGCGCCCCGGGGGGCGGCTGGCCGGTCCTTGCGCCCGCGCCGCACCGCGCTTGACTGTCGCGCCCGATTTCCCCGAGGTGAAGTGCCGCTCCGATGCCAAGCCGTCTCAATCTGAAGCTCGCCGAGCAGATCCGCTTCCGTGCGGCGAACATCCTCCTGCACGAGATGAAGGACCCGCGCATCGGTTTCCTCACCGTGACGCGGGTCGAGCTCGCGTCCGACCTCGTCACCTGCACCATCTACTGGTCGGTGATCGGCACGCCGGGAGATCGCTCGAAGACGGCGCATGCACTGGCCGACGCCAAGGGGTTCCTGCAGCGGCGGATCGCCGAGGGGCTCGCCACCCGCTCCGCGCCGCAGATCACCTTCGCCTTCGACGAGTCGGTCGCGGGGGCGATCAAGATGACGGACCTGCTGAAGCAGTTGCGTTCCGAGCGCGGCGAGCCGGCGGTCGACGCGGCGGCGCCGCTGGCCGAAGCTCCGGACACCGATGCGGACACCGATGCGGACGCAGGTGCGGACGTGAACGCGGACGACGACCCGCCGAAGCCTGCCGACCGCCGCGACTGACGGCGCGACTGACGGCGCGGCCGGCTCAGCGCTGGATGCCGAGCGGCCGCTTCGCGACGATCGGCGGCGGGAACAGCACCGGCGTGACCAGCATCATCGCGCCGATGGCGACGCACATCAGCAGGATCGCCCAACCGGGCACCACGATGCCCGCGCCGCGCGCCGAAGCGCCGGTCTTCAGCGGGAGCGTCCGCGCGTCGCCCTCGGCCAGCGTGACCGGCACGGGCCGGGCCCACGCCGAGCCGGTGGCGAGCAGGCTCCGGCCGCCGGCATCGATGACGTCGAGCTCGAAGTTCCCCGCGGCAAGGCCGTCGAACGCCGCCTTGGCGACGTTGCCGTGCTCGTGCGTCCCGTCGGTGAACAGCTTCATCTCCCGGCGGACCGGCTCCGTCGCGCCGTCGCCGGACTTGCGGAGCAGGGCGACCTCGCCGCCGACGAAATGGGCCGGATGCAGGTGCGAACCCGACAGCTCGACGGCGACGCTGGCGACCTTCGCCAGGCGCAGCGCGGTCTCGCCGATCTGCCCGTCGGCGAGCGACACCCGCGACGCCTGATCGGGGAAGCCGGCCGGCGTGACCGTCCAGATGCTGGCGGCGAGGCCGTTCACGACGAAGCGGCCCTTGGCGTCGGTGTTGACCGTGAAGCGAGTGCCTCCCGCCGAGAGCTCGACGGCGTGATCGGCCAGCGGCCGCTCGCCGCCGTCGACCAACCGTCCGGTGATCCCGGCGGTGCCGCGCGCCACCGCGACCTTCACGTCGTTGGCCACGCCCGGCCGCGCATCGACCGTGACGTCGGCCGGCGCGGTGTAGAGGAAGTCGGGATCGCTCACCCGCACCGCGTAGCGGCCGGCTGCGACCGCATCGAACGCCGCACGACCGCCGATGTCGCTCATCTTCGGACCGAGCGTCTTGCCGTCCGGGGCGACCAGGGTGACGGCCAGCTGGTACTGCCCTTGGCCGGCGGGATCGACGACGGTGACGATCACGCTGTCGGGATGGCGTGGCATCGGCGGCAGGATCGCGGCGGCCGGCGTCGACTTGCCCGGAACATGGGGCGTGGCGCCCGCGGCGTGGGCCGTTTCGTCGCCGGTTCCCGCATCGCCGGAAGATGGCTTCTGGTTGCTCACCCAGATCAGCACGCCGAAGGCGGCCAACACCAGCACGGTCGGAGCCAGCTTCATCCGTTCATCTCCCGCTGCGCCGCCAACGCGCCCCGTCCTTGCCGTCCAGCAACTCGATGCCGCGCTGCTTCAGCAGGTCCCGGAGTTCGTCGCTGCGCTTCCAGTCGCGCGCCTTGCGTGCCGCGTCGCGCTCCGCGATGAGCGCAAGGATGTCGGCATCGGCCAGGGGCGTCGATTCAAGCGATTTTTGCAGCAATCCGAACACGCCCCAGAGTTCCCGCAGCAGGCCGAAGAGCGCGGCGGCGTCGCCGCCATGCGGCGCCCGCCGATTGGCCTCGCCGACCGCTTCGTCCAGCACCGCCAGCGCCACCGAGACGTTCAGGTCGTCCGCCAGCGCCTCGGCGAAGCGCGCGCGCAGTCCGTCGACGGCCTGCCGCGTCGATGCCGCCGCCTCCGTCGCCGCCGCGGTCGCCGCGGCGTCGCGCAGCCGGACGCCGGTGTCGCGGTAGCGGGCGACCTTGCGCTCGGCCTCGTCGAGCGAGGCGAGCGTGAAGTTGAGCGGCTCGCGGTAATGGGCCTTCTGCAGCGCCAGGCGCAGCGCGTCGCCGGAATGGCCCAGCGACTGCAGGCTCTGCGCCGTGTGCACGTTGCCGAGCCGCTTGCTCATCTTCGTGCTGTCGACCAGCAGGTGGCGGGCGTGGAGCCAGTAGCGGACGAACGGCTTGCCGCTGGCCGCCTCCGACTGGGCGATTTCGCATTCGTGGTGGGGGAAGACGTTGTCCTCGCCGCCGGTGTGCAGGTCGAAGCTCTCACCGAGGTACTTCCGCGACATCGCCGAGCACTCGATGTGCCATCCGGGGAAGCCGCGCCCCCAGGGCGAATCCCACTGCATCTGGTGCTTCGCGTCGATCTTCCACAGCGCGAAGTCGCGCGGGTCGCGCTTCTCCGGGTTGATCTCGATGCGGGCGCCCGCCTCGAGCTCCTCGGCAGTGTTGCCCGACAGGCGGCCATAGGCGGGGAAGCGGGAGATGTCGAAGTAGACGTTGCCCGAAGCGACCTTGTAGGCGTAGCCGCGCTGCTCGAGCGCTTCGATCATCGCGATCATCTCGGGCACGTGCGTGGTCGCGCGCGGATAGTGGTGGGCCGGCAGGAAGTGGAGGAACTCGAGCCCGGCGAAGAACTCCTGCGCGTAGTGCTCGGCGATCTCCCACGCCGTCTTCCGCGCCTTCCGCGCGGCCGCTTCGAGCTTGTCCTCGCCCTCCTCGGCGTCCTCGAGCAGGTGGCCGACGTCGGTGAGATTCATCACCTGCTCGACCTTGTAGCCCTGCCATTCGAGGAACCGGCGCAGCAGGTCGCCGAGCAGGAAGGTGCGATAGTTGCCGATGTGCGGCGTCGAGTAGACGGTCGGTCCGCAGTGGTACATGCGGACCTCGCCCGGCGTGGCAGGGACGAACTCCTCGATGCGTCGGGTGAGGGTGTTGTGGAAGCGGATCGGCATGGCGAAAGGGCGCGGTAGTCTCCGCGCGCCCCCGGAGCGAGTCAAGGCGACCGCCCGGGGGGAAACGGTTCGATGCCAAGCCCCGCCACCCCCACTCCCAAGCGCCCCGACCAGATCCGCGGCTACCGCATCCGCAGCCTGCTCGGCGCCGGGGCGATGGGCGCGGTCTGGCGCGCCACCGTCGCCGGCGGCCGGCGCGGGCTGACCGATGGCGAGGAGGTGGCGCTCAAGATCCTCGATCCGAGCTTCGCCCCCGACGCGCAGATCGTGCGCCGCTTCAAGCGCGAGGCGGGCGTCGGACTGGGCGCCGGCCACCCCGGCATCGCCCGGGTGCATGAGATCGGCAGCCTCCGCCTCGCCGGCGATCGCCGGGTGCACTACATCGTCCAGGAACTCCTGCAGGGTGGCAGCCTGCAGTCGCGGCTGGAGCAGGAGGGGGGGCAGCCCGAGCCGGTCGTGCGCGAGGTCGGGCGCCAGGTGGCCGAGACGCTGGCGTTCGTGCACGGTCGCAACATCGTGCATCGCGACCTGAAGCCGGCCAACCTGTTCCTCGACGAGCGCGGGCAGGTGAAGCTGGTGGACTTCGGGCTCGCGCGGCTGATCACTGCGCCGGAACCCGCCCCGGATGGGGTGGCGGACAGCGGCGCCGCAGTGCGCGCCGCGCCGGCGCCCGCCACCGGCGCTACGTCGTCCGGCCGCTTCCTCGGCACCGTCGCCTACGCCGCGCCGGAGCAGTTGTCGGGCGCCGCAGCCACGCCGCAGAGCGACCTCTTCGCGCTCGGCGTCGTCCTCTACGAGATGGCGGCCGGCCACCACCCGTGGGCGCGCGAACGGGACCAGGGGTACGACGCCTACGTCGCCGCGGTGCAGGGCCGCGATCCGACCCCCCTGACCGAGCTGCGGCCGGAGCTCTCGTGGTTCCTCGATCGCCTGGTGCAGGCGCTGCTCGAGCGCGATCCGGCGGCGCGTGTGGTCGATGCGGCGGCGGTGGCGGCGGCCTTCGCGGCGGCCGAGCGCTCCGATTTCTGGCGCGTCGCGACCGCGCCGGTGTCGCAGCGCGTGTCGGTCGCGCGGCGACGGCTCGAGGTGCGCCGTGCCACCCGCCTGCTCGGCCGCGGTCACGAGCTGCAGTTGCTGGTCGACGAGGCGCGGGCCGCCTTTGCCGGCGGCCTCCGGCGCGTGGTGCTCGAAGGGGGGGCCGGCGTCGGCAAGACCCGCCTGATCGACGCCCTGGCCGAGCGGCTGGAGCGGAGCGGGCCGGCCGGCTGGTTCCTCGTCGCGCGCGGACGCGACCCCGACCTGCCGCTCGAGCCGCTGCGCGACCTCCTCCACGACGCCTGCGGGCTGGCCGAGGCGGCGGCGGGCGGCGTCTTCGCCCTGGTCGAGCGCGTCGATCGCCAGCTCGAGGAACTCCTGCCCGGCGCGACCGCCACGCACGAGCTGTTGCGCGGCTTCATGCTCGGCGGGGCGCCCCGCGCGGCGCGGGCGCTGGCACCGCTGCGCGAGGCGCTGCTGGAGCTGTTCCTCGCCATCGCGCGCCAGGCGCCATTGCTGCTGGTGGTCGACGCGGTCGAACGCATCGACGCCGAGACGCTGAAGACGGTGCAGGCGCTGGCGGCGGCGCCCGGAGCGCGCGCCCTGCTGCTCGTCGCGACGTTCGACCCGACGGCGGCGCCGCCGCGCAGCCACGTGCCGCTGCTGGCGGGGCTGCAGAGCGGCGCCACGCGCTTCTCGCTGATCGATCTGCCGCCCAGCGAGTTCGCGACGCTGGCGCGCGACCTCGGCTTCGAAGGCGCCGCCGTCGCGGCGGTGGCGACCCGGCTGCACGAGCTCTCGCTCGGCAACCCGGGCGCCGCGGTCGAGCTCGCCTGCTGGCTGCGCTCACGCGACCGGCTCGACCAGCTGGCGGCGCGACGCACGTCGATCCGGTCGCTCCCGCCGGCGCTGGTCGAGCGCTATTCGCAGCGGCTTGCGCCGCGGTCGGCGGCGGAGCGGGGGCTCCTCGAGGCGGTCGCCCTGCTGCAGGGCGAAGTCCGCGAGCTGGCGTTGCGCGAACTCCTCGGCCTGCCGGAGACGGAGTTCACGCCGCTCCTCGCCGCGCTGATGGCGTCCGGTCTCGTCGTAAACGACGGCGGCGCGCTCGCGTGCCGCGAACCGCTGCTGCTCCGCCACGTCCTGCTCCAGCTCGACCCGGAACGCCGCCGCGCGCTCCACGGTCTCGCCGCGCGCCACTGGCTGCGCGCGCATGAGTCGCCGGGAGCCGCGCCGCGCGCTGCGTTGCGCGCCGCCATCCACGCCGAGCGCGCCGACGACCGTGCGACGCTGGCCCGCACGCTGCGGCCGGGTGTGCGGTTCCTCGACGTCGAGGGCACGCCGCAGCGGGCCTACGACCTCGTCGTCGCCGCCGAGGAGCTCGCCCGCCGCGAGCCGGCCGACGTCGCGCTGCTGGCGCAGGCGCTGGTGCTGCGCGGCCCGCTCGCGCACCGCCTCGGCCTGCGCGAGGACGAACGGGCGACCTGGCAGGAGGCAGCGCGGCTGTCGACGCAGCAGGACGACGCCGGCGTGCGGTCGCACGCCTTCCACGGGCTGGGTCGGCTGGCGTCGCGCACGGGCAAGTTCCTCGCCGCCGAGTCGCATCTGCGGACCGCCGACCTGGCGGCGCAGGCGGCGCCGCGCGGGGCGGGCGCCGAGCGGGCGCTGATCCTGCTCGACCTCGCCGAGGCGCACCTCTGGAACGGCGATGAGGAGCGCGCGGCCAAGGTGCTCGACGAGGCGGCCGCGGTGATCGATGCGGGCGCGCCGATCGCGTCGATCGGGCGCTACTGGAAGGAGCGCGGCAACCTGCTGCTCGAGCTCGAGCGGTTCGACGAGGCGGGCCAGGCGTTCGCGCAGGGGCGGGCCATCGTCCGCGGACCGGCACTGCGGCCGCTGCATCGCGCGCTGGTGCTGGGCGCAGCGCGGCTCGCCCGCGAGCGGTGCGAGTGGGACAAGGCGCGGCGCGCGTGCGAGCTGGCGCAGGCTTCGGCCGAGTCGGACCTCGATCGCCGCCATCTCGCGCAGGCGCTCTACGTGCACGGCGACGTCGAGGCACGAGCCGGCCGGCCCGACGCGGCGTTCCGGCCCTTCGTCCGCGCGTACCGCATCGCGGTGGAGCTCGACGATGGCTACCTCGCGGTGAGCGCGCTCGGCTCGCTGGCGCTGCTCTACCGCTGGCGCCGCTTCTCCGGTCGCTCGGTCGACAAGGCGATCCGTTGCGCCCGCAACGCCATCTCGCGGGCGCACGGCCTCGCGGTCGGGCGGCTCGAGGCGCGCGGGCTGGCGGCGCTCGCGCTCTGCTACCGCGACATGAAGAAATTGCCGTGGGCGATGGCGATCGCCCGGAAGGCGGTCCGCCAGGCCTCGGCGGCCAACGTCGAGCGGCGCCGAGCGGCCGAGATCCACTGGGTGCACGGGCTCATCGCCAGCGAGAGCGGAGACGATGCGGCGGCCGCGGCCTCGATCGGCGAGGCGCGCCGGCGCGTGGAGCGTCGTCTCGCCGGCGTGGCGTCGGCCGCCACCCGCGCGCGGATGGCGGCGGAGGACCCGCTGCTGCGCGAGGTCCTCGCCGGCGGGCGACCGCGATGATCCTCACCGTCACGCTGAACCCCTGCGTCCATCGCTACCTGCTCTATCGCGAGCCGGCCGCGCCGTCGTCGGTGGTGCGCGGCGTGCAGGCGCGCGCCAGCTCGGGCGGCAAGGGGCTGAACGCGGCGCGCGTGGTGGTGCAGCTTGGCGGCGAGGCGATGGCGCTGGCGACCGCGTGCGGCGCCACCGGCGAATTGCTGCGCGAGTGTCTCGCCCGCGAGCGGGTGCCGGCCGAGCTCGTGCCGGTGGCGGTCCCGACGCGGGTGTCGACCTGCGTCTGGGACGTCGAGCACCATTGGTTCCGCGAGTATCTCGAGGAGGGCGGTGGCGGCGACGCCGCGGCGGCGGCGGAGCTCTCGCGCCGCTTCGCCCTGGCGCTGCCGCAGGTCGGGATCGTGACGGTGAACGGCAGCACGCCGGCCGGCGCGTTCGAGCCGCTGCCGCGCCAGTTCGTGGCCGCGGCACGGGCCGCCGGCCGCACGGTCGTGCTCGACGCCTACGGGCCGGCGGCGCAGGCGGCCGCGACGGTGCCGCCGCACTGGCTGCGCGCCAACCTCGACGAGCTGCGCACGACGTGGGGCGTGTCGGGCAGCGACGATCTCGAGCCGTTCCGCCGCCGGCTCGGCGTCGACGGCGTGGTGATCAGCGACGGACCGCGCGCGCTGCACTGCGTGACGGCGGCGCGCCATCTGGTCGCGCAACCACCGCCGGTGCGCGAGGTGAGCGCGGTCGGCTCGGGCGACGCGCTGACTGGCGCGTTCGCACTGGCGCTCGAGCGCGGGCTGCCGCTCGACGAGGCGCTGCGGTGGGGAGCGGCGGCGGGTGCCGCCAATGCCGAGCAGCTGCTGGTCTGCGAATTCGCGCCGGAGCGGTGGCGGACGCTGGCGGCGGGCGTCCGGGTCGAGGTGCGCCGATGATCCGCCTGCGACCCTGGCTCGGCGGGTGCGGGGCGGCGCTGGTGATCGCGGCGGCCGTGCAGCTGCTGCGCACGCCCTGGCTGCGGCCCGGTGATGAGAACAGCATCGAGTCGGCTCATCTCGCCGGTCAGCAGGTGACCGAGGTGGAGATCGGCGGCGCCGGGTGCGCGGTGCCGCTGGGCGTCGTGCTCGACTGGAGCGGAAGCGTGACGGGGCTGCGCGATGGCGTGGTCCGCTTCGTCGCCGATCCGGCGTTGGTGGTGCTCCTGGCGACGCTCGACGGCGTACCGCTGCTCGAACGCGATCCGGGCGCGGACGGATTCAGCCGCGACCTGGTCGCCCAACCGGCGTCGCTGCGCGAACTGGGCGGTGCGCCGCAGGCGAGCGGACGGCTCGCGGTGCGGGCGCTGCTGCCGCTGCCGCGCGGGCGGACCGACCCCGCGACGCAGCCGTCGCGCACGCTGGCGGCGCTCTTCCGCGTCAGTGACCGGAGCGAGGACGCCCCGGCGGCGCCGGCGCTTGCCGCCCGCGAGGTCGCGGCGATCGGCGGCGCCGACGCCCTGGCCCCGGCACCGCCCTGCATGCCGCC
>Ga0194121_10006955_pt1 | contig 14932 bp, 18 predicted proteins | sample TA2MahCa50mmetaG_FD_148609 | JGI IMG/M metagenome (GOLD analysis project Ga0194121, IMG submission 148609) | Freshwater microbial communities from Lake Tanganyika, Tanzania - TA2015020 Mahale Deep Cast 50m | ecosystem: Environmental > Aquatic > Freshwater > Lake | place: Tanzania: Lake... | reverse complement strand
CCGATGTTGATGCCGCCGGGCAACAGAAGCTGGCCGAGGGGCTCGCACCGCTGGTCGAGCAGTTGCAGGCCCTGGCCGCGCAACTAGCCGAGATGATGGTGGCGATGGCGGCGCCCGTCGAGTTCGACCGAGGCACCGACGGCCGGATCATGTAGGTGCGCAAGAATCCCTGGTGCCGCGAGGCGCATGGAAAGCAAACAAGAACTCCACGCCCCCTGGGGCGTAAATCGGTCCGGATTTAAGCCCCAATCCAATCGGCCTTTGATCGGCATCTTCTCCCGAGACGCCGCAACCTGCGGCGTGACGCGAGAGGCTGACAATGGACAAGCAACTGCTGACCCTGCGCGAGTTTTGCGAGCTTTTCGCCTGCTCGCGCTCGCGTGCTTACATCGAGATACAGGCCGGCCGGCTTCGGCCGACCCAGCTTGGGCACTCCACGCGGATCGCCACGGCGGACGCCCAGGCCTGGCTTGAATCCTGGCGGGCCAGAGGCCCTGTACCCAAGCAAGTGCTGCGATGAAAAGCCGCGACTTGGCGCTCGCCTGGGCGAACTAAGGCCAGCGGTCTTGCGACGACCACGGCCAGAAAGACGGACTGGAATCCCGGTTCTTTTCGGCCACAGTGCGGCTTTCCGGCCTCCCCAACTGCCACCTTGATCTACTCCTTGGGACTGTGGTATCGTGATATTACCGGTTCCTGATGGATGAATCGGTCCCTGGGGGAAACCAGGGAAGAAGCGGTCGAAATCGCCAGACCGTTCGCCGAGCGGTCCTTCGCGGCCGACGAGGTGCCGCCGGTGGCGGCAGCCGATTGGGCCGCGCTGGAGGCGGCGGACCAGGCGGCGGAGCCGCTGGCGCTCTGGCAGGACTGGCGGTAGGAGCGGGAGATCGAGGACGAGTTCCTGATTTTGCTGGTGGAAAGCTGAGATGCCGACCTACTCTTACGAGTGCGAGAAGGGCCATCTGTTCGACAGGTATCTGCCCCTCGCGGAGTATGACGCGCCGCAGCACTGTTCTTGCGGCGCCGGCAGCCGGCAGTTGATCCTGGCGCCGCAGATTATGGTCCGCAAGGATATCCATTATGATTCACCGATAGACGGCCGCCCGATCACCAGCGAGCGAGCACGGGCCGATGATCTGGCGCGATCGAACTGCATCCCCTACGACCCCGGCATGAAGCAGGATGCGGCCTGCCGGCGGGCGGAAGCCGATGCGGCCTTGGAGCGCCGGATCGACGATACGGTCGAGGCCGAAATTGAGAAGATGCCTTCCGAGAAGCGCGAGCGTTTGCAGCGCGAACTGGACGGCGGTATGGAAGTCGAACCGCTACGGCTGACGCCCGGCGTGAAACCTTTGAGGGTGACGACAGGGCATGCCTGACGAAGAAGACACCGGCTCCGAATTGTCGATGGGCACCGAGGCTGCGGTGGCGGACATTGCGAACAGCCTTGGCCTGGGCAATGGCGCAACGCCGGGGGATGCGTTCGAGGACGACGTAGGCGAACCGGAACCGCAGCCGGACGAGGTGCCTTCGGTCAAGGCGCCTGCCGAGGTTCCTCTCGTCGAGGTGTACGCGCCGCCGCAGTCCTGGGCCAAGGACAAGCACGAAATCTGGTCGAAGATGGCCCCGGAGGCCCAGGCACAGTATCTCGCGCGCGAGAAGCAGATGCACGAGGGCCTGGAGCAGTACAAGGCGGACGCGCAATACGGCAAGCGCCTGCGCGACGTGTTCACCCCGTACAAGGCCGTGCTTTCCTCGCAGGGGCTCGATGAATCCCAGGCGGCGCAATACCTGATGAATGCCCACTATCGCATGACGACCGGTTCGCCGGCGGAGCGGCAGGATCTCCTGGCGCAGCTGGCGCGGAGCTATGGTGTCGATCCGGCTTCGCTCGCGGCAGCCTCGCCGGCGCTGGCGGCCGATCCCGCGATCAAGGCGTTGCAAGACCAGTTCGCCGCGCTGAAGGACGGGCTGACCGCCCAGGAGCAGACCGCGCGGGCGCGCACGATGGAGCAGACGCGCAAGCAGGTCGAGGCTTTCGCGGCCGATCCGAAACATGCCTATTTCGACGAAGTGGCGGACGACATCGCCGGCTTCGTGAAAGGGGGTATGGCCCTCGATGAAGCCTATGAAAAGGCTGTCTGGGCCAACCCAGTCACCCGCCAGAAGGAACTGGCCCGCGTCCAGACGGAACGCGAGGCCGAGTTCAAGGCGAAGGTGAAGGCCGATGCGGAAGCCGCCAGGAAGGCTTCAGCGGCCAACGTGCGCGGCCATGACACCCGACGGACTCCGACAGAGCCCAAAGGCACGATGGAAGACACGATGCGAGCTACGCTTCGCGAGATCAATTCGCGGGGCGCCCATTGACCTTTAGCGTGCTCCGAGGAGCCTTCCAATGCCTGCCAACAGCACTTTTACCGAACTGGTCTCGACGACCTTCCGCAAGCACCGGAAGGAGATCAAGGACAACCTCAGCAACCGCAACGCGCTGCTGAAATACATGAACAAGCGAGGCAATACCCGCACGGAGGACGGCGGTCTGACCATCGCCTGTCCGCTCGACTACACCACGAACAACACCTATCAGCGCTACAGCGATTGGGACACTCTTGACATCTCGCAATCCGACGTGATCTCGGCTGCCGAGTACCAATGGCGGCAGATCGCGCTGAACGTCGTCGCCTCCGGCCGCGATCTGCGGGTCAACAGCGGCGAGGCGCGGATCATCAATCTCGCCAAGGCGCGGTTGAAGAACGGCTTGCGGACGTTTTCTAACAGCTTTTCCAGCGATCTCTACTCGCTGGGCACCGCGACCAATCAGGTTGACGGCTTGCAGAAGCTCATCTCCGATTCGCCAGAGACGGGCACGGTCGGCGGGATCGACGCGGCGACGTGGACTTTCTGGCGCAATTCGGAATTTGACCTCAGCGACAACTCCGTCACGATGAGCGCCACGACCATCGAGGGCAGTGCGATGCTGCCGCTATGGCTCACGCTGGACCGGGGGCCGGACGACCAGCCCGACCTGATCGTAATGTCGAACGACTACTATGCTTTCTTCGAGACCTCCCAGGTGTCGATCAAGCGCTACACCGACCAGTCGAACGCGAACGGGGGCTTCATTACGCTGAAGTACAAGAACGCCGACGTGCTGTTCGACGGCTCCAGCGGCATCCCGACTTCGCGGGCCTACTTCATCAACACCAACTATCTCGAACTGGTGGTGCATAGGGACGCGGACATGGAGATCATGGACGAGATGCGCCCGGTCAATCAAGACGGCGTGGTCATTCCGATCCTGTGGATGGGCAATCTCGTGTGCAGCAACCGCAAGCAGCAGGGTGTGATTCAGCCGTAACCGTCGGCTGAGGAAAGGACGAATCCCATGACATTCCGCATCACTGACGAACGCGCCGGCTCTCAGCCGATCGCGAACGTCTCGACCACGCAACTGCATCCGTTTGGCACCATTGTCCGGGCGGTTGATGACGACTACGGCGAAGGCGAGTTCATCTACCTCAAGGGTGTCGCCAACACCGTCGTCGGCTCCTGGGCCACTTACAACGTCGATGACTGGACCACGACGCTGCTGGCGGCCAACGCCATCGGCCCCGTGGCTATCGCGATGTCGGCGACTGACGCAACGACCGATTATGGCTGGTACCAGATCAGCGGCAAGGCGGTGGGCATGTGCCTGACCGGCTTTGCCGATGACGGTCTGGTATTCGCCACGGCCACCGCCGGGGCAATCGACGATGCCAGCGTTAACGGCGATCTGGTCAATCTCGCGAAGGGCGCTTCCGCCAAATTGGCAACAACGGCCGAACCGAGCGCGGCGCACTTCGAGATTCACCGGCCGTTCGTCAACGACAACAGCAACTCGGCGTAGGCGTACCGATGGACTGGGCGGTAGCAAGCGCGCGGGCAATGCGTTTGCTGCCGCCTCATCCACGCTTGCCCTGGCATCGCCATGGAACGGATGCCAGGGTGCGGGCGAACATGCGTTCAGCGCTTGAACGCGGCATAAAGCTGGAAGTCAGCCAATTGTATGCGCCAAACGACTTGACGCTTTCGGTGATGGCCGGCGGGCCGTCGCTGGCGCGGACGTGGCGGCAAGCCGAGGGCCGGCTTATCGCGGTTAATGGGGCACACGACTGGCTGGTAGACCGGGGCACTGTGCCGTGGGCTTGCTGCCTGCTGGAAACCAATCCCGACTTGCGCGATTGGGTATCGCCGCGTGACGATGTGATCTATTTCGTGGCGTCCATGGCCGACCCAAAGACGTTCGATCATTTGGCCGGCCGGCATGTCGTGCTCTGGCATGCTTCCGGTCCCGGCGGGCTGGGAGACGTGCTGAACGAGCGGTCGAAAGACTGGTTGCTGGTGGGCGGGGGCTCCACAGCGGCTTTGCGCTGCCTGAATCTCGGCTATATTCTGGGCTACCGCCGGTTCCGGTTCTTCGGCCTGGACAGCAGCTATGAGAATGGCGTGAGCCATGCCTACCACCAGGAGGCATTGCCGACCGTGGCTATCGAGGCGGGCGGCCGGGAGTTCGTGACGCAGGCCGGCTTCGCGCGGCAGGTCATGGACTTCTGTTCGGTGATGGACGGCTTTGCATCCGGCCGTCTGACCGGCAAACCCGAGGCGCTCGATGTGAAGGTGATCGGCGACGGCCTGTTGCCGACATTGCTTGCCGAATGCGGGGAGAACCCATGTCCGTTTCCGAACTGATCTCGCGCCGGGAAATCCGGCCGGCCTACGCCCGTTTCGAGCGGACGGCCATCGAGGACAAGGTGGCCAGCCGGGCCGCTGGCCGCTGCATCATGAAGCACGAAGACATCGTATATCTGACGCAGATCGGCAGCCGGGACGCCACGCCGGTCAAGGTCGCGGGCTGGTGGGATCGGCTCGACCAGCAAATTGCCACCGGGCAGATTCCGGCGGAGTTCAAGGAGCGCTATCGGCGGGCCTACGATGCCTGGTGCAAGAACCAGGAGGAGCCGGCCGATGGCACGCCGATCAAGGGCTGGGGTGTCATCACGCCGGCGCAGCAGGAGACCCTGCTGCGGTCGAATATCCGCACGGTGGAAGACCTAGCAGTATTGAACGCAGAAGGTATGCAGCGGATCGGCATGGGCGCGAACGACCTCCGACGCAAGGCTGCGGCCTGGCTGGCGCAGTTGCAGGACAAGGGGCCGCTTACGCTGGAAGTCTCGGCGCTCAAGGCGGAGAACGAGCGGCTTAAGACCGACCATGGCATCCTGGCGGCGAAAGTTGAGCAGTTGACCGCGCTGCTGGAACAGCGAGTGACGGTGGCGCAGCCCGCGCCGGCCGCCGGTGTCATCTCGGCTGACGACCTGTTCGACTCCGAGGATCAGCCGCTCAAGCGCAGCCCCGGCCGGCCCCGCAAGCAGGAGAGTGCCGCGTGACACTGCTCACCGTTGTCGATTACTTCTGCCGGCGCACCGGGCTGCCCGTTCCGGGGACCGTGTATGGCACGACCGATCCGCAGTTGAAGCAGATCGAGGCGCTGCTGGAGGAGGAAGGGAACGATCTGGCCCGGCGCAACGACTGGGAACGGATCACCTACGAGGCCAGCCATACCACGCTGGCGGTCGAGGACCAGGGGGCGATCGCCACCATCGCCAGCAACGGTTTTCGCCACATCAAGAACGAGACCATCTGGGACTATACGGACCAGCTGCCGGTCATGGGGCCGCTGAACGGCAAGGAATGGCAGGCGACCAAGGCCGCCGTGGCGTCTGGCTTCCGCTACCGTTACCGCATTCGGGGCGGCAAACTCCTGTCTAACCCGGCGCCGCCGGCGGGCCACAACTGGCGTTTCGAGTATGTCAGCTACAATTGGGTGCTGGCGGCGGACGGCACGACTTTCCGGCAGTATTTCGGCGCGGACAGCGACACCATCCTGCTGCCGGAGGATTTGCTGCTGGCGGGCCTGCGCTGGCGCTGGAAGAAGGAGAAGGGCTTCGACTACGCCGAGGACATGCGGACCTACGAGATGCAGGTGAAGGATGCGATCGGCCGCGACGCGGCCAAGCCTCGGCTTTACGCTGACGCGGAAGTTTGGCGCGGGCCGCGTCCTGGCATCTTCGTGCCTGACGGAAACTGGATTACCTCCTGATGCGCGCGGCCCTTCGTCAGCGGGAGAAGCTCCGGTCGCAAATATCGACGCTCCGTTCCGTGCCGGCGCCGATCGGGGGCTGGAACACGCGCGACGCGCTTGCCAGCATGAAGCCGACTGAGGCTATCGCACTCGACAACTGGTTCCCTGGTACGTCCTATTGCGAGATCAGGGGCGGGCATGCCAACCACGCCACGGACATGACCGGCAACGGCAAGACCCTGGCCGTGCATACCGCCGCCACAGGCACCGCCAAGATGTTCTGCGCCACGAGCATCGGCGTCTATGACGTATCCTCCGCCGGCGCGGTCGGCGCCTCCGTCGCGGCGCGCACGAACGGCAAGCACCAGCACACCAATTTCGGCGACGGCACGAACCACTGGCTCATCATGGTCAACGGCGTGGACAAGCCGCTCTATTACAACGGCTCCGCCTGGACCGCCGTGGACGATGCGAGTTCGCCGGCGCTAACCGGACTGACCACCACCTCACTGGTCGGCGTGTTCGTGTTCAAGGGCCGGCTGATCTTTTTGCAGAATGATCTGCTGGGCTTCTGGTATCTGGCCGCCGGGACCGCCGGCGGGGCGCTGACGAAGTTCGACCTGTCCGGCCAAGCCTCGCGCGGCGGCTATGTCATCGCCGGGGCCAATTGGACGGTGGACGGCGGCGACGGCATCGACGATCGGGCGGTATTCGTCACTTCGAAAGGCGAGATCATCGTCTACCAAGGCACCGATCCGGCCTCGGCGAGCACCTGGGCGAAAGTCGGCACCTATTCGCTTGCCGAGCCGCTTGGCCGGCGTTGCCTTGTCAAGTACGGCGGCGATCTCGTGATCCTGACCGAAAACGGCGCCTTTCCACTGTCGGTCGCGCTCAACACGGCGGACCAGAGTGCAAAACTGGCGCTGTCGTTCAAGATCGAGAACACCTTTACCGAGGCGGCGCGGACTTACGGCAGCGTGTTCGGCTGGGACGCCATCGTCTACCCCGAGCGGTCGGCGCTGATCGTCAACGTGCCCTTGGCGGAAGACGGAACACATTATCAGTACGTCATGAACACGATCACCAAGGCGTGGTGCCGCTTCACGGATTGGCCTGCCGAGGATTTCGCGGTGTTCGACACGGCACTCTATTTCACCACGGGGACCAAGGTAGTGAAGGCATGGAGCGGGGTATCCGACAACGGGGCCAACATCGTCGCCTACGGCAAGACGGCTTTCCACTATTTCGGCTCGCCGTCCAGCCTCAAGCGCTTTTCGATGTTCCGCCCGGTGCTGGCGGTTGACGGCGCGCTGGCTTTCCTCACCGATATTGATGTGGATTTCAAAAACACCTCGATCCTGGGCTCTGCCGTCTACGCGAAAACGAGCAGCGCGGTGTGGGATACGGACAAGTGGGACTCCGGCAGCTGGGCCGCCGAACTGGAAATCATCAAGGAATGGACCAGCCCCGACGAGTATTCCGGCTTGTGCAGCGCGGGCAAGATCAGGGTCGATACCAACGACTTGACCGTGCGGTGGATTTCCTGCGACTACCTTTTCGAGTCGGGGGCGGGGAACTTGCCGTGAAGCTCGTCTTTGCCGTCGAGCGGGTGCGTGATTGCTGGCAGGAGGTGCTGGGCCTGGCGGCGGCGCACTGGAAGGAGACGGAAGGCTACCGCGCCGGCGAGGGCTTTCGGCCGTCCTTCGAGCGCTACAGCCAGTATGAGTGGGGCCAGTGCTTCATCCTGTTCATAGCCCGTGACGAGCTTCGCCGGGCGGTCGGCTATGCCGGCATCTACATCATGCCCTCGATGCACACGCAAAGGTTGATCGCTACCGAGGACACCTTCTTCCTGGTGGAGGCAGCGCGCCGGGGGCGCAATGCCATGCGGTTCTGTCGTTTCGTCGAGGACGAGGCGCGGCGGCGCGGCGCCGTCACCCTGGCCATGACGGCTAAGGACAAGCGGGTTGGCCGGTTGCTTTTGCATCTCGGCTATGCTGAGGTGGCCCAGCACTATTCGAAGTCCCTGACGAGCGGGGCCGACAGCCCTCCAACGCCAGTCCGCGTCATGGAGCCGGCCTGATGTGCGCACCCGACCCTCCCCCGCCTCCCGACTACACCGGCGCCGCCACGGCTCAGGGGGCCGCCAATGTCGAAGCGGCACGGGCGACGGCCAAGCTGTCGAACCCGAACATCGTCAGCCCCTACGGCAAGCAGACAGTGACCTTCGGGGTCAATAACGACCCCGACCAGGCGCTTGTCACGCAGACGTTTAGCCCCGAGCAGCAGGCGCTCTATAACAGAAACGTCGCCACCAAGTTTCTGCTGGGCGATCTCGGGCTGTCGGGGGCCACGCAACTCAAGAGCGTGATCGGCCGGAATCTCGACCTCGCTCCGCTGGGGCCGGCGCCTGCTTCGTCCGAGGCCACCCGTCAGCAGGTGTTCAATGCCATGACGGCGCGCACCGACCGGGAGCTTGCCGAGGCCAAGGAGGCGGCCAATTCCCAACTGATCGCGCAGGGCATCGGCCGAGGCACGGACGCCTACGGCACCGAGATGCGAAGGCTTGACGAGCGCGGCACGGATGCACGCCAGCGGGCGGAACTGGCCTCGTATGACGTAGCTCGCGGCCGGGTTGGCCAAGACGCGGAACTGCGCCGGCAGGCTCTGGCGGAAATCCTGGCGCAGCGGCAGACGCCCTTGAACGAGGCCACGGCCTTGATGTCGGGCAGCCAGGTGTCGAACCCCTTCGCCGGCGGTCTCGGCTACCAGGCGGGCGCCACGACGGCGCCGGTGCCTATCTTCGCCGCCACGCAGCAGCAAGGTCTCTACGACCAGAACGCCTACAACCAGCAGGTCGGGAGCTACAACAACCTGATGAGCGGCCTGTTCGGCATCGGCGCGGCCGGTGCTCGCGGCGCGCCCTTCTTTTTCAGGTAAGCCAATGCCTGCCACCGCCGTCAGCTACGACAATCCCGAACTCGCCGAGGCCGAGCGGGCGATCAAGCGCCGGCAGGCGATCACCGACCTGCTGACCCGGCAGTCGATGCAGCCGATCCAGGGCGCCGTGGTCGGCGGGGCTCCGACGCCGGTCAGTCCGCTCCAGGGCGTGGCCAAGATCGCCGAGGCGCTGCTCGCCGGCTACGAGGACTCGCGAAACGAGGCCAAGCTGAAGGAAATCGCCACCGAGCGGAGCGAGAAGCTCGGCAAGGTGGTCAGGGCCATGCAGCCGTGGAAGAACCCGGACACGGATACCACGGCCCGGGACCAGGCGGTGATCGATCGGCCGCCTCCCCTCGGCGCCCGCTACATGGCGCCGGGCGAGACGGCCCAGGGCACGGGCGGGCTGGCAGGCGGCGCTGCGGCGGCCGCCGCCCAGGGCTTCCCCGGCCTTGGCGTGCAGTTCGCCCTGGCGCAGGTGCAGGCGGACGAAAAGGCCAAGGAAGCGGCCCTCCAGCGCGATATTCTGCGGGAAAACAAGCAGGCCGAGCTCGCGTTACGGCGCGATATCGCAGAGATGCGATCCCATGATATGCGGCTGTCGGACAAGGAGCGTGCAGCTGCCGCGGAGCGGCTGAACGAAATCCGGCTTGAGATGGCACGGATTGCCGCGGGTTCCCGGCCGCCGGTTCCAGTCGTTGATCCCAAGACCGGCCAAACGGTATGGATGCCCCCGCAGGAAGCGCTGGGCAAGCCTGCGGCGGTCAGCCCCAACGTGGTCGCGCAGCAGGCAGGCGCCGGGGAACGCGCCGACTCGGCTAACGAAACTCAGCGGCAGAACAAGCTGGCCGAGCTCGCGTTACGGCGCGATATCGCAGAGCTGCAATCCCATGATAGGCGGCTGTCGGACAAGGAGCGTGCAGCTGCCGCGGAGCGGCTGAACGAAATCCGGCTTGAGATGGCACGGATTGCCGCGGGTTCCCGGCCGCCGGTTCCAGTCGTTGATCCCAAGACCGGCCAAACGGTATGGATGCCCCCGCAGGAAGCGCTGGGCAAGCCCGTGGCGGTCCACCCCAACGTGGTCGCGCAGCAGGCAGGCGCTACGGAACGTGCCGAGACCAGGGCGGCGGCGCCAAAGCCGATCCCGGTGCCATTGCAGAGGCAGTTGACGGAGAGCGCCGAACTGGTCCTCGCCACGCAGCGCTTCAGCGAGACATTCAAGCCGGAATATGCGGGAAGTGTTGTCGGCGGCGAAGTCCGAAACTGGATTGGCCGCCGACTGGGCGACGATACCGGGCGCACTGCCTGGTGGCAGAATTACGATTTGCATGCGAGCCAGGTGCGAAACAAGCTATTCGGTTCGGCGTTGACCGCGACGGAACTCGCCGCATGGGAGAAGTCCGCGATCAATCCCAACATGGACCCGAAACTCGTGCAGCAGAACCTCGCGGAGCGGGCAAGGATCGAGCAGGCGGGCTTGCAGCGCCTCATGGCGGGCGCACGAAAGTCCGGCTACCGGCCGGATGAAATCGAGGCATTCACGGGAATTCCAATGTCTGGTGCCGCGCCGGCGCCCGGCACTCCGCAATCCGGTGCCGCATTGCCGCTGACAAACGCCCAAGGCTGGCGCCTGGCCGAAGACGCGCAGGGCCGGCAAGCCTACGTCAATCCGGATAACCCCCAGGAATTCGAAGTAGTAGGCGAACGGTAGGGCCATGCCTTTCGACTCCGCCACCGCTGTTCTCGATGAACCGCCAGCGTCTCGCCCGCCGGGCGGCTTCGACCCTGCCACCGCCAAATTCGTCGTACCGGAGAAGCCTCCCTCGCCGGGCGGCTTCGACCCTGCCACCGCCAAATTCGTCGTACCGGAGAAGCCTCTCCCGACGATCGGCGAACGGGTGGTCGCCGGCACGAGCGGAGTCTATTCGGGCATCGCGGGCCTGCTGGGCGCGCCCATGGACCTTGCCGAGCTGGCCATGCAACTCGGCGGCTCGAAGGCGCCGCCGATCAGGGCCGATATCGGGGCGCCCGGCACTTCCGAGAGCATCCGCAAAGTCATGGAGGCCGCAGGTCTGCGGACCGAGAACCCACGGCCGGACGATTTCGTCAGTCGCATGCTGCACACGGGCGGAGAGGTGGCTGGCGGCTCGCTGGTTCCCGGCGCGCGCCCGATCTCCACGGTCGCGGCGGCCCTGGGCGCGGCGACCGCCGGCGAAGCGTTCGGCGGCGAATGGGCGGGCATTGGCGCTCTGGGTCCGTCGATCGCCGTGACGGGCGCGGCGGCGGCCAAGGACAGGATTGCGAGCACGCTGGCCCCGCGCATCGCGTCCTACACCGCCATCGGAACATCCCCGTCGCTGGGCCAGGCCACCGGCAACACGTTCCTGCAAGGACTCGAAAATGTTGTCGCCAAGATTCCCGGCGGAACTGGCGTGATGAAGCGTTTCAGGGAGGGGCAGCAGGAAGTGATCGGCGCGGTGGCGCGCACTGGTGTCTCCGGCGAGGCCGCCGGCCGCGCGATCGAGCGGGGAATTACCGGCGAGGGCGGGTTCCTCGCACGCACGAAAGCCCAGTGGCAGCAACTTGACGCGGCTCTGGCGGCAAAGGTTCCGCCGGCCACCGCGCTTGCGCCGGCAAGCACCATGGCCGCGCTGGACGATCTGACCGCCGCGATTCCCGGTGCCCAGGCGGCCTCCGCCACGCTGGTCAACCCCAAGCTGGCGCAGCTCCGCATGGCGCTGACCGATGACCTCGAGGCAGCCGGCGGCCAAGTGCCGTTCGAGGCGCTGCGCGCGTTGCGCACTAAGGTCGGGTCCATGCTCGACGATACGCTGGTGTCCGGTGTCCCCGGTGGCGAATTGAAGAAAGTCTACGCGGCGATGACCCGCGACATGGAGGCGGCGGCGCGGGCCGCTGGCGCCGGCAAGGAGTTCGCACGGCAGAACCGCTACTGGGCCGCACGCATGGACCGCGTGGAATCGGTGCTGGAACGGGTGATCGGCAAGGGCAAGCAGCCGGAAGACATTTTCAAGACGTTCTTTCCGACCGATGTCGCCCAGGCAGGCAAGGTGCGCGCCGTCATGCGCAGCCTCGAACCGGCGGAACGCCGCGTGGTATCCGAAGCGGTGGTCAATCGGCTGGGTCGCGCCGCGCCGGGGCAGCAAACGGATGTGGGCGATGTCTTCTCGACGGAGACGTTTCTGACCAACTGGAACAAACTGTCGCCGGGGGCCAAGGCGCAATTGTTCTCCGATCCGAAGATGGTGTCGGATATGGACCACATCGCCAAGATCGCTTCTGATATGCGAAAGGCCGGCGGAGTGTTCTCGAACGCTTCGGGCACGGCGGGGCTGGCGGCGGCGCAGGTCATGGCTGTAGGGCCGATAGCTTCCCTCGCGACCATGGACCCGACCTTTCTGCTTGCCACGGCGAGCATGGCAGCGTCGGCCAACGTAACCGCCAGGCTGCTGACCAGCCCGAAATTCGTGGACTGGCTTGCCACGGCGTCGAAGACGCGGCCGGAAAACCTGGCGGTTCACATGGGCCGGCTGGCCGCGCTCCATGCTGAAGGCGATCCGGATGAAAAGGCGGAACTGGAAAAATTCGTCGGGGGGATGAGCGCCCGCGCTTCGCGTGGCCAGGTGACCGACGCGCTGGCCAGCCAGCCGGAAAGGAGATAGACCCATGCCGTACAACGGCGCCGGCACCTATGCCCCGCCTACTGCCGATCATCCGGCGGTGTCGGGCACGCTGATCGAGAGCGCGAAATACAACAACGTCATCACCGACATCGCCACGGCGCTGACTACCGCGCTGACGAAGGACGGCCAGACGACGCCGACCGCCAACATCCCGCTGGGCGGTTACAGGATCACCAATCTCGGCGCGGCGGTGGCGACGACGGATGCTGTGCGGCTGAGTGGCATCGAGGGCGGGCATAACTCGGCCACGGGCGCCACCGGCCTGACGCTGGCCGCGACGAGCAGCCGTTCGCAGACGTTCGTCAGCACGGCCGCGTCGCAAGCCCTCGTGCTGCCAGACGCGACGACGCTGACGCTCGGCCACGCTTTCCTGATCCGCAACGGCGGCACCACAAGCAGCCATCATATGTTCACCTTGAAGGCATCCGGCGGCGGCGCGCTGGTCGATATCTATAAGGGCGTCAGCATCGTGGCGCGGCTTGAGGCGCAAGCCAGCGCCGCCGGGACGTGGGCCTTGCAGATGTTCGGCGAGGTGGACGCCAGTGGTGCCGAGAAGGCGAGATCAGCTTTCCTCGCCTGGAACAGCGCAAGTCAGAGCAATATCACGACAGGCGGCGATGTGGTGGTGGCGTTCAACCAGGAGATCTACGACCAGAACTCGGACTACAACACCAGCACGTATACCTTCACGGCGCCAGTGACCGGCATCTACCACTTCGAGCTGGCTGTGCTGCTTACCGATGTCGATACGGCGATGACGCAACTTGTAGTTGGCCTCGACGCCAGTAATCGGGACGTTAGGAACAACCTCTATCCGGCCGACTTCACGGCCGACAGCCCAACGACAGTGACCTTCGGGTGTGATGTGGACATGGACGCCGCCGACACGATCAAGGCGTTCGTCAGGGTCGAGGGCGGCGCGAACCAAGTGGACATTCTCTCATCCACCGCCACGCTGCTCTTTTCATACTTCTCCGGCCATTTGGTGACATGACATGCCGCGCGCCCTGACGACCGACGAGACGACGATCCTGGCTTTCGTGGTGCCGGATGCGCAGGCGTGGTTCGACCACGCGGTCGCGACATTCGGCGAAGCGCGCGGGGAAGCGTATCTCGCGGCCAAGCTCGCCAAGTGGCGCTCGCGCCAGGAAGCCGCCCTTGCCGCCGGCGATTACAAAACCCGAGTTCAAGCCCGTACCGAGCACTGGGCGGCGCAGATCGCTCTGGCGGAGGCACGGCGCGGCCCGCGCTGAACGCTCGCGCCGCTGTTGTCTGGGGAAAGTGGGGAAAGTGGGGAAAGCGGGGCGGGCAGGGGGAAGCCATGACACATTGGGATGGCCGGGAGCGCCGCAACGGCGGCCACTTCGATCACGGCGCGATCATGGAGCGCTTACGCGGGCTTGAGGACAAGCTCGACGAGTTCATCAAGGCGGCGACGGAGCGCGGCGAGCGGAACGTCCGTAATATGGAAACGTTGCAGGAAAAGATCACTCACCTGGAAATCTCGGCCGCTGGGCAGAAGACCGGACAGCAGGTCTTGATATGGGGCGCCGGCATAATGGCCGTCATCATCGGCGCCGTGGTATGGTTGATGGACCGGCTGACACTGATGCAGAGGATCGGCGGGTGAAAGTCACCATCGACGATGTTGATATGCTGTCGCGCACGATCTGGGGCGAAGCGCGAGGCGAAACGCAGCAGGGCCGCGAGGCCGTGGCCTGGGTGGCGCGCAACCGGCTGACGCATCCGAAGAACAAGGACGGGAAGCTCTATGGCGGAAACATCAACGCCATTTGCGGCAAGCCGCGCCAATTCTCGTGCTGGAACCTCGACGATCCGAACAGGAACAAGTGCGACACGGTGAGCTTGGAGGACAAAACCTTCCGGCAATGCCTGGTGGCGGCGCTGGTGGTGCTCGACAGCCCAGCGCATCTCGACCCGACCTTCGGGGCGACGCACTACATGCGCATCGGGACGCCGACCAAGTGGGCCAATGGACGCGAGCCGATCGTGCGCATCGGCCATCATGAGTTTTTCAAGGACATCGACTAGGGGGTGAACATGAGCATGGAAGCGTGGCTGGGCCTGATCCGGCATGTCCTGACGACCGCCGGCGGTGTGCTGGCGGGCAAGGGCGTAATCGAGAGCGGCCAGATCGAGACCATTG
>Ga0194121_10006954_pt1 | contig 14932 bp, 10 predicted proteins | sample TA2MahCa50mmetaG_FD_148609 | JGI IMG/M metagenome (GOLD analysis project Ga0194121, IMG submission 148609) | Freshwater microbial communities from Lake Tanganyika, Tanzania - TA2015020 Mahale Deep Cast 50m | ecosystem: Environmental > Aquatic > Freshwater > Lake | place: Tanzania: Lake... | reverse complement strand
CCTCCTGTGGCCGCCGTCTGTTCGGTCGCGATGACTTGCCCACCGGTTTTGAGGATTGACAAATGCGCCGCTGGCTTACTGCGTGCTTGTGTCTCATGGGAATTGCCGTCAGTTCTACGCTTGGCGGACGGGGGACGTCGTCGATCGCAGCCGACGTTGTGGCAGACAAACTCGAATTTGGTCGCGATGTGCGAGCCATCCTGTCGAACAATTGCTTCAAGTGCCACGGCCCGGACGAAAAGCAGCGCCAGGCAGGACTGCGGCTCGATCAGAAAGAGGGAGCCACCACGAAGCTCGAATCGGGCAAGGTTGGCATCGTCGCCGGTAAGTGGAGCGACAGCGAAATCATCGCGCGGCTGACGACCGATAACGCCGACCTCAAGATGCCTCCCCCCTCCTCCGGCAAGAAGGTCTCCCCCGAACAAATTGGAACGCTCAAACGCTGGATCGACGAAGGGGCCGAGTACAAGCCGCATTGGGCGTTCGTTACGGCCGTTCGCCCAGAGGTTCCCAAAGTGGTGGATGATTCGTGGATCAAGAACCCGATTGATCGCTTCGTGCTCGAGAAGTTGAACAAGGCGGGATTGAAACCGTCGCCGCAGGCAGACAAGGTCACATTGATCCGACGCCTGACGTTCGATCTGACCGGCCTGCCGCCGACTCCCGCCGAAGTCGATGCGTACATCGCGGACAACTCACCGGAAGCTTACGACAAGCTCGTCGAGCGATTGTTCAATTCGGCGCGACACGGTGAGCATCAAGCACGCTACTGGCTCGACGCTGCGCGATACGGCGATACACACGGACTGCATCTCGACAACGAACGCTCGCTCTGGCCGTATCGCGATTGGGTCATCGGGGCGTTTAATCGTAACCTGCCGTTTGATCAATTCACGGTCGAGCAACTTGCGGGGGACCTGCTGCCGAACGCCACTCAAGAGCAACGCATCGCATCGGGATTCAACCGCTGCAACGTCACGACCAGCGAAGGTGGCTCGATCGACGACGAAGTTCGCGTGCGATACGCGGTGGATCGTACGGAAGCGATCGGCACCGTCTGGCTCGGACTGACAATCGGTTGCAGCGTTTGTCACGACCACAAGTTTGACCCAATCACTCAGAAAGAGTTCTATCAGCTCTACGCCTTCTATGGCTCGACGGCCGATGCGGCGATGGACGGCAACGCGTTGCTCCCTCCGCCGGTGATCAAGCTGCCTTCGGCCGAGCACGCCGCGAAGTTCAAAGCGATCGACGATGAGCTTGCCGCCGTTCGCAAACAGATCAGCGAAGAAGTCGCGAGGATCGAATACACCGAGCCGGCACCCGTCGAAGGGAAACCGAACGGTGAACCAAAAGAGTTCGTGTGGATCGACGATGCCGCACCGTCGGGAGCACAGCTTCAGGGGGACTCGCCGTGGGAATTCGTGACGAAGCCGGCCCCTGTCTTCTCCGGCGAGAAGTCGACCAAGCGCACCGGGACTGCGATGTCTCAGCACTTCTTCACCGGAGCAACCGCTCCGCTGAAAGTCGGCGAAGGGGACAAGCTCTTCGCATATTGCTATCTCGATCCGGATAACCCGCCGAAGACGGTCATGCTGCAATGGAACGACGGCGTGTGGGAACATCGAGCCTTCTGGGGCGAAGACAAAATCGCGTTCGGTACGGGTGATGTGCCGGGACATCGCCGACTTGGCGACCTGCCCAAGCTCGGCGAATGGGTGAGGCTGGAAGTCGATGCCGCGCACGTTGGTCTGCCGGCCGGCAAGCTTATTAACGGCTGGGCCTTCACCCAGTTTGGCGGCACGATGTATTGGGACAAGGCGGGCATCGTCACTCGCACTCCGCAAGACGGAGCAGGCTTTGAATCGCTGCTCGTCTGGGAGACATACGAGAAAGCTCAAGCTCAATCGAAAGTCCCGCAGCCGATCCGTGACGCGATCAAGCTCGAAGCCGACAAGCGAAACGACGACCAGAAAAAACAGATTCGCGAATACTTCCTGACCAACATCTACGCCAAGTCACAACCGCTTCTCGCGCCGCTTAACACCAAGATCGAAACTCTGAATAAACAGAGAGCGGACATCGACGGAGCGATTCCTTCGACGATGGTCATGGCGGACATGCCCCAGCTTCGCGAAACCAACATCCTGATTCGCGGCGCGTACAACAAGAAGGGGGACAAGGTCACGCATGGAGTCCCGGCCGCTCTCGGCGGCAAGCTCCCCGAAGGTGCTCCGGTCAATCGATTGGGACTCGCGAAGTGGCTGGTCGATCCGGCGCATCCGCTGAGCTCTCGTGTCACCGTCAATCGGTTCTGGCAACAATTTTTCGGCCGTGGCCTCGTGAAGACCTCCGAGGACTTCGGCGTTCAAGGCGAATGGCCGACCCATCCAGAGTTGCTCGACTGGCTGGCGACGGAATTCCAAACGCCGACGGCTCGTACACTGGTCGAAAACAGCGAAGCCGCCGTTCCTAAGAATTGGGACATGCGACACATCCTGCGACTGATCGTCACGTCGAACACGTATCGCCAATCGAGCCACGTTTTGGCGGACCTTGTGAAGCGCGATCCGGAAAACATGCTGCTCGCTCGCGGCCCCCGATTCCGATTCGATGCCGAGGTCATTCGCGACGCAGCGCTGTTCACAAGCGGCCTGCTGGTCGAAAAAGTCGGTGGCAAGAGCGTGAAGACGTACCAGCCGGATGGACTGTGGGAAGCAGTCGCGTTTCAAGGAAGCACCACGAGCGTCTTCAAACGCGATTCCGGCGAAGCTCTTTATCGCCGCAGCATGTATACGTTTTGGAAGCGAACTTCGCCTCCCCCGCAGATGACAACCTTTGACGCTCCTTCGCGAGAAGTCTGCACCGTCCGCCGCCCGCGAACGAATACTCCGCTGCAAGCCTTGGCCACAATGAACGATGTGCAATACGTCGAAGCCTCGCGCCACTTCGCCCGCCGCATGTTACTCGAAGGAGGCTCGACTTATCCGGATCGCCTGACTCACGGCTTCCGCCTCGTCACCGGCCGCAAGCCGTCATCTGCTGAACTGGAAATTCTCGTCGCCCTCTACCAAGAACATCACGCTCATTACCAAACCAAGGCAGATGAGGCCGTCAAACTTCTCAGCATCGGCGAATCTAAACGGGATGAATCGCTCAACCCCAGCGAATATGCCGCGATGACCATGGTCGGAAATCTCCTCCTGAATCTCGACGAGACATTGACCAAAGAGTGATTTTATGGCGCGCTGCGTCAGCACCGCTTTGGAACTGTGCCGCGCAGCCGGCCTGGAAGGACACGCAGAATAAAAGGCTTCACCAGAAGGCCAAAACTGTGCGGATAGACTGCACTCCAACGGAAACCAAAACCATGAACCCGATTCAAGAATACCAACTGCGTGACACTCGACGTTACTTCTTCGGCAAGGCGGCGGCCGGGATCGGCGGGGCCGCGTTGGCTTCGGTGATGAAACCGGAGCTGCTGCTTGCCGATTCGGCGGATGAATCGGCGGGCGTGTTGCCGGCGCTGCATCATCCTCCGACGGCCAAGCGAGTCATCTGGCTGTTCATGGCCGATGGGCCTTCGCAGATGGACCTCTTCGATTACAAGCCGAAGATGGAGGAATACTTCGACAAGGACTTGCCAGACTCGGTGCGTAACGGACAACGCATCACGACGATGACGTCGGGACAAACGCGGTTCCCAATCGCTCCGACGCTGTTCAAGTTTCGGCCGCACGGCGACAACGGGACGCTCATCAGCGAGCTGCTACCGGAAATTGGTTCGATCGTCGATGACATCACGATCGTGAAGTCGATGCACACCGACGCGATCAATCACGACCCGGCGATCACGTTTATTCAAACGGGAAGCGAACTCCCCGGCCGCCCCAGCGCGGGTGCTTGGATTTCTTACGGCATCGGCAGCCCGAATCAAAATTTGCCGAGCTTCGTTGTGCTGACATCGCGCATCGCGCCCGGTTCAGCGACGCAGGCGCTCTTCTCTCGCTTGTGGGGTTCGGGCTTCCTGCCGACGAAGCATCAGGGAGTCGGTCTGCGATCACAGGGGGATCCGGTGCTGTACCTCTCGAACCCGGCAGGGGTCGATCCGACGACGCGCCGCAAGATGCTCGACGGTCTGGCCAAGCTGAACCAGAAACGATTCGAGGAAGTGGGCGATCCGGAGATTAACACGCGCATCGCGCAGTACGAAATGGCGTTCCGCATGCAAACGTCGGTACCAGAACTGACTGACATCTCGAAGGAGCCGAAGCATGTGCTCGACATGTACGGCCCGGAAGTCACCGATCCCGGCACGTTTGCTTACAATTGCCTGCTCGCGCGCCGCATGGCCGAGCGTGGCGTGCGTTACACGCAAGTCTTCCTGCGCGGCTGGGATCATCACGGTGCTTTGCCGGGCAGCATCCGCCAACTGACAAAGGCTGCCGACCGTCCCGCCGCCGCGCTGGTCAAAGACTTGAAGCAACGTGGAATGCTCGACGACACGCTGGTCGTCTGGGGCGGCGAGTTCGGCCGCACAGTTTACAGCCAAGGGACGCTGACCAAAGACAACTACGGCCGCGATCATCACCCGCGCAATTTCACGATGTGGTTCGCCGGCGGCGGCATGAAGAAGGGCCTCGTCCACGGCGAGACCGACGACTTCTCCTACAACATCACTGAAAAGCCGATGCATGTCCACGACCTCAACGCCACGCTGCTGCATTGCCTGGGCATCGACCATGAAAAGCTGACCTACCGCTTCCAAGGCCGCGACTTCCGCCTGACCGATGTGCATGGCAACGTCGTGAAGGACATCCTGGCGTGAATGACGCCGTGGCGCATGCGCCACAGGTCATACTAACTTGGTCGTCACGGTTCCGAAGCAGCCGAAGTCGGCGAGCAGCTGGCTGCCGAGTTCGATGGGGATCGGCACCACGCTCGTGCCAGTGGTGATGACTTCGCCAGCTCGCAGGCCGATCCCCTGTTCGCGTAGTTCGTTGGCGATCCAGGTCATCGCAAGTCGCGGATCGCCCAGCACATTGGCTCCGACGCCTTCGCGAGCGAGTGTGCCATTCAACAGCAACTTCACGGCATGCGACGGCAAATCGATCGAACGCCAGTCGGCGGTCGTCGCATCACCCAACACAAATTGATGAGCACAGGCGCAATCGGCGATGAGCTGCGGGGAGCCGACAATGCAGAAGTTGTTGTAGCGCGAGTCAGGAATCTCGATGGCGGGATGCAGCGTGTCGATCGCGGCCATGACTTCGGCGAGTTCGTAAGGCTGCGGCCTCGGCGGCAGGTCGCGGCCCAGTCGAAAAGCGAACTCCGCTTCGGCGACGCGCATCCGATTGTTGCCCAGCCGAATCGGTGTGCCGTCGGGATGAACTCGATTGGCCAGCAATCGACCGGCGAGTGGCCCATCCACTTGCAGATGCTTCTGACCGGCGACGCTGGTCGCGGCGATCTTCCAACCAACAGTGGCTTGGCCAGAGAGGTTGCCGACGCGACGCTGACTTTCGTAGCCGTCGGCTCGCGTCACGGGACGAAATGCTTCGGGAATTGCGTCGATGTAGCGTTCTTCGTTCCAGGCATTCCACAAGAACTCGGCCGCGTGTTGTGATTGATCTTGGTTCATAAATGGCTCATCCCTTTCGATTATGTGCTGCGAATCGGGCCAACATATATCGGCTGGCGTCGACATGCGGTACGGCTCCATTGAGTATCTCGGCGACCAGCTTGCCCGTGGCGGGGGACATGGACACGCCGAGCATGTTGTGGCCGGCGGCGATCAACACATTGTCCATCGTTGGGCTGCGGTCGATGATCGGCACACTGTCGGGGGTCATCGGCCGCCAGCCGAACCATTCTTCTTCAATCGGCTCCGCGGGCGTTTCGTCGAAGTAGTGAGCCGCTCCGATCGTCAGGAGCGCGAGTCGTTGACGGTTCAGGGTCGCGTCGTATCCGGCGAACTCCATCGTCGAACCCAGTCGATAGCCGGAGAGCATTGGCGTGATGGCGACTCGGTCCTCTTCACAGAGCATCGGCAAAGTCACGCACTTCACAGGACGCCGCATCGTGATCGAGTAGCCTTTGCCGGGCTGAATCGGCACTCGGCAATCAAGTTCGCGATTGAGCCACGGAGTCAGCGCGCCTGCGGCCACCACGAAGGCATCCGCCGCGATCTCGGCGGACGACGTGAGGACTCGAACCGCGCGAGCGCCCTCGCGAACAAAGCCCTTCACTTCGCAATCGTCGCGAATCGTCACGCCCAGTCCGGTGAGGACTCGACGCCACGAGGACATGAGTTTGTCGGGCCTGAGATGCGCGTCGCCGGGATAATGCCAACCTCCCGCGAGACCGCGTTTGAGTGCTGGTTCCAAATCACGCACGTCGTCGCCGGCCAAACGAGTCAGCGACATGCCGAACGTGGTTCGCAGCAACTCGGCGGCCTGATCATGATGTTCCAATCCCGCTCGTGTCCGAAAGGGAAACAGCAAGCCTCGCGTTTGCCACTCGCAATCGAACGGTTCGTTGGCCATCAGTTCGTCGTACAGTGACCTTGAAGCTTGCAGCAATGCTTGAATCGCTTGAGCCGAGTGGAGCATGTCACGCTCGTTACAGCGACGAGCGAACTGAAACAGCCAGCTCCACAACGCCAGATCGAAGCGGGGCTTGATCGAGAAAGGTGAGTTTTTCGAGACCAGTGCTTTGAGTGTTTGACCAATCGCGCCGGGAAAGTTGAGCGGCAGGACGTGGCTGGGCGAAACGAAGCCGCAATTGCCGTGCGAGCAGGCCTTGCCGAATTGGCCACGGTCCAGCACGGTCACACTGTCCCATCCGGACTTCTTCAGGAAATAGGCACACGCGGCTCCGATGACTCCGCCACCCACGACGATCACTCGGCCGCGATTCATCGGCACAACCTCACGATTCGACTCTCAATCTCGGTGACGCAAACGCGGCCGAGCGTGTCTGTTTGGAACATGAATACGGAAGTCAGAATGAAATGCATCTCAGATATTCTGCGATCCAAATTCGGCATTCGCTATTCCGTATTCATTCTCTCTGCCCAGGCGGACCGCAGCATCATCGCTGCCGCGTAGACTACGGCAACGACCACAAGCCAGCGAACGTACTCCAGCGGCATCTCCTTGACGAGATAAGCCGCGATCAAGACGGACGGCAAGCCGGCCAGAGTCATCGTCAACGCGGCCCGTGCGTCGAAGCGGCCTTCGCGGGCGAATCGTATTCCTCCCACCGGCATGAGAAACGCGCACGAACCCATCATGATCGGGAATGCCGCCCGGGGACTCATTCCCAACAGGCTCACAACGATCAGGCACGGCCCGTACAAGCCGATCCCCAGAGTCATCAAAGCACCCAACAGAAAATTGGCCGCCAGTCCGGCCGCCAGGAAAGTCCCTTTCAGAGTGAGTGCCTCACCGCCGGTCGGACCCACGTTGAATTGTTTCATGAGCATCAGCACCGCCGCCGCGAGCAACGCGCCGCCCATGCCGCACTGAACCGTCCGCCGGGACCAGTGGGCCACGAAGCTCGCGCCCAGCCAGGCTCCGATCACCGACGCGGCGATCATCAGCATGAGCGTGACGGCATCGACCTCGACGATGGCGATGTAGATGAAAGCCTGCACGATTGTCGGAATCGCGTAACCGACGTTCAACGTTCCGGGAATCTGCTCGTCGGACACCGATCGAAGGAACTTGAAGGCCGACGCGGTCGGAGCAAAGTTGCCGATTCCCAGCGTGTCGAAAAACGTGCAGACGAAGGCGACGACCGCGTGGACCGGTGTGTGACGATTTGCTGGCGGAGCATCCCCGCTTCGTGCACCTCGCGCCAGCCTCGACCAGGTGACGATGAACCACAACGTCACAACGGCGAGAGCAGCAAATAGTGTCGTCTGCAAAGTGTTCATGCCGAACAATTCCGGAGAGGTTTTCCGCATCATGTCACATTCGGCGGCATCCGCAAACCACGAGCGAAGGATGGTCACTCCGGCTGCTCACGACGGCGATTCGAAGGCCCTGTTTCCAAACCGCCGACGAGTGAGGATACTCTCTCCCCCTGTCAGCGGCAGATCGCTGACGAGCAGGCGACAAGTGGCACTCCCCTGAGAAGGACATCGCATGGATCGCGAGTTACGCATTCGGCAGTTGGAGCCGCATAATCTGCTGGCCCTGTCGGCGTACTCGGTGCTGTTGCGTTTCGCGTGGATCTTCAAAACCGAGAGCGTGATCATCCCGGCGTTTCTCGACAGCCTTTCGGAAGCGGGTTGGCTGCGCGGATGTTTGCCAGTGCTCAATCGGTTCGGCCAGAGCCTGCCACCGATTTTCTTTGCTCGACGTTTGAAAGCCGCTCGCGTGAAGAAGTGGAGCTTGCTCGGCACGTCGGCGGGGCTGGGGTTGTCCATGATCGCCGTGGCCGCAATCTGGATGCTGACAGGCGACAAGCAGCAAGTCTGGCTGCCGCCGACATTCTTGCTGCTGTATTTGTTATTCTTCGCGTCGAACGGTCTGAACCAGCAAGTCTTTGGAACGCTGCAAGGAAAGTTGATCCGGCCAGATCGGCGCGGCGAACTGCTGGGACTTTCCGGAATCGGCGGCTCGATCACGTCGATCATCGGAGCTTGGTTCCTGCTGCAATACTGGTTGAGCCTGCCAGATCGCGGGTTCGGTTACATCTTCGGATTTTCTGGATTGGGATTTCTGGTCGCGGGAGCGATGTGCTTCTTCGTGAAGGAGCCACCAGATTCCGTTCTGTCCGCCACGGGCGGGTTTGACAGCGGCTCAGTGGATCGAGACGAAACGCTTCCTGATGGTCGTGGTACGGAACGATCCGAGGGCCTCGCCGCCTCGATTCGCCTGGTGCGCGACGATCGTGACTTTCGGCGGTTGGCGATCGTGGCGATGCTGTTCATCTCGATTCAGTTGCTCTTCCCGCACTTTCAGGCGTTGGGACAGAAGCACGTCCAGCCGGATCAGATTGGGGTTCAGTTGATGCTGTGGGTGATCGCTCAGAACGCAGCGGTCGGGTTGTTCAGCTGGGTCTCCGGCAAGCTGGCCGATCATTTCGGAAATCGGCTGTCGCTACGGTTGCAAGTCTTCGGAACCGCAAGCGTCCCATTGCTCGCGCTGTTATTCACGAGCGGCGTTGGCGGTTGGGGACCCAAGCACTTCTGGATCACGTTCTTCTTCTTGGGACTGACTCCGGTGACGATCAAAACGCTGACAAATTATGCGTTGGAACTGACTGAACCGGCCCGCCATCCGTTGTATGTGGCAACGCTGCACGCGAGTTTGGCGGTGCCGTTTATTTTCTCGCCGCTGGTCGGTTGGCTGGTGGACTTGTTAGGGTTTGAACGTGTCTTCCTCGGCGTCAGCGGACTTATTTTACTCGGCGGGCTGGCGTCGTTTTGGCTGATTGAACCGCGGCATCACCAACGCGATGAACTTCTCGAACTGCAACCCGAACCATGAATGCGACCGAATCCCAATCGAGTGTCTACCAAGCTCGTGGCATCACGAAGGTGTACCGCATGGGTGAGGTGGAGGTGCATGCCCTGCGCGGCGTCGATTTGGATTTGTATCAGGGGGAGTTCATCGTGCTGCTCGGCCCATCGGGGAGCGGCAAATCGACGTTGCTCAACATCCTGGGGGGGTTGGACGTGCCGACGGCCGGAACGGTGACCTATCGCGGCAAAGATCTCACCAGTAATGACGACGCGCTGCTGACCAGCTATCGCCGCAATCATGTCGGATTCGTGTTCCGACCTATCGCGGCAAAGATCTCACCAGTAATGACGACGCGCTGCTGACCAGCTATCGTCGCAATCATGTCGGATTCGTGTTCCAGTTCTACAACTTGATCCCCAGCCTGACGGCGCGAGAGAACGTCGCGCTGGTCACGGAAATCGCCAAGAACCCGATGGTGCCCAAGGACGCACTCGAAATAGTCGGCCTTGGTCATCGGCTGAACCATTTTCCGGCCCAACTCTCTGGCGGCGAGCAGCAGCGGGTGGCGATTGCTCGCGCGGTCTCCAAGCAACCAGACGTGCTGCTATGTGACGAGCCAACCGGAGCACTCGACATTCAAACTGGGATCGTGGTGCTGGAAGTCATCCAGCGCGTGAATCGAGAACTCGGCACAACTACGGCGGTCATCACTCACAACGCGGCGATCGCTGCCATGGCCGACCGAGTTGTGCATGTCTCAGACGGAAGGATTTCGAGCGTGGAACGAAACGCTCAAAAGATCGTGCCGAGTGAGTTGCGATGGTGAGAGGCTGGGAGCTAGGAACATACCATGACAACGTCTTTTGTGTTGGCACTCGATCAAGGAACAACTTCGAGTCGGGCGATCGTGTTTGATCGATCAGGGCGTCCGGTCGGAACGGCACAGCAAGAGTTTCCGCAGTTGTTCCCGTCACCGGGGCATGTCGAACATGACCCGGAAGCGATTTGGGACAGCCAGTTGGCGACGGCTCGTGCAGCACTGGCGAATGCGAAAAGATCGGCAGCCGACATCGCGGCGATCGGCGTCACGAATCAGCGTGAGACGACGATCCTCTGGGAACGAGACTCCGGCAAGCCGGTCGCCAACGCGATCGTGTGGCAGAGCCGGATCACGGTGCCGATCTGCGAACGGATGAAGGCGGAAGGGCTGGAGCCGTCGTTCCGACAAAAGACCGGTTTGGTGCTCGATGCGTATTTTTCGGGAACGAAGATTCGGCACTTGTTGGACACGCTTCCGGGACTGCGCGAGCGGGCGGAACGGGGCGAAATTCTGTTTGGCACCGTCGATTCGTTTTTGATCTGGCGGCTGACGGGTGGGAAACGACACGTCACCGACGTCAGCAACGCGAGCCGCACGTTGCTGTTTAATCTGCATACGCTCGATTGGGATGACGAGTTACTGAAGCTGATGGGGGTGCCGCGCGCGATGTTGCCGCAGGTGGTCTCGTCCAGCGAGGTCATGGGGGAGTGCGATCCAAAGTGGCTGGGTGGCGCGATACCGATTGCTGGCGATGCGGGTGATCAGCAAGCGGCCACGTTCGGTCAGGCGTGCTTCGACCCCGGCAGCGCGAAGAACACCTATGGCACCGGCTGCTTCCTGCTGATGAACACGGGAGAGAGACCGTCCGCATCCAAGCACGGGCTGCTGACGACGGTCGGCTGGCGGATCAACGGACGAACGACCTACTGCCTCGAAGGCTCAGTGTTCGTGGCCGGGGCTGCGGTGCAGTGGTTGCGCGACGGACTCGGTTTGATTCAGCACGCCAGTCAAACGGCGGCGCTTGCGACTTCGGTCTCGGATAACGGTGGTGTCTACTTCGTGCCGGCATTCGTGGGGCTGGGTGCTCCGCACTGGGATGCGAATGCGAGAGGAATCATCACCGGACTGACGCGCGGGACGACGAAGGCTCACTTAGCACGAGCGGCCTTGGAAGCGATGGCTTATCAAACCGCCGACGTTTTGGACGCGATGCGGCAGGATTCTGGCGTTGCCTTGCAATCACTGCGGGTCGATGGTGGCGCGACCTCGAACGATTGGCTGATGCAGTTTCAATCGGACATATTGGGAGTCGCGGTGCGACGTCCTGTCGTGCAAGAGACGACCGCATTGGGAGCCGCGTACCTCGCCGGCTTGGCAACAGGAGTTTGGCCCGAGCTCAGTGACGTCTCTAAGAACTGGCAACTCGATCGCCAATTTGGGCCGGTCATGCCGGACTCCCAGCGGAACACTCTAATGACGAACTGGCACCAAGCCGTCTCACGAGCAAGCCACTGACTACCTCTGCCAAGAGCGATTCGCGTCCGTTTTTCGGCACATGCGGGCCACCGTCGAACTTTCCAAGACGTCTGGCTCGTGGGTGAGTCTGCGGGTTGTAATGGCCGCGTCAATCCTGCGGATTGGCAGCCTTGGTTCGATCACTGATTCCCCCGACAGAACTGTTGCCGTCGCATTCATCGCGCGGTTCGGCACGGCAGGTAGAGCCGTCATGTTCGGCAGCTTTTCGCCGATTAAACGGACTCGCGCAGGTTCGTGGAATGGCATCTTTGGTTTGCAATGCGCATTGAGAACCCGGAATTCGTTGGACGATCTGCAAGATAGGATTCCGACGGCTCGGCGCAAGCCCCCGCCGCGAAACTTCGCCCCAAACCAAACACATCGAGTCATGAAGCCGGCTGGCGAAACCGTCGCGAGCCGCTTTGATGGATCATCGGGAGATCAAGCGATGCGCCTGTTTTCGTGGTTGTCGTCGATTCAAAAATCATGGAACCGTACTCACGCACGCCGCCCTCGCCGAGTCTTGGCCAGACTCGAAAGTTTGGAGACTCGAACTCTGCTCACAACCGGGGCCACCGTCGATGCGACGAACCTGGTGCTGGAAGTTGATACCGGCGACACTTTGACCGTGACCGCCAACGCCGACCAGATCATCCTGAACATCAACGGAGTCGATCAGCCTGCGTTGAACACGCTCGCGTCGGAGGTCGAAACGATCGAGGTTAATCTGCTGGGCGGATCAACGATTGATTTGAGCAATGTCACCGGTGGTGGATTCACCTTGCTGTTGGCGGGCTCCGCGGACAGCCCACAGCCGCTGGTCACCATCAACGGCAGCGACGGCGACGATTCGATCATCGGTAGTACGATCAGCGATTCAATCATCGGCGGCGATGGCAGTGACACCATCGTAGCCGGCGATGGCAACGACTTTATCAACGCAGGACTTGCTAACGACATTGTCAGCGGCGGGGACGGATTTGATACGATCCTTGGCGGTGATGGTGCGGACGAACTGGACGGCGGAGCCGACTCGGACACGATCAACGGAAACGACGGAGAGGACACCATCACCGGCGGCGACGGTGACGACCGTCTTGAAGGAGATGCCGGAGAAGACAACCTCGACGGCGAGGAAGGGAACGACGACCTCCGTGGTGGAAATGATAACGACACTCTGCTTGGAGGTGACGGCGCCGACAAACTGCAAGGTGGAAGTGAAGACGACTCTCTCGATGGTGGCGACGGCGTGGATACCATAAAGGGCGATGCCGGAAGCGACATACTCGTGTGGGCGTCGAGTGACTCAACCGAAACACTTAACGGGGGAACTGGCGATGACACGCTGTTCGTGATTGGCACGTCTGGAAATGATTCGATCACACTCGGTCAGAACTCCCGCGGAAAGTACAAGGTCACTGGGGTTGAAGGTCGCACTGGTAACACGCTGGCGATTGAAAATGTCGCCGTCGATGGCCTCGAAGGCGATGACACGATCACGATCAACAACATGACGGCTTCTGTATTCTCCACGTTTGTCGTGGCTGGAAACACCGGCAATGACCGAATCCTGGCCAACAATTCGGTGCTAACCAACTTCTTGACGATTCTCGAAGGTAACGACGGAGCGGACAGCATCGTTGGCTCGCGGAATCCAGACTTGATCGATGGTGGAACTGACGGCGACACGATCAACGGCAACGGCGGTGGTGACTTCATCGTCGGTGGTGACGGCGACGACAGCATTCTCGGTGGCGATGGCAACGACAACATCACTGGCAATGAGGGTAATGACACGATCGACTCGCAACTCGGCGAGGACATCATTTACGGTGACAACGACGACGGCACCGGGTCGGGCAACGACGTTCTCAACGGTGGCGGCGGAAACGACACCATCTACGGAGGCGAGGCAGACGACAAAATCTTTGCCGGTGCGGGCAATGATCTTGTCTACGGCGATAACGAAGACGGAACCGGTGCCGGCAACGACAGCCTCAATGGCAACATTGGCCGTGACACCATGTTTGGCGGTGACGGTGACGATCGCCTGCGTGGCGACGGCGACAACGACATTCTGTCCGGCGAAGCCGGCCACGATTTGGTAGAAGGTGACGACGGCCAGGACACGCTCTTCGGTGACGACTCGGATGACTTCACTGCGGGAGATGACACAATCCACGGTGGTGCCGGCAATGACTCGATCGTCGGTGGCCAAGGGGCGGACCTAATCAATGGAAATGCCGGCAATGACAAAGTCTTCGGCTACATCGATGGTGGTGCAGGCTCCGACGGCAACAACGTGATCCTCGGCGGCGACGGAAATGACACGCTCACTGGACAGGATGGCGATGACACTCTGAATGGCCAAGCCGGCAACGATCGCGCTAATGGTGAATCGGGTGCAATGGCCAAGCCGGCAACGATCGCGCTAATGGTGAATTGGGTGCCGATTACGTCTTGGGCGGCGCCGGCTTTGATACTCTCAGCGGTGGCGAAGGGGGCGATACGATCGACGGCCAAAACGATAATGATCGAATCTACGGCGACAACATCGACGGGTCTGGCTTCGGCGACGATACGCTCTACGGTCGTGACGGCGACGACACTCTGCAAGGCGGCAGCGGAAACGATTTCATGGACGGCGGCGACGGAAACGATGGCCTCTCCGGCCAAGAAGATCACGATTCCATGCTCGGCGGCACGGGCAACGACACCCTCTTAGGCGGCGCTGGCAACGACACGCTGCGAGGCGGTGATGGCAACGATGTCGTCATCGGAGACAGCTATGTTTCCGGTGCCATTTTCGGCGGCGATTACGTCGTCGGTGACGCGGGTACGGACACCGTCGCCGGCAATGGCGGATTCAATGTCGTCCTCAATCCTTCCGAATTGGATTACAACGCGGACGAGAAGCCATTCAGCATCAAGCCGTCATGGGAATAGTTCGCCCGACTGCAAGGACCGAAAACAAAAAAGCCCGTGCAATTTGCATGGGCTTTTTTCGTGGCAATTTGAAACCATGCCGCGAGCCAACGAACGGCTGGCGACCGAGTTTGCGATCCCCCAAAAGGGGCCGGTGGGAGTTGAACCCACGCGTGACGGATTTGCAATCCGTTGC